>Ga0111539_10001551_pt1 | contig 30592 bp, 26 predicted proteins | sample RhiMethybrSRZTD1_FD_79667 | JGI IMG/M metagenome (GOLD analysis project Ga0111539, IMG submission 79667) | Populus rhizosphere microbial communities from Tennessee, USA - Rhizosphere MetaG P. TD hybrid SRZTD1 (version 2) (version 2) | ecosystem: Host-associated > Plants > Roots > Rhizosphere >...
CGCGATGTCACACGCACGCATTCTGGCGGTTGGTCTGACGATAGCGGTCATCGTCGCTCCGTTCATGCCGCCCGCGGCGATTCACGCGCAGGCGCCGCCTACGGCTGGTTATGTGGCGGTCGGCGATTCCATCGAATTCGGGCTGGGCGACACCGACCCACTCGACGGCATCGGGTATGTCAGTCCGTTTGGTGCCTTTCTGACAACCGTGCTCGGGCAGCCCGTTCAAGTCCAAAACTTCAGCGTGCCTGGCGCCGAGACGATCGACATTCGGTTGACCCAACTGCGCGAGGCGGCGGCCGCAGCGCAGGTGCATCGGCCCATCGTCGTGTCGTGGGGCGGGGGTGGCAACGACGTCGGACGACTTGGGCTCAGTACACAGGATTCGGCGTGTAAGCACCTGCAATCGTGCATTGGACGCTTCAACGGCCTGCTGAATCAGGCAGAGGCTGCCATCGACAAGACGATCGCCACCTTGCGGCAGGCGGTAGGGCCTGGGGGGCGGATCTTCATGCGCACGCAGTACAACTCGATCGCCAAGAGCGGGTGCGCACCGACAGCGGAAGCTGTCGCATTAGGCAATGCCGTGCTCGAAGGAGCACCCGGGACGGTCCTGGATGAAGGGCTCAACGATCGCATCAGGGCGATCGCGGAGAAATACAACGCTCAGGTTGTCGATCTGTTCATCCCGTTTGCGTTGAACCCGAATGCATTCGTCGCCGCTGACTGCATCCATCCGAACGGCGCGGGGTATGACGTCATCCTGGCGCTGTTCCAGGCGGCGTTCGTCAGCCAACCTTGAGGCGAGGCGGGTCTTCGACCCGCCTATTTCCCCTGCGGCCAGGGCACGCCTTGCTGCTTCGCGCGCACCGGTCCGATCCCTTTGTAGAGGAACCGCTGCAGACGTCGTCCCTGATACGTTTCAACGGTGTACAGGTTGCCCTTCGAGTCGGTGGCGATGTTGTGCAGCGAATACCATTCGCCGGGGTAGTGACCGCCTTTTCCGAAGTTGGTCAGCTCTTCCATCGACTGGCGATCGAAGATGCGCACCTTCTGATTGCGGCCATCGGCCACGTAGAGATACTTCTGCTGCGCATCGCGTGAGAACGCGGTATCCCAGACGGCGCCGTCGGCGCGTGAGTCGCGCGCCATGTACACCTCTTTGACGAACGTGCCGTCCGTCTTGAAGATCTGCAGGCGATTGCTGGTGCGATCGCAGACGTAGACGAGACCATCATTCGAGACGTCGGCGCAGTGCACCGGACCGCGGAAGTGCTGGTAGGTGACCGTCGGATCGTACGCGCCTTGCGCCAGTGCCGCCTTATCGTCCGGCGGTTTGCCGTACGCGCCCCAGAACCGCTTCATCTTTCCTGACTCGGCATCGATCACCGCGACGCGGCGATTGCCGTAGCCGTCGGCGACGAACACCTCGTTGCTCGGTCCGTAAAAGAACGTCTTGGCCACCTGGAAGAAGTGATCCTGCGCGAGGCTGTCGCGCGTGACGCCCTTCTTGCCGACCTGCATCACGAACTTGCCGTCCTGCGTGAATTTCAGGACGTGGCCGTCCATTGCGCCGTTGCCGCCGATCCAGATGTTGCCCTTGTTATCGACGTTCAGCCCGTGATTGCTATCCGGCCACTGCCAGCCCGGGCCGTCTTTTCCACCCCAGTGACGCAGCAGATTTCCGGCCTGATCGAACTCGAGAATCGGTGGCGCGATGTTGCAGCACTCGCCGGTCGGCGGGGTCTGGCTCGACGCACCTTCAGCCGCGTCGAGCACATCCGGCCGATGCACGATCCACACGTGGTCCTGCGCATCGACCCACAAGCCGATCGTCTGGCCCTGATACATGCCATCCGGCAGCGGCTTGGGGAATGTCGGATCGACCTCGAAGCGCGGCGCCATCACGCCGTTCTGCGCCTGCGCCGCTGCGACTCGCTGGACCACGCTCTGCGCCAGCGCGAGGGCGACGAGCAGCGCTACGAAGGTCCCGCCGATCAGCAGATTGCGTTTCATGATGATCTCCGCTCAACGCTGAACGAACTTCTGCACTCGCTTGCCGTGATGCTGCTCGCCCGTATACACGTTGCCTTGCGCGTCTACGGCGATGCTGCCAACGGCGAGAAACTGTCCCGGATATCGGCCGCCGCTTCCGAACGTACCGACCGGCGTCAGCGTGTCGCGTTGCAGGATGTGCACCTTCTTGTCATGGCCGTTGGCCACGAACACGTATCGCTGCTGCGCATCGTTCGAGAACGCGAGATCCCACGCCGAGCCATGCGACGACACGACACCGAACTGTCCGGTGACGGTGGCGCCGAGCGTGTTCTTCGACACCACGCCTTCCTTCACGAACGTGCCGTCCTTGCGGAACACCTGGATGCGATTGCTGCTGCGGTCGCAGACGTAGACCTGCCCGTCGCGTGCGATCTCGATGCAGGTGACGTCGCGGAAGGATTTGGCTGGCGGATCGTTCGGCGTGTAGGCTGTTGGCGCGGCGCCGGCGGCCTTCTCGCCGTACGCGAACCAGTGCCTCTTGTACATGCCCTTATCCGCATCGAAGACGACGATGCGTCGATTGCCGGTGTCGGCGACAAACACTTCGTTCGCCGCGGCGTCGTACGCCACCGCCGACGGGCGGTTCAGCGTCGTCTGACTGTCGGGTCCCTCCATTTTGCCGGGCGCGCCGATTTGCAGGAGGAACTTGCCGTCGCGCGAGAACTTGAGGACGTGCGCGTCGGGAGGACCGGGCGGCGGACCGCCACGTCCACGGCCGGCTGCAGGCGCCGGTGCTTCACCAACGACCGCGTCGCCGCGTCCACGCGCCGGTGTCGTCGGTGGTGCTTCGAGTCCGGCCGCCGTGATCCAGACGTTGCCTTTGGCGTCCACCGAGAGACCCCCAGGCGACTGCGGCCACGCGTAGCCCTGGCCCGGTCCGCCCCAGTTCGAGACCAGCACGCCCTTCTGATCGAACTCGAGGACGAACGGTGCCGCCTGACAGCAGAGGGTGGCCGAGGGGGGAGTGAGCATCATCCCCTTCTCGTTGGTCTCGAGCGAGTCGGCTCCGCGGTGGACGACCCAGACATGATTCTGAGCATCCACGGTGACTCCGGTTACCGATCCGAGCACCCATGACTGGTTCTGGAACGGGCGCGGCCACCAGGGATCGACTTGATAGCGGGGTCCGCTGCCGCCTCCTTGCGTCGCCGCCTCGTACTGAACGGCGATCACACCAACGAGGACGAGCAGCGAGCAATAGACGACGCGACGAGGCACGGGCATCGACGGTCCTCCTGGACGGGCCAGACTATACAACGCCGCGCTTCCCAGCCTGCAGATCAAATTCGACGCAATTCGGTGGGCCGATTTGGAACGGCGGGCCGCCTGTAGTACTGATCTGCCGCTGTGAAGCCGATCGCCCTGGCACTCGTCGCGGCGGTTCTGCTGGTATCGGTCCGCCTGTCGGCACATGAGATCCCAAGCGACGTCAGGATCCAGGCCCTCCTTCAGCAGGACGGTCAGCGTCTGCGCCTGCTGGTGCGTGCGCCGGTGGCTTCCACGGTGAATGACATCGAGTGGCCAGCCAAAGGACCGCTGGTGGATCTTGCCGCCCTGCCGCCGGCGGTGCTCGAACAGGCGGGGCAGTGGATCGCGCGCCGTGTCGATCTGTTTGAAGAGGATCGCCAGCTCGGCAGCCCGCGGATTGCCGCCGCGCGTCTCTCCCTGCCGTCCGACACCTCATTCGATTCGTACGACCACGCGCTGGCGCACGTCACGGGCGCGCCGCTGTCACCGGACGTCGAGCTAGCCACGAGCCAGGCGCTCGTGGACGTGATGCTCGAGTACCCGATCGCGTCTACGCAGTCGCGCGTGTCGATCTCCACGCGATTCGAAACCGCCGGTCTGCGCTCGGTCACGGTCCTGCGGTTCCGTACTGCCCGCACGTCCAAAGGACGTGCCCTAACGGACGAAGGACGTGCCCTACCGGTCGAACGCGCGTTTCAGTTCCATGGCGACTCAGGGTTGGTCCGGCTGGATCCCCGCTGGCTGCAGGCCGCGTCCCGATTCGTGGTGGACGGGTTCTTCCACATCCTCGGCGGCATCGATCACCTGCTCTTCCTCCTCTGTCTCGTCATTCCGTTCCGTCGTCTGGGCGCGCTGATCGCGATTGTGACGTCGTTCACCGTCGCCCACTCGGTCACGCTGATCGCGTCGGCGTACGACATGGCGCCGTCGGCGTTGTGGTTTCCGCCGCTCGTCGAGACGCTGATTGCAGCGTCGATCGTCTACATGGCGCTTGAGAACATCATCTCGCCGGCGCTCAGTCGCCGATGGGTGGTGACGTTCGGCTTTGGCCTGATCCACGGCTTCGGTTTTTCCTTCGCGCTGCGAGAGTCGTTGCAGCTGGCGGGCAGCCACGTACTGACGTCGCTGCTCTCGTTCAATGTCGGCGTGGAGCTTGGCCAGCTGCTTGTCCTCGTCGTGGCGGTTCCAGCGCTCGATGCGCTGTTCCGATATGGAGTGCCCGAACGTATCGGGACGATCGTCTTGTCCGCGTTCGTCGCTCACACCGGGTGGCACTGGATGACCGAACGAGGCGGCCGCCTGGCGCAATACCAATTCGAGTGGCCGGTCTTCGACCTCGCGTTCCTCGATCTGCTGTTGCGATGGGCGATGGTGGCGGTGGGTCTCGCCGCGATGGCGTGGTTGATTTTTGGCGTACGGAAAGGAGCATCCGATGAGAGCTGGGTTCGTCGCCGTCTTCGTCCTGTGTCTCGTGGCCTTGCGCCTCACGGCGCAGACGACGCCCTCGCAGACGAGGGTGCCGTCGCAAGCGACGGAGCCGACAAACAGCGCGCCTAATCCCTACAAGACGGTCGAACAGTTCCTCAAGATGCCGGAGGGCCGTACGTGGGGCTCGACGAGCGCCATCGAAATCGATCGCGACGGCCGGAGCATCTGGGTCGGGGAGCGCTGTGGCGCGAACACCTGTCTCGATCGCGCGACGGGCCAGATGTCGAGTCTGCCTTCGGTTCTGAAGTTCGACGCGTCGGGCAAGCTCGTCGCGAGCTTCGCGCAGGGCATGCTCATCTTCCCGCACGGCATGCACGTCGATCGCGACGGCAACATCTGGGTCACCGATGGCCAGGACGATGCGCCGCAGCCGGCGCGCGGTGCTGCGGCACCGCCAGGACAACAGAGTGCGGCGGCAGCGGCAGGACAGCCGAGTGCAGCGGCCGCACCAGGCCAGCCGACCGCGGCGGCAGCCCCGCCGACCGCGGCGGGGTCGCGTAGCGGTCCGCTGCCCGGTTCGACTCGGGGTCATCAGGTGTTCAAGTTCAGCCCGCAGGGAAAGCTGCTGATGACGTTGGGCAAGGCCGGCGGCGCGGCGGAGCCGGATTATTTCTATCAGCCCAACGACGTGCTGGTTGCTCCCAACGGCAACATCTTCGTCTCGGAAGGACACGGCGGCGCCAACGCGCGGATTCTGAAGTTCACCAAGGACGGCAAGTTCATCAAGTCGTTCGGCAAGAAGGGCAGCGGTCCTGGCGAGATGGAGCAGCCGCATGCGCTGGCGATGGACTCGCGAGGCCGGCTGTTTGTCGGGGATCGTTCCAACAACCGAGTGCTGATCTTCGATCAAGACGGCAAGCTGCTCGACACATGGCCGCAGTTCAGCCGTCCGAGCGGCATTGCCATCGATGCCAACGACGTGATCTACGTCGCCGACTCGGAGTCTGAATCCGTGTCACGCAATCACGACGGCTGGAAGCGCGGCATCCGCGTCGGCAGTGCGAAGGACGGCAAAGTGATCGCGCTCATTCCGGATCCGGTGGAGAAGGCGACCGGCACGAGCGCGGCCGAAGGTGTGGCCGTCGATCGACAGGGCAATGTCTGGGGCGCGGAGGTCGGGCCGCGGGGGGTCAAAAAGTACGTGAGGAATTGAACTCCCAACTACCAACGCCCAACTACCAACCACTCCCAACTCCCAAGACCCAACCGATTGATCGTTGTTGGGAGTTGGGCGTTGGGAGTGGTTGGAAGTTGGTAGTTGGGCGTTGGAAATTGACTAACGCGTTCCGGACGACTCTGCGGAACGCGCTGCGTTGAGGATGTTCTTGATCGCCTGGTTGCCTTCGTGGCACGCATACTCGAAGATGGCTTCCTGATCGTTCATCGTCAGCGGAATCGCGAACGTCCACGGACGTGACCAGGTGGTCGGATCGTCCACGGTGACCTTCCATTCGATCCGATCGGCGGCGACGCGCGTGAAGCGCTCGACCAGCTTCAGCGTGTCGGGGTTGGCGTTGCGATAGGCGCTGCGCGCCTTGAAGTTCGTCGTCTCAACGACGAGCGTGTTGCCTTCCCAGTGGCCGCGAGCCACGCCCATGTCGGATCGTATCTGTGATCCCACGCGCGGTCCGGAGTCGAGCGGGATCACTCGAGTCTCGTGCACCATCTCGTAGCGAATGGCGACGAACCCTGGTCCCTGCACGAACTGATAAGAGTTGCCGTACACACCCGGCAGCATCGAGCCTGGCAGACCGCGTGTGATGCAGCGATCCCACAAGCTGAAGTCTTCGTGACTGTTGAACGGCCCGTTGCCGCCGCTGCTGCCGGTGCGCGGTGCGTTGGCGATGCGGGTTCGGGCTTCAGGAAGGATCGGCGGAATCTTGCCGTCCTGCGGATCGATCACAAACCACGGCCGGCTGCCCTTGGTGATCTCGTAAATGTCGCGGAACTCGGCTGAGTTGCCGATGAGGCCTGCGGGATCGCCGCCGAAATATTTTGCGCGGGCCAGCGTGTCCTCCTGACGTTTCGCAACGGCCGCCTCCAGCTCGCGCTGGGTGACGTCCTCGATCCGTCGTCCTTCGAACTCTTTCGGACGCTCGAACGGCGTGCTCGTCTCGTACTTGTTGGTGTAGTTGCCCTGCAGGTCGGGATCGCCCCATGGCGTACGCGGTGCGGTCCAGCTGGGCTTGGCGGCGGGTGCGGGTGCGCTGCCGCCGTTCTGCGCGTGAACCGTGGTGACGAGCGCGATCAGGGCAAGGAGCGCGACGATGAACCGCCTGTGCATGTGCGTCTCCGGAAAGAGTTACCGGTAACTCTACGCCGGGGAACGAACACGGTCAAAGGGTTGGGCTTGCCCGCCGGAGCCTTGGCGAAGGCGGGCTTAGTACTGGTCGCGATCGGACCAGCGGAATTCCTGCAGCCATTCGTCGCTCATGACGAGGGCCGAGCGCTGTTGTCGCCATTGGGCGAGCCGGTCCAGAAGTGCCGACGAGAGCGAGCGGATGAACGGAATGGCTCGGCTGGACGAGCCGGTGATCAGGGCATCAAGAGTGTCAACGCGGACTGTCATGTTGTATGGCCGGCAAGAGATCCAAGCGCCGTGCCACGGCGTGCAGTGTTATGTCGTCGGGGGGTGGAATGCAAGATCTGCGATTTTTCTTAGGAAACTGAGCACCCTCGATCCTGCGCTCGTGCGCGATCCTCCGGTCGGGCTTCCGGAAAGCTGACGAAAAACCAACGCTGACAAGACGACGATCCGGACGGGGGTCTGACCCCAATTGCATCTGTCAACCGACGTTGTCAGTCGGAGCCGTCGGCGCGGCTCACCTGCACGTATCGCTCGCCGTCTTCGTCGGCCGGCGACACGTAGACGTGCCATGGGTTGCAGCACACCTCGCAGTCCTGAACCAGCGACCCGCGGATCTCGGGCTCGAGATAGATCTCGACTTCTTCACCGCAATACGGGCAGGTCACGACGAAGACAGAGTCCACAGGTATATGATGCGCCAACGGCACGAGGATCGCGGGACGCCCTCCAGGATTCCTTCGGCCGCTCCGTTGTCGCGGCCGACACATCGCGATCGGAGGCTGGTTGTGACTCGTACTCCGCCGGCGTCTACGAACCACTAAGATGCCTGGGACTGGCGATCTTGCCCTCGAAACGATCTCGGCCGACGAGCAATCCGTCACCGCCGAATTCATCGCGTTCCTGAAAGCGGCCAGCGCCTCACGCCATCCGTCCGGCGACATCCCTCGATTCAATCAAGGCCGCGCCTCGGGCTGCGTTGAAGCGGAGTTCATCGTCGCAACGGGTTTGCCTACCGAAGTGAAGGTGGGCCTCTTTCAACAGCCGCGCAGCTATAGCGCCTGGATCCGGTTTGCCAACGCGACGTCGGCGTCGGACCGCGAGAAGGATGTGCGCGGTATGTCGATCAAAGTGCGGGGCGTGAGTGGTGAGAACTGTACCCGCGGCAGCGACGTGCAGGACTTCATTCTCAACAGCCATCCGGTGATGATGGTGCCAGGCCCGCGCGAGTTCCTCGCGCTGCTGCGCGCGGTCGAGGCCGGCGGATGGCCACGGGCCCGGTACTTCCTCACGCATCCCAATGCGGCGCGCATCGCGTTCGCCTCACGGCAGAATCCCTCCAGTCATCTCGACATTGCCTACTGGAGCACGACGCCGTATCTCCTCGGCGACGGTCGCGCCGTGAAGTACATCGTCCGGCCGGTCGCGCCCTCCCAGCCGCGACGGCCCGCGCTGACCGACACGTACCTGCGCGACGCGCTTCGTCTTCGTCTGTCACAAGAGGACGTCGCGTTCGACTTCTACGTGCAGTTTCAACGCGACGCCCGCAGGATGCCCATCGAGGATGCAACCGTGGAGTGGACCGAGCGCGATTCGCCGTACGTGCGAGTGGCGGAGGTGCGGATCCCGCGCCAGTCGATCGACGTGGTGGGCCGCGAGCAGGCGTGCGAGCGGACGTCGTTCAACCCGTGGAACTGTCTGTTGCCGCACCGCCCGCTTGGTGGAATGAATCGCGTGCGGCGAACGATCTACGAGGACATGCAGCACTTCCGCCAGTCCCACGTCGCGCGCGTGTGATCGCAATCGTCGCGAGGATGTGATCGGATAGAGTCATCGAATGCCTTCGCAGGAGGCGCTTCGGCGCCCACCGTCCACGCCGGAGCCGGATCCGGTCCTCGAGTTTCTCCGCTTGATGTGGGCAGTTGACCACGAGCTGCACCGCGTCTCCAAACGGATGATCGGACGTTTGGGCTTGACCGCCCCGCAGCGGCTTGCGGTCCGGTTCGTCGGTCGTGAGCCCGGCCTCACGCCCGGACATCTGGCCGAGCTCCTTCACCTCGATCCCGGGACTGTGACGGGAATTGTGAAGCGTCTCGAGAGCGCCGGTCTCGTCAGTCGAGAGAGGAGCGGTGGCGATACGCGCCGGATGCACCTGACGCTGACGGCGAAAGGCCAGGCGCTGAATCGGCGGCGAAAGGGGACAGTCGAAGCGGCAGTGCGACGAACGCTCGACGCGCTGCCCGGGGCCGATCTTGCGGCGGCGTCGCGGCTGCTGCGGCGGCTAGCGGCCCACCTCGCGGTGGAATCAACAGTGTAGGGGGAGGCACGCCTCGCCCAACGCATGCGTCGCCCTCGGTTACGGTTTGGACTGTTCGCCCTCTTCGCGCCGACCGGCGCGATCGATCTGAAACAACACGACAAACACGACGGCGAGGATCAGTGTGGTCAGGACGGCAATGGTTTCAAACATGATAGTTGGAGCTGCAAGTATCTATGCCAACTATACCATGGGCCCGACACGCGCACGCTGAAGCGTGCGCTCTACGCTGCAACCGTAGAGCGGAGGCTTCAGCCTCCGCCGATATGCGTGCGCGCTACGAGCCGAGCAGCGACATGAGCTTGTGGCTGAGCGCCGGGCCAAGCTGCTCGATGCTGGCGATCGCCGTCGCGTTGCCGTAGATCAGCGAGACGTCGTGGCCGATACCGATGGCCGCCAGCTGTACGCGCGACCTGCGTTCGATGTCCTCGACGACGACCTGCAGGTGACTCTCGAGATACTCGTGGCCGTTGGCGGCGAGCGTTGCTTCGTCCATAGGCGTGCCGTCGGAAATCACGACCAGGATGCGGCGGGGCTCAGCACGGGCAAGCAGCCGGCCGTGAGCCCAGACCAAAGCTTCGCCGTCGATGTTCTCTTTGAGCATCTCGTCGTGCAGAAAGAGTCCGAGTCCGACGCGAGCACGTCGCCAGGGAACATCCGCCCCCTTGATGACGATGTGCTCGAGGGCGTTGAGCCGTCCGGGATTCTCGGGGTAGCCGCGGGCTGCCCATTGGCGCGCTGGCTCGCCGCCGTTCCAGTCCCGTGTCGTAAAGCCGAGAACCTCGCATTTGACGCCGCACCGCTCCAGCACCTGCGCGAAGACTTCGACAGTCAATGCGGCGATCAACATCGGCCGACCGCGCATCGACCCGGAATGGTCGATGAGCAGGCTGACGACTGTTCCGGGGAAGGGCGATTCGCTTTCTTCCTTGAAGGGACGGGCCCGGCCACCACTGGCGACGAGGGAGGCCAGGCGGGATCCGTCGATTACCCCTTCCTCGAGATCGAATCGCCACTCGCGGACCTGTTTCGCCATCAATAGACGGAGCAGCCGCTTCGCGAGTCGCGCAACGATCGATCGAATCGATCCGAACTCCGCTTCGAGTCTCGACCGCAGCGTCATCAGCTCATCGCGACTCGCCAGTGAAGCGGCGTTGACGATGCGGTCGTAGGCGGTCGTGAACGCCCGGTAATCACGTGACCCGGGGCCGGTCGTGCCGGTGTTTCCCGTGGCCGTGCCTTCGCCGGCCTCTCCGGGCTCCCGCTTGTCGTCGCGAAGTGGTGCGGAGGTGGCGCCGGGATCGCCGCGTCGCGGAAGCTGACGCAGGACTTCACGAGGTGGCACGGGCAGCTGTCCCTTTTCAACCGCCGCCAGCAGCCTCTTCGGAAGCGTAGCGCCAGCGGAACGGCTCCACGCCGCTGCGGCCGTCGCACTGCGCTGATGATCGGTGAGGTGATGGCGAAACGCATGCAATTCGTTGACAAGCCGTGGTGTCAGCGCGGACCGGACGGCCTCGACGAGCCGCGTCTTCTCGGGCGGCGCCGCGCGTTGGCTGAGACATTCGAACACCAGCCAACGAACGCCGTCGTTGTCGGCCCCGGGATGCGCCAAGAGATTCTTGGCGACGCCGGCGAGCCACTGGACGCCGATGGCATCGAGACGTCCCAGCTCCAGCATGTCGAAGATGTCTGACGCCGGATGATCCGCGGGCCGATGTGCGTGATGGATGCGCGGGTCGTGATGACGCGCGCGGACGGCGAGACGGTCGCCGATGGCCCGTAGGCCGCTCAGCGTCGGCGCGGACGCGCGTTCGACCTCGTTGCCGGCCGTGGTCGCGTCGGGCTGTGACCGGACCTGGCCAAAGCCGGCGAGCGCGCGAGTACACGCGCCGACCGCGAGCACGTTCCGCTCGGGAAGCGCTCCAGGCACCTCTATCGCTTCCCCGCCTTCGCCTCCGGCTTCGGCGCGGCAGGCCCTGGTCCCTGACGCTCTTCGGCGAGGTCCTCGCCCATGCAGCGCTGGTAATACTCGGCGACGAGTGCTCGCTCGTCCTCGTCACAGCGATTGAGGAACGTCAGCTTGAACGCCAGTCCCGTGTCGTGAAAGAGCGTCGTGTTCTGCGCCCATGTGACGACGGTGCGTGGCGACATGACGGTTGAGAGATCGCCGTCCGCAAATCCGCGGCGCGTCAGGTTGGCCAGCGCCACCATTGCGCTGGCGCGCGCGCGGCCCTCGGTGTTGCGGTACTCGGGGCAGCGCGCGAGGACGACATCCACCTCGCGATCGTGCGCCAGATAGTTCAACGTGATGACGAGATTCCAGCGATCGATCTGCCCCTGATTGAGCGGCTGCGTGCCGTGATAGAGGCCGGTGGCATCGCCCAGGCCGACGGTGTTCGACGTCGCGAACAGCCGGAACGAGGGATGCGGCTCGATGACGCGGCTCTGATCGAGCAGCGTAAGACGACCCTCGACTTCGAGCACACGCTGGATGACGAACATCACGTCGGCGCGGCCCGCGTCGTACTCGTCGAACACCAGCGCGCACGGACGCTGAAGCGCCCAGGTGAGGATGCCGGGTTGAAACTCCGTGACCTGTCGGCCGTCGCGCACGACGATCGTGTCCTTGCCGATGAGATCCATGCGGCTCACGTGGCCATCGAGATTGACACGTACGCACGGCCAGTTGAGTCGCGACGCAACCTGCTCGATGTGACTGGACTTGCCGGTGCCGTGCCGGCCCTGCACCATCACCCGCCGGTTGTGCATGAACCCAGCCAGCAGCGCCAGCGTGGTGTCGCGGTCGAAGACGTAATCGGGATCGCGGGGCGGCACGTGTTCATCGGCCGCCGAAAACGCCGGCACGTGCAGGTCGGTGTCGATGTTGAAGATCTCGCGCGCCGAAAGAGTGAGGTCGGGCTGACTGGGGATCGCCTGTTCGAGCATCAACGAACGTTGTCCTTGAGGAACGACACGACCTCGGGCCAGATCTGCGCCGCCAGTTTCTCGTTCAGCGTGCCGAGGGCGTTGTGCGGTCCCATGAACGCGTGACCGGTGCCGGGGTGCACCTTCATCGAGACCTTCTTGCCCATGCCGCGCAGCTTGGCTTCGAGGGCGCGCGCTGCCTCGGCGGGGAAGTGGCTGTCGTTCTCGGCCATGTGCCCGCTGATGATGGCGTCGATCTTCGACCAGTCAGGTTCGGCAGGCCCTTGCGGAAAACCGTAAAACGGCACGACGGCTTTGATCTTGTCCGGCCGGTGCGCCGCGATGATGAACGAGAGCAGCCCGCCCATGCAGAACCCGACGACGCCAATGCTCTTGCTCGTGACCGAGGGGTGACTGGCGAGAAAGTCGATGGCCCCGCTCATGTCGCGTCCCGCGCGATCGGCGGGCATGCTCTGCATCAGGTGCGCGGCCTTGTCCATTTCATCATGAGCGGCGAGTTGCCCGTGATAGAGATCCGGTGCCAGCGCGACGAAACCGGCCTTGCCGAGCCGTTCGGCCATCTCTTTGATGCCCGGATCGAGGCCCCACCATTCCTGGAGCACGAGCACGCCTGGCCCGTTCCCAGACGAGGGCTTCACCAGGTAGCCGGATGCCGTGCTGCCGTTGCTCTTGAACGAGACGGTTTCAGCCATTTGCTAAGCATATGACGTCTTATGGTCATGCGCATCACCGCTGCCGTCCTGCTCATCGCGATCTCCGTTTCGCCGTCCGCGGGGGCTGAAGCCCCCGCTCTACGAACCGCGCAACCACACACGCGTAGAGCGGACGCTTCAGCGTCCGCGGAGCAGGCGTCCGCGGACCAGGCCCCTGCGGCGCAGAACCGGACGCCCACGTTTACCGCCGGCGTTGATCTCGTCCGCACCGACGCCATCGTCCGCGACGCGCGCGGACAGTTCGTGGCCGACCTCAAGGCGAATGAGTTCGAGGTCTACGAGGACGGCGTCAAGCAGGAGATTGTCTCTCTGACGATGATTCACGGCGGGCGAGAGTTCAACGTGCTGTCGCCACCGGCGCCGGCGCGGGACGGCCTCATCCTCCCGCCAAACCGTCCTCGCAGCGATACTGCCGGACGCATCTTCGTCATCATCCTCGACGACTTCCATCTCGATTCGACGATGGGAATCAAGACGCGGCAACTCCTCGGCCAGATGCTCCGCGAGTTGATTCACGACGGCGACATGTTCGGGATCGTCTCGACCGGATACTCGTCGATTTCCGAACAGCTCACCTACAACCGCCAGGTTCTGGAGTCAGCGATCACCAAGGTCTCGGGCAACGCACTCAAGCCGAAGGAGATCATCGAAAGCGCGCAAAGCTCGCAGGGGCCCATCGAGCTGCGTCACCGCGCGCACGTCGCCTTCTCGCTGGCCTACGAGCAGATGCGGAACCTGGAGAAAGTGCAGAACCGCCGCAAGGCCGTCATCTACATCAGCAGCGGCTACGACTTCAATCCGTTCGCGCAGTCGCGTCTCGAGGAGCAGGCGCTGCGTTCACGCGTTGACGCCGCCGACTTGCAGAACGATCCGTTCTATCGCACGCAGCAGAGCAGCCAGATGCTCGCCGAAGCCGATCTCGTCCGCGAGCTGGCCGAGCTGACCCGCGCGGCGAATCGCGCCAATGCCACGATCTACACCATCGATCCACGCGGACTTGTCGCCGGTCCGGATGTGGACGTGGACATCCGGACGCCAGAGTGGAACGCGCACGTTCGCACGTCACAGGACAGCTTGCGGGTGATTGCCGAGGAGACCGGTGGGTTCGCCCTCGTGAACACGAACAATTTCAGCGACGGATTCAAGCGGATCGACGCCGAGACGAGCGACTATTACGTGCTGGCCTACTCAGCGAGCAATGCCGATCCGCTCAAGCGCGTCCGTCGGATCGAGGTGAGGACGACGCGGAAGGGGGCGACGGTGTTCCACCGGACGTCGTATACGCGCGCGCCTGGTCGATGAAGTCCGCGACTCGCAACCACGTCTCACTGTCGGTCGCATAGAGCGACGCGAAGTAGCGCCGCATGCCAGCCGGCCACGTATGGCGGCGTTGTAGCCAAGCCTCATGGTCGGCCTTGATCTTTTCGTCGCCATTCGTTTCCACGTCGAGCAGCGCCCGCCATCGCGCGAACAGTGCCTGAACCCGATCACTGCCAGGATCGCTGCCGAGTAAGGATGTCCACTCGTCGAACAGCGCGCGGCGCGAATCGGTGACTCGCGGAAGTCCCGGACCGCCACGCTGCGCGCGGACATCTTGCTCGTTGGCCCATCGCACCCACAGCGCCTCGGCAATGAAGCGCGTCGCGCGCTCGACGTCGAACTCCTCCAGCCGTCGCTTGAGCGACGGCGGCCAGTGTTCCCGGTCGGCCCAGGCTCTAATCAGTCCAGTACGAACCGCCGGCGTAACCGCATCTTCTTTTGACAGCGCTTGCCAGCGATCGGCCAACGCCTGCACGTGCGGCGCCGCTGGATCCGATCCCATCGCGGCGCCGATGTCGCGATAGAGCGCCTGCCACGCCGGCGACGGCCATTCCTCGTAGTACCGCTGCCAGCGTGCCCAGGCCTCGTCGGTGTAGTACTTCCGCATGATGTCGATGTCCTGCATGCTCATGATCCTGATGACATCCTGAAGGACTGCCGTGGGCGACGAAGAATCCGCGCGTACGGCGCGCTCGGCGTCGGTCAGCGCGCGAATGGCGCGGTCGAGGAGGCGCCGCTTCTCCTCGAGCACTTCACGCTGTTGACGGAAGGTGGCTGGGAGCGGCAGCGCCTCACGATCGAAAAGGGCGCGAATGTCGTTCAGCGAGAAGCCGATCGTCTTCAGCGCGAGAATCTGTTCCAGCCTGGCCAGGTCAGACGAGCTGTAGACGCGGTAGCCGCCAGGCGTCCGCTGCGGCCGCAGCAGACCGACGCGGTCGTAGTGATGCAGCGTCTTGACCGTGACGCCGGCCAGTTCGGCGAATTCGTGGACGCGATAGCCGCGTGTCGGCACCGAGCGATTGTGAAGCCTGACCTGAGGGGAGAGTCAAACCAGGTCCTTGGGCCTTGGGCCTTGGTCCTAAGTCCGAAGGACCGACTCCTCCGAGCTCTCGCCAAGCGACGACACCGTGCGTGAGTCGGCCGACACGTCCGGCTCTCGGCGGGACGCCCCGGTGATTGCGCGGTACGCGATCGAGCCGACTGTCAGGCCGCCGAAGATCAAGCCGGCGACGAGGGAGATCGCCAGCACGATGAGGCCGCGCCAGCCGTAGCTGGTCGGCACCACGTAGACGCGCAGCGTGGCTGCGGCGACGATGACGAGTGTCAACACGCCTTCGGCGGCGAAACCAACAAGCTTGACCCACGTCATCAGGCTGCCGAGGAGCGCCAGCGACAGCGGCGGCGTGTGGCCTCTTGAATGCAAGCGCAGGCAGCGTAGGTGGCAGACGTCCTCGGCGTAATCGGCGACGAGCGCCGTGAGCGGCAGCAGCCACCACGCGGTCTGCAGCGACAGCCAGCCAAGCTGCGAGTAGCCGTACCACAGCCCGAACATGAACGTTCCCGAGTACACCGGAATGAATCCGATGATGTCGCGGTACAGGGCTTCCCGTACGACGGCCGCCATCGCGCAGCGGGCGGCCGCATGACCGCGCAGCATCGTGCACCAGCGATCGAGGCAGCCCTTGATCTGCGCCGGCGTAAAACACATCTGCAGAGGGACGATCGAGCCCAGACGCGCGCGCGCCATCGGTTCGCCGGCCCAGGTGAGCGCGTTGACGAAGTAAATGAGCGACAGCTGCAGGAGTAGCAGCAGACCGGCGAACCGGGCGCCCGGTGCCAACGCCGAGGGCGTTGACGGTTCTATGCCCAGGGCTGGCGCAACAATTCGCCAGACCTCGTAGGCCAGGAAGGTTCCGCTCGTGATCAGCACGCCGATCACGAGCGGGCTGACAATGGCCGCGAGCACAACGACGATCGCGCGAGGCGATGACGATTTCGCGTAGAGATGATTGAAGACGACACCGAGACCGACACCCAGTCCCGCGCCAACGGCAACAGTGCCGAAATACTGCGCCAGTTCGAGCGAGCGTTGCCAGGCTTCTGCAACTGAAATCGCGCTACCACCGCGAATGGCGACCGACAGGATGCCGGCGATCGCGCCGAAGATGAACAGCACCACGCAGAGCGCGCGCGTCCAGTAGATGGAATCCAGAAACGCGCGCCGCGCAGGCGAAGCGCCGCGCGCGGCCATGGTGAAGTTATGACAGCTCTCTGCCCAATCGACGAGCGTGATGACCGCCGCGGCAGCCGCCAACCACCAGGCCGGAGGCGAGTCCTGACCCCAGATGCGGAACATCAGATCGACGGCGAAGACTCCGCCGGCGGCCAGCGTCGCCCACACCGCGAGCGTGATGTAGGGCGTCACGCCGCTGCCCATCCAGGGATGACGCGGCTTCTGCTCGGCGAGGACGGTGAGATCTTTTCCGCGCGACTTCTTCCGACGCGCGTACTCGACCAGGTTCGGCGGCGGGTCCGCCGTGTCCTGACGCGCGTAGTACTCGACGGCGCTCGGATCGACCTGCTCGTTGACGTTGACGAGCATGAACGCGCCCGACTCCCTGCGCTGGCGGCGCTCGGCGCGAATTTCCGGATCGGGATCGATCATGCGATACGTCCGCTTGGCGCGGAGGACGTTCGTCCAGAACGGCGTGGCGAACTCGCTGAACGAGTCGCGCGGACCAAGCCGTCGATCGGGCGGCGGGTTCTTGGGCAATGGATCGCAGACGAGGCCCGCGTCGCGTGCGCCGTCGAGCAGCCAGGCGAGCGGCTGCTGGGCGAGCGGGTTGCTGGCGTAACCGCCGCCGACGTTCGAGTGCGCGCCAACGAACCAACGTTGTTCGATCCGCTTGGTCCAGGCTGACGCGAGCGCGCCCACTGGATCGACCTGGGGGTCCTTGCGCGGCCCGAGATCGTTCTCGATGCGTTTGAGCTCGCTTTCGGCAGTGTCGCCGCTGATGTAGGCGACAAACGGCGTGTGTTTGAAACTGCTGCGGTGTTCGTCGATCGCCAGCGCATGCCGGCAGCGCTGAATGAGCGTCGTCGGCCGCATGTTGTGGTGCAGAGCGAGGCGACTGCGAATGCCAGGAACGGCGAGCGCATCCCAGCCGACGGCGCCGACCGTGTCGTAGACGCCGAGATAGGTGATCTTCACGCGGCGCGACCACCGGACGAGCAACGCCTCGGTCGGGTTCAGCGTCGCTGCGCGCTGACCAGGCAGGTAACCAGGTGGACGTGGTGAGAGCGCTTCCTTTTGCCGAACCAGCCACGGATCCCAGACGAGATCGGTGATGCGTCGGAAATCGAGCGGCGGGTCGGGGAAGAGGTCCGTCAGCGGACCGCTGTGATGCTCGCGGGCGCGACCGATCAGGCAGTACGTGCGCCACAACTCGTTGACCGTCAGCGGCGCGCCGCGTCGCAGCAGGCCGCACGTGCTGATGAAGCCCACCAGCGAGCGCGCTGTAAACGCGCCTCGGCTGAATCCGAAGATGTAGATCTCGTCGGCCGGGGTGAATGCCGTCTCGTCCAGATAGTTCTGGACCAGCCAGTTGTAGGCGGCGCGCACGTTGGTTTCGAGACCGAACCCGAAGCCGCCGCCGGTGATCGAATCGAGCGAGCCGGTGCCGACGCCTTCGCGATAAAACTTCAGCTGTGTGACGGTGTCGTTCCCGACGCGGCGAGCCCAGCACTCGGGCGTGAGCGCGAAGTGATGCAGGACGTTCGTGGAATCGTCCCGGTTGTTCCACGTCCCATCAAGGCAGACGATCAACCGGCGAAGTTCGCTCATTCTGTTCTACACTTCGCGCCTACTATAAACCTCTGCTGACACAGAGGCACGTGCAGCTCATCGACTTCTAGTGCACGAGCGGGGCGTCGCGTTTCATGTCCAAAGCGCTTCTCATTGTTCATGGCATCGGTGAGCAACTGCTGGGGCAGACCACCGATAAGCTGGTCAGCGGACTCAGCGCCGCATTCGGCGAGCGCCTGGCGGTCACGCGCGATGCGAGCGGACACGCGATCGGCGTCGCGGTGGGCGCGGCGACGGTCGAATTCCACGAGGTCTACTGGGCAGACCTGCTGACGCGCGAGAAGAATCGCGGCGCGCTCACGTGGGCGACGATGCCGACACTGGTCTGGCATCCACTCCTGTGCCGGCGCGCAAAGCTCCTGTCGTCCGCTGAGTATCCCGCTCCGCTCGTCGTAGCCTGGCTGGCCCTCACGCTGCCGGCATCGCTGCTGGCATACCCGATCGCCCAGGGCGCCCGCGCCCTGGTGCAACCCTTCGACGAGGAACGCCAGAAGCGCCTGCGTGACCGAGTGCGCGACATGCGGTTCATGGAACGTGCGAAAGCCATGGCCGATGCCGCCGCACACGACGAGACGCTGGTCGAGGCAACGCTCGAAGGTGTCGTGGCTGACGTGCCCAACTACATGAACTCGATCGCGTGCGGAGAGGGCGTCGCCTTCGAGGTGCTCGCGCGCTTTCACGACGTGATGCGCAAGGTCCGCGAGCGGCACGACGAGATCTACGTCCTGGCGCACAGCCTCGGCACGGTGGTCGCCTATCACGCGCTCACCGGCGTGGGGCAACCGGCGGGGGATCCGCCGTACGCACCGCGGCGGCTGTTCACGATCGGGAGCCCGCTCGAGAAGATTCGATTCTTCTGGCCATGGACGGTCCGCTGCGCGCCGCCGTCGGCACACCCCGGTTTCCGGTGGACGAATTTCTATCACCGGATGGATGCCGTGTCGGGATCGCTGCGACGCTTTGCGGCATGGGCGCCGCTCGACAACGTGCGGCTCAAGGGCGGCGGAGGGTTTCTTCGCTCGCACGTCGTGTATGAACGCTCGCCAGAATTCCTGGGGATGTTGACGCAGGAATTGTTTGGCGAGCGGACCGTGCCGCGAATCGCGTGGTGGCGTCGTCTGCTGGATCACGCGATCACGCTGGGCGAGAACCTTGCGGCGCCCGTCGGGTTGCTGCTGTCGCTGGCGATGGGCGTAGGACTGCTGCTGATTGTGCTTCTGGCGTTCCCGTATATGGTGTCGCTGGCACTTCGTGGGCTTGGCGCCGGTGTGTGGGGTGGACGCGTGGCGGACGGATTGTCATTGCTGGTGCTGCTGGGAATGACGGTGTTCGTGGTGCGTGAAGTGCGCAAGTGCTATCTCAATGCCTGCATGAGCGTCGCCGCTGGCGGCGCCAGCGTGGCGGGCGAGCACCGGGCGAGCGCCGCGGTCGGCTCTCGGCCGGCGGGCGTGTGAGCGGGCCAGCGCGTAGAGGCGGGTCTTCAGACCCGCCTGTATGAAGGAGGACGGTGTGGAGCACGTCATTTCCGATCTCGTGGGACGTTTCGAGCGTGGCCGCCTGTCGCGACGTGAGCTGATTCAGGCGTTGGCGGTCGTTGCCGCCGCTGGAGTCAGCACTCCGGCGTCGGCCGCGCCGCTGCGGTCCGGCAACATCAATCACGTTTCGGTGCTCGTGACCGACATGGCGCGCTCGATCGACTTCTACAATCGCGTGTTCGGCCTGTCGGTGCAGAACGAGGACAAAGCGAACAAGATCTCGCGCCTCGGCATCGGCGGCAAGATCCTCGTGTCGCTGCGCGTCGAGCCACCGCCAGGTCTCATCGATCATTTCGCGATCGGCGTCGAGGGTTTCAATCGCGACGCGGTGACGAAGGAACTGCAGGGCATGGGCTTGACGCCGCGCGAGAACCTCGAGTTCGGCTTCCATGTGAAGGACCCGGACGGCGCCAACGTCCAGATCACCGGTGTGTAGGGGCCCGTCCTTTCGGGCGGCCATCAATGTAACTTCGCCCACGCGATCACGCTGGCATTCCGCTGCGTGATCGCCCTCGGTGGGCGCGTCCGCGCGCGCGTCGGCCGGCGATCCAATTCTGGGAACCTTCGGTAGATCGCGTTGGTCTCGTCCTGGATCTCACGCAGCCGGATGGCCGCCAGTTGAAGCCGCTCCCATCTGCTGTCAGTGGCCATATCCAGTGTTAACGCTCAGCTGCCGTGCACCGAACACGCGCGTCCTGAGGCTGTGCGCTCGCGGACGCTCGGATCCCGCAGATGAACATCCGACCGTGCGCTGCGGATCACGCGGGAAACGCAAGTCTCGTTAGTGCAACACCTTAACTTTTTGTGGCGGTTGGCATCATTGCCGCTTTGGCGCGCGCCCGGGAGGCCTGCCAATGAAGCGTGTGATGGGTACGAGCATCGTGCTGGTCGCGGTGCTTCTGATCGATCGGCCATCCAGGATCGTCGTCGCTCAAGGGTCGTCCGCTGCGGCGCAGCGATTCGATCTCGCCGAGCGCCTGAAAGCGGGGAAACTGCGGGCTGTCAATCGCAGCGTCGCCCCCGCTCAAGGAACCGCAGGAGCCGTCCACCTCACCGAGACCGAGGGCAACGGCGTCGCCTGGATCGAGGGAACTGATTTCGCACAAGGCACGATCGAGGTTGACGTTCGTGGTCGCGACGTCCAGCAACGAAGCTTCGTCGGCGTCGCGTTTCATCGGCAAGACGACAGCGCCTACGAGGCCGTCTATCTGAGGCCATTCAACTTTCGCAATGCCGACGTCGCTCGACGTCAGAACGCGGTCCAGTACATCTCGCTCCCCGAGTACGACTGGCCCCGATTGCGGATGGAATTCCCGAGCGAGTTCGAGAACCCGGTTGACGCATCGGTCGCACCCACGGAGTGGGTGCCCCTTCGCGTGGTGGTGACCAGCAGCATGGTTCAGATCTACGTCGGGAAAGTGACGTCGCCCAGCCTCGAGGTTCGCAAGCTCGGCTCGTACGAGCGCGGCGCGGTCGGGTTGTGGGTGGGGAACAACAGCGACGGAGACTTCGCCAACCTCCGCCTTACGCCTATGAAGTGACTAAGCGAGAGGTCATCTGTGCGGCTCCGCCGAGGCGGTGAGCACGTCTATTGTCACCTTCGGCTTGCATCTTGCTCCTATAGATAACGGCGGGCTTCGTCGGAGAGGAAGGAGCAATATGGAAAGCAGAGCCAAGCTGTTGGGGCATCCAATTCACCCGATGCTCATCGTGCTGCCGCTCGGGCTGTTTATCGCAGCGGTGATCTTCGACGCGTTGTTCATGTGGCGCGGCAACGCGATGTTTGCGACCGTCGCCTATTGGAATATCGCCGGTGGCATCATCGGTGGTCTGCTCGCGGCCGTGTTCGGGCTGATTGACTGGCTGGCGATTCCCACGGGTACGCGCGCGAAGCGCATCGGCCTCTTGCACGGCGGAAACATGGTAGTGGTCGTCGCGCTCTTTGCGTTCGCGTGGTGGTCGCGCAGCAATGCGCCGGACGCGGTGCCGACGATGAACCTGTTCGTGATTGAAGTCGCGGCGCTGCTGCTCGGTGCTGTCGCCGGCTGGCTGGGCGGGGAGCTGGTCGATCGGCTCGGCGTGGGCGTAGACGAAGGCGCGCATCTGAATGCGCCGAACTCGCTCTCGGGGCGGCCGGCGTTCTCGAGCGAAGCCGACGTTCCGATTCATCACCGTCGCGCCTCGTAGTTCGTAGTGTCCGGCTTTAGCCGGACGGCGTGTGGTGTTCGGCTTTAGCCGGACGGCGTGTGGTGTCCGGCTTTAGCCGGACGGCGTGTGGTGTCCGGCTTTAGCCGGACGGTGCCAGCGCTGAATGCGCGAGGGCCAGAAGGGCCGTGCACGCTGTGTCCACACGCAGCGTGCGCGGTCCGAGGCTGACGGGCAGGAATCTGTGCGCCTGAAGTAGCGACACCTCGAACTCATTCCATCCGCCTTCTGGTCCAATCGCGAGAAGTACGCGGTCGTTGCATCCGGTGACCGCCTCGGCGATCGACGTCGCGCCGCTCGGGTGGGCGATCAGTCGGACACCTGACTGGAACAGATCGTCCAGGTGGTCCTCAACCAGAATCCTGAACTGACGATGGATCGAGACCAGCGGCAGCCGCGTGTCGCGGGCCTGTTGCAGTCCTTCGATGAGGAGCGGCCGGTAGCACCCCTCGGTCAGCACGTGCGTGTCGAAGTAGTCGCGCTCGACGCGGCTCGCGTTGGTCAGGATGATGCGGCCGACGCCGAGCGCCGCGAGTTGCGCCCACAGACGTCGCATGACCTTCGGGCGGGGAAGCGCGAGCAGCACGTCCACGCGTGGCCGCGCGGGCGTGTCCGTCTCGAAGGCGCAGCGCATGGTCACGCGTCCGTCGCCCGCGGCTTCGATCGTGCCTGTTCCGAATGGTCCGTCAAGCCGTCCCACACGCACCGTTTGCCCGGGCGTCACCTGCAGCACGTTCAGCAGGTGATCGGCGCGAGCATCGGTGAGCGTCACGCAGGACGCACCAATATGATCGCGCGCCTCAAGGAGGATCAGATTCACACGGTATTGTCACCTCGAATTAATCGAAACGAGGGGTTCGCTTAATGCGGCCGTCATGTGCGCGGCACATAGTGCGCTGTGAACGAGGTGCGGCATGCCTCATCACATCTGTCCAATTTGCGAACGGCTGGGGCGCGTGCTGGAAGGTGCCAGTGCGAGCGCGTGGGTGACCTATTACCGCTGCGACGTCTGCCGGCACGTCTGGTCGTACGACAACGACGACGAGAACGCTCCGAGACACGACGTGACACTTCGGGTTAGCGCTTCTTCGTCTTGCTCTTCCCCTGGAGATTCAGCGCCACCGCCGCACGAATCAGATCCTTCAAGGCCGCCTCGTTGATCGTGTCGCCTTCGTGGATGTCGATCGCGCGCCTGGTATTCCCGTCGAGGCTGGAGTTGAAGAGACGTGACGGGTCCTTCAACCCTGCTCCCTTGGCAAAAGTCATCTTGACGGCGTTCTTATACGTCTCTCCGGTGCAGACGATGCCGTCGTGAGACCAGACGGGAACACCCGGGGACGTCGCTTTTTGCCACTTCCACTCTTCGACGATCTCAGGGTCGGCCTTGCGGATGATGTCGCGCACTTTCGCGAGCGTCTTCCCGCGCCAGTCGCCAAGTTCCTTGATCTTTTCGTCGATGCGCGCAGAGGCAGATTCCACAGGGGCGGGACTTTTCATGTGTTCGTCCTTCGTCAGCGCACCTTCATCACGATGAAGGTGAGATCGTCGTACTGCTCCGCGTCGCGGATCCAGTGTTTCATTTCGGCGGAAATCCGGGCGCTGATCTCGTCGGCAGGCAGGTGAGCGGTCTCGCGGAGCAACCGCTGCAGCCGCTCTTCGCCGAACTCTTCGTTCTCGGGGTTGTGCGCCTCGGGGACGCCGTCGGTGAAAACGAGAAGGACGTCACCTGAGCACAACTCGACCGTCGCCTCCTCGTAGGCCATCTCCGGAAACATGCCGACCACCGTTCCTCCTACGGAGAGTTGCTCGATCTCTGGCGACGCGGAGTCGGTTGTCGATCGCCGTCCGGCTCGCAAGAGATACGGTGCGTTGTGGCCGGCGTTGACGTATCTCAGTTGCCGACACTGCTCGTCAAGTTGCGCATAGAAGAAGGTGGCGTACTTACTGGCCGGCGTTGAGCGGTAGACGAACTCATTCATTCGCGCGACCAGTCGTGGCGGCGCGATGCCGCCCTCGGACGAGATGATCCGCAGCGACGCCTGCACCACCGACATAATCAAGGCGGCGGCGACGCCTTTTCCCGACACATCGGCCAGCGCGATGCCGATCTCGCGGTCGCGCAGCTCGACGAAATCGTAGTAGTCGCCGCCGATGCGGCGGGCCGGAACGCTGTTCGCAGCGAAATCGGCGAATTCGGTCTGCGGCGGGGCATCCGGCAACAGGCGGCGCTGAACGTCCGACGCCAGCGCGATGTCGCGCCGCAGCGTTTCCTGTTCGACGACACGATCCGTCAGCCGCGCGTTTTCGATCGTCAGCGCGAACTGATCGGCGCACGCGCGCAACACCTGTTTCTCGTGCGCGCTGAAGCCCTCGCGCTGCGACCGCTCACCGAGCAGCAGCACGCCGAGGATCTCGCCGCGTGTGCGGAGCGGCACGGCCAGGCGGATGCCGGCGGCGGCGAGCGCACGAATCTCGTCGAGCCGCTCCCGACGATGCGCCGCGGCCCACTCCGCGAGGGCGGGAAGTTCATTTGGCGCAAACGGCAGCGGCTGCGGATAGGCGTGCAACCGCGTGATCAGGAATCCGTCGGCGGTCACGACCGGCGCGGCCGCTTCGAGGGCGCCGGTCGCGACGATGCATCGGTACTCCAACTTCGAGCCATCGCGCTCGAGCAGTGCGGCCGATTCGACGTGCAGCTTCTCGCACACGCTGGCAAGCACGGCGCGCAATGCGCCGCTGTACGAGTCGGCGCCGCGCGCGGCGTCAACGAACGCCGTCAGCACGTCTGCCGGCGAAACGTCCGATCCGCTGTCGGCTCCGCCGATAACCGCGTCGCGCACGTCGCGAACTGTGCGCTCCATCCGGTGAAGCGCCCATTGCCAGACCGACGGCGGCTGTTCGCGCATCGCGACCATCGGCGAAATGAGCGTGGTGCGCCACGCCGGTACCGACGCGGCCGCCGTGGCGACGAGGGCGACAATCCCCGTGGATGCGACAAACGGCAGCCATCCGAAGTTGGCGACCTCGAGGTACCGCACGAGCAACGAGATGGCGCCAACGAGTGCGATTGATCCCAGCGCCACGCCCGCCAGTGACAGCTTCAGGCCGCCGCCGAGAACGAGTGTCACGAGATCGCGGTTGACGGCGCCGAGGGCCATCCGCGTGCCGAGTTCCACGGTGCGCTGCCGGACGAAATACGACATCACGCCGTAGATACCCAGCGTCGCCATCAGCATCGCCGCCAGGCCGAAGAACGTCATGACCAGCGAGGTGAGACGCTGAAGCTGCAGCGTGTTGCCGAGGAGGTCATTCATCGTCCGGACGTCGCCCATCGCCGCCGTCGGATCGGCCTGCCGGATGGTGCGGCGGACGGCGGCGATCAACTGATCCGCCGGCAGCTCCGAACGGACAACGGCGTTCGTCGAGTTGACGCCCCCCGCCGGTAAATAGAACTCGGGCATTGCCGGCCTGTTCCGGCCGTTGTTGCGAGTATCGCCGACGACGCCGATGACCTCGAGCCAGGATCCGTTCGATCCGCTGAAGCGCGCGAACGCGCCGATTGGACTTCGGTCCGCCCAGAACGCGCGTGCCGCGGCCTCGTTGATCACCGTCGGCACGGCAATGTCCCGGCGGTCACCGACCTCGTCTTTTCCGCGCCACGGCAGGTAGTCAGCCTCGTTCGGCAGCCGGCCTTCCCTGAGCGGGATCCGCATGGTCGGAAAAAAGTCCGGTGCGGCGTTCACCACGCATGCCCGCGCAGCGGCGGCATCCGCCGGCCGGTCTTCCAAAGAAAAGTTGGCGCCGCCGAGGCAGCCGATGCCGGGCAGCTGGCTCGCGAACGAGACGCCTGTCACGCCGCGCGTCTGCCGCAACGCGTCCATCAACCGCGCTTGCTCCGCCAACCGCTGCTCGGCCAACCGCTTTCGCTCGGCCAACCGCGCTTCTGCCGAAAGCCCGGGATCGGGTGTGCGTCGCGGCAGGTTGAGCCCGAACGCGACGACGTCGTTCGGATCGAACCCCACAGACACGCGGCCCAGGTTGCGCAGGTGGACGACGAGAATGGCCGACGCCGTCAGAAGCGTGAAAGCGAGGGCGATTTCGGCGACGACGAACGCCTTCGACAGGCGCCGCGCAGGCGCGCCGGCTGACGCGCGCACACCTTCGGAGAGCACCGCGTTGGGCGTCATCCGCATCGCCTGCCACAGCGGGGCGAGGCCGGCGAGCACGCCGGTGGCGACCGCCACCGCGACGCTGAAGCCGAGCACCTTCCAGTCGATGCCGATCAAGTCGACACGCGGGACGAACACGGACGCGGCGGCCAGGATGTAGCGGACGAAGATCGCGCTCAGACCGACGCCGGCGGCAGCGCCAGCGCCGGACACGAGCGCGCCCTCCGCGAAGTAGCGCAGCGCGAGCTGGCGCCGCGACGCGCCGAGCGCGACACGGATTGCGGTCTCGCGGGCGCGGACGACGGCTCGCGCCAGCAGCAGCGTGGCGACGTTGGCGCAGGCGATGAGCAGCAGGAGCGCCGCGCCGCCGAGCAAGGTTAGGAGCGTCGCGCGAAGGCCAGGGTTGATCCTTTCCCGCAGTTCGGCCGCGCCTGCCGCGTAGAACCGATACCGTTTCGGATCCGTTGCTGCAACGATGACGGCGACGCGCCTGACGTCTGCCTGCGCCTGTTCGAGCGAGACCCCCGGTTTGCGGCGGGCGTATACAAAGTTGCCCTGGCTGCCTCGGTTCGCGTCGTTCGGCGACGGACCGAGCGGAATCCACACCTGGGTGTCGCGGCTGGGCGCCGTGCCGGCGATTGGCAGTTGGAACGCCGGCGGCATGACGCCGGTCACCGTATAGCGGACCGCGTCGAGCGTGATGGCGCTGCCGATGATATCGCGCTCGCCACCAAGGCGCCGCCAGAGGGCGCTCGAGATGACGGCGCTGCTGTCGTCGGTGAACCACTGGCCGAGGAGGGGTGGACCGAGTTCCCGCGCCAGGGCAGGCGTTACCGCCGCGCCCGGAACGAATTGCGGCTCGCCGGGCGCCGTCAGGTGGTATTGGGCGAGGCGGAACCAGCCGAACGCGTCGAAGCTCGTGGTCTGCTGCTGGTAGTCGCGCAGTTCGGGAACCGACATCGCCAAGAACGTGTCCGGCGCTGTTGTGTTCGTGCCGTAGACCGTCACGAAGCGCTCGCTGTTCGGGTACGGCAGCGGCCGCAGTAGCGCGCCGTTGATGACGGTGAAGATCGCAGTCGCCGAGCCAATCCCGACGGCAAACGCAACCACCGCGAGCAGCGCGATGCCGGGCGCCGTCTTCCAGGAGGCCCAGGCTTGCGAGAAGGCCGATAGCACGTCGCCGTGACTTTAGCGCGGAGTCGCCCGGCACACCAACCAGCAGGGGCCTTTGGCGCACGATGCCTGTTCAGAAGACACCTGCTGGAAGATGGGTGCCGCCGGTGATGACGAGTGGTCCCAGTCTAACGGATCTGGACGTTGCCTCCCCGCAGCGTCTTTGACCCCGACTCGTAGGCCGCCCCCGGGATGAAGATTCTGTACGTGTCCTCAATGCCCGGCTCGCCGTTGTCTTGCAAGTCGATTTGGTACTCGAAAGACCCGTCGCCGTCGACCGTGGCGTGGCCGAAGAGGCTCGCCTGTGTGCGGTCGTCGCTACACGTGACGGCCGTCACGTCGATTGTGTTCACGGTGATCGGTTGCAGCGGCCCGTGATCCTGGTACTCCTGGTGTCCGGTAGCGATCCCGGAGGACGACACCTTGGCGTTGCCGCCGAACGTGGCCACGTCGCCGTTCAGCGCAATGATCGAGCCGCCGTCGTTGATCTTCAGTTCGCAGCCAGGTGTGCTCAGGATGCCAGTGCGGAAGCTGTTGTCGATGGCCAGGTCGTCAATCTCGTTCTGGGCGAACCAGCCATAACGATTGCCACCGACCGTGACGCCGATGATGTCGGTAGGAACAATAGGCGTCCACGTTCCAAGCGTTGCGTTAGTCGCCTTGTTAATAAGCCGCATCGTGACAATGAGCGGGCCATTCGCCACACCGGCGAAAGTGTGTTCAAACGTGTACCAGCCCGACACCAGAATGTGTACCGGCGTGCGATCGGGATTTGCTGGATTCGCGCCGCAACGGGTCGTGTTATTGCTTCCAGAAATCACGAATCCGGACGGCTCAGTGCCGACATTGAAAACAAAATCCCGCAGGTGCTGGCCGCTCGTGTTGTTGATGGCTGACGACCAGTCGAATCGTTTATCGAGGTTTAGTCCTGCCCACGTCACATCGAGATAGACGTCAACGCCGGTCTGGTATCCGCCGGGTGGGAAGATCGAGCTGTAGCCTCCCCAGTTCGTGTACGGGCCGGTGAAGACCTGTTGTGGGCCGCCTCCCGATGCGCAAATGTGGGGATTCGGATCAAGTCCAAGTCTCGCGTGGTAGCTGCCTGTCGCTGAGGAGATCCCATCGGCATAGCCGCCGCCGTTCATGTATCCCGAGGGTTGGCGTGAGATCGTGCCGCCACTAAGTGGGAACCACCCTGCCGTGTTTGTCTCGAACCCGTTGAAGTACGGTCCCGGCGGCGCATCGGCTCGCACCCACACGACCGCGAGAAGTGCGATCGCAAAAACAATGGCTAAGCGCCGCCTCAGCCTCTGGAAACGCAATGGATATGTGGGCGTTCCGATGTGCGTCATGACTGCCGTCTCCTTGATTGCGGTTGACTGCATCCGACAAGGAATTCGTAGACGTCGCGACGGCATAGCAACAAATCGGCCACGCCGATCCGCCCGCTCGAGCTACGCGACGAGCGGATCAACTTCAGTCAGGTGTTTGCTGGAGAAGACCGGGATTACTCAAGTCGGTGACCACGTCTGGCTCGTCACCTGACGCAGTACGACCTAGGCTACTTCGACGTGAGACGTGCAGGGTCGAACCGATCGAGAAATCCTTCGGTCCGAAAGTGTTACCTATGTCCCCGGAATGAACTGTCACCCATGTGTCCGGAATGGACTGCGCATCGCGCTACGGCGGGCATCGAATTGGCCGATAGCTAGAATAATGCCGCGAACCCCTCTGTCCCGTTTCAATATGGAACGCTTTCGTTCTGATGGACGCGCCGCCTCCGAGCAGAGTCATCTCATAGGGAGTAAACCAGAGATGACGACATTGCCCGCCGGAAAAACTTACGCAGATATCATCAAGGAAAAGATCCAGAACCCACGAAACCGTCAAAGCATTCGACTGGTCGCCAGGGACATCGACTACAGCTACGAGCACGTCCGAAAGGTTGTCGCGGGAGAACTCACTTTCACGAGGGAGTTCAGCGATTCGCTCTGCAAGAGCCTGGGCCTGGACGCCGAGGCGATGTGGAAGCTCGCACAGAACGAGCGGCTGAAGAAGCGCTTCAAGGATGCTGACCTCGAAGTCGAGATGCCGAAGGATACCCGCATCAAGGACATCTGGGATAATTTGAACGCTGATCAGCGCGAAGCGTGGATCTTGGTCGGGAAGGGCTGGTCTGACGTGAGCCGTGCCTTCAGGGAGGGCGAGCGGGAATCTTCTCGTCTGGCTGCTGCCGCTGCTTCAGAAGATCGCCGAAAGTGATTTGTGAAATGGAGCCGGCGGTCGGACTCGAACCGACGACCTGCTGATTACGAATCAGCTGCTCTACCAACTGAGCTACGCCGGCAAGGCGTGGAAGCGAAGTTCGATTCTAGCACGCGACGCGGCTGCGGAAATTCCCTCGCCGCCCGCGCGAGATTCCGGGCGTCCGCACGCACGCTAAACGCGAATCGCCGATTTCACGCCTGATCACGCACCTGTCCGAGGCACGCGACTTGCCCCCTAGAAGGGCATGGCACACACACTGGCAAACACACTTCGCTGCGAGGTGCCGGTGCTCTTCGCCAGCTCGGAAGGGCAAACGGCCCTCATCGCGATTCGACTCGCCGAGGTGCTGCATGCGCACGGTCTCGACAGCCAGGCCATCGACGTCTCGACACCCGAGGCCGAGACCCTCGACTGGACCAACGTCCGCGGCGCGCTCGTTGGCGCCTCGATCCACGTCGGGAAGCATCAGAAGTCCGCCTCCCGGTTTGTTCACACGCACGCCGCCGGCCTGAATCGCGTGCCGTCGGCGTTCTTCTCAGTGAGCCTGGCCGCGGCCTCGAAGAACGCACCAGAGGTCGCCGAAGCCGAGCGCCTTGCACGCGCGTTCCCGGCTGAACACGGATGGACGCCGCTGCGCATCCTGTCGGTCGCGGGCCGGCTTGCGTGTCGCGAGTACAACGTGTTCATTCGATTCGTGATCAAACAGATCGCGAAGAAGGAAGGAGGACCGACCGACACGAGCCGCGACTACGAACTCACGAACTGGGAGGAGGTCGAACGCCTGGGCCGTGAGATGGCCACGGCGATTCACGCGCGCGCGGTCGCGGCAGCGTAACAACGAAAAAGGCCGGTCCGAAAGGACCGGCCCTACTACCCGACGAGGTAGGGCACGTCCTTTCGGACGTGCCCTTTCGTTTTAGAAATCGAAGGTGACGTTAAAGCGCGCGAACCGCGGATTCAGAACCGCCGTCGGACGCAGCCA
>Ga0111539_10001552_pt1 | contig 30584 bp, 30 predicted proteins | sample RhiMethybrSRZTD1_FD_79667 | JGI IMG/M metagenome (GOLD analysis project Ga0111539, IMG submission 79667) | Populus rhizosphere microbial communities from Tennessee, USA - Rhizosphere MetaG P. TD hybrid SRZTD1 (version 2) (version 2) | ecosystem: Host-associated > Plants > Roots > Rhizosphere >...
ACCAGAAATGAGCAAACGGCGTGCGTGAATACCGCTGTTTCAATCAAGCGAGGTGCTTGGTCGGCGTGCTACGGTGCTGCTCATGTGTGGGATTGTGGGGTACGCCGGCTGCCGTCCGGCGCTGAACATCGTGGTCGACGGGCTGCGCCGGCTCGAGTACCGCGGGTACGACTCGGCCGGCGTCGCCATCCTCGACGGGGGCGGCGCGCTACTCGCCGAGAAGCGCGCGGGCAAGCTCGCCAATCTCGAGAAGGCGCTGGCCGAGACCGGCGTCGGGGCCACCCTGACGCAGGGCATGACGGGTATCGGACACACCCGGTGGGCCACCCACGGCGCCCCGAACGACCGCAACGCGCACCCGCACCGCTCGGCCGACGGCCGGGTCGCGGTGATCCACAACGGGATCCTGGAGAACTTCGCCCGGCTGCGGGCCGAGCTGGAGGCGGCCGGCGTCGAGTTCGCCAGCGAGACCGACACCGAGTGCGCCGCCCACCTGATCGCCGCCGAGCTCGCGACGCTCGACGGGGATGTCACCGACCCGGCCGAGCGGCTCGCCACCGCGATGCGCCGCGTCTGCCAGCGGCTCGAGGGCGCGTTCACACTGCTGGCCGTCGACAGCCAGGCGCCCGGCGCCGTGGTGGGCGCCCGCCGTAACTCCCCGCTCGTCGTGGGCTGCGGCACCGGCGAGAACTATCTCGCCAGCGACGTCAGTGCGTTCATCGAGCACACCCGCGACGCCATCGAGCTCGGCCAGGACCAGGTCGTACTGATCACCCCCGACGGGGTCACGATCACCGACTTCGACGGCACGCCCGTGGAGGGCACCCACTTCCACATCGACTGGGACGCCAGCGCCGCTGAGAAGGGCGGCTACGACTACTTCATGGCCAAGGAGATCGACGAGCAGCCGCGTGCCGTCGCCGACACCCTCCTCGGCCGGCACACCGAGACCGGCGAGCTGACCCTCGACGAGGTGCGCCTCACCGATCAGGATCTCCGCGACGTCGACAAGATCTTCATCGTGGCCTGCGGCACCGCGTACCACGCGGGCATGGTGGCCAAGTACGCCATCGAGCACTGGACCCGCATCCCGTGCGAGGTGGAACTGGCCAGCGAGTTCCGCTACCGCGACCCGGTGCTCGACCGCTCGACGCTGGTGGTGGCGATCTCGCAGTCCGGCGAGACCATGGACACGCTGATGGCGGTGCGGCACGCCAAGGACCAGAAGGCCCGCGTGCTCGCGATCTGCAACACCAACGGATCCACGATCCCGCGCGAGTCCGACGCCGTCCTCTACACGCATTGCGGCCCGGAGATCGCCGTCGCGTCGACGAAGGCGTTCCTGACCCAGCTCGTCGCGTGCTACCTCGTTGGGCTGCACCTCGCGCAGGTGCGCGGCGTCATGTACGCCGACGAGGTGGGCGCGGTGCTCGCCCAGCTCGCGGAGATGCCGGCGAAGATCCAGACCGTGCTGGACGGCATGGAGGCGGTGCGCGAACTGGCCCGCGACCTCGCCGACGCCAAGAGCGTGCTGTTCATCGGCCGCCACGTCGGCTATCCGGTGGCGCTGGAGGGCGCGCTCAAGCTCAAGGAGCTCGCCTACATGCACGCCGAGGGCTTCGCGGCCGGCGAGCTGAAGCACGGGCCGATCGCGCTGATCGACCAGGGGACTCCGGTGGTGTGCGTGGTCCCGTCGGCCCGCGGGCGGAGCGTGCTGAACGACAAGATCGTGTCGAACATCCAGGAGGTGCGCGCCCGCGGTGCCCGCACGATCGTGATCGCCGAGGAGGGTGACGACGCCGTCGCGCCGTACGCCGATCACCTGATCTACGTGCCGCGCACGCCGACGCTGCTCGCCCCGCTGGTGACCACCGTTCCACTGCAGGTGATGGCCGGCGAGATCGCCAGTGCCCGCGGGCACGACGTCGACCAGCCGCGCAACCTGGCCAAGTCGGTGACCGTCGAGTGACCGCTCAGCGCACAGCGCCATAGTCGCCCCGCGCGATCGCGCCGATGGCGGCCAGCGCCGCGTTGCCCTCGTCGAAGTACGCGTTGTGCGCGCCGATCGGGTGACGCCAACTGCCGTCGTCGCTCGTGAACGTGCGGCCGCCGAACGCGGCGTGGCCGGGGTTGGTGCCGTGCCACCGGTCCTCGGTCACGTCGCGGTCCGGCCACTCGGGCACGCGGTCGGCCAGCGCCGCCGCGTTGATGACGTCCCACCGCGCGGTGCTGGCCCAGACATGGCCGACCGGCAGGCCGAGGTCGCTCGCGCGGTCGGCGCCCACTCCCGGACTGCCGACGAACACCACGTCGTCGACGGGTAGGCCGTACTCGCGCGCGGCCGTGCCCACGACGAGCGAGCCGTAGCTGTGTCCGACCACCGTGTGGTGAGCCGGGAGGCCGGCGGCCGTCGCCCGCAGACCCTCCTGGAACCGGTCGAGGTCGTCGGCGCCGTTCTCGGCCGCCGTCGTGCCGGCGGCCGAGAGCCACTCGGGAGCGTCGTACCCGAGCCACAGCACCGAGGAGACGCCCGGGCCGGCCGCCGCGCGGATCCGGTCGGTGCGCGCGAGCAGGCCGCGCAGGTCGTCCAGGTCGGCTCCGGCGCCGGGCACGTTGGTCACGACGTGCCGGGCCCGGTCCGGGTCGCCGATCGCGACGATGGCCTTGCCGTCGCCGGACGGGTCGAAGCCGATCAGGTACGCCCGCGCCGGTTCGGCGCGCTCCAGGCGGGCGACGAGCGCCGCGAGAACGGTGTGCCGCGGGCCCGGCGGCGTGCGGGCGAGCGTCTCGTCGAGGATCCGTCGGTTGGCGGCGTCGCGGACCGCGACGGGGACGCCGTCGAGGGAGCCGAGGCCGCACGGGTCGCTCGCCAGGACGACCTGCTGCGCAGCCGGCGACAGACCCTCCCACCAGCGCCGGACCGCCGCGGGCTCGGAACCGGGCGATGGAAGCACGGGCGCCGCTGGGAGTGCCTCGCTCAGTCCGGCGTCGACCGCGAAAGCCGACGCGCCCGCCGCCAGCCGGGCCGCGGCCCGCTCGTCGGCCGCGGTCGCCTCGGCGAGGGCGGCCCGCACGGCCGGCGCCTCGAACGCTGTGGCCGACCCCTGCGTCGACGGTGGGGCGCCCAGTTCCGCCCGGACCGCGGCTATCCCGGTGGCCAGTTCGCAGAGTGTCTGGTCGGCACCGAAGGCGGGTCCGCGCAGGGCCCGCAGCGCCACCGCGAGCGCGGCCAACGCCGCCAGCGCGGCCGTCGCCGCCGGACCGCGCCAGTCGGCGGCGAGCCGGGCCCGCAGGGCTTCGACGGCGTCGGCCCGCGCGACGAGCGCGGCCGCGAGCGCCCGCCAGCCGCCCGCCGCGTCGCGCCACGCGGCCGGGCGCGCCTCGACGAGCTGCGCCACGCTCACCACGCTCATGCAATCGCCTCGCTCCGCTCGGCGATGCATTCGCGCGGCGCTCTGCTGATGATTCGCTCGCTCTGCTCGCTCATACGGCCCGCCCGGAGACGGGGAAGCGCTCCGCGGCTGCCTCGTCGGAGCGCTCGTAGGCGAGCGCCGCCGCCCGCAGCGCCTCGGCGAGGGTGCGGCACCGCCCGGCGAGTGCGGCCAGGGCGGCATCGGCGGATGCGACCGCGTCGTCGTTCGCCGCCGTGGCGGCCCAACCGGCGTTGGCGAACCGGTCGGGTGCGACCGCGTGGTAGGCGCCGGTGAGCTCGGCCCGCACCCGGTCGGCCAGCTCGCCCAGATCTGCCGCGGCCCGCCGCAGCGCGACCGGGGACACCTCGAAATCCATGACCGCAGAAGCTAGGCGCGGCCCGGCGTCACCGGCCACCCCTGTGGACAACCGGACGTTCCAAGATCGCGAAGTTGTCCACAGGTCTTGCGATCATGGAGCGGCACGCGCTACAGCGGCTTCTCGAACGCCAACTGGTTGTACGGCGACGCGTCGTACGGCGCGATCTCGTGGTACCCGCTCGACCGGTACAGCGCGATCGCCTCGGTCAGCACCCGGTGCGTGCCGAGCCGCACCACGGTGATCCCGTGCGCGGCGGCGTCGGCCTCCAACGCGCCCAACAGCCGACGCCCGAGCCCGAGCCCGCGTGCCCCGGCGCCCACCCACAGGTGACGGATCTCGGCCACGTCGGGGCCGAGCCGCTGCCACACCCCGCAGCCGACCGGCTGCCCCTCCTCGCGGGCCACCAGCAGTGCCCCGGCGTCACTGCCCAGCCCGCCGAGCTCACCGGCCCGCACCAGCACCGCGTCGTCGTAGCCCTCCGGGAAGCGCACCGCCAACTCGTCGGCGTACGCCCGCAGGCACTGCCGGGCAACGTCGGAGCCGTCGTCGACCGCTTCGACCGTCACCGCGGCGAGCCGCAGCAATCGGCGGACCTCGCCCTGGGCAGCGACCAACCGCGAGCGCTGCTCGGCCGTCAGCGGATCGAGCAGCGCGCTGATGCCCGCGCGTGAGCGGGCGTCGAGGTCGGCGCGTTCGCGCGCCCCCGCCTCCGTGAGCTCCGCGACGCGGGCCCGGCCGTCGGACGGGTGCGCCCGCACCCGGACGAGGCCCTGCCGCTCCAGGGCGCGCAGCAGGCGGCTCAGGTAGCCGGAGTCCAGGCCCAACCGGGCGCGCAGGTCGCCGACGTTCGCCCCGGCGCCGATCTCGAAGAGCAGACGGGCCTCGCTGAGCGTGCGGCCCTGGCCGAGGTAGCGGTCGGTGAGGATGCCGAGCCGACGGGTGTAGTAGCGGTTGAAGTCGCGCACCAGCTCGACCTGATCCATCGGGCGATGCTACCGCAGATAGCTGACTCGGGTCAGCTATCCTGCGACGGTGGGGTGAACTGGCTCGCCGTGAACCTCGCACCCCGCGGGTCGCGCACGTCCGCCAGGCGGCTCCACCGCGTGTCCTCGGTCGAGAGAACCTCGCCGCCGAGCCGCCGCACGGTGTCGACCGTCGCGTCGCGGTCGGCGACGGTGAAGGTCACGGACCACCGGGCCGGCGCGCCGTCGTCGGTGGGCACGAACCACCCGACGCCGTCGGCGAACCCGGGCGGCGCCCCCACGCTCTTCTGCCGTTCGTGAATACCGGGGTCCACTGTGGACGCCAGGTGGTCGCCGTAGCCCGGGACCCGTACCAGCAGACCGAATCCCGCGTCGTCGACGGCCCAGCCGAACACCGTCGAGTAGAACGCCGTCGCGGCGGCGGGATCCGGCGTGTGGAGGTTGCTGAAGTTCCACGCGCCCGGCTCGTTGACCGCCTGCGCGCCGAGCCGCCGGCCGGCCTGCCACAGCCGGAACTCCGCGCCCGCCGGGTCCGTACACGTGGCGGCGATGCCGGCCGGGCCCGCAGCCACCGGCGGATCCAGCACATGTCCGCCGGCGGCGGCCACCGCCTCCGTGGTCGCGCGGACGTCGTCGACGGCGATGTAGGTGTGCCAGGCGGCCGGTCCGGTGGACAGGCCCGCCACGTCCCGCCCGTCCAGCCGGGCGATGATGTACTCGCCGGACGGCACGGTCTCGAACGTCCAGCCGAGCACCTCGCCGTAGAAGCGTTGCGCCGCCTCGGGATCCGGTTGCGCCGCCTCGACCCAACTCGGCACACCGTTCGGATACGTTCTCTGATCACCCATGAACCGAGCCTACGCACGGCGTTGCGCGGTGGCCCGCCACTAGGGTGGACATCGTGATCGTCGCTGTCGGCATCGACGTCGTCCTCGTGGCGCGCTTCGCCCGGGCGATCGAGCGCACTCCGCTGCTCGTCGAGCGACTGTTCACGCCGGCCGAGCGCAACACGTCGTCGGGCAATCCCCGCTCGCCGGAGTCGCTCGCGGCCCGGTTCGCGGCGAAGGAGGCGGTGGCGAAGGCGCTCGGCGCGCCGGGCGGCCTGCACTGGCACGACTGCGAGGTGGTGGCCGACCCCGACGGCCGGCCGTGGCTCACCGTGTCCGGAACCGTCGCCTCGGCGGCGGCCGACAAGGGTGTGCTTCGCTGGCACCTGTCGCTGTCGCACGACGGCGGCATCGCGTCCGCGATGGTGGTAGCGGAAGGGGATTGAGATGCAGGGCGCGTGGCGGGCCGCCGACATCCGGGCGGCCGAGAAGGCGTTGATGGCACGGCTGCCCGAGGGCACGCTGATGCAGCGTGCCGCGGCCGGCCTGGCGCGCCGCTGCGCGCTGCTGCTCCAGGAGCGCTTCGGCGGCGTCTACGGGCGCAGCGTCCTCGTGCTCGTCGGGTCCGGCGACAACGGCGGCGACGCGCTCTACGCCGCCGCCGCGCTCGCGCAGCGGGGCGCCGACGTTCGTGCGATCCGGCTCTCCGACCGCATCCACGGCGCCGCATACGCCGCGATGGCCGCCGAAGGCGGCCGGCTCGTACCGGCACCTCCGTCCACTGTGGACCTCGTCGTCGACGGCATCGTGGGCATCGGTGGGCGCGGTCCGCTGCGGGAGCGTGCCGCCGCCGTGGTCCGGGCCGCGTCCGAGGCAACGGCGACGGATCAGGGGCTCCCCATCGTCGTCGCCGTCGATGTGCCGTCCGGCGTCGAGGTCGACACCGGCGACGTGCCGGACCCGGCGAGCGCCGTGCGGGCCGACGTCACGGTCACGTTCGGCGCGTTGAAGCCGGCGCACGTCGTCGGGGCGGCAAGTGTCCACAGTGGACTGATCGACCTGGTGGACATCGGGCTGCGGCCGTTTCTGGTGACCAGTCCGGCGGTGCGACAGACCGAGCACGCCGACGTCGTGCAGTGGTGGCCGCGCGCCGGGCAGCGCGACGACAAGTACACCCGCGGCGTCGTCGGCGTGGCGACCGGATCGGCGGAGTACCCGGGCGCAGCCGCGCTGTCCGTCGCCGGTGCGCTGGCCGGGCCGACCGGCTACGTCCGCTACGCCGGTGCCGCCGCCGACCACATCCGCCAGCGGTTCCCCAGCGTCGTGTGCGCCGACTCGGTCGGCCAGGCGGGCCGCGTCCAGGCGTGGGTGTGCGGAAGCGGTCTGGGGACGGGCGATCGCGCGCGCGGCGAAGTGCGGGCGGTGCTGGCCGCCGCGGTCCCGGTGTGCCTGGACGCCGATGCGCTCACCCTCATCGCCGACGGGTCGATGGCGGGCCCACTGCGGGAACGGCATGCGGCAACGGTGGTGACCCCGCACGACCGCGAGTTCGCTCGCATCGCGGGCGCGGAGCCGGGTTCCGACCGGGTGGAGGCCGCCCTCAAGCTTGCGGCCCGGATGAACGCGGTCGTGCTCCTCAAGGGCGACCGCACAGTGGTCGCCGCGCCAGACGGCACCGCCTACGCCAATCCGACGGGCAGCGCCGCGCTCGCCACCGCGGGCACCGGCGACGTGCTCGCCGGCCTGCTCGGCAGCCTGCTCGCCGCCGGGCTGCCGGCCGCCCACGCCGCGGCGGCGGCGGCCTACGTGCACGGCCTCGCCGGCCGGGAGGCGGCCCGGCACGGGCCCGTGACATCGACAGATGTCGCTGCCGCGCTGCGCGTGGCAGTCGATCTTACCGTCGGGTAACAAGCGGGCAAAGACTTGCTGGGAACGCTGTGCCACGCCGGTTCCGGCCGGCATTCTCATCCCCATGGCTGACCCGGCTCACATCGTCCCCCGTCGAACCGTCCTCAAGGCCGCGACGGCCGCGACCGCGGTGACCGCCGCGACCGGCGCGGCGCTCGCCGCCGCCGCACCCGCCACCGCAGCGAGCGCCGCCTTCCGCCACGGCGTCGCATCGGGCGACCCGCTGCCCGACGGCATCCTGCTGTGGACCCGCGTCACCCCGACGCCCGATGCCGTGCCCGGATCGGGCCGCGGCGCCGACGTCACCGTCCGCTGGCAGGTTGCGGCCGACGCCGCGTTCGCGACGATCGTCGCCAGCGGCGCCGTGGCGACCGGCGCGGCCCGCGACCACACGGTCAAGGTCGACGTGCGCGGCCTGCAACCGGCGACGACGTACTGGTACCGGTTCGGGCTGGACGACGGCTGGTCGCCGGCCGGCCGCACGCACACGGCGCCCGCGCCGGACGCCGAGATCTCCGCGCTGCGAGCGGGAGTCGTGTCGTGCGCCAACTGGGAGGCCGGCTACTTCGGCTCCTACCGGTTGCTGGCCGCCCGCGGCGACCTCGACCTGGTGATCCACCTCGGCGACTACATCTACGAGTACGCGACAGGCGGCTTCGCCGCCGCGGGCGACGTGATCCGCCCGCACGAGCCCGCCAACGAGACGGTGACGCTCACCGACTACCGGATCCGGCACGGCCAGTACAAGACCGACCCCGACCTGCAGGCGCTGCACTCGACGGTGCCGTGGGTGCTCACCTGGGACGACCACGAGATCGCCAATGACGCGTGGTCGGGCGGCGCGGAGAACCACGACCCGGCCACCGAGGGCGACTACGCCACCCGGAAGGCCGCCGCGCACAAGGCCTACTACGAGTGGATGCCGGTGCGTGCGGGCGCGTCGGGCGAGATCTACCGGCGGGTGCGTTTCGGCCGGCTCGCCGAACTGTCCATGTTGGACCTGCGCAGCTACCGCTCCCAGCAGACCTCCGGGACGGGCGTCGACGACCCGGCCCGCACCATCACCGGCGACGACCAGATGGCCTGGCTCAAGGACGGGCTCACGTCGTCGACGGCTCGGTGGAAGCTCGTCGGCAACTCGGTGATGATCTCCCGCCTCGACGTGGCGACGCTGCCCGCCTGGCTGCTCGGCCCGCTGGCCAAGCTGCTGGGCATCCCGTCGAACGGGTTCGCCGTCAACAACGACCAGTGGGACGGCTACAACGCCGACCGCGACGAGTTGGTCGCCCACCTGCGCGCCCACAACACGCGCGATGTGGTGTTCCTCACCGGCGACATCCACACGTCGTGGGCCAACGAGCTGGTCACCCGCACGACGGTCACCGACCCGGCCGCGGCCGAGTTCGTGGTGCCGTCGGTGACCAGCGACAACGTCAACGACTTCATCGGCGTGCCGGCCGGGATCGTCGGGCCGGTCGGCGCCGGCCTGGTCCGGTCGCTGAACCCGCACGTGAAGTGGGCCGAGCTCGACAACCACGGCTACGGCGTGCTCGACCTGACGCCCACCCGGGCCCGGATGGACTGGTACCACCTCCGCGACCGGACCAGCCCCACCACGTCGGCCCGCTGGGCCGCCGGGTGGTCGGTGGCGGCCGGGTCCGCGCGGTTGCGCAAGGAGAGTGGTCCGTTGGCCGTTTGATTCGACGGGTTACGCGTGCCAGTTACGCTCGGATCCATGTTCAACGCGGAGATCCGGGTCGACCTCTCCGCCGTGCGGCACAACGTCGCCCTGCTCAAGGCCGGCACGTCGGCCGAGGTCATGGCCGTGGTCAAGGCCGACGGCTACGGCCACGGCATGGTGCCGTGCGCGCGGGCGGCACTCGCCGGCGGGGCCACCTGGCTCGGGGTGGCGACGCTCGACGAGGCGCTCGCCCTGCGCGCGGGTGGTGTCACCGCGCCGGTGCTGGCCTGGCTGCTGACGCCGGGCCTGCCGCTCGCCGACGCGGTCGCGGCCGACGTCGACCTGTCCGCGGCGACGCTGTCCCTCGTCGACGAGCTCGTCGCCGCGGGTCGCGCGGTGGGGCGCGCTCCGCGCGTCCACCTGAAGGTCGACAGCGGCCTGGGCCGCGGTGGCGCCGCGCCCACCGACTGGCCCGCGCTCGTGGAGGCGGCGGCGAAGGCCGCCGCGGACGGCGACCTCGACGTGGTCGGGGTGTGGAGCCACCTGGCCAACTCGGACGTGCCGGATCACCCCTCGATCGACGCGCAGGTGGCCGAGTTCCACGCGGCGCTCGACGTCGCCGCCCGCCTCGGCATCACGCCGCGCTACCGGCACCTGGCCAACTCCGGGGCGACGCTGACACGCCCGGACACGCATTTCGACGTCGTGCGGCCCGGCATCGCCGTGTACGGGCTGTCGCCGGTGGCGGGGCAGCGGTTCGGGCTGCGGCCGGCGATGAGCGTGCGCGCCACGGTGATGCTGACCAAGCGGGTGCCGGCCGGCCAGGGCCTCTCGTACGGGCACACGTACGTCACCTCCCGGGAGACGACTGTCGCCGTGATTCCGCTCGGATATGCCGACGGTGTACCGCGGGCCGCCAGCAGCCGCGCGCCCGTCTCGTTGAACGGCGAGCGGTTCCCGATCGCCGGCCGGGTGTGCATGGACCAGTTCGTGCTCGACGTCGGCGAGCTGCCGGTGCGGCCCGGCGACGAGGCGGTGCTGTTCGGGGCCGGCGGCCCGCACGTCGACGAGTGGGCCGAGGTGTGCGGCACGATCAACTATGAGATCGTCGCGCGTATGGGTAGCGGGCGGATCGCGCGGGTGTACGACGGTGGCTGAATCGAAGGGCTTCATCAGTCGTAACGCCGGCTGGATCGGTGCGCTGGCCGCTGTCGGCGTGGCGGCGGGCGGTGTCGCGGCCGGTGTGGCGGCGAACCGGTACGCCAAGAAGCGCCGTGCCCGCCACACCGACCCGTACATCGAAGAACCGTTCGGTGAACTCGGGTACGACGAGCAGTTGACGGTCACCGACGAGGACGGTGTGGACCTGTACGTCGAGGTGGTTTCCGGCGACCGGACGCCCACTCTGCTTTACGTGCACGGGTTCTGCCTCGACATGGGCACGTTCCATTTCCAGCGCCGGGCGTTCGAGGGTGTGTACCAGCAGGTGCTGTACGACCAGCCGGGGCACGGCCGCTCGGGCCGGCTGCCCAAGGGTGAGTACACATTGGACGCTCTCGGCGCCGGGCTGCGCGCCGTGCTGGAGAAGGCGGTCCCCGACGGCCCGATCGTCCTCATAGGACACTCGATGGGCGGCATGACGATCATGGCGCTCGCCGAGCAGGCGCCGGAGCTGTTCAAGGAGCGGGTCGTCGGCGTGGTGTTCGTGTCCACGTCGGCCGGCCGGCTCAACGAGGCCACGTTCGGATTGCCCGAGGTGGTGTCGCGGTTCAACCGGCCGCTGCTGCCGGTGGTGCGCGGGGCCGGCCGGCTCACCACCGCGATGGCCGACCGGGCCCGCCGCGCCTCGCGCGAGCTCGCCCGGCTGCTCACCCAGCGGTACGGCTTCGGCACCGCACAGCCGAGCCCAGCGCTGGTGCACTACGTCGAGAAGATGAACTCCTCGACGTCCACCGAGGTCATCGCGCGCTACGTCAACACGTTGTACACGCACTCCCGCCTGCCGGCGCTCCGAGTGCTGCGCACGGTACCGGTGCAGGTAATCTGCGGCGACGCCGACCTGCTGACGCCGCTCGTCTACTCCCAGGAGATCGTGGCCGAACTCCCGCACGCGGAGCTGGTGGTGGTCGAGCACGGCGGCCACGTCGCCCTGCTCGAACTGGCCGACGAGGTGAACGATGCGATCGAACAATTCCTGGAACGGTTGAGTGCGTGAAGCTGTTGACGGTCGACGACACGAGGGAGTTGGGTGCGCGGCTGGCTGGGATCGCCCGCGCCGGCGACCTGATCCTGCTCACCGGTCCGCTGGGCGCCGGCAAGACGGCGTTGACCCAGGGCATCGGGACGGGACTCGCGGTGGGCGGGGCGGTGACGTCGCCGACATTCGTGATCTCCAGGGTGCACCGCGGTGGCCGGCTGCCCCTGGTGCACGTCGACGCGTACCGCCTCGGCGGCCGGCTCGAGCTCGACGACCTGGACCTCGACGCCAGCGTCGAAGACTCGCTCACTGTCGTCGAGTGGGGCGAGGGCGTGGCGGAGCAGCTGTCCGACGCCTACCTGGAGGTGCGGCTCGACCGCGCCGACGAGGCCAGCGAGGTGAGGCTCGCCGAACTGGTCGCGCACGGCGCCGACTGGCGCGCAAGGCTGACCGCCGCCGGTCTCACCTAGCAGGTGGCGGGCTACCCGTCCGCCGGGCATACGTCGATCTTGCACTTGAGGCGCCCGATTCACGGCGATTAGGTTGGCTTTGGCGCCCAGGCTGACTGCAAGATCGGCGGTCGCCGTGCGGTCACGATCGGGTGAGCGGCCCACGATCTTGCAGTAGCGACGCCCGAATTAAGCATGTCTTGTCGCGCTTTATCCATGCCGAAAAGTGCAAGATCAGCGTATGTCGAGCCGGAGGTGACGCTACCGCCGGCCGGCGAGCCGCGGGCCTGCGGTGTTCGTCGTCATTGCGGTGGTTAAGGTGGCTGGCGTGCTGGTCCTCGTGCTCGACACCGCCACCCCGGCGGTCACCGCCGCGCTCGCCGAGCTGTCGCCGGCCGACGGCGTGGCGCTGCGCGCCGAGCGGGTCACCGTCGACGCGCGCGCACACGGCGAACTGCTCGCCCCGTCGATCCAGGCCGTGATCGCCGAGGGTGGTGCCGCGCCGCGCGACCTCGCCGCGATCGTCGCCGGGCTGGGGCCGGGCCCGTTCACCGGGCTGCGCGTCGGCCTGGTCACCGCCGTCGCGATGGCGCACACGCTCGGCATCCCGACCTACGGCGTGTGCACCCTGGACGCCTTCGCCCACGGCACCAGCGGCCGCCTCCTGGTGGCCACCGACGCCCGCCGGCGCGAGGTCTACTGGGCCGAGTACGCCGACGGGCAGCGCGTCGCCGGCCCGTCCGTGAGTGCGCCGGCGGCGATCGAGACGGCCGCCACGAACGCGACGGGCGACGGCGCCGTCCGCTACCGCGACGTGCTCGGGCTGCCCGTGGTGGGTCCGCAGTTCCCCCCGGCGGCCGCGCTCGCCGCCCTGGCCGCCGACCGCGTGCTCGCGAAGGCGACGACCGAACCGCTCACCCCGCTCTACCTGCGCCGCCCGGACGCCGTGCCACCGGGCGAGCGCAAGATGGCGTTGCAGTGACCTCATTTCGGATCGAGCGGTTCCGCTGGTGGCACATCACCGAGGTGATGCCGCTGGAGGAGGACCTGTTCGGGGCGGAGAAGTGGTCCGAGTGGATGTTCTGGAACGAACTCGCCGGCGGCCACTTCTACCGCATCGCCCTGGACGACGACGAGGCGATCGCCGGGTACGGCGGGCTCGCCGTCACGGCGTCCGACGAGGCGTGGGTGCAGAATCTCGCGGTACGCCGGGACGTGCAGCGGCACGGGCTCGGGCGCACGCTGCTGCACACGCTGCTCGCCGAGGCGGCCCGCCAACGGATCCGCAAGGTGCTCCTGGAGGTGGCCGTCGACAACGCCGCCGCCCAGAAGCTGTACGCCCGCGAGGGCTTCGAGCCGGTTGCCGTGCGGCGCGGCTACTACCAGCCGAGCAACACCGACGCGCTGGTGATGACCCGGGAAGGCTGATACATGACCGACGAGCCGTTGGTGCTCGGCATCGAGACGTCCTGCGACGAAACAGGTGTCGGCATCGTGCACGGGCGCACGCTGCTCGCCGACGCCGTGGCGTCCAGTGTGGACGAACACGCCCGATTCGGCGGCGTGGTGCCGGAGGTGGCCAGCCGGGCGCACCTGCAGGCCATGGTGCCCACCGTGACCCGGGCCCTCGACACCGCCGGCGTCGCACTGTCCGATGTGGACGCCATCGCCGTCACGGCGGGGCCGGGCCTCGCGGGCGCGTTGCTGGTGGGCGTCGCGGCGGCGAAGGCGTACGCGCTGGCCGCCGGGAAGCCGCTGTACGGCGTCAACCACCTGACCGCGCACGTCGCCGTCGACACGCTGGAACACGGGCCGCTGCCCGAGCCCGCGGTGGCGTTGCTGGTGTCCGGTGGGCACTCGTCGCTGCTGCGGATCGACTCGCTCGCGACCACAGTGACGCCGCTCGGTGCCACCATCGACGACGCGGCCGGCGAGGCGTTCGACAAGGTCGCCCGGCTGCTCGGAATGCCGTTCCCGGGCGGGCTTCCGATCGACAACGCCGCCCGCGAGGGCAGCGTCACCATCCAGTTCCCGCGCGGGCTCACCGGTCCGCGCGACCAGCGCGAGCACCGGTTCGACTTCTCGTTCTCCGGCCTGAAGACAGCGGTGGCGCGCTGGGTGGAGGCGCGGCAGCGCGCCGGAGAACCGTTGCCCACGAACGACGTCGCGGCGAGCTTCCAGGAGGCGGTCTGCGACGTGTTGACCACCAAGGCGGTCGCCGCCTGCCAGGAGCACGGCATCGAGACGCTGGTGATCGGCGGCGGTGTCGCGGCGAACTCCCGCCTGCGCGCCCTGGCCGAGGAGCGGTGCGCGAAGGCGGGCATCGTGGTGCGCGTCCCCCGTCCCAAACTCTGCACCGACAACGGCGCGATGGTCGCGGCGTTGGGTGCCCACCTCGTATCGGCCGGCGTCGAGCCGGGACGGCTCGACCTGCCGGCCGACTCCGCGATGCCCGTCACTGCTATCACGGGGTAGTTTCGGCCCGTGATCGTGCGGATGTGGGAGGCGCGGGCCCGGCCCGCGGCGTTCGACGAGTTCCTGGCGTGGGTGTGCGACCGCGCGGTGCCGGACATCGAGGCGGATCCGGCGCACGTGAGGAGCGAGGTGTTCTCGTCGACCGATCACCGGGTGGTGGTGATCTCCCGGTGGCGGCGCGACGCGCGGAACCTGCCGGAGCCGCCGCCGAACCTGATCGCGCGCAGCCCACACGTGTGGGACTTCGCCGAGGTGACTAGGTAAGGATCCAGTACAGGACGCCGAGCACCGCCACGACGGCGAGCGCGATGAGGAACGAGATCGCCAGGTGCCGGACGTCCGATTGCCGCTGCTCGGCGGGAAGATCGGCGGTGGTCTGAGCCAGTTCCTTCAGGGTGCGCGCGTTGTACACGAGGGCGGCCCGTTCGGCGAACTCGTCGAGGTCCAGCCGCCCGGCGGCGGTGTGGTCGCGCAGGGCGGCCACCGTCCGTTCGCGGTCCGCATCCGAGGCCCTGATGTCCACCCGCGCCAGGGTAGCCGGATCAGCCGGATTGGGCGATGGGTGCGGTGACGGCGCCGGTCAGCGCGATCAGGTCGGCCGGCGCCACCTCGACCTCCAGGCCGCGCCGACCGGCCGAAACGTACATGGTGGGCCACCCCTCGGCCGACGAGTCGACCACGATCGGCAACCGGGAGCGCTGCCCGAACGGCGAGATGCCGCCGGTGACGTACCCGGTGGCGCGCTCGGCCTGAGCCGGCTCGGCCATCGTGGCCCGCTTCCCGCCGGCCGCCGCCGCGAGCGCCTTGAGGCTCAGCGACCCGGTGACCGGCACGACGCCGACGGTGAGCCGCCCGTCGACCTCCGCGACGAGTGTCTTGAACACGCGACCCGGTTCGACGCCGAGCGCGGCCGCGGCGCCCGCCCCGTACGAACCGGACCCCGGTTCGACGTGGTACTCGTGCAGCGTGAACGACACCTTGCGACGGGCGAGCAGCGCCGTCGCCGGGGTTCCCTTGCTCGCCACGTCGGGGAGGCTACCCGGTGCGTTCGCGGCAGAGCAGGGCGGCGGGGGCGCCGGCGATCCGGGTCAGCATCAGGACGCCACCGTTCGCGCCGCGCAGGCGCAACTGGTGCCGCAACTGCTCCACGTCCAGCGCCGAGCCGCGCTTGCGGATCTCCAGCCGCCCGATCTCGCGGTCGCGCAGCGCCGCCCGCATCTTCTTGACGGCGACCGGCAGCCGGTCCACGACCTCCAGGCACCGCGCGAACGGCGTGTCGGCAGGGGAATCCGCGTATACGAACGCGATCGCCGGATCGGCGAGCAAACCGTCCACTGTGGACGCCAACTCGGCGACGAGCCCGGCGCGCGTCACCGCTGCGTCGGGATCGAAGACGAAGCGCCGCACCGGGCCGACGCCGGCGGCTTCGGCGCCGGACCCGGTCAGCGCGAATGCCTTGCCGTTGCGGAAGACAGTCGCGCGCCGGGCCACCCCGGCCATCGACGGCGACCACAGCGTCGCCTCGACGAGGTCGCCGTCGACCGACACCCACTCGGCTTCTACGCCGTCGGGAATCAGGTCGTGCGGCAGGCCCGGCGCGAGCTTGAGTACCCCGAACGGCATGCGCGCCAACAGGTCCAGCGCGAACTCCCAGGGCGGGGAGAGGCCCGCGGCGGAGAAGACGCGGCGACCGCTTGCCGTGCGCCGGGCCGGATCGCAGAACGCGGCGTCCACTGTGGACAGATCCAGCTCGAGCGCGTCGCCGGTCTGGACGGTCGCGGGGAGACCGCGCAGGTTCGCCCGGGCGACGTCGGCGGTGAACGGATCCGACTCCACCGCCGTCACGGTGAGACCGGCCCGCGCGAACGCGAGGCTGTCGGCCCCGATGCCGCAGCCGAGATCGGCGACCGTGCGCGCGCCCGCGCGGGCCAGCCGGTCGGCGCGGGCCTGTGCCACCGGCCACCGGGTCGCCTGCTCCAACCCCGTCCGGGTGAAGAACATCCCGGCCGCCAGCCCGCCGAACTTGCCGGCGGCCGACCGTCGCAACGTCGCCTGGGTGAGAGCCGCGGCCGCAAGGTCCGGATCGACGCCGGCCGCCCGGAGCGCCGTGGCCGCCGCGACCGGGCCGCGCTCGACGACGGCCCCGGCCGCGGCGAGCGCCGCACCGAACTCCGGCGAGTGAAGCACACAGGGATTAGACCCCATGCCGCCACCACCCCATGCGTCGATCTTGCAGTTGTGGTGGGTATCAAAGGTGGCCAAAATACCCCGAACCCTGGCACCACGACTGCAAGATCAACGCGATCACGGGGCGCCGTCGCGTGCGCGGTACGTCAGGCGGCGTCCAGCGGGCCGGCCAACAGGGGTTCGAAGGCCAGCTCGGCCGCGCCGAACAGCGCGGCGTCCTCGCTGAGCGCGGGTGTGCGCAGGCGGACGTGCTCGCGGCAGGCGCGCAGCGCGTTGCGGTTGAGCCGGCTGCGAACCTGGGCGGCGGCGGCGATGTAGACCTCGCGCAGGCCGTCGCCGAAGATCACCATCTCCGGGTTGAAGATGTTCACCAGGTTGGCGACGCCGAAGCCGAGCCAGTCGCCCACCTGGCGTAGCGCGCCCTGCGCCCGCGCGTCGCCGCGGGCGGCGGCGTCGATGACCGTACGGATCGCCTCACGCCCCGTCGGCGGCGCCAGATCGCGACCCGACGCGCGCAGCAGTGCCTGCTCGCCGATCTCGGTCTCCCAGCAGCCCCGCGCGCCGCACCCGCACTCGCGGCCGGCCGGGTTGACCACCATGTGCCCGACCTCGCCGCCGTAGCCGCCGTGGCCGGTCACCAGCCGGCCACCGGCGATGATGCCGCCGCCGATGCCGCCCAGACCCGTCAGGTAGACGATGTTGTCACAGTCCACCGCGACGCCGCGGACGTGCTCGGCCAGCGCGCCCATGTCGGCGTTGTTGCGCACGGGCACCGGGCGGTCGCCGCCGAGCACCTTGCACAGCGCCTCGCCCAGCGGCTCGTCGATCCAGCCGACGTGTGGGCCGAGGCGCACCAGGCCGTCGGTCGCCCGGACCATGCCGGACACGGCCGCGCCGCTGCCGACGTAGCGCGCGTTCGGCGGCGTCGCGCGCTGCATCTCCTTGACGAACTCCGCCAGCGGCGTCACCACCTCCGCCGGCGACGGCGGGCCCGGCGCGCGCTGGGTCTCGCGCCGGTCGAGCACGGTGCCGCCGAGACCGATGCGCGCCGCGATCAGCCGGTCGACCTCGATGACCAGGGCGAACACGTACACCTCGGCCTCGGGCCGGACGACGAGCGAGGGTCGTCCGGCCCGGCCGTGGTCCCTGGGCAGTTCCTCCGCGACGAGGCCCGCCGTGCCGAGATCCGCGGTCAGCGCGCCGATCGTGCTGCGGTTGAGCCCCAACCGCGCGGTCAGTTCGGCCCGCGAGGTCGGCCCGCGCAGATGCACGTAGCGCAGGAGCGCGCCGAGGTTCTGCCGCCGGATCTCGTCCTGGGTGGGTCCCGCCCGCATCGGGTCTGTCTACAGCCCGCTCGCCGCCGCTCGCCGGCGGGAGAGCGCGTCGACGCCCGCCGCCAGCAGCAGGACGCCGCCCGTCACCACGTACTTGGTGCCGGATGTCACGCCCAGCAGGCCCATGCCGTTGTCGATGACCGCCACCACCGCGCCGCCGAGCACGGCGTCGATCACGCGGCCCTTGCCGCCGAACAGGCTGGTGCCGCCGATGACCGCCGCGCCGACGGCGTACAGCAGCACGTTGCTGCCGCCGGTGTTCGGGTCCACCGAGTTGGCCCGGGACGCGGCCAGGATGCCGCCGACGGCCGCCATCGTCGAGCAGATCATGAATGCGGAGATCTTGATGCGGTCGACCGCGATGCCGGCCCGCCGGGCCGCCTCGGTGTTGCCGCCGACGGCGTACAGGTGCCGCCCGAACGCGGTGCGTCCCAGCACGAACGTCCAGAAGATGAGCAGCACCGCGATGATCGGCACCACGATCGGGACGCCCTTGAGCGAGGTGATCAGCGTGTTGATGCTGCGCTCCTGGTTCAGCGCGGCCGTCGCCAGGCCGAGCAACACCGCGAGCCCGGCGATCTTCGCGAGGATGACGCTCATCGGCTGGGCCACCAGACCCTGCCGGGTGCGGGACCGGGCCCGGTACAGCTGGAGCGCGGCGTAGCCGACGACGGTCACCAGGTACAGCGTCCAGCCCAGCCAGACCGGCAGGTTCTTGTTCACGAGCGCGAGGATCGTCGGGTCCGTGATCGAGATGTTCTTGCCGCCGCTGATCATGATCAGCAGGACGCCCTGGAAGGCGAGGAAGGCGGCCAGGGTCACCACGAACGACGGGATGCCGACCTTCGCGACCAGCGTGCCGAGGACCGAGCCGATCGCGGTGCCGGTGACCAGCGCGGCGAGCACGGCGAGGTACCAGGGCCAGCCCTTGTCGGTCAGCAGCACGGCCAGCACGGCCGCGCACACGCCGGACGTGTAGCCCGCGGACAGGTCGATCTCGCCCAGCAACAGGACGAAGACCAGGCCCATCGCGATGACGGTGATCTGCGCCCCCTGGCCGAACAGGTTCGCGAAGTTGCGGGGGGTGGCGAAGGCCGGGTCGAGGGCGGAGAAAACGCCACACAGAACCACCAGGCCGGCGATGGCCGGCAGCGATCCCATGTCGCCGCCGCGCAGCCGCTGCCCGTACTCCCGGACCTGGCTGCGGAGCGAGGGTGCCGGCGCGGGCATGGCGTCCGCCCTGGTCGTGACAGCCGCCGTCATTCGTCGACTCCAGTCTTCTTGATGTCCACCCGGCTCTGGTCCGTGGAGTGGTCGGGCAGGGCCAGATCGCCGACGACCTCGGCCTCGATCATTTCCAGGCTGCTGTCGGCGATGCCGAGGTTGCCGCTGCGGCCCGCCGTGATCAGCTCGACCACCTGCTGGTGGGTGACCTCGGTCGCCGGCACCAGCGCGGCGACCTGACCCAGGTACATCGCCGCGATCCGGTCGGCGACCGCGAAGACGTCGTTCATGTTGTGCGAGATGATCACGACGGCCAGCCCGTTGTCGGCGAGCCGGCGCACCAGTTCGAGCACCTGCGCGGTCTGGGCCACGCCGAGCGCGGCGGTCGGCTCGTCCAGGATCACCAGCTTGCTGTTCCAGAGCACCGCCTTGGCGATCGCCACCGTCTGCCGCTGACCGCCGGAGAGGCTGGACACATGCTGGCGAACCGACTTCACCGTGCGCACGGACAGGCCGGCCAAGGTACGGGCGGCCAACTGTTCCATCGAACCCTCGTCGAGCAGCACGCCGCGCTTGCGCTCGCGGCCCAGGAACATGTTCTGGACGATGTCCAGGTTGTCGCACAGCGCGAGGTCCTGGTACACGATCTCGATGCCGAGCGCGGCTGCGTCCCGGGGGCCGTGGACGGTGACGTGCCGGCCCTCGAAGAAGACCTCACCGGAGTCGATGGGGTAGATGCCGCCGATGCACTTGACGAGGGTGGACTTGCCGGCGCCGTTGTCACCGACGAGCGCAGTGACCTCTCCGGCGTTGGCGGCGAAGTCGACCGCGCGCAGGACCTGAACCGGCCCGAAGCTCTTGTTCAGGTTCCGGACTTCCAGCAGGGGTGCCGTCACGTCGTTCCTATCCTTCTGACTCCGGCCGCTTGACCGCGGGCTTCCTTCCGCCACGCCCGCTGGCGGCCGGTGTCATTCGTTGTGCTGATCCCCGACACCCGCACGGGCGGCGGGTGCCGGGGACCAGGAGGGGTCCGGCATTCTTACACCGGATCGATATTCGCGCCAGATGCCGACCTTGCCTAGATGCCGGCCTCGGTGCACTTCGCGGCCGCAGGTCCGGTGCACAGCTCGGCCTTGGTCACGAACCCGTCGTCGACGACGGCCTTCACGTTCTCCTTGGTGATCGACTGCGGCTCGAGCAGAACGGCCGGCACGTCACGGTTGCCCTCGGGGTCCTTGACGGTCTTGCCGGTGTCCTTCTTCTCACCCTTGGCGAGGCCGATCGCCAGCTCGGCGGCCGCGGACGCCTCCTTCTTGATGGCCTTGTAGACCGTCATGCACTGGTCGCCCAGCAGCACGTTCTGCAGGCCCTGGACGGTGGCGTCCTGGCCGGTCACCGGGACCTTGCCGTTGAGGTTGTTCTTCTTGAGGACGGTGAGCGCCGCGTTGCCGAGGCCGTCGTTGGCCGAGAGCACGCCGTCGATCTTGCCCTGGGTCGAGGTGAACATCTGCTCGAAGATGGTGGCCGCCTGGGCGTTGTCCCAGTCCGGAACGGACTGGTCCGGGCCCTTGACGAACTCACCGGAGTCGAACTTCGGCTTGATGACGCCGTCGTAGCCCTGCTTGAAGAGGGTGGCGTTGTTGTCCGTCGGGGAGCCGTTGAGGTAGGCGACGACGGGCTTCGTCTTGCCGCTGGCGGACAGGCACTTCACGAGGCCCTCGCCCTGCAGCTTGCCGACCGCCACGTTGTCGAAGCTGACGTAGTACGAGGCGCTGCCGCCCAGCGTCAGCCGGTCGTAGTCGATGGTGGGAACGCCCTGGTTCTTGGCCTTGTCCAGGACCGCCTTGCCGGTACCGCTGTCCAGGTTCACGATCATCAGGGCGGTTACGCCGCTGGTGAGCATCTGGTCGGCAATCGTCTGGAAAGCGTTCTTGTCGTTCTGTGCGTTCTGGATGTCGTAGTCGACCCCGGCGGCCTTGAAGGCCTCTTCGAGGTACTTCCGGTCGGCGGTCTCCCACCGGGCGGATGACTTGCTGTCGGGAAGGATGACGCCGATCTTGGGCTTCTTGGAGCTGGTACCGCCGCTGTCGCCGTCGTCGCCTCCACACGCGGTCAGACCAGTGACCGCAAGCAGCCCGGCCGCGGCGAGGGCAATGATCCCTCTACGCATGAACAGGTCCTTTCATTCGGGTGGTAGGACCGACGAACGTGGGTGGAGCCGGTCACAGACGATTGTTGTGTCCGGCAACGTATGCGTCGGCCGCGTGTTCCACAAGATGTCCTCACCGCTGGATTTGTTTCCAGCAGTAACAATTCGGCAACGTAGTCGCGACGGCGCGAACCGTTAATGATCCGAGCGCTTTCGTTGTTGTTTCGATGCTTTGTGGCCGCACGGCGACCGCTCTGCGTGATCGTTTCGGGGAAGGTTGGCACTCGCCTTGACGGAGTGCTAGCGTCCGGAATAACCTCGCTTAGCACTCTCGGTATGAGGGTGCTAGCAGCCCGGGCGGCGCCGGCACCCGCGACGACGGCGGCGTCGGGCATTGGAGACTCGAAATCTGATACCCCAGGAGGGTATGCCCGTGACAACCGCGACCAAGGTTGCGATCAAGCCGCTCGAAGACCGGATCGTCGTCCAGGCGAACGAAGCGGAGACCACCACGGCGTCGGGCATCGTGATTCCCGACACCGCCAAGGAGAAGCCGCAGGAGGGCACCGTCCTCGCTGTGGGCCCCGGCCGCATCGACGACAAGGGCAACCGGGTGCCGATCGACGTCAAGGTCGGCGACACCGTTCTCTACTCGAAGTACGGCGGCACCGAGGTGAAGTACGGCGGCGAGGAGTACCTGGTGCTCTCGGCGCGCGACGTCCTCGCGGTCATCGAGAAGTAACCAACAGACCGCGATAGTGCCCGCCCCGAGTCGCTGCTGCGCTCGGGGCGGCACCGCGTAAAGGAGAGAAGATGGCGAAGATCCTCAGCTTCTCGGACGACGCGCGCCACCGCCTCGAGCACGGCGTCGACGCGCTCGCCGACACCGTCAAGGTGACCCTCGGCCCGCGCGGACGCACGGTGCTGCTCGACAAGAAGTTCGGCGCGCCGCTCATCACGAACGACGGCGTGACGATCGCCAAGGAGATCGAGCTCGCCAACCCGTACGAGAACCTCGGCGCCCAACTGGTCAAGGAGGTGGCGACCAAGACGGCCGACGTGGCCGGCGACGGCACCACCACCGCCACCGTCCTCGCGCAGGCGATGGTCAAGGAGGGCCTGAAGAACCTGTCGGCCGGGGCCAACCCGGCGAGCATCAAGCGCGGCATCGAGGCGGCCGTCAAGGCCGTCGAGAAGGAACTGAAGAGCCAGGCCGTCCCCGTCGACAGCCGGTCCGCGATCGCCGCGGTCGCCACCGTCTCCGGGCGCGACGCCACCGTCGGCGAGATGATCGCCGAGGCGATGGAGAAGGTCGGCCGCGACGGCGTGATCACCGTGGAGGAGGGCTCCACCCTCAGCACGGAGCTCGAGGTCACCGAGGGCATGCAGTTCGACAAGGGCTACATCGCCCCGCACTTCATCACCGACGCCGAGTCGGGCGAAGCGGTGCTCGAAGACGCGCACGTCCTGATCACCACGCAGAAGATCTCGGCGATCGAAGACCTGCTCCCGCTGCTGGAGAAGGTCGTCCAGAGCAGCAAGCCGCTGCTCATCGTCGCCGAAGACGTCGACGGCCAGGCCCTGAGCACCCTCGTCGTCAACTCGATCCGCAAGACCATCAAGGTGTGCGCGGTGAAGGCGCCCGGCTTCGGCGACCGCCGCAAGGCGATGCTGCAGGACATGGCGATCCTCACCGGCGGCGAGGTGATCGCTCCGGAGCTCGGCTACAAGCTGGAACTCGTCGGGCTGGAGCAGCTCGGCCGGGCCCGGCGCGTGGTCGTCGACAAGGACAACACCACGATCGTCGACGGTGGCGGCAGCCAGAGCGAGGTCGGCGACCGGATCGCGCAGATCCGCAAGGAGATCGAGGCGTCCGACTCCGATTGGGACAAGGAGAAGCTCAACGAGCGGCTCGCGAAGCTGTCCGGCGGGGTCGCCGTCGTCAAGGTCGGTGGCGCCACCGAGGTCGAGGTCAAGGAGCGCAAGCACCGCATCGAGGACGCGATCGCGGCGACCAAGGCCGCGGTCGAGGAGGGTGTCGTCCCCGGCGGCGGCGTCTCGTTGCTGCACGCCGCGAACGTCCTCGACGACGGTCTGGGCCTCGAAGGCGACGAACTGGTCGGCGTCAAGCTGGTCCGCAAGTCGCTGGACGAGCCGCTGCGCTGGATCGCGCAGAACGCCGGACTCGACGGTCGCGTGATCGTCGGCAAGGTGCGCGAGCTCAAGGCCGGCCACGGCCTGGACGCGGCCACCGGCGAGTTCAAGGACCTCGCGGCGGCGGGCATCGTCGACCCGGTGAAGGTGGCCCGCAGCGCGGTCGCGAACGCGGCCTCGATCGCGGCTCTGCTGCTCACCACCGAGACCCTGATCGTGGAGAAGCCCAAGGCTCCCGAGCCGGCTGCCGCCGGTCACGGGCATGGTCACGGGCACGGGCACAGTCACGGTCCCGGTTTTTAGCACGTAGGGCGCATTGGCCCCGCCATACCCGGCTCCGGGCGGTCAGGCTTGATCCCTCCGCCGGGCATGGCGGGGCCAATGCGCGTCGTGGTCAAGGTCCGCGCGAACCGCGCGGTTATTACGAAGCTCGTACGTGGCTGGTCGGTTCGGTGATGTCCGGCGGAGACTGGGCGCATGTGGGGTGAGCGTCGGTCGGCCGCGCTGGCCGGAGTGGCGGCTGTCGCCGCGGCTCTTGGCGTCGGTGAATTGGTCGCCATCCTTACCGGGCCGTTGACGTCGCCGGCCATTGCGGTGGGCGGGGCGATCATCGACAACGTCCCCGAGTCGCTCAAGCACTTCGCGATCACCCTGTTCGGCACGCACGACAAGCTCGCCCTGCAGGTGGGCATGCTGGTGCTGCTGGGGCTCGCCGGCGCCGGCCTCGGGCTGCTGGCCCGCACGCGGCTGCCCTGGGCGCTGGCCGGCATCGGTGCGTTCGCACTGCTGGGCGTGGCCGCGGCGGTGACGCGTTACCAAGCCGGACCGCTCGCCCTGCTGCCGTCGCTGGCGGCCGGCGCCACCGGCGTGTTCGTCCTGTACCGGCTCACCGTTCATGATCGTGTTGATCTTGCAGTTGTGGTGCCGGATGAAGGCGTCCAAACTGGGGCAGAAGCTGGCACCACAACTGCAAGATCAACACGTCGGCGAGCGCTGACGGCGGGCGCGGTCGTGCTGGGCCTCGGGGTGGCCGCGGCGGCACTCGGCCGGTGGTATTCGCTGCGGCGCGACGTCAGCGCGGAGCGGGCAAGCGTGACGCTTCCGCAGCCCGCGTCGCCGGCGCCACCGCTGCCGGCGGCCGTCGACTCCAAGCTGCCGCGGATGTCTCCGTTCGTCACCTCGAACCCGCTGTTCTACCGGATCGACACCGCGCTTGTCGTGCCCCAGATCGCCCCGGACGGCTGGCGGCTGCGCGTGCATGGCCGGGTCCGGAACCCCCTGACGCTCACCTACGACGACCTGCTCAAACGTCCCATGATCGAGCGGTACATCACGCTGTGCTGCGTCTCCAACGAGGTCGGCGGCGGGCTGATCAGCAACGCCCGGTGGCTCGGCGTGCGGGTGTCCGACCTGCTCGCGGAGGCCGACCCGGAACCCGGCGCCGACCAGGTGGTCAGCCGCTCCGGCGACGGTTACACCGCCGGCACCCCCACCGAGGTTCTGCGCGACGGCCGCGACGCCATCCTCGCCGTCGGCATGAACGGCGAGCCGCTGCCGATCGACCACGGCTTTCCGGTGCGGATGGTGGTTCCCGGGCTCTACGGCTACGTGAGCGCGACGAAGTGGCTCACGGAACTGGAACTGACCAGCTTCGCCGACTTCGACGCGTACTGGGTGCGCCGGGGCTGGGCGAACAAGGCGCCGATCAAGCTGCAGTCGCGCATCGACACCCCGGGTTCGCGGGCCAAGGCGGGCACCGTCGTCGTCGGCGGGGTCGCGTGGGCGCAGCACGTCGGGGTGTCGGCGGTGGAACTGCGGGTGGACAACGGCGCCTGGCAGCAGGCGAAGCTCTACGACGTCCCCTCGATCGACACCTGGCGCCAGTGGACGGTGCAGTGGCAGGCCACGCCTGGCAACCACACGTTGACCGTGCGGGCCACCGACACTGCCGGGAAGCTACAGGACGAGGACCAGCGGCCGGTGGTACCCGACGGCGCGACCGGCTGGCACACCATCGAGGTCACCGTCGAGTAGCCCGGCAAACTCGATCGTGGACTCCCGCGCCACCTTATGAGCGCCACGGGAGTCCACGACCGCTGGAGGGAGAGCGAACGATCAGCGGGCCGCCGCGTTGCGGCTGGCCATCAGGCGGGGCGCGCCGCCGCCGGTGCGCTGCACCGGCACTGTCGGGCGCAGGCCGAGCCGCAGTTCGAGGCGGCCGACGTCGACGCAGTTCTGGTTGCGGTCGGCCAGGTCCTCCCAGCCGGTCGCGAGTAGCCGGAGGCGTTCGGCCTCGGTGAAGCCGCCCCAGACGCCGTACGGCTCGCGGGTCGCCAACGCGTGGGCCGCGCACTGCGCGCGCACCGGGCACGTCTGGCAGACGGACTTGGCCGCCGCTTCGCGCCGGCCGCGCGAGGCGCCACGTTCCCCGTCCGGGTGAAAGAACTGGGCACTGTCGCGGCCCCGACACGAACCCATGCGCTGCCAGTCCCAAAGGTCGGAAATCGGCCCTGGCAGTCGCGCGACGTTGGTCATGCGTACCCTCCATCAGCCCATGCCGTCAAGATCACTTTCGAGGGAAAAGACGGCAAGTCGTCGATTGAATTCTGGGGAACTCCGGAATGATCTGACCGTTTTGTGTTCTCCTCCTGGGTAGAGAGGGGAGTCACGGTGCGTACGGTCCTTGTTTGTGTACGGACGCCGGTCGCGGCCCAGGCGGTGGTCACCTGTGCGGCCAGGCTTGGAGTGGGTGCGGCGGTGCGTACCGCGGTTTCGGTTACCGAGGCGTTGACCCGGTTGGCCGAGCAGAGCGCCGACCTGATCCTGGTCGACACCGCGCTGTCGCGTCCGGACAGCGTCGAGTTCACCCGCCGGATCGTCGCCGCGGCGCCTGGCGCCGCGGTCGTCCTGTTCGGTGTCGAGGACCCGCGCATCTCGGCCGCCGCCGTGCAGGCCGGCGCGCGGGGAGTGATCCGCGCCGACGCGACGGATCCGGTGACGGTGGTCGCGAAGGCGCTGCTGCTCGTGCTCAGCCCGGCGGGCGAGCCGGCCACGGCGCGGGCCGGTGCCCGCAACGGCTCGTCGGTGCCCAGCCCGGCAGCCCCGGTCGGCGCCGCGGTGAGCGCGCTGGCCTCGCGGACGCTGCGGCCGGCCACGTCGTCGGTGCCGCTGCAGCGCGGCGACGCGGCGGGCGGCCCGGCGGCCGAGGTGCCCCGGCGGCGCGTCGACCTGACCGAGCGCGAGCTGCAGGTGCTGCGCGGGATGGCCGACGGCAAGAGCAACGCCGAGATCGGCCGCGAGCTGTTCGTTTCCGAGGACACCGTCAAGACGCACGCCCGGCGGTTGTTCCGGAAGCTCGGCGCGCGCGACCGTGCCCACGCGGTGGCGTCGGCGTTCCGGGCTGGGCTGGTCTCCTGACGGCGACCAACTGCGACCTGGGCATGCGGGGGCGGTACCCCGGTTTTTGACTGGTTAAACGACAGACTCGATTGAATGCCGGGGCCGGGTCAGCGGATCACGGCTCGTCGTCGTCACCGTCATCCTCGCCCTTGTCGGCGTCGTCCGCATCTTCAGCGGCGTCGGCGAGGGCGTCGTGGATGCCGTCGGCGTATCCGCGGGCGTACTCCCACGTCACGTAGTGATCGGGGTCGGGGTTGTAGGCCGGCTCGTGCACCCGCGGCCGGCCGGAGTCGAGCAGGTGCCGCAGGTTGCCGCGGAGCAGGTCCCAGTCGAAGTAGTGCGGCTCGTGGCAGTCTTCGCACTCGATGACCAGCCCGCGGACCCCCAGCGGCGTGAGCAGCGCCTGGTAGATCGCCAGATCGGCGAGGTCTTCCAGCACGTCCTGCCGCTCGTCTGCGGTGAGCGGGTCGTTGTCGTCGTCGCCCTCGCCGAGCGGCATCGCTGGATCGGCCGGGTCACCGGCGAACGGGTCGATGGGCTCTTCCTGCACCTTCCTACGGTAGCGGTCCGGGCCGCCGGGCGGGTGCTGGTGCCCTGTCGCCTAGCATTGGTCTATCGCCGCCCCTGAGACTCCTGAAGGCTGGTCACCATATGGATTCCCTTCCCCTGGCGCTCACGTTCGACGACGTCCTCCTGCTTCCCGCCGAGTCAGACGTGATTCCCAGCGAGGTCGATACCTCAACCAGGCTGACCAGGGGGGTGCGGCTGTCGATGCCGCTGGTGTCGAGCGCGATGGACACGGTCACCGAGGCCAGGATGGCGATCGCGATGGCCCGGCAGGGCGGCATCGGCGTGCTGCACCGCAACCTGTCGATCGACGACCAGGCGCAGCAGGCCGACCTGGTGAAGCGGTCCGAGGCGGGCATGGTCACCAACCCGGTCACCGTCTCGCCGGACGCCACCGTCGCGGAGGTCGACGCGCTGTGCGGGCGCTACCGCATCTCGGGTGCCCCGGTCACCGACCCGGACGGGACGCTGCTGGGCATCGTCACGAACCGGGACATGCGCTGGATCACCGACCTCACCACGCGGGTCCGCGACATCATGACGCCGATGCCGCTGATCACCGCGCCGGCCGGTGTGTCCACAGTGGACGCACTGGCGCTGCTGCGGCAGCACAAGGTCGAGAAGCTGCCGCTCGTCGACGACGCGGGCAAGCTGTGCGGGCTGATCACCGTCAAGGACTTCGCGAAGAGTGAGCAGTACCCGAACGCCACCAAGGACCCCGCCGGCCGGCTGCGGGTCGCCGCTGCCGTCGGGGTCGGCGACGACTCGTACAAGCGGGCCCGCACGCTCGTCGACGCCGGGGTCGACGTGATCATGGTGGACACCGCGCACGGCCACAACCGGCAGGTCGTGGAGATGGTCGCGCGGTTGAAGCGGGACACGCCCGCCGAGGTCGTCGGCGGCAACATCGCGACGTTCGACGGCGCGCGCGCCCTGGTCGAGGCCGGCGCCGACGCGGTCAAGGTCGGGGTGGGTCCGGGGTCGATCTGCACCACCCGCGTGGTCGCCGGCGTCGGCGTCCCGCAGGTCACCGCGATCATGGAAGCGACCCGGGCGTGCCGCCCCGCCGGCGTGCCGGTCATCGCCGACGGCGGGCTGCAGTACTCCGGTGACATCGTCAAGGCGATCGTCGCCGGCGCCGACTCCGTGATGCTCGGCTCGCTGCTCGCGGGCTGCGAGGAGAGCCCGGGCGAGCTGATCTTCATCAACGGCAAGCAGTTCAAGGCGTACCGGGGGATGGGTTCGCTCGGCGCCATCCAGTCCCGTGGGCAGGCCCGGTCATACTCGAAGGACCGCTACTTCCAGCACGACGTCGGCTCCGACGACAAGCTCGTACCCGAGGGAGTCGAGGGCCAGGTCCCGTACCGCGGGCACCTGTCCGGCGTGGCCCACCAGTTGGTCGGCGGCCTGCGGTCCGGCATGGGCTACGCGGGCGCGGCCACCATCCCCGCGCTGCAGGAGCGGGGCCAACTGGTCCGCATCACCGCGGCCGGGCTCAAGGAGAGCCACCCGCACGACATCCAGATGACGCTCGAGGCGCCGAACTACTCGGCGCGCTGAAGCGCGGGCCGCCAGCGGGCGGAAGCGAAGCGGAGCCCGCGGTCAAGCGGCACGCCTATGAAGGAGACAACCGTGCGAGAGGTCGTACAGATCGGCCTGGGCCGCACCGCGCAGCGCGGCTACCACCTCGACGAGATCTCGATCGTGCCGAGTCGGCGGACCCGGGACGTCGACGACGTATCGACCGCCTGGCAGTTGGACGCGTACCAGTTCAAGATCCCGTGCGTCGCGCACCCGTCCGACGCGATCATGAGCCCGCTGACGGCCGCCACCCTCGGCGGCCTCGGCGGCCTCGGCGTGCTCAACGTCGAGGGGCTGTGGACGAGGTACCACGACCCGGAGCCGATCCTGGCCGAGCTGTCGACGCTGCCGCACGGCGGCGGCACGCGGCGGCTGCAGGAGGTCTATTCGCAACCGATCAAGCCGGAGCTGATCGTCGAGCGGGTCAAGGAGATGCGGGAGGGCGGCGGCACCGTCGCGGTCCGCGTATCACCGCAGCACACGCTCGCGATCGCGCCGGTGATCCTGGACGCCGGCGTCGACATCCTGGTGATCCAGGGCACCGTGGTGTCGGCGGAGCACGTGTCCACTGTGGATGAACCGCTGAACCTCAAGGAGTTCATCGCCGACCTGGACCTGCCGGTGATCGTGGGCGGCTGCACCAACTACCAGACGGCGCTTCATCTCATGCGCACCGGCGCCGCCGGCGTGATCGTCGGGGTGGGTGCCGACGGGCACTCCACCACCGACCGGGTGCTGGGCATCCGGGTGCCGATGGCCACCGCGATCGCCGACGCGGCCGCGGCCCGCCGGGACTACCTGGACGAGACCGGTGGCCGGTACGTGCACCTGATCGCCGACGGCGAGATCCGCACCTCGGCCGACGTCGCGAAGGCCCTGGGCTGCGGCGCCGACGCGGTGATGCTGGGCGAGCCGCTGGCCCGCTGCGAGGGCGCACCGGCGAAGGGCGCCTGGTGGCACTCGTCGGCGAGCCACCCGAAGCTGCCGCGCGGCGTGTACGCGCCGGCCGAGGCGCCCACGGCGACGATGGAGGAACTGCTGTTCGGCCCGTCCGGCGACCCGACCGGGGTGCTGAACCTGTTCGGTGGGCTGCGCCGCGCGATGGCCAAGTGCGGCTACCGCGACCTGAAGGAGTTCCAGAAGGTCGGCCTCCAGCTCGGCTGAGCTCTTCCCCGCGATCTTGGAAGTTCTGGGGCTCGTTTTCGAGCCCCAAACTTCCAAGATCGCGGCGCCTAGGACAGGGTGTCGTCACTGCTGGCGCGGTGGCGGGCGCGGTAGAAGCGATTCAGCGCGGCCGACACCTCGGCCGGGTCGGACTCGTCCGGCGTCTCGCCGGCGGCGGCCGCCGGCGGGCTGGCCAACGGGTTTCGGGGAAGCTGCGCCATCGGGACGCGCACCGGCAGGCCCGCGCGGGACGTTCCGCCGTCGGCGGGTGCCGGCACGTTGCTGCCGCGGACCCCGCCGGACCGGGCGGCGCGGGTTGCCGCTGGCTGGGCCGTCGCGCCGGCGGCCGCCGCCGGGGCCGCTCCGCCGGCGGTCGGCGCGGGGGCCGCTCCTGCCGCGGTCGGCGCCGCGGCACCGACCGCACTCGGCGGGCCGGCGGCGTTCGGCGGGCCGGCGGCGTTCGGCGGGCCGGCGGCGTTCGGCGGGCCGGCGGCGTTCGTCGGGCCGGCGGCG
>Ga0111539_10001553_pt1 | contig 30572 bp, 24 predicted proteins | sample RhiMethybrSRZTD1_FD_79667 | JGI IMG/M metagenome (GOLD analysis project Ga0111539, IMG submission 79667) | Populus rhizosphere microbial communities from Tennessee, USA - Rhizosphere MetaG P. TD hybrid SRZTD1 (version 2) (version 2) | ecosystem: Host-associated > Plants > Roots > Rhizosphere >...
GACGAAGACGAGGAGCTTGGCGCTGTCCCCTACGCGGCTCTGCGGAAGCGTCTTCCACATGAACCAGAGGATCGGCTGAGCAATCGCGACGGCCCATACCGATCCGTAGAAGTAGCGGCGTTCGTGCCCTTCCCCTTTGGTGGATCGCTTCACCCGCGGCAGATAGCCGAGCGCGCCGAGGAGCCACATCGAGCCGGCGATCGGGAAATACGCGGCTTCGTACATCTGCTTCAAGCGCCATTCGCCGGTCACGACGGCATAGGCCAGCCCGGCCGAGTTCAGCACTGCAAAGGCGATGACCTCGCCCCACGCCGTCGTGTAACAGACGCGGCGATAGAGCGGGTTTGGGCGATCTTCGGTGAAGCGAATGATGTATGGCCGCGGCTCGCATCCAGGCAAACGACCACGCAGACCGGCGATCGCGGTGCCGACCAGCACCAGACCCAGCCAGGTGAGCAGCCGCGCATCGAAGCCGCGCTCGAAGAGATCAAAGGTAAGCGGGCCCGGCGCGATGAAGAAGACAAAGATCCAGATCGGCCAGTGATTGAACCGGTAATACAGCTTGTTTCGGTAGCGGATCTTCCGATCGACGTCGCGTTCGATGTAGAGCGAATCGGTGGCGAATTGCGGTTCCGTAGACATCAACAGCGGAATCTTATCAGCGGGTGACCCGCCCTTCCTCCATGATCAACACGCGGTGCGCGCACACGCGCGCGAATTCCTCGTCATGCGTCGCAACGACGAGCGTCCGGCCTTCGGACGCCAGCTGACGCAGGGTGGCGGCCAGCTCACCCCGCCTGGCCGGATCGAGCGACGCAGTGGGTTCGTCCATCAGCAGGAGCGGCGGGCCAACGGCAAGCGCTCGGGCGATGGCCACGCGCTGCGCCTCGCCTCCCGAGAGCTCGCGTGGCACGGCGTCCGCCCGCGCCCCAACCCCGAGGTGGTCGAGCAGCTCGCGAGCCTTCCGTTCGGCCTCGGCCTGGGACTGACGCTGTACGTGCACGAGGGCCAGCCAGACATTGTGCAGCGCCGTGAGATGTTCGAACAGATGATGGAATTGGAAAACCATGCCGACGCGCTGATGCAGCTGGCGAAGCGCCTCACCGCGCGGCAGCGGACCTGCGGCCAGCTGCAGACCGTCGATGGCCACGCTGCCCCCAGCAATCGGGTCGAGCCCGGCGACCGCACGAAGCACGCTCGTCTTGCCCGCTCCGGACGCACCCATCACCGCCAGAATCTCCCCACGTGGCACGTCCACCGAGATGCCGCGCACGACGTGTCGGGCGCCGCGGCGAACCTCGAGATCGCGAATGGCGAGGACGCTCACGTTCGTCGCCATGTCTTCTCGAGGCGCCGCGCGAGATGCGACACCGGCAGCGACAGCACCAGATACAACGCCGCGCATAACAGGCCGGGGACGAACCAGCTGCCGATGTTCGACGCGAAGATGGTCGTCTGCTTGGTGAGCTCAACGACCGTAATCAGCGACACGAGCGAACTGTCCTTCAACAGCGCGACGAAGTCGTTGGTCATCGGCGCGAGCGCGAGACGGAGCGCCTGCGGACCACGAATCAGCATCAGCGTCTGGCGATCGCTGAACCCCAGCGTACGCGCCGCGTCCAGCTGGCCTGGCGGCACGGCCTCGAGCGCGCTGCGATAGATCTCGCTCTCGTACGCGCCGTAATTCAAACCAAGGCCTATGAGCGCCGCGAGAAAGGCGGGCAGCTGCACCACCGTCGCCAGGCCGTAATAGATCACGAGCAGCTGCAGCAGAAGCGGGGTGCCTCGAATCAGCTCGACCCATCCGGTCAGCAGCGCCTTGACCGGCGCAGGGCCGTACACCCGCCCGCTCGCGATCAGCACACCGACGAGAATCGCCAGCGCCATCGACAACACCGACAGCACCAGCGTGATCACCGTCGCCGTCAGCAGCGACGGCAGATACCGTCGCGTGGCCTCCCACACCGACAGATCGGACGCTGTGCTCTGCGGCCGTGGTGCACTGGATTCGTCAGCGGTGACCCGCGCGTACAAGTCCCGCTGGTCGTCGTTCCACATCCGCCATCGCCGGAAGATCGCTTCGAGCCGGCCGTCGCGCATCGCCTGTTTGAGGATGACGTCGATCCGCGCGCGAAGGTCCTTGTTCTCCGACGAGAGGATCCCGACGTAGTACCCGACGCCGACGCTGGCCGGCTGATTGGTCAGCGCGGGATGACGACGAACGCCACGCTCCGCGAGCACCTCGTCGAGGAGCACCGCATCGACGCGGCCCACCGCCAGGTCCGTATACGGATGCACATCGTCTTCGTACGGAACGACCGTCACACCATGCTCCGCCTGAGCGGCGGTGAGCAGGTCGAAGGCCAGCGTCGCAGCCAGCGTCGCGACGCGGTGACCGCGCAGATCGGCGAGCGTGCGGTAGCGTGCTGCATCGACGGCGCGCACGGTGAGAATCTCTCGAAACCGATAGTACGGAACCGTGACAGCGAGACGCGTGCGCCGCGCGAAGCTGTCTTCGATACCGCTCAAGCCGATGTCGAAGTCGCCTCTCGCAACTGACGCATCGATCGTCGTGAATCCGGTCTGAATGAATCGCGGCGTGCGGCCGAGACCCTCGGCGAGCATCTGCGCGATATCCACTTCGAAGCCGACGACACGCGTGGGATCCGTGGGATCGGCTTCGACAAACGGCGCGCCGCCTTCCGCGTCGCCGCCCCATCGCAGCTCGGGTGTCTGCGCCGACGCCGTCGCAGCGGTAAGTGCTGCGACGCCGGCACACACGATCCACAGGATGCGCGATCGCTGTCTTCGAGCCATCGATTGGAGAAGAAGCGTATTGTGCCAGAGAATGTCGCATGCGCGAGTGGAACGCCGAGACGTATCACCGTGTGTCGAACCCGCAGTTCGACTGGGGCACGGTCGTGCTCGGGCGGCTGCCGCTCGACGGCGATGAGTGCGTGCTCGACGTCGGCTGCGGAACGGGACGTCTGACCGAGCAGCTGCTCACGCGGCTGCCGCGAGGACGCGTCGTCGGCATCGATCAGTCGTCGAACATGGTGCGCGTGGCGCACGATCACCTGCGGGGGCATGGGCGACGCGCGCAAATGGTCGTCGCCGATGCTGCGGCGCTGCCGATGCGCGAGCAGGCGGATGCGGTATTCAGCACGGCCACGCTTCACTGGGTGCTGGATCACCCGCGACTCTTCCGCGGCCTGTTCGATGCGCTCAAGCCGGGCGGTCGTCTGGTCGCGCAATGCGGCGGCGGCGCGGGGAACCTCGTGCGAATCCACCACCGCACGGACGCGCTGATGGCGGATTCGCGCTTCGCGGGCCACTTCACGAACTGGTCGGAGCCATGGGAGTTCGCTGACGCGGAGACGACCGCGCGACGGCTCACCGACGCCGGGTTCGAAGATGTTCTGACCTGGCTGGAACAGTCGCCCGTTCTGTTTCCAGATGCCGACGCGTTCCGGACGTTCGTTACGAACGTCATCTGCGGTCCGTATCTGGCGCACCTGCCTGACCCGACGCTGCAGGACGCGTTCATCGACGAGGTGACTCGCCTCGCCGCGACCGACGATCCGCCATTCGAGCTGGATTACTGGCGTCTCAACATCTCGGCTCGTCGGCCTGGATAACCCTGGCTACGTCCCTTTGCGGCGTCGCTCGAGATCATCGAGCGTGCGCGGCCAATCCTCCCGCAACAACCGGGACAACGATCGATCTGCAAGCAGGCGCCCGCCTGTCTGACAGGTCACGCAGTAGTTCGCCTCGTTGGCGGCGTAGACGATGCGCTGAACTGGAGAACCGCACACTGGACAGGGCTTTCCGTATCGGCCGTGAACGGCCATGCCCTCACGAAAGGCGGTCACCTTCTCTGGGAAGTCCTCACCCGTTTCCTCCTGGAGTCGCCTCGTCCATTCGGTGAGCGTGGCGCGTGTCGTCTCGTACAGCCGCCGAATCTCTTCGTCGGTCAGGCTCGAGGTCTGTTTGAACGGCGACAGCCGCGCGGCGTGCAGGATCTCGTCCGAGTAGGCGTTGCCAATTCCGCTGAAGACATGTGGATCGGTCAGCGCGCGTTTCAGGGTGTGGTTTTCGGTGGTCAGCGCCTCGGCGAACGACGGCAGGCTCGCGTCGAGGACCTCCAGGCCACCAGGGTTGTGACGATTGAGCGCGTCACGTCCCTGCACGACGTAGAGCGACGCCTGTCGCTTGGTCCCGGCCTCGGTCATCACCAGCGTGCCGTGCTCGAAATCCATCGCCAGCAGTCCCACTTTCCCGGGGATAGCAGCACCGGCGGGCTTCCAGCGAAAACGGCCGGCGATCATCAGGTGGAACACCAGGAACAGTTCTCCCTCGGCTTCGAACACGACTCGCTTCCCGAGACGATGCAGATCGACGATCGTGCGGCCGTCGATGGCGGTCAGCGGCGGTTCAACCGATCGCAGCAGAAACGGCGAGACCAGACGAACGCGTTGCACCTGACGCCCAAGGAGGCGAGGACGCAGCGCGTGCAGGTACAGCAGGATGTCAGGTAACTCGGGCATTTCTCACGATCACGGGCGATAATCTTAGCGTGCGCAAGATCATTCTCCTGGTGATCGGGGCCATCGTCGTCGTGGCTGTCTGCGCGGCGGGACTGGTCTACTGGTTTTTCTCCGGCGATGGACTGCGGCTGGCGATCGAGCAGCAGGCGACCGCATATCTGGGACAGCCGGTCAAGGTCGGGCGTGCGCGCGCAGGAATCTTTCCGCGCACGGCGATTCATCTCAGTGACGTGCGCGTCGGCGAGCCGGCGCGCGTGACGCTCGCCGAGGTGGACGTCTCCACAGACTTCCGCGAGTTGCTGTCCCGTCGCATTCAGGACGCCGCGATCACGATCGCCAACAGCCGTATCGAGATGCCGCTGCCATTCGCACTTCCCGCAAGCAGTGAAGGCGACAGCGCTGCCAACGCAGCCGACAGCGCCGTTCAGATCGTTTCCGTTCGAACGATTGCGCTCGACGATGTCGTGGTGGTGAGCCGCGGCAAGGAAGTGCGGGTCTCCGCGGAGTCGTCGCTCGCCGGAGATCGGCTGACGCTTCGGCGGTTTGCGGCGCGCTCGGGCACGACCACGCTCGACGCCGAAGGAGAAATCGATCTCGCGCCGAGCGTCGCCGCGCGCCTCAAGGCAAAGGCCAACAAGCTCGACGTCGATGAACTGCTCGCGCTCGCCGACGCGTTTACGCCGCCACCACAACCGAACAGCAAGGCCGGACGGCCATCCGCACCAGCAAAGATCGCCGCGCGCGTGAGCGCGGAAACCGCAACCGCAGGCGGTGTTGAGGTGCGCCAGTTCGCCACCGAACTCGACGTCAATGGCGATCGCGTCACGCTCTCGCCGCTCACGTTTCAGCTCTTTGGCGGACGGTATCAAGGCGCGGTGAATGCACAGCTCGGAAAAGGACTCTCGTTGACCATCAAGTCACGCCTGCAGGATCTCAACGTCGCACAGCTCGCTGCCTTTGGCGGATCTCCCAACACGATCAGCGGAACACTCACAGGTGCCGGCACCTTCAGCGGCTCCGGCGCCGACGTGGCGGCCGTGCTGAAGTCGGCGCGCGGCATGGGCACAGCCACCATCACCGACGGTTCGATCCAACGGCTGAACCTGGTTCGGACGATCGTGCTCTTCTTCGGCCGGCCGGCAGCCGATACGCCGGAGGGCAGCGATCAGTTCGAGCGCATGGATGCCAGCTTCTCGCTCGCCGATCAAGTCTTCCGCGCGGATGCGTTTTCGATGCGCTCGCGCGACGCCGACATCGTCGGCTCTGGCACGTTGAATGTGGATACGCAGGCCCTCGACGGTGGACTCGACTTGTCCTTGTCAGAAGAATTGTCGAAGCAAGCCGGCACCGATCTCGTCCGTTTTACGCGCGAAGGTAATCGAGTTCTACTACCGGCGAGAATCGGCGGCACCATTGCCGCGCCCCGGATGACGATCGACGCGGCAGCGGCAGCCAAGCGCGGCCTGCGCAACGAGGTTCAGCGCCGGCTCGAGGGGATTCTCGGCGGATTCGGCAAACACTGAAACACACCGGGGATCGTCCTCCGTATGGATCTATAGGAGGACAGTCCAATGACCTGCGCACGCTGTCTCAAAGACGTCGAGGACGGGTCCTCGTTCTGCCGCTTCTGCGGCGCGCGGGTCGGAACGCCCCCGCCGCCACCAACCCATCGCATCACGCGGATTCCCGAGGAAGGTCAGCTCGGCGGTGTCTGCGCCGGCCTTGCCTCCTATCTCGACGCGGACGTCACGCTCATCCGACTGGCGTGGGTCATCCTGTCAATCGTGCCCGGCCTGCTGCTCGGCGGAGTTGTGGTCTACGCAATTTGCTGGATGCTGCTACCGGTGGCCAATCCAGAGGAGCGCCATGTCTACCGTGGTCCACGGCTCACGCGATCGATCGGCGATCGGCAGATTGCCGGCGTCTGTGCGGGAATTGCGGACTATCTCCATCTGGATACGACGATCGTGCGAGTCGTCTCGGTGGTTCTGGCGATCTATCCGGGGGCGATCATCTGCGGCGTCATTGCCTATCTGATCGGGTGGGCAGTGATCCCGCCGAGTGACGCGCCAATGCCTGCAGACACGACTCCGCGAAGCGCCGAATCGCTTCCGTAACGGATTCAGTCGCGAACCGCGATAGCGACGCCCGTTCCACCCGCGAGCGTCAGGAGCGGCACGATCCACCGAAACAATGGCGGAACCACTGCCGCCATCGACAGCAGCAACAACAGGCCGGCCGCGAGACTGCAGGTGATAGCGAACATGCGGTAGCGCGGAGTCGGCCACACGCCGGCGACGCCAATCGCCACCAGCATTCCAAGCGCTATCGCGAGACCCGGGACGCGCGGATCGGTCTCTTGTGAACCAAGGCAAGGACGGATCTCGCTCGTCGGCGACGCGGTTGCCGCCGTCACATTGACGGGCTGCGCCTCCGCTGCAATCTCGTCCGCCGATAACGCGCGCGAGTAGATCTTCACGTCGTCGAGATCGCCGGAAAATTCCTCTCCTCGATAGCGTGGCCGCCGTCCGACGAACACAGGCACGCCGGAGATATGTTGACGCGCTGTCACCGGGCCACGAAGACAGCCGTTGTCCAGACGACCGTTGAGATACACGTCCAGCGTGTGACGCGTCGCATCGTAGACCCCGGCCACATGCGACCACTGATTCACGATGAGCCGACTGCTGCCGTATCGCGCGATTTCCTGGCCGGACCCGTTGGTCAGCTTGAACCCAATGGCTGGTGGGCCCTCGTCGGTGGTGGCGTCGAGCTGATAGCCGCGAGATCGCGAATTGAATGACGAGACGATCGCGTTGTCGTTGTTGGGAAATGATTTCGGCTTGATCCACGCGCTGATAGTCATGCTGCCGACGAGCCGCAGCGCGACAGGATCGCCAATCGCGATCCACTGATTCTTCCCGTTCAACCCAATCGCGGATCCGTGAACGCCGGCGACGACCATCGGGCGATTTACCAGCCTGCCACTCAGTCCGTTGCCTGAGGTATCCAGCGCGATGGCGTTATCAATCGCATCAAAGGTCCACTGCGCTTCGAGCTTCCCTGTCGACAGTGATCCTCGATCATTCACGGGCACCCAGGGCGGGGCCATCACGAACGTCGCCACAACATCCTCGACGTCGGACGGCGTGACACGTCCTCCAAAGCCGACGTACGCGAGCGCTATCGCAATCGCCAGACCACCAATGCGGCGCCCGATGCGTATCTCCGCGATCCTGACTCGCATCAACCGGCATAGCGCGAATCCGAGGGCCGTACCCGCGATGTTCGTGGCCAGGTCCACGATCGACGGCGAACGTCCCGCCGAGAACATCTGCAACCCTTCCGCAACCGCCGACACCGCCGCGCCGGTGCCGATCGCCCGGACCGCTCCTCGTGCGGCGAGCACGACACCGAGCGGCATGTAGCCAACCGTGTTGACCAGCGCGTCCGCGCCGTCGAAGTCGAGCGCAGTGCTTCTGCGTAAGACCCAGGGGTCCGGGATTCGCAGATCTGTTGGAATGGCTGTGAAAGCGAGCAGGAGCATCACCAGGGGAATCTGCAGTGAGAGGAGCCTGCCGCGTGAGGCGGCTTTGGCCGAGAGCTCGCCACTCACAACCGCTGGGGGCACGGATCTAACTCGCGACTCTGGCGTCGGTCCTGAGCGCGTGCGTGACTTCGTCAATCTGGCGCTCGGTCAATTCAGGGAACATCGGCAGCGACAGCACTTCGGTGCTTGCCTGTTCGCAGACGGGGAAATCCCCCGCGGCGTATCCGAGATCACGATAGGCCGGCTGCAGGTGCACCGGAATCGGATAGTGCACGCCAGTCTGCACGCCGGCATCAGTCAGTCGCTGACGCCAGACGTCACGCTCGGCAAGCCGCACCACGTACAGGTGGAACACGTGGCGCGTGTCCGGTCGTTGACTCGGCACGCGCACGCCCGTATCGACCAGCTGCCGATCGTATTCCGCGGCATTCCGGCGCCGCGCCTCGGTCCACGCCTCGAGATGGCGTAATTTGACACCGAGAATTGCGCCTTGCACGCCGTCCATCCGGTAGTTGAATCCGCGATATTTGTGCTCGTATCGCGTTTCCTCGCCCCAGGCGCGCAGCAGTCTGATCTTCTTCGCCAGTTCCGCGTCGCTCGTCACGACGGCACCGCCTTCACCGTACGCGCCGAGATTCTTCCCGGGATAGAAGCTGAAGCAGCCGAGTTGTCCCATCGACCCGCATCGGCGGCCCTTGTATTCCGAGCCGTGCGCCTGACACGCATCTTCGATGACCACGATGCCGTGCTGGCGAGCGATCGCCAAGATCGGATCCATGTCGGCCGGCTGCCCATACAGATGCACCGGAATGATCGCCTTCGTGCGCGGCGTGATCGCGGCCTCGAGCGTGACGGGATCCATCGTCAAGAACTCAGGTTCGACATCCACCAGCACCGGTTTCGCGCCGGCATACTCAATCGCTGCGATGGTGGCGACAAAGGTGAACGGAACAGTGATGACCTCGTCGCCCGGGCCCACGCCTGCCGCCAGCAGCGACAGGTGGAGGGCGCTGGTGCCACTGTTGACACCAATCGCTTCGGACGTGCGGCAGAACGCGGCAAAGTCCTTTTCGAACGCGGAGACGGCAGGCCCGAGGATGTACTGGGCGTTCTCGAAGACGCGCGCGACGGCCGCATCGATCTCGGGCTTGAGCAGCCGGAACTGTCCGGCGAGATCAACGAGTGGAATCATGCGCCGACCGCGCTTCCCAGATCGACGAGGCGCCCTTTGGATGCCATCGACTGACTCGCCGACTCGAGCAGCCGTACGACACGGAGACCAGCTTCGCCATCCGTGATCGGCCGGGCGCTTCGTCGGATGCAGTCAACGAAATGCGCGGCTTCCACGCTGAGCGCTTCAGTCACTGTGAGCTGCGGCGCCCACATGTCACCGGTGCGATACCCAATCAACATCTGATACACATTTTCCGGGCTGGGGTTCACTGAGATGCCTCGGTCGTAGACCTTGATCTTCTCGCTGCCTTCGAGGTCGTCGAACATCACCATGCGTCTGCTGCCGCCGAGCAGCGTCCGACGCACCTTCACCGGCGACAGCCAGTTGACATGGACGTGCGCAATCAGCCGTCCGTCAAAGAACATCGTCATGTACGCAATGTTCTCGGGTCGCTCACTCAAATGCGCCAGGCCGGTGCACGAGACCGCAAGAGGACGCTGCTCGAGGACGTAGTCCATGATCGCGAGATCGTGCACCGCCAGATCCCACAACACATTCACGTCTCTCTGAAAGAGTCCGAGATTGATGCGCACCGAGTCGTAGTAGTAGATCTCCCCCAACTCGCCCGTGTCCGACAACTCCTTCATCTTTCGCACGGCGCCGGTGTAGACGAAGGTGTGCCCCACCATGACGACGAGATTGCGCGACCGTCCTTCCTCGATCAGACGGCTTGCCTGATCGCTCGTGGACGTGATTGGCTTTTCGACGAGCACGTGTTTGCCGGCGCGGAGGGCTGAGAGCGCGAGATCGAAATGCGTCTCAACCGGTGTGGCGACGACAACGGCATCGACCTGCGGGTCGCTAATGAGGTCTGTCGCGACGGTGGTGACTTTGATACCGGGATACCGGCGTTCGGCTTGCGCGAGGCGAGCCCGATCCGTGTCGCAGACCATGCGCACCGTCGCGTCTGGACACTCGGCAAAATTGCGAACGAGGTTCGGTCCCCAGTAGCCGTACCCAATGACGCCAATCCGAATCACCGCTCGTTCCCTCTTCGACTTCGAGCCAACATACGCGCCGGCACACCGGCCACTGTTTCACCTGCCGCCACGTCGCGGGTGACCACTGCTCCGGCGCCAACCAATGCGCCAGGTCCTATCGTAAGGCCACACAGAATCGTCGCGCCGCTGCCGATCGAGGCACCGCGCCCGACGTGAGTCGGCACGACCGTCCAATCGGCGTCGGTCTGCAGACGACCATCAATTGTCGCGCGTGGATGTAGATCGTTGATGAACACGACGCCGTGTCCAACGAAGACATCGTCATCGATTGTGACGCCCTCACAGACGAACGTGTGCGACGAGATCTTGCATCGCTGACCGACGACTGCTCCCTTTTGAATCTCGACGAAGGCGCCGATCTTGGTGGAAGCCCCGATCCGGCATCCGTATAGGTTGACCAGATCGCGATGAAAGATGACGACCCCCTCACCGAGGGACACATCGGGAGCAATGGGCATCTACTGGGTCTCTCTCCGTTGACGCACGCTCGTTACAAATTCCGACGGCGCTCCCGGCCGCTAATAACGGTGGCGGACGGGTAGTAATTCGCGAGCGACATACCCACTAGTTGCCGCCCGTTCATATAGACAAAGTGCTCGCGGCCGCCCCGCAGATGAGGTCTAATGGCCCGCGCCACGGTCAGTAAAGTCTGCGGCAACGGGCACTTCAATCCTCGATATTCCCGAAGATTCTACTCCGCCCCCACCTGCATGCTTTTGCCCAACGTGTCGCAGTCGAGCCACGCAAGTTGTGGCTTCGTCGAGCTTTCGGGTGATTTGGTCGCAGCCCCTTGGGGTCGCCGTTTGTGGGCATAGTGTTTGACCAGGTAGCGCCCAAGAAGCCTTACAACGTTGCCTGGTAGCGGTTTATCATGGGATCGACTGCGCATCAGGGGACGTGTGGCGACGTCCTTGCTTAGGTTGCCCGCCGGATGTCCGGGGCAGCGTGTTCGGCCACTTCGGCCAGTTCGGGCAGTTTGATGTACAGAGCCTTCTTCGGCCTTCAAGAGCGTCCCTTCGACCTCACGCCCAATCCCAGGTTTCTTTTTCTGGCGCCCGGGCACAACGAGGCCTTGAGCACGCTCCATTTCGGACTCACGACCCACAGCGGGCTGACGCTGTTGATCGGTGAGGCCGGAACTGGCAAGACGACGCTCGTTCAGGCCGCTCTCGCAGAACTGGCCAACGACTCCGAGATGAACGTTGAGTGCGTGTTGCTGAGCAACCCCACACTCACTCGCGCTGAATTCTATGAGTCGCTCTCCGAGGGATTCAAACTCGGTGTTGACGCGGCAGCCTCAAAGGCGCGTTTCCTCTTCGCCCTTCGAAATCACGTCCAGGAGCGTCATAACCAAGGCAACATGACCGCCCTCCTGCTCGATGAAGCGCAGAGCCTGCCTCACGACCTCCTCGAAGAAGTCAGACTGTTGAGCAATCTCGAAACGGCCACCGTCAAGCTGCTGAATGTGGTGCTCGCCGGCCAGCCGGAGCTCGCCGCGCGATTGAACGAACCCAGCCTGCGGCAGCTCAAGCAGCGCATTGCGCTTCGCTGCGAGCTGACGCCGCTGAATCTCTCCCACACCGCGTCGTACATTGCGGGCCGGATCCGCGTCGCGGGCGGCACGCCGATGAACGTCTTTACGCGCGAGGCCATTTCCGCGATCTACAACGCGTCGAAAGGCCTGCCGCGCGTCATCAATGTCATCTGTCAAAACGCGCTCATCGGCGGCTTCGCGGCACAGGTTCGCCCGGTCTCACGAGCGATCGTCGAAGAAGTGTGCCGCGACTTCGACGTGCGTACAACGGTAACAGCGCACCGGGACCCAGAGCCACCCGAACAGTCTCCTCGTGCATCGCTGTCGGCGCCGCACGACGCGAACACGGCGTCGTCGTTGACCGACGCCAAGCAGTCGCCATCAACGTCCATTTTCGGACTGGTGAATCGACGCGCACGATTCTTCTAAGGAAAATCGCCATGTCGAGAGCGATCACCGCTTGTCTTCTCTCGCTCGGATTGCTGGTGTGTCCACGTCTGGCAGGAACTGCCGCGGCACAAAGTCAGCCGACTCCGCAGCCTGCTCCTGCACAGCCGTCCACGGCGAAACCGGCTCCCGCAAACCCGGCGACTGCGAAGCCGGCGCCGCCTGCCGGCACGACTCGTCCTGCGCCGGCACCCACCGCCGCACCGGTGGTGACGACAAAGCCTGTGGTGACTGGCCCGCAGGCGGAGCTGTCCGCCGACTACGTGATCGGGCCGGAAGATGTCATCGGCGTGATCTTCTGGCGTGAAATGGAAATGACCGCCGATGTGACGGTCAGACCCGACGGCATGATCACGGTCCCGCTCATCGGAGATATCAAAGCGAGCGGCATGCGTCCCGAGGCCCTGGCAACCCGACTACAGGAGATCGCGGGAAAGGTCCTGACCGATCCGAACGCGACCGTTGTCGTTCGGCAGATCAACAGCCGCAAGATCTTCATCGCCGGCGAAGTCCGCAATCCCGGCGCGTTCCCACTCTCGGGACCGCGAACAGTGCTGCAGGCCATTTCGCTGGCCGGCGGACTGACGGAGTACGCGAAAAGCGACGAGATCACGATCATTCGTGGCTCAAAGGTCTTTAAGTTCAACTACAAGGACGTCTCCAAGGGCAAGAAGATGGAGCAGAACATCCAGCTGCAGCCCATGGACACGATCTCCGTCCCATGACCGCGTTCACGTCGACGGTCATCGTCGCCACACTCATCGGGGCCGCGTCTTCGGCATTTGCCCAGCAGATTCAGCCACCGCCGAGAGCGTCTGGACAGCCGCGCAACGAGCGGCCTCTGGACCTCACGCGGGACCGGCAGGAACTCTCTGCGGAGGCGACCCTCCTCGGCGGCTACGACGACAACCTGTCGCCGGTGACCGGGCTCGGACCGTTTGCACCGCGAGACAGCGGATATGCAGGTGCGGGCAACGGCATACTTCGGTACTTCATCGGCCGCGCGCGTAAATCACTGGAGATTGACGGGCGTGGCTTCGTCAACACCTATCCGGACATCGGGCCTGTCATCGGGGGCGGTGCGGTCGCCATCGGCGAGGTGCCGCTCAGCCGGCGAACAACGCTCAACGTCTCCCAGGGCGCTCAATGGCTGCCGTTCTTCACGATGAACATGTTCAGCCCTCTGCGCGAGTCACTCGGGGTTGCGAACCCTGACAGCAACCCGGCCAATGGTCTGGTCCGGACGGCCAACGAGGTGACCGGCACGCGATCACTGGTGCTCGATTCGCAGGCCAGCGTACGGCAGGAGTGGAACCGCAGCTTCAGTACAGATGGCGGCTATTCCTACAATAGCCAGACCTACAGTCAATCCATCGCCTTCGACAGTCGCTCTCATGGCGCCCACCTCGGCGTGGAGCGTACCGTGGCACGCGGCACCTCCATTCGCACGTCGTATCGCTATGTCGATGCGCTCTTCGCCGAGGCACGGGGCACCGAGTTACCGATGAAAGACCACATCATCGAACTTGGCGTCCAACGCGAACGGGATGTCTCTCGGACTCGGCGCGTCTCACTCTCCGTTCGTGGCGGTGCGCAGCACACTGACACGTTGGATGCGACGCAGCGAACGCCGCTCGAATACTGGACTCCGACCGCATTCGGTTCAATCCAGTACGACTGGGCACGGACGTGGACTGTCGCCGCCGACTACCAGCACTCCGCGTCGGTACTCAACGTGAGCATCGTGCCGCAAACGTTTATAAATCACACGGCGACCCTGCGAACCGGTGGCTATCTCAACGACCGAATGGAAGGATCGCTGGTCTTTGGCTACGCGAACGGCCATGCCGGGGCTGAAGTCAACGACACCTACGACGGGTACACAGGTACTGCTCAACTGCGAGTGGGCTTGTCAGACAGCTGGTCTTCCATCCTCGCTTACAACCACCATCAGTACCGTTTGACTCGGGACGCCAGCATATTCTTCGACGTACCGCGGCAAGTGCACCGCAATTCACTGTGGCTGGGCCTATCGTGGTCGGCCCCGCTCATCCGCCGATACATGCGTACGGGATCCCGATGATCGAGAGAGCATCGTCACACCAGGACTGACGTTCTTATGCTGACAGGAAAACAATACACCCCAATGGACTTCGCGGGGATGGCGTGGCGCCGGAGATGGTGGATCGCGATCCCAGCGGTCATCTGCGCGTACGCAGCGCTCGTCGTGTCGTCGCAGATCGTCGATCAGTATCAGTCTGAGATGCTGATCCAGATCGTGCCGCAGCGAGTGCCGGAGACATTCGTGCGTTCGACCGTGACGATGAAAACGGAAGACCGAATCAACGCGTTGTCGCAGCAGGTGATGAGCCGCACCGAGCTCGAGCGGTTGATCACGCAAATGAGTCTGTATGAACGCGAACGCGCGCGCCTGCCGATGCAGGACGTCGTCGATCGCATGCGCGCCAACATCGTCGTTGATGTCGTCAAGTCGCAGCAGGACAGCCGTGATGCCGAGGCGTTCTACGTGCGCTTCACGTATCCGGATCGCGACATCGCCACGCGCGTCACGTCACGGATAGGCGATCTCTTCATCGATGTCAACGCGCGCGACCGCGGCTCACTGGCCGACGCGACGAGCGGATTCCTCGAGACACAACTGGAAGAGGCACGTCAGCGACTCGAGGAACAAGAGCGCAAACTGGAGCAATTCCGGGAACGCAATGCTGGGCGCCTGCCTTCGCAGGTGGAATTCAATATGCAGAATATCCAGGCCGCCCAGATGCAGCTCAACTCACAGGTCATCTCGATCGCCAACGACCGTGACCGCAAGATGCTGCTCGAACGTCTCTTTGCGGATGCCCAGAACGAACCCGTCGCGCTGCCGCCGACGCCGGCGGTCGCGGCGAATGCCGACGCGACGGGCGCCATCTCGGGCACCGCCGAACAGCGGCTCGCACAGACGCAGGACGCTCTTGCACGGGCCTTGGTGCGCTACAAGCCGGAGCATCCAGAGATCGGCCGGCTCAAACGGTCGATCGCTGATCTCGAGAAACAGGTCAGCCAGGAGAAAGCCGCGCGAGCCGGCTCCGGCGTGCCGGCCGTTCTCACCGCCGGCGAGCAAACGCGCCGCGATCGGTTGCAGGAGATGCGTGCCCAGATCGAGAGTCTCGACCGCCAGATCAAGTTCAAGGAGACCGAACAGGCGCGGCTGCAGGACACGATTCGCCAGTACCAGGGCCGCATCGAACAGACACCGGGCGTCGAATCAGAGTCGGTCTCGATCATGCGTGACTACGCGACGATGCAGGAAGCCTATAAAGGACTGCGCGAGAAGGCGGAGCAGTCACGTGTGGCCGCTGAACTCGAGAAGCGTCAGATCGGCGAACAGTTCCGCGTCCTCGACCCGGCCCGGCCGCCGTTGCGGCCGACGGGGGTAAAACGCCTGCAGATCAATGCGCTGGGCGCCCTCGCGGGCCTGATACTCGGGCTGCTGGTCGCCGCGTTCGTCGAGTTCAGGGACACGACGGTGGGGCGTATGAACGACGTCGTCGATGTGTTTCAACTGCCGGTAATCGCGATGGTCCCGGCGATCCTCGACGAAGCCGCGCACCGGAAGGCCAGGCGTCAACAGCGTCTCGCATTTTCACTCGTTGGGTTCATGATCATTGCCGGAGGCTATGGCTTCTGGGTGCTCCAGCTCTGGAAGCACCTGGCGTAGGGGGATATGGGTCGTATCGGCGAAGCATTGCGTCGTGCGGGAACGGTCAGGCCGGGCAGCCAAACGCTGTCTCCACCCACGGATCAGGAGCGAGTATTCGCTTCTCCGTGGAAATTTGATGATCTCGAGCGGGTGATCGCGCCCGCGGAGAGTCCCGCGGAACGGCGGAAGCCAACGGAAGTCCCGTTGGGTGAGCCGGTGATCCGCCGCCGGCCTCAGCAGGCCATTACGGAGCGATTTCGATCGGAGTGGAAGGCGCGCCTCTCAGTGGGTGCGGGAGCCGATCCCGCGCTCGCCGAGCAGTTCCGCCGGCTCGCCGCAACGCTCTTGCACAGTCAGCGCGCCGACCGTCTCAAGATCATTCTCGTGACGAGCGCCGTGCCAGACGAGGGAAAGACGCTCGCCTCGGTGAACCTTTCACTGATTTTGAGCGAGTCGTACGGACGTCGGGTCCTGCTCGTCGATGCCGATCTGCGTCGGCCGTCGATTGGCAGCGTCGCCAATCTTGAGGTCAACGACGGCTTGAGCGAGGCGGTCACAGCGAGCGAAGACCGCGAGATACCCGTGGTGCAGCTGTCAGACACACTGACGCTGCTGCCGGCCGGCCGCCCCTTGGCGGATCCGCTGAGCGGCCTTTCCTCACCACGAATGACCCGACTGCTCGAGCAGGCGGCCACACAGTACGACTGGGTGATTATCGACACGCCGCCGCTCGCTGCGGCGGCCGACGCAGGTCTGTTGTGTGAAATCGCCGACGCGGCGTTGCTGGTCGTGCGTGTCAACAGCACGCCGCAGGCAGCTATTCAGCGCGCCATCGACACGCTGGGTCGCGATCGCATTCTGGGCGTGATTCTCAACGGCGTTGAGGCCAGCGAGACGACCGCATACCACACCTACGGATATGCGGCCGACGAACCCATTCCCAACGAGTGACCTCTTGTCGACTGCGCTCACACAACCTCCGCCAACGCTCCTCTCGATGCCAACGATCTCGCCGCAGCTGCACGACTATCTGATCGATTCCGCACGGCGTCTGCCCGATAAGGTCGCCCTGGTATCGCAGGGCCGTCGTTTCACCTACGCAGAATTGGATGCACAGTCCAGTGCGCTTGCCAACGCCTTGGAGGCGCGCGGCGTCCAGCGCGGCGATCGCGTCGTCGTGTTTGCCGACAATACCGTCGAAGCCGTCGTGGCGTTCTTCGGCGTGCTCAAGGCAAACGCGGTCGTGTCGATGGTGAATCCGCAGACGAAGGAGGACAAGCTCGCCTACCTGCTCAACGATTGTCGCGCGCGAGCGATCATCAGCGACGCGCATCTCGCCTCGACACTCGTGCCGGCGGTTGCCAAGGCCCGTCATCTCGTTGCGGCCATCGTCAACGGGCGCATGGATCTGAGCAAGCTCTCGGGCGTCGAACACGTGTCCGAGTGGACGGAGACGCTGCGCGGACACTCATCGACGCAGCCGCCGCCGCGTCGTGGCATCGATATCGATCTCGCCTCGATCATTTACACGTCGGGCAGCACGGGCGATCCGAAGGGGGTCATGTTGACCCATCGCAACATGCTGACCGCGGCGACGTCGATCACGACGTACCTCCAGAACGTGGAGGACGATGTGATTCTCGGCGTGCTGCCATTGTCGTTCGACTACGGCCTCTATCAAATGATCATGGCGTTCCGCATGGGGGCGCGCCTGATTCTCGAGCGCTCGTTTACGTATCCGGCAGAAGTGCTGAATCGCGTCGTTCAAGAGCAGGTCACTGGCTTCCCTGGTGTCCCGACCATCTTCGCGATCCTCGGCGGTCTCCGGAACATCGAGCAGTACGACTTCTCGAAGGTACGCTATGTCACGAACACCGCCGCCGCGCTCTCAACCAAGCACATCGACATGCTGCGGCAGACGTTTTCGAAGGCTAGAGTGTTCTCGATGTACGGGCTGACCGAATGCAAGCGGTGCACGTATCTCCCGCCGGAAGATATCGATCGGAAGCCGCTCAGCGTCGGCATCGCGATTCCCAACACCGAGTTGTGGATCGTCAACGACAAGGACGAGCGCCTCGGTCCGGGAGAAGTCGGACAGCTGGTGATTCGCGGCGCGACGGTCATGCGTGGGTACTGGGAAAAGCCGGAAGAGACGGCCAAGAAGCTACGCCCCGGACCACTGCCCGGTGAGCTGGTGCTCTACACCGGTGACTTCTGCAAGCTCGATGAAGACGGTTACCTGTATTTCGTCGGGCGCATGGACGACATCATCAAGTCGCGCGGCGAGAAGGTGGCGCCCAAGGAAGTGGAGAGCGTCATCGTCAACGTGGCGGGCGTCAAGGAAGTCGCCGTCGTCGGCGTGCCCGATCCGATTCTCGGTCAGGCGGTGAAGGCATTCGTCGTGCTCGAGGACGGCTCCGCCATCACGGAGCGCGACATCCTTGCCGAGTGCCAGAAGCGTCTCGAAAACTTCATGGTGCCAAAGTTCATCGAGATCATCGCCGAATTGCCAAAAACGACGACCGGGAAGATCAAGAAAACAGGTCTCTCGTGATCGACGGACGCCAGCAGCCAATCGGTCAGCTCGAGTCACTTCTCGCGCAGGCAGGCATCGCCAACGCCGCAGCCGAGGCCTCACTGATCTGGAGCGCCGCGGTCCGTGAGGCAAGCAGCGACGTCGAGTCGCGGGCGATGGAAATGGCCAGGGGACGAGTGCGAGGAACCCCGCTCGCGTACCTGACCGGTCTCACTCGCTTCATGGACGTCGAGATCGCGGTGGCGCCCGGTGCACTGATTCCCCGCGAAGAGACCGAACTCCTCGGAAGAACGGCTGTCAGTCTGTTGAACGCCGCCGGGCATGCGCCCCGCGTGATTGATATGTGCTGCGGCTCGGGAAACCTCGCCTGTGGCATTGCGGCGGCTGTACCGGCTGCTCAGGTGTGGGCGACCGACCTGACTTCCGAAGCCGTCAGCATCGCTTCTGCGAACGTGCAACGACTGAAACTGTCGAATCGCGTCACGGTGATGCAGGGCGACCTGTTCGAATCACTCAAGGGACGTTCGCTCGAGGGCACTGTTGATCTGATTGTGTGTAATCCGCCGTACATTTCGAGCGGCCGTCTCACCAAGGATCGAGCGGAACTCCTCACACACGAGCCTATCGAGGCGTTCGACGGCGGACCGTACGGCATCTCGTTTTTCCAAAAGGTGATCAAGGAGGCCGTCCCGTTCCTGAAGCCTGGAGGCCATTTGTTGTTCGAGATTGGGGCCGGGCAGGGCAAACAGGTTCTGTTGCTCCTGGGTAGGGTTAACGCGTACGGGAACACCCGTACGGTGGCAGATCCGACAGGTGAACCGCGCGTCGTCGTCGGCGAGCGGAAATGACCATTTTGTAAATACCACCGCCCAAGCAGACTTTCTTCCTGCTGTGGAGTGGTCAATTGTCAGCGGCTGGCATTCGCCCAAACGGAGTAAGCAGTTTCTTCGGGAAAACAGCCCCCCTATCAACCCAGATTGTCCTCGACTTGGTGAAGACCTTGCACTCTGAGGGCCGCCGATTCGTACTATGCGCCGGATTCTAAGTGTCAGTCTGAGCTCGCGAACCGCCGTGCTGGTGCTCATCGAGCACTTGTTGGTGGTGCTCTCGGTCGCGGTGGGAGCCTTCGTCCGCGTCAGCCTACCGGACGAGCTGTCCAGCTTCGAGCTCCTGAATTGGGGCTTGGTCTGGCGGGCCAGCCTGATCGCCGGCGTCCTGCAAGTGTGCCTGCACTACTCCGACCTGTACGACCTTCGAAAGCTTTCCGATCGACGCGGCGTGGTGATCAGCCTGGTGCAGGCGCTCGGAGCGGCGTCGTTCCTGCTGGCATTTCTCTATTACTGGATTCCGGCGCTCATCATCGGGCGCGGCGTGTTCGCCGTGGCCTCGCTGATCATCGTCGCCTCGATTGCGGGCTGGCGTATCGCGTTCGACTGGATGTCCGTGCGAATGGCCCCCGCCGAGCGCTTGTTGATCGTCGGCACCGGTGCGGCTGCCATCGGCCTGGCTGAAGAACTGTTCAAACGTCGTAATGAACTGGGCGTCGAACTCGTTGGCTTTGTCGATCCGGATCCAACCCGCATCGGAATGAAGTTGATCAACCCCGGGATTATCGGCACGGTCAGCGACATTCCAACCATCGCCCGCGAGAATCGTGTCGATCGGGTTGTCGTCAGCCTCGCGGATGCGCGCGGCCAGCTCTCGATGGACCAGCTGCTGCACATGAAGCTGACCGAGGGCGTTCGATTCGATCACCTCGCGTCCCTCTACGAGGAATACACGGGCAAGATCGCGGTTGAAAACCTTCGACCCAGCTGGTTGATCTTCTCCGAAGGCTTCCGAAGACGGCGCGCGCTCGAGATTTCCAAACGCACGATCGATGTGAGCGTGGCGTTCCTGGGTCTTGTCATCGCCTCGCCGGTGCTGCTCCTCGTGGCGATCCTTCAGAAGATCACGTCTCCCGGACCCATCCTCTACTATCAGGAGCGAGTCGGAAAAGACGGACGCGTCTTCACGATTCGAAAGTTCCGCTCGATGCGTACGGATGCCGAGCAGGGCACGGGTGCGGTGTGGTCAACCGCGGGCGATCCGCGTGTCACACCATTCGGCCGACTCCTCCGACGCACTCGTCTCGACGAGCTTCCTCAGTTGTGGAACGTGTTGCGTGGTGACATGAGCCTCGTCGGTCCTCGTCCTGAGCGGCCGGAGTTCGTCACTGGCTTGAACCAACAGATTCCCTACTACGGACAACGTCACGCGGTACGGCCAGGAGTCACAGGCTGGGCGCAGGTCCGCCACGACTACGCGTCGAGTGTGGCCGATTCACTCGAAAAACTGCAGTACGATCTTTTCTACATCAAGAACATGTCGATCGCCTTCGACCTGTTCATCGCGCTCGAGACGATCAAAACCGTCCTGGTTCGCAGGGGTTCCTAGCGAGCCCACGATGTCCCGTTGCGTTACGAGGCGATTGATCGCTTCGACGCGTGTGCGTCGTAGTTGTCCGTTGCGGGCGCGTTAGCGTGAATCAGGTAAGGGTAACCAACCGTAATCAGTCTATTGAGTCCCGCACGCTGCCACCATAAGGCAGGCACGGTCACCAGCTGCACGGTCGCGACGAAATAGACCGGCCAGGCCCACTGAAACGGCAGGTAAGTGTGGAGCAGGTGCAAACCGGTGTAGTAGACGTAGGTCTGCCAAACAAACGTGAACAGCGAACTCTGCCCGATTGCCGCGGTGTAGTTGACGTACGCTGAAGACAGCCGTCCAAATTTCCGCTGTTCCGCGGCGAAGCAGAGCTTCAGCACGAGCACGCCAAGCGATGCGTGGAAAGCCAGATAGACCGGACCCGGGGGGATGCGTTGGTGGAGGGCGCGAAGCTCGTAGAGAAAGTCGGCCCACTCAGGCGAGACGGGCCATAGGCTGAAGAAGACCTTGAGCCCGACCGCCAATCCAATTGCGCTAGTGAGACCGGCGATCCACACACGACCCAAGAACTTAGCAACGCCTGCACGATCGCCCTTGATGTGGAGCGCACCGAGCTTTTCACCGAGTACCGTCGCCGCTAAATCCAGGCAGAACCACGGAAGCAGGGGAAACACATACGCGTAAAACGCGAGTGGCTGATTGCCGAACAGCGTCTCCTTCACGATCTCGCCGGCGGTGCCGGGATGCCACAGCGCAACGACCAGCCATCCGAGTACGTACAAGCCAAAGCTGATGATCAGGCGCGTTGCGGGCCGCGTTTTGTCCACGATCCACGGAGTCACCAACATGCTGACGCCGACGGCGTCCGTGATCGGGAGCCATCGCACGGTCGGCCGCATCGCGTAGTGGCCTCCGAGGAGAAGCAGATGACCGATCGTTAGAAGAAATAGTCCTCGATCGATCAGCTTCGTTCGAAGTTGCGGGAAGGCATGGGGTCGCAGGCGGTAGAGAAACCCGACTAGCGTCCCGCTAATCAGCATGAATGTGGGAGAAGCGACTTCTGCAACGCCGCCCAGGAAGACGTCGAGCGCGTCCGGATTGGGGAAGTAGCCTTCGAGGAAGTGCGACAGGAGTACGAATAACATGGCACTCCCGCGCCCCGCGTCAATGAATCGGACCCGTTGTCCCTTCTCTGACATCATGGATTACCGTGGTGTCTCGCTGGCCCCGATGCGTGTGATGTACGAACAATTGCCGGCGGTCATGCCGGCTATTGCATACATTTCGTACGGGAGTTATCGGCCGATCTGACGCCGGCCGACAGTTGGCGGCGTCTTGTGGAGGGTTGCGAATCGTACAGATCCCCAAACCCCTTCAGAAGTTGCGAGAAACCCATCAGGAGTGGACGTTAGGCCGCTTTCAGGCAGACTATCGTGTCTGTCCCCAGTGGGCATTTCTCACTTTAGGCTAATCTTTTCAATAACTTAAGCGCTACATTAACAACGGTGGCGGTATTGCATGTCTGGCCGCCAGATCGGCCTTTGACTACAAGCGCGTGAGGGTATTCGCCCGACGCGAAGCAACTGAGGACCACGTCGCATGATTTCGATTCGTTTCGCCCGGCCGGCAATGGCTGCAATCACGCTTGCCGGGCTTCTTTTGTCCGCGAGACCTGCACAGGCGCTATCGATCACCCTTTCGGAGGCCAACTCGGGCACCTCTGTCACCATCCAGGACAATGGATTGGGTGACTTGAACCTGTTGCCCGGAGCCGTGGCCTATGCCGGAATCCTCGGGGGGATCGTGTTTGACCTCACGACGGCGCTAGCGGATCCACTCGTGGGCGGGCCGGACGAAGCGATTCTCTCGCTGACTCAGTTGGCGGTCACTGCTTACGATTCAGCGCGCCTGACGATCTCGGTCACTGACACGAATCGAACGCTCGCGCCAGCCGTTCCAGTCGCGAGTTTCTCGAGCGCTATCGGCGGCGCATTGACGGGTTCCGGCAGCGTCTCCGCCCAGGCGTATGTCGATTTGGCAAACACCGCATTCGGTACGAGCGGTCCCGGTCTCTCGTTTGGTTCCTACGGAGCCGGGGCGTTTTCAGGCGAGCAGTCAACGACGTTTGCGTATTCGGGGCCGTTTGCCCTCACCCAAATCGTGACTCTGAACCTGGGTTCGGGTTCGATTGGAAGCTTCGACCTGCATAGCGTCGCCGCGGTTCCAGAACCGGCCTCGGTCGCGCTTGTTGGCTGCGGACTGCTCACCGCAGTCGTCGCTTTCCGTCGCCGTACGAATAAGAACGACGCCGGCCGTTAGAGACCGACCCCCTACGCGATGGCCCGCGCTCTCTCGGAGAGCATCGGGCCATTGCTCTTTTAGGGGGGTCAGGAACCCACCCGTTCCAGCCTCATCCAGTCAACAAAGCGCTTCACACCGTCGCGGTACGTGGTGTGCGGCGAATAACCAAGTAACCGCTGCGCTCTAGTAATGTCGGCCCATGTCTGGGGCACGTCACCCGGCTGTTCGGGAAGCCACTCGATGAGGGCCTTCTTGCCGAGCGCGTCCTCCAAACCCGCGATCATCTCGCGCAAAGTGATCGTCTGATTGTTTCCCAGGTTGATGACCTCATAGCGACTTCGGTCGTAGTCGATGGCGGCCAGCACTCCCTGCACGATGTCATCAACGAAGGTGTAGTCGCGCCGCGTTTCTCCGGCGCCGTAGACAGGAATCGCGCGCCCTTCGTCGATGAGGCGGGCGAACTTGTGGATGGCGAGATCTGGACGTTGTCGAGGGCCGTAGACCGTGAAGAACCGCAGCGCCACGAAGCGGATTTGATACAGATGCGAATAGACGTGGCCGAGCAGTTCGCCGCTGACCTTCGTGCTCGCGTACGGACTGATGGGCTCGAGGACGCGATCCTCCTCACTCCAGGGAACGCGTGGGTTGACACCATACACGCTGCTCGATGAGGCGAAGACGAATCGGCGAATGCCGGCGGCACGAGCGAATTCGAGGAGATTCTGAGTGCCGCGGACATTCACGTCCTGATAGGCGACTGGATCGTCTATCGAAGGCCGGACACCAGCCTTCGCTGCCAGGTGCACGATCACATCGTAGTGTGCGTCCCCAAGGTATCGACGCAAGGCCTCGAGATCCCGAAGGTCGGTTTCGACGAGCTTCCAATCCGGATGCGTCCGATGCTTTGTAATGTTTCGTTCCTTGAGCTCACGAGGATAAAAGGGATCGAAGTTATCGATGACCGTGATGCCGTGACCGGCACGAAGCAAGGCATCGACGACATGACTCCCAATGAATCCCGCTCCACCCGTGACGAGTAGCCGCATGCGTGCTCATTCTAGCGCGTGCCATACCACGGCTGAGCCGGTTCATCGCGTCAGCACACGGAGGAGAGTAGAATCAAAGCCATCAACCCGACGTTCCAATCATGAGAAGTAGCGGTTCCTCTGCGCGACGCTGTTTGCTCGTCGTCGCCCTCGCCGTCGTGTCGCTGGCCGGTTGCCGCGGTGAACCCACACCGCCGTCGAATGAACCGCCGCCTCCGGATCCGATCAGAATTCGCGGAACCGAGCGTCTGCAGTGGAGCCAGGTGGCGCCATCGGCGGCGCGAGCGCGCCAGTATCAGTACAGGCTTTACATCGATTCAGATGGACGACCGTTCGCGGGCGTGCAGTGCAACGATGCAGCCGGATCCGCTGGCTATGATTGCTCAGCGGTACTTCCTGGTGTTCCCAATGGGACGCATACGCTTTCCCTGTCCGCGACCGAGAATGGCGTGGAAGGACCGCGGTCGGTGCCACTTGCGGTCCTCGTCGATGCAAATCGCCAAGCGACAGACGATGTCTTGTCGTTCTCCGGAGCAGAAACGCCGGGATCAGTGTGTGTCGAAAACGCGCACTGCTATGGTGTCCGCGTCCTTCTCAGAGTCAAGACCCCCATCGCATCAGCAGTCTCGTTAGCGGACGGGCGCCTCGTCTTCCTTGAATCTGGTCGGCAGGTTCGAATGCTCGTCGGTGGTCAACTCCTCGCCGACCCCGCATTCCAAGCTGAGCCGAATGAGCAGCTCATCGCGATCGTGCCTGACGTCCAGTTCGACTCCACTCGTGCGATGTCACTCGTCGCCATCCGAACCGGGGCGAATGGCCGTCGCTCTCTGAGCATTACGCGCTATCGAGAGCTGGCGAATCGTCTCGCGGAAGGAACGGCCACGGTGGATGTGGCGATTGACCCGCAGCTGCGCGACGGACAGCCGCTCGTCGCGATGGACACGTCTCGGAGGATTTACGTCGCGGACGCATCGAGCGACCAGCTGCTTCGATACAGCTCGACTGGGACTGTTCCCTGGGACACCGGACAGATGTCTCCGGTGTTTACCGCAGTTCCGTTCGATCCCACAGCGATAACGGTCGATCGCGCGAGTGGTGTTGTGTGGATCGCTGGTCATCAGGACAACGACCGAAGTGTGCTGGCGTCAATTTCGAGCAAGACACAGAATGGTCTTGCCCTCAGCCTGCCGACCACCGATGGAAGTCACCAACTGAACTCGATGGCGTTTGCCGCTGCAGCGAAGGATCGCCCTGCGAGACTGTTCGCCGTGGACGATGACGGCGTTCTTCGTCAGGCGCGCTCGGTCCCGTCAGTCAGGCTCGCCGATCTCGCGCCGATCTCGTTCGCCGCGGGTTCTGTCGTGTCGGTCACGCCCGGCGTTTCCGGTGCAGTGATCGTCGCGTATCGAGATGGAGATTGGTGGTCGTTGGCCTCCCTTATTCCCTCGATTTCGGACCCGGAAAACACTGGACGGTGAACTGGAAGACCTAAGTCGTCGGTGGGAAGACTTTTTCCAAAGGCCCACCCTCCATTTTCCCTACCTGTAGTCGCGATTTCGGCCCATTATTCGTTGTGCATCAGAGGTGTAACCTGGCCCCCTTATTGCTTCGCGATAGGGCGCGCAACGTTCGATTACACCATGTTGATCAAGGCTGCCTCTCTCGTGTTGGTTGGGACCACCGGACTTTTGCTGGACATCCCGCTCGTCACTTCGGAATCTGTTTCGCTCGTGGTGTGGGGCGTCTCGCTCCTTGCCATTAGCGCCTCTCTTCGCTACGTGACCTCGCCGCGACAGGTCGCGGGACAGACCGTGCGCCTGAGCCATCGGCAGCCAGCGAGTGTGCTGTCGCTGGTGAGGAACGTTCGAGCCACACGGCAAGAAGTCACGTTGTAAGACTTCGGTCGTCACGCTTCTCTGAAGCGTTCGCTCAAAATTGGGCCAGTAACTCGTGCTGGTTGCACCCCTCGAGTTTTGGCCTCACACTACTTTTCATGCAGTGGACTCACCGAGCAGTCATTGTTATCGCTCTGGCGGTGTGCGCGGCCGGATGCGATCCCGCAGCGCGACGACAAGCGTTCGTCGACAACGGGGATCGTTACGTCAAGGAAGGCAAGCTTCGCGAGGCGATCATCGAGTATCGCAACGCCGTTGACGTGGATCCGAAGGCCGGCGACAGCCGCGCCAAGCTTGCTGACGCGTACGAACGCGTCGGCGACCGATCCAATGCGTTACAGGAATTCGTGCGAGCCGCAGACTTGTTGCCGAACGACTCTCGCGTGCAGCTCCATGCGGGGAAATACCTGCTTGCGGCCGGCCGCACGAGCGAGGCACTCGCGCGTGCGGATGCGGTGATTGCGCGTGACGCCACCAACGTCGAGGCGCAGATTCTCAGAGGCAGCGCACTCGCAGGTGTGAACGACCTGGAACGCGCGTTGAGCGCGGTCGAAGAAGCCGTCCGCATCGACCCCTCGAAAGGCTCGACCTACGCCAGTCTCGGCATGGTGCAGCTCGCCCGCGGCAACGCGGCCGATGCTGAAGCGGCCTTCAAGAAGGCGGTCGAACTCTCACCGAAGTCCGTTGACAGTCATCTCGCGCTCGCCAATTTCTACTGGGCGAGTGGCCGATTACCCGAAAGCGAGAAAACGCTTCAAGCCGCGCTCGCCATTGACGCCCACGACAGAGTGGCAAATCGGGCGATGGCGCTCTTTCTGCTCTCGACACGGCGCATCGCACAGGCCGAGCCCTATTTGAAAGAGTTGGCCGACGCGACGAAGGACCCCTTCGCCGCATTCGGCTTGATTGACTACTACCTGGCAACCGGCCGCCTCAAAGAGGCGAAGGCGCGCCTCGAGCCGCTTGCCGCCCTGCCTGCCACCGCCGACGCCGCAAATCGCCGCCTGGCGCAAGCGCGCGCCGCCGAAGGTGATACCAAAGGCGCCCATACGCTGCTCGACACCATGATCAAGAGCAGCCCCCGCGATACGGATGCGCAGCTCTTGAAGGCGCAGCTGCTTGTCGATGAGGGCCGCCGTGATCAGGCGCTTCCCTACGTGCAAGCCGCAGTCACCGCAGCTCCCACGTCCGCCGCCGCGCAGTTTGCGCTCGGGAAGATCTATGCCGCACGCGGCGACGTCTCGGCAGCCGAGTCGGCCTTTCGAGAAACCCTGCGTCTCAACCCGCGAGCCACGGCCGCGCAGGTCGCTTTGTCGCAGCTGCAACTTGCCTCGGGAGGCGCCCAGGCATCGCTGCAATCGGTCGAGGAGGCGGCGAAACGAGAGCCTCGCAATCCAGCGGTTCGCCTGGCCCTCGTCCGGAGCTTGATTGCCAACCGGCAAACCGATCGGGCTCGCCGCGAGCTCACGGTGTTGCTTGCCGAGCGACCCACCGATCCGGCCGTCCACATTCAACACGGCCTCTTGCTGACGTCACAGAACGATGTCAAGGGCGCGCGCGCGGCATTCGGTCAGGCGCTTACCTTGTCTAAGAACGACGTCGAGGCTCTCGCCGGTCTCGTCGCCATCGACATCAACGCGCGCGACTTCGCCGCCGCAAAGAAACGCGTCGACGGGGCCGTCGCTGAGAATCCGAAATCGGCTACGCTGCGCATGATGGCCGGCCGTGTTGCAGCCGCTGCCGGCGACCCGGCGGGCGCCGAGAAGTCACTGCGGGAGGCCGTTGAGCTCGACCCGATGCAGTTGCCTGCGTACAGCATGCTGGCGCAGCTGTTTATCTCGCAGGGTCGGCTCGAGCAGGCTCGTGTCGAGTTCGACGCGCTCGCGCAACGGCAGGTGCGCCCGGTGTCGGCGCTGACGATGGCCGGCATCATCCTGCAAGGTCAGGGCAAGAACGACCTGGCGCGAGAGCGGTTTGAAAAGGCGCTCGCGATCGACAACACCGCTGCTATTGCCGGCAACAATCTCGCGTGGATGGACATCGAGCGCGGTGAATTGGATTTGGCGATTCAGCGGGCGCAAACCGCCTTGACTGCTGCGCCAGAGGTTCCGGAAGTGATCGACACGCTCGGGTGGGCCTATTACAAGAAAGGCCTGACCACACTGGCCATTCCACTGCTCGTCCGCGCGATCGAAAAAGCCCCGAAGAATCCGTCGTATCACTACCACGCAGGCATGGCCTACCTGGCCGTCGGCGATTCGGTCAGGGCTCGGAGCACTCTGGAACAGGCCCTCAAGCTGCAAGCCGACTTTCCAGGCGCCGCAGAGGCCCGGCAGGCACTGGCAAAACTCACGTCGGCCGCGCCGTAGCGGGCATTAACTGATGTGCTCGCTTTTGCACGGTGGCCACGCGCATTGTTTCCACTTCTAGAACACCCAGTACCTATCCGGTCTGCTGACTGTCGACATCTGGAGTAAAGTCCTGATTTCAGCAGACTTTCGGACATTCACGTGGGTGTGATTCCCGGTAAGTTGCTGACTCGATAGGGCGCACGGCTTGAATGGACCGGGCGACGGCCGGGAAGGATCTTTGCTCAAGAAGCCGCATCCGCGCGTTTTCTTAGCGCCCGGCGTCAAGGGGACACGAACCGGCCTTTCGATGGGGCCGATTGTGGCCGGGCCTGTAAGTGAGAGGGCGAAGCTGTCGCTTGGCCCTGTCCGCGACTTTGTGGAGACGTAATTCATGTGCGGCATAGCTGGAGCGCTTGGCCTGAGCGGCCAGCCCATTAACCCAGACCACGTCGAGCGCATGGTCCGGACACTGGGTCATCGTGGACCCGACGACCGCAGTGCGCTCGTTGATGGCGAAGCCGCCCTCGGACATACCCGTCTCAGCATCATCGATGTGGCCAATGGCCAGCAGCCGATGTCCACGGCGGACGAACGCTACTGGATCACCTACAACGGCGAGATCTTCAATTACGTCGAGCTGAAAGACGCGCTCCTGGCAAAGGGCCATCGATTTACCACGACCTGCGACACCGAAGTCCTGCTCCATCTCTACCAGGAGTACGGCGCCGACTGCGTCCACCGGCTGAATGGGCAGTGGTCGTTTGCGATTTGGGACACGCACCGGCGGGAGCTCTTCCTCTCGCGCGATCGCATGGGCGTGCGGCCGCTGTTCTACACAAAATCAGGCAACACGTTTCTTTTCGCTTCAGAGATCAAAGCCCTCTTCGCGTTTCCGGGTGTGGATCGGCGTCTCGACGCACAAGCCGTTGATCAGTTCTTTACCTTCTGGACGGCATTGAGCCCTCGCACGATGTTCGAGGGCGTGTTCGAGCTGCCGCCTGGTCATTCGATGACGGTGGCCGGCGGCCAGATCCGAACCTACGAGTACTGGCGCCCGCGATACGACACGTTCGACTCGACGCTGGACGCCGACAGCGCGGCGGAACGGCTGCTCGAGTTGCTCGTCGATGCGACGCGGATCCGTTTACGAGCGGACGTGCCCGTTGGCGCCTATTTGAGCGGCGGTCTCGACTCGACGGTCATCACTGCGCTGATCAAGCGCTTCACGACGACTCCGCTGAGGACGTTCTCCGTCGGCTTCGAGGATCCGCAGTTCGACGAGAGCAGCTTTCAAGAAAGTGCGATCCGCTATCTCGACACAGACCACGAATCGATTCGGTGTACTGCCAGCGAGATCGGCCGTGTCTTCCCCGATGTCATCTGGCATACCGAGAAACCGGTGCTCCGAACGGCGCCGGCGCCTATGTTCCTGCTGTCGCGTCTGGTTCGCGATCGCGGGTTCAAAGTCGTGCTCACTGGCGAAGGATCCGACGAGATTCTCGGCGGCTACGACATCTTCAAGGAAGCCAAGATCCGGCGGTTCTGGGGCGTCAGGCCCGACTCGAAGCTGCGCCCGATTCTGTTGCGGCGTCTCTACCCCTACATGAAGAACATTCAGGCGCAGCCTGAAGCGTACCTGCGTGCGTTCTTCCGAACCTCGCCTGAGGACTTTGCCGATCCGTTCTTCTCCCACTTGCCACGCTGGGAACTGACATCGAAGCTCAAGCTGTTCTACTCGCCGGAGCTACGCGCGCGTATCGGCGCCTTTGATCCTGTCCACGAGTTGCGGACGAAGCTCCCTGAATCATTCGCGGCCTGGGATGGATTCTCGCAAGCACAGTATCTTGAAACGGCGCACCTGCTGCCCGCCTATATCCTGTCTTCCCAGGGCGACCGAATGTCGATGGGACATTCGGTCGAAGGACGATTCCCGTTCCTCGACTATCGCGTCGTCGAGTTCGCATCGTCGCTGCCACCGCATCTCAAGATGAAAGTGTTGA
>Ga0111539_10001554_pt1 | contig 30569 bp, 29 predicted proteins | sample RhiMethybrSRZTD1_FD_79667 | JGI IMG/M metagenome (GOLD analysis project Ga0111539, IMG submission 79667) | Populus rhizosphere microbial communities from Tennessee, USA - Rhizosphere MetaG P. TD hybrid SRZTD1 (version 2) (version 2) | ecosystem: Host-associated > Plants > Roots > Rhizosphere >...
CCGCGGTTCTCGCGAAGCTCCGGCGCCACCCACTCGAGGCCGAGCGCATGGTAGATCCCTTCTTCGCTGTCCCCGGCGATTCGCACGTCGTCCTCGAGGCGGAACAGACCGTACTCGTTCAATTTCAAGCCGCGCTGGATGGCGAGGTCGCGGAGGACGATGTTGTGGGCTTTCGAGCCGGTGAAGTACTGCATGGCCGCGCCACGGCTTTCACCAGGCACGAGCCGCACGTCCGCCTGATAGCCGCCCTGCAGGCGCACACTCGACTTGGTGTCGCCGTGGCCGAGGACGCGCTCGACGCCCGGATGCTGCAGCAGCAGGTCCATGAGTGCTGGCTCGCCGCCGACGGCGAGGATGTCGATGTCGCCGCACGTCTCGCATCCCCGGCGCACGCTGCCGACGGGAACGAACTCGACGGTGGGCGCGCGTTCACGCAGGTAGTCGACGAGTGACGCCGAGACCGCTGCCGTGTCCGCGAGCAGGTGGCGGCCGGCATCCTTGTCACGTTCTTCGATGGCCTTGAGGATCTGCGCCTCCTTCTTTGCCCCCATGCCCTTGAGCGAACGGATGCGTCCGTCGCGTGCTGCCGCGGCGAGCGCCTCCAGCGAGCTGATGTTCAGTGACGAGTAGAGCAGTGCGACGGTCTTCGGTCCAACCCCCTGCAGGCGGAGGAGATCGAGGATTGTCTGCGGAAACAGCTGGAGGAGTTCCTGGTGATAGCAGGAGTTCCCGGACTCTGCGAGCTCGCGGATGCGCGCCGCGAGATCCTTGCCGATTCCCGGGATGTCACGAAGCTGTTTGTCGTCGAGCCGCGCCACCGCGTCCGGATATGCGGCGATCGTCTCGCTCGCCGACCGATACGCGCGAATCTTGAAGGCGTTCTCTCCTTTGATCTCGAGGAGGTCGGCGATCTCTCCGAGCACCTGGGCGATGCCGCGGTTATCCACGCAGCAGCCCGTGCTGCTCGAACGAGTACTCGAGCACGCGGGCGCCACCGGCGGCGAGCGCCTCGGCGATCTCGGCTCTCCGCTCGGGCGGACCGAAGCAGAACATGCATCCGCCGCCACCGGCGCCGCAGACCTTGGCGGCGGTCGCCCCCGCCTGAGTGGCGCGGGCGATCAGCTGCTCAATGGCCGGCGTCGTGACGCCGGGCGCGAGGCGCTTGCGGTTCTGCCACTCCTCGGCGATAGCGCCGCCGACGCCGTCCCAGTTGCTGCTGGCGAGGGCGTCGCGCATGATCGCCGCCGTATCGCGGATGCGCTCGAAGCAATCAAAGATGTGGCGGTCGCCGTCGATGTGCTTCTTGGTGATTTCCCAGTTATTGGTCCCGGAATTGCGCGGCTCGCCCGTGTAGCAGAGCACCATGCGGCGTTGCAGTTCCTTCAGATCGACATGCAGCGGCACCCGGCGGACGCCGCGGACATCCAGTTCGAGTGCGGCGAGGCCGCCGTAGAGGGCGGGACGGTAGTCCTGCAGACCGGTCGGGACGTTGATCGCCTGCGCTTCGATATTCATCGCAATCTGCATCAGCGCTTCCGGCTCGTAATGCGTTCGCCGCCAGTCCGCGAGCGCGGCACACACCGCCACGTTCAGGGCGGACGACCCGGCAATCCCCGCGCCGGCGGGGGAGTCGCTCGACGTCGTCAGCGTGATGCCGTGGCCTTCGAAGAAGTGCACCAGCAGCGACAGCAGCCGCAGCCGCCGCTCGTCCCGTAAATCCTGCCAGCGTTCCGCTTCGACGGTCGTCGACGTGTCCTCGGACTGAATCACGATCCGCTCGTCTGAGCGTCGCGTGATCCGCGCCCGTGCGCGAAGGCTGATGGCGGCGTTGATGGTCTGCGCGCCCGGATGGAACAGATACAGCGGCCAGATGTCGATCGTGCCTCCGGCAAGATCGATCCGGGCCGGCGCCGACGTGTCGATGGTCACCGGGGCATTATAAAACTGCAGACGTTGGGCCGCCGTGAAGTCGAGGGGCCCCGGTTGAAGTGATCGTCATCGATCGACGGTTCCTGTCGCCGGTGGCGAACTGACACGTCGGATCCGGAACGTCCGTTCTCTATAATGTCCTGGTGCCATCCACCATCCGCCGCGAGATCGGTCAGCTGCTGATCGGCAGTCTCGCCGGCACGACCATCACGCCGGAGATCAGGTCGCTCGCTCGCGAGTTCTCACTCGGGGGTGTGACCCTGTTCTCCCGCAACATAGAGGCACCCGAGCAGGTGGCGGAGCTGGCAATCGATCTGCAGACGCTGGCTTCCGGCCTGCCGCTGTGGACAGCCGTCGACCAGGAAGGGGGTCGCGTCGCGCGTCTGCGCAAGCCGTTCACGGAGTGGCCGCCGATGGCCGTCCTTGGCCGGAGCGGCAGCGTCGAGTTGGCCTCGCGATTTGCGAGCGCACTGGGGGCGGAATTGAGAGCCGTGGGCATCACGCTCGACTACGCGCCGGTGCTGGATATTCATACGAACCCGAAGAATCCGGTGATCGGTGACCGCGCTCTGGCGGAGGATGCCGACCTGGTGGCGCGACTGGGCGCGGCGATCGTCCGCGGCCTCCAGGACACCGGTGTGGCCGCGTGTGGCAAGCACTTTCCCGGCCACGGAGATACATCGGTCGACTCGCATCTCGATCTTCCGCTCGTGGAGCATCCGCCGGATCGGATCCGTCGTGTCGAATGTGTACCGTTCCGGGAGGCGATTCGCGCCGGGGTTGCGTTCATCATGACCGCGCACGTCCTCGTGCCATCGCTGGACGAGGAACGGCCGGCCACGTTGTCGCCCAGAGTCGTCGAGGCGATGTTGCGCGAGGAGCTGAACTTTTCCGGTGTGATCCTCAGCGACGACCTGGAGATGTCAGCGATCGCGAAATCCTACCGCGTGCCGGATGCGGCCGTGCAGGCGGTCGCGGCCGGGTGCGACGGCCTGCTGATCTGCAGCGGCGACGTCGACGTGCAGGCAGCGACGCTGGAGACGCTCGTCCATGCCATTGAAGACGGACGACTCGCCTACAAGCGGGTGGAAGATGCGCTGACGCGCCTGCGCCGCGCCAAGGAGCGGTTCCTCGCGGCGCCCGTCGGGTCGACCAGGTCTGGCCGACTGCAGCATGTGCTTGGTTGCGATGCGCATCAGCGCATCGCTGAGGAGATGGCCCGCTTCCTGTGAGTCGTCTTCGTCCCGCCGCCCTGAAATCCGGCGACCGCATCGCCATCGTCTCGCCTGCCAGTGCGTTTGCACGGGAAGAATTCGACGCTGGCGTGACCGAGCTGCGGCGGCTGGGATTCGATACGGTCTACGACGAAACCGTCTTCGCGCGTGAAGCCGGGTATCTGGCTGGAACGCCGGAGTTACGCGCCGGAGCATTCCTGCGCTTCTGGCGCGATCCGGGCGTCCGCGCGTTGATCGCCACGCGCGGCGGCTACGGCAGCGTGCAGCTCCTGCCGTTTCTCGACCGCGAAACGGTCGTCAAGGCGCCCAAGTTGTTTATCGCCTACAGCGACAACACGTCGATCCTGTCCTGGCTGACGTGCCAATGTGGCATTCCGGCGCTGCACGGCCCGATGCTTGACCGGAGGTTGTCGCGCGGACCGGACGGTTACGACGAGCGCTCGTTCATGGCGCTGCTGCAGGGTGGCGCGGGACTGAGTCTCGCGCCAGATGGCCTGTCCGTCATTCAGCACGGCGAGGCCGCCGGCCCGCTCTATGGCGGCACGCTCACCCAGTTGGCGGCGTCGCTCGGAACGCCGTACGCCTTTGATCCGCCACCACGCTCGATCTTCTTCATCGAAGAGGTTGGCGAACGGCCGTACCGTCTCGATCGGATGCTGACGCAGTTGCGCTTGAGTGGCCTCCTCGCGCGGGCGTCTGCGGTGATCTTTGGTGAAATGCGCGCGTGCGAGGAACCGGGCGGGACGGTGATGGCACGCGACGTCGTGCGGCGGGTGATGAAAGGGTTTGCCGGTCCGGTCATCTACGGCTTTCCATCGGGTCACACCGTCGGCCCATGCTGGACGCTGCCACTCGGAGTCAAGGTTCAACTGGTCACGACGCCGCGGCCGGCGCTGCTGATCGAGGAAGCGCCTGTTGCCTGACCACCTACGCATCCATCTGATCGGCGTGTGCGGGACGGCGATGGCCACATTGGCGGCGCTGCTCAAAAGCCGCGGCCACGACGTGCGCGGCTCGGATCAGAACGTCTATCCGCCGATGAGCGACTTCCTGGCGGCAGAGCGCATCCAGACGTTCAGCGGCTACGACGCCGCCCACATCACGTCGGACATCGATCTGGTGGTCGTCGGCAATGCCGTGTCACGAGGTAATCCGGAGCTCGAGTCGGTGCTCGAGCGCAAGATCCGCTACTGCTCGCTGCCGCAAATCATCCGCGACCAGTTTCTCTGGGGTTCCGAGTCGGTCGTCATCGCCGGCACTCACGGAAAGACAACGACGACATCGCTGACGGCGTGGCTGCTGACCTATGGCAAGCTCGATCCCACGCTGCTGGTCGGCGGCATCGCACTCAACTTCGGGTCCGATGGATCCAGCTATCGCGTCGGTGCAGGCCGCCAGTTCGTCATCGAGGGCGATGAATACGACAGCGCGTTCTTCGACAAAACGGCGAAGTTCCTGAAATATCTTCCCGACATCGCCGTGATCAACAACATCGAGTTCGACCACGCCGACATCTACGCGAACCTCGACGACGTGCGCCTGGCATTCCGGCGGCTGGCGAATCTCGTCCCGAAGAACGGCCTCCTTCTGCTCGGTGCTGACAGCCCCGATGCCGCTGCTCTCCAAACCGCTGCGGTCAGTCCGGTCGAGACGTTCGGTCTCGACGCGGGCGCTGCCTGGCAGGCGCACGACTTGACGACGCGGGACGGAATAACGCGGTTCGGCGTCCGTCGCCGCGGTGACCCGTATGGGGCGTTCGAGTCGCCACTGCTTGGTGTTCATAACGTCCGCAACGCACTCGCCGCGATTGCTGTCGGGTCGCGTGTTGGCCTCGGGCCGACCGAGCTCGCCGCGGGGCTGCGCGCGTTCAAAGGGATCAAGCGGCGGCTGGAGATCGTCGGGGTGGCCGGCGGCGTGACGATTCTCGACGACTTCGCCCACCACCCGACGGCCGTGTACGAGACGCTCTCCGCGCTGCGCAACGGCTATCCCGACAGGCGCGTCTGGGCCGTGTTCGAGCCACGTTCAGCGTCATCGTGTCGCCGCGTCTTCCAGGACGCCTTTGCTGCCGCATTCGGCGCCGCGGACGAGGTCATCGTGGCGGCCGTGTTTCGTTCGTCGCTGCCGGAGGCGGAGCGGCTGGACGCCGATCGTCTGGTTGCCGATCTCCGCTCGCATCGACAGCGCGCCCGCCACATTCCGGACAACGACGACATCATTGCGACCATCGTCCGCGAACATCGCCCGGGCGATGTTGTCGTGTTGATGTCGAATGGCGGATTTGGCGGAATTCATCGGAAGCTCCTGCGGGCACTGCAGAACGGTGGCGACGATTAGAGAAGCGGGCGACTCGGCGGTCATTCTCGAGCTCGAGCCGGTCATTCGTCCCGACATCAACGCCCGCGCCATCGCCATCGCCAACGCGATGCGTGACGATGCGTTGGCCGGAATTCGCGACGTCGTCTCCACCTACCGATCTGTTGCGGTCTATTTCGACCCGCTCATCGCAGATCTACGGGACGTCGTGGCCAGTCTCGAGCGCGCGGCCGAGGCCCCGGCGGCGTTCGCGGAAGGCGACACGATCGAAATCCCGGTCGAGTACGGCAATCAGGGTGGACCGGACCTGGCGGACGTCGCCGCCTTCGCGCGGAAGCGCGAAGATGAAGTCATCGCGCTGCACAGCGGCCGGGACTACCACGTCTTCATGCTCGGATTTCTGCCGGGGTTTGCGTACCTCGGCACCGTCGACAGCTCCATTGCGGCACCGCGACGGCCGTCGCCGCGCCCACGTGTGGCCGCGGGCTCTGTCGGGATCGCCGGGGCGCAGACAGCCGTCTACCCGTCCGACTCACCCGGCGGCTGGCAGATCATCGGCAGGACGTTCACGCGGATGTTCGATGCCGCGCGGTGGCCCGCCGCGCTGCTCACGGCAGGGGACACCGTTCGCTTCGTGCCGGCGTCACAACAACGGACACTTGAAACGACGCTCGTGAAGCCGGCACCGCACGCGACAACTGCGTCGCGATCGATCAGTGTTGTCGATCCCGGACTGTTCACGACCGTTCAGGATCTCGGACGCTGGGGACATCAGGCGAGTGGTGTCCCGATCAGCGGTGCGATGGACTGGATTGCCCATCGCACGGCCAACGCGCTCGTCGGCAATGATCCCGCAGCGGCGACGCTCGAAGCCACACTTGCCGGACCAAAGCTGCGCATCGAACAGCGGACGACGCTGGCGATTGCCGGAGCGGACCTTGGCGCGACGCTCGACGGCGCACGCGTGCCGCACTGCGCGCCGCTCTCGTGTCCGACCGGTTCCATCCTGCGATTCAGCAACCGCACGTTCGGCGCCAGGGCCTACATCGCGTTCGACGGCGGCGTAGACGTCCCACGCGTGCTCGCAAGTCGGTCGACGCACGCGCTCAGTCGGATGGGCGGGGCGAGCGGCCGCACGTTGCTGCCGGGCGACCGCCTCGGGCTCGGGCCGTCGAATCAGCCGGTCGGGCGGCGACGGCCGATTGCGGACGCAGCCGTCTACCCACGACACGGAGGAGCGGTTCTGCGCGTCATTCCCGGACCACAGCACGACTACTTTCCGCCGGACGCCCTCGACCGACTGCAACGCACGCGATTCATCGTCACGCCGCAGTCGAATCGAATGGGGTACCGCCTGCAGGGGGAGGCGATTCCGCGGCTCCCTGATCGCGAGATGATCTCCGACGCCGCGTTCACCGGCGCGATTCAGGTGCCGTCATCCGGCGAGCCGATCCTGTTGATGGCCGATCGTCAGACCACCGGCGGATACCCGCAGCTGGCGGTCGTGATCACAGCCGATTTGGCCATTGCCGCGCAGCTCGCCCCCGGCGACTGGATCGAATTCCGCGTCTGTTCACGGGCGGAGGCGCTCTCGGCACTGGTCGCGCAGGAAGCCAGGTTGCTCGCTTTTGACTGAGGTGCTGACCGGGGTTCGTCAGTCAGCGCCGCTGGCTCCGCTCACGACGCTGCGCGTCGGCGGCAGCGCGCGATGGCTGGTGAGCGCGCGGACGGTCGAAGATCTGCACCGCGCCCACCGCTGGTGCAGATTCAACGGGATTCCACTGCTGGTCCTAGGCGGCGGCAGCAACGTTGTTATCGCCGACGAAGGATTCAACGGTCTCGTCGTCCACATCGACATCCGTGGTCGAGAGCGATTCGAGGACGGGGAAGATACGCTCTTCAGAGTCGGTGCTGGCGAAAATTGGGACGTGACCGTCGCGCAATGCGTCGAACGCGGTCTCGCCGGCGTCGAGTGTCTCTCCGGAATTCCCGGAACTGTTGGTGCGACACCGATTCAGAACGTCGGCGCCTACGGTCAGGAGGTCGCAGAAGTCATCGATCATGTGACCGCCTACGATAGGCAGGACGGCGTGACGAGGACGTTCAACGGTCCGGAATGCGGCTTTTCGTACCGAATGAGCCGTTTCAAGAAGGCCGATAGCGGGCGTTTCGTCATCTGCGACGTCACGTTTCGCCTGCGCGCGGGCAATCCGACCGTGACCTACCCTGATATCGTCGATTCCTTGAGACAGACAGGTGTATCGTCGCCTGACGTTGGTGATGTACGAAATGCCGTTCTGGCGGTGCGTCGTCGAAAGGGGATGGTTCTCGATCCATCGGATCCGGACACCCGCAGCGTCGGCTCCTTCTTCATGAACCCGATCGTCTCGGCGGCGGACCGTGACCGGGTGGCGGTTGCCGTCGGCACGCAACCGTCTGCGTTTCCAGCAGATAGTGGCCTCGTCAAGCTGTCGGCGGCATGGTTGATCGAGCGCGCTGGTTTCCGGCGCGGCGAGACGGATGGAAATGTGGGGATCTCGACCAAGCACACGCTCGCGCTCGTCAACCACGGCGGCGCGACGGCACGCGATGTGCTGCGCCTGGCCGCGCGCATCAAGCAGGGCGTGCTCGATCGCTTCGGCATCAACCTCCGGCCGGAGCCGGTCTTTATCGGCTTCAGCGACAATCCCACGGTCGATTTCCTGAACGCGGAGACGATGTAGCTCGATGTCCAGTCTTTTGATCGAAGGCGGTCACCGGCTCGAAGGCCGCGTCTCCGTCGAAGGCAACAAAAACGCTGCGCTGCCGCTCATGGCGGCATGTCTGTTGACGGATCAGGAGTGCGTCCTCACGAACGTGCCACGCATCGGCGACGTGGACGTCATGGCGCGGCTGCTCCTGGACGTCGGCGCCGAAGTGGAAGGCATCGGCACGACGACGCTCCGGGTGCGGGCGCCGTTCATCAAGACGCACGCGCCGGATCGCTCTCTTGTCGGTCGCCTGCGCGGCTCGGTCCTGCTGCTGGGGCCGCTGCTGGCGCGCACCGGTCGCGCACATATCGCTCCGCCCGGCGGGGACTTCCCGGCACGCCGATCGATCTCGACACATCTCGAGGCGCTGATCGCCCTGGGTGCGCACGACGACGGCGGACCCGACCACGCACTGCACGCGCCTGACGGCCTGAAACCGGTCTCTATGTACCTGGAGGAGGCTTCGGTGACCGGCACGGAGACCGCGCTGCTGGCTGCCGCGTCAGCGCCCGGCCGGACGGAAATCCGCAACGCCGCCACCGAGCCGCACGTGGTGGAGTTGTGCGAGTTTCTCGTCAAGATGGGCGCCGGAATCTCCGGCATCGGCAGCTCGAAGCTGCGCATCGAAGGAGTCGAGAAGCTCAATGGCGCCGAACACCGGCTCGGCGGTGATTACATCGAGGCGGGCAGCTGGGCCGTGGTCGCGGCGATTTCGGGCGGTGAGATCGCCATCGAGGGTGCACGCGAGGAAGACATCGAAGTGTTTGCCTCGGTCCTCAAGCGGATGAACGTGGCGTGCGGGATGACGGACGGCGTGTTCGAGGTCAAGCCTTCGAAACCGAAGGCTGTCCGCCGGATCACGACGGGACTGTGGCCGGCGTTTCCGAGCGATCTCGTCAGCCTCGTCACGGTGCTCGCGACGCAGTCGGCAGGTCGAACGCTCGTCCACGACTGGATGTATGAACTGCGGCTTTTCGCACTCGAACAGATGAGCGGCATGGGCGCCGACCTGTTCCTTGCCGACGCGCATCGCATCATCGTCACCGGTCCAACGCGCCTGCGTGGGGGCAGAACGCTCGACAGCCGCGATCTGCGGTCGGGGATGTCACTGATTGCTGCAGGTCTCGCCGCCGAGGGACAGACCCGCGTGGCGCCGCTCGAGACCGTCGAGCGCGGCTACAGCAACGTGGTCCAGCGGCTCATCTCCTTGGGAGCAGTCGTGGCCAAAGTGGAGTAGGCCGGGTTCCGCAACGCACGGAAGCCACCGTTGCGGACCCGGCAGATTGCCGACCGCAATCAGCAGCTAGGGTTTCTGTGTCGTCGGTGGCGGCTGCGTCGGCTGCGGCTGCGGCGGAAAGATCGGTGTTGCGGGCCCTTGCGGCGGCGGCTGCTGCGGCGCCGGCTGGTTCATCCCCGGCTGCTGGCCAGGCTGCGGAACGATGATTTCTCCAGGCGGCACGTTGCCCAGGCCGGGCACGGGCAGGATGATGTCGAGCCCCCGGTCGCCTGCATTTCCAGCCTGGAACGCACGAAGATCCGCTTCCGTGACGTCGAGCACGCGGATGATGTGCGGCGTCAGCGTGATGACGACGTCGGACTGGTGCGCTTCCTGGCGGTTATGTGCGAACAGATGGCCGATCGCTGGAATGTCCACGAGGCCGGGCACCCCTTCCTTCACGCGACGGTCGTCATCGCGGATGAGTCCGGCGAGCAGGTTCGTTTCGCCGTCGCGCAGCCGGTTGACGGTATCGATGGCGCGGCTGCCGAAGGTCGGGAGATTGCCGAACCCGGTTCCCGAAATGCTGCTCACTTCCAGCTTCAGCGCCAGCGTCACGTCGTCGTTGTGGTGCGTCCGCGGAGTGATGTCGATGTTCACGCCCACGGTCTTGTAGTTGTACGACGTGATCGGCTGCTGGTTCACGCCGCCCGTAGCAATCGGAGAGAACACCGTGACGGGCACGGGGACTTCCTCGCCAAAGCTCGCACGCCCGGGCTGGCCGTCCGACAGCCGGATCTGCGTGTTGGCGAGCGCACGGGTGTGCGTGTCGGTCTTCAGCAGACGGTAGAACAGTCCAGGCAGGGGTGTGAGGAATACATCAGACCGTGACAGGGTGCCGAGGTCGGCCAGCGTCAGCGGGTCGCGCTCGACGGTGATCGCGCCGCTGATCCCGTTGGGCACTCCTGGAGTCGCCACCTGCAGTCCGTACTCCTGAAGACGCGTCCGATCCACTTCCAGGATCTCGACGTCGATGACCACTTCGGGTCGCGCCTTGTCGATCGCGGCGATCAGCCGTCCCGCGGCTTCGACGCGCTCCGGCGTGTCCTTGACCGCAATCGTGTTGTTCGCGGTCGTCGCCGACAGGCGGCGCGCGTCGATGACGATGCGGAGAATGTCGGAGACTTCCTTGACGTCGGCATTGCTCAGCGGAAATACCTTGACGATCTCTTCGTTGTATTCCTGACGCTTCGCCTGCGTGTCGGGGGCGATCGTCACCGAGCGCTGCGCGGTGACGCGATAGAAGGTCCGCGTCGCCGACGTAATCGTTTTCAGCGACTCCTCGAGCGACTGGCCGCGCAGGTCGAGGTTCAGATCCTGATCGCGGAACTGCGGATCGAACACGACGCTGATATTGGCGATCTTGCCGATCTGCAGCAGCAGCATGCGGGCACTGCCGTTCCAGGACAGCGACGCCGGCATCTGCACGTCGGGCAGAGCGAGACTGGGTGCGGGCAGATTGCGCGCACGATCGATCAGCGATTCGAGCTCCGTCTTGCCCTGGCGGGAAACCGCGATCTTGTTCTTCAGTTGCGCGCGGACCGAATTGAGCTGCGCTTCGATATCCGGACTGGTCGGATTCAGCTCGAGCGCCATCTGCAGATCGAGCACTGCCTCCTCGAGGCGTCCGCCCTGCGCCAGGCGGCGGCCACGGGCGAAGTGCTCCATGGAAGCGCGCAACTTCGCGCGGACGAGCCCCTGCCGTGCCTCGCGGTTGTCCGGATGCTCGCGGACGACGCGCGTGTATTCGACGACGGCGCGGTCGAAATCCTGGAGTGTTTCAGCCTCGATGCCGGCGTGCAGGCCTTTGGGCGCGCAGCCCGCCAGAACCACCGAGGTGGCGACGGCGAGCGTCAGGAGCCGGTTAGCGCGCCGCATCATTGACGACGGTCACGCCTCGGGGGACGGTAAACACGAAGTCCTTATCGGAAAGGCCGCGGTTTTCCTTCATGTTCGAGAAGGTGATCGTGGAATCACCCCCCTGATGATCACGCGTCGTGAGCGCCCGGATCTGCAGCGACGCGGGGTCGAGCGTGACCACCAGGTATTCATACTCGGGCTCGGACCGTCGCGGCACGAGCTTCAGCGCCACGGCTCCCGGGACGGTGCTGTCGACGGCACTTGGTGTGAAATCCCGTGCAATATCTCCCTTGCCGCTGAGGAACAACGCCGGCGTGCTGGCTTCGTCGGCCACATCCCGGACGATCACCTGCTTGTCTTCGGGCACGTACCAATGCAGTTTGCGGCCGTCGGAGACCAGTTCCTTCCGTTCGGGTTTGGTGTAGGTCCAGTGCATCTTTCCGGGCTTCTTCACGGCGACTGTTCCGCTTTCGGTCGTCTGGGTCCTTAAGACGCCGGCGCGGTAGGTTTGGACGAAGTTCGCCGAAAAGTCCTGGATGGACTGGTAGCGCGCCTGCAGCCCTTTGGCGAGGGTCTCCGGCGATTGCTTGGCCTGCGCGGCGGCGCTCGCGACCGAAGACGCGAGGGCGAGGATTGCGGTGAGAGTCGAAAGCCTACGGGCCATTGTCGATTCCATCAGGCAGCAGCGCTGTCCCGAGAATAGCACCCGACCTGCGTGCTACCTGCTGAGGTACGGCCGCGCGGATCCGCAGCCGCGGCTGCGGGGCGTACAACCCGGCAGCATATGTCACGACGGGCGATCCGTCGCTGGCGAACCAGACAAGGCTGACGCCGCGCTCGATCGTGAGGAGGCGGTCGCGGCCGCGGAGCACGTGCCCGAAGCCGGCGCGGCGAAACGTTTCAAACGGCAGCCACGACTCCATCCGCACCGAGAAGGAATCGCCGAGCACCGGGAAGCTTGCCCGAAACGGGCGGTCCGATTCATGGTGAAACGCCTGCCGCTCGCCCACGGCACCGGCCCAGACTTGAAATCGTGCGTTGCCGCGGCCCGCTGCCTGCCCGCCGGCAAGTTCCGTCACCGCCGCGTCGAAGTCGCTGACATCGAGGTGCTCGTCCGGCGTCGGCTCGAGCAGCGTCAGGACGTAAGGACTACCGCGGGGAATCCGTGCAACGCGATCGGTGAGCGTCAGCGCGCCGACGTTGTCCGGAACGAAATCAAACACCGAACCATACGCGGCGGCGACTCGTGACGCCGCCGGGCCGGCAAGCACGACGTCGCGGTGGATCGTCTGGTTGTCGCCGACGAGAAACGGAAAGTGCAGCATGACCTCGCCGAGACGGCGCCACGCCAGCTGCTTCCGTTCGTAGCGCGCCGAGTAGAGGATGGCGTTCTCCGACTGCCAATTCATGTCCGACAGCAAGACGGCGGTGTTGTCGCTGACACCGACTGCCACCCGTGCCACGAGGGCTTCGGCACGACGGTCGTCATGACGGTCGACGCTCGGCCAGGTCTCCCAGCCACGCCATAGTGCGTAGCCGATCAGCGCGACGCCGAGAAGCGTCGGCAGGCGGGATGGGAGGGGTCGCCAGCGACCGACCGCGGCGCCGATTGCGAGTGCAGTCAGCAGATGGCCGGGGAGAAAAAACACATGCGGGTCGCCGACGTTGTAGGTGACCGAAAACACGGTGTTGATCAGATAGGCGGTCGCCACGAGCAGCGCCCAGGGACGTGCAGCCGCCGACAGTCTGAGCAATCCAACGAGTGCCATCAGCAGCCCGGCGATCCCAAACTGCAGACGGGCATCCCACAGCCACATCGCCACGCGATCGGCGATCTCGCTGCGGTGAACGCCGAACATCATCGTGCCGCGCCAGTCGGCCTTCGTCACATCGAACCAGAACGTGGCGATGCGGTCGCGCCAGCCCGGGGGCGCGTCGATGTTCGTCCACACGAACAGGAAGTTCGGCGCGTAGATCAGGGCTGCCACCGCGGCGATTGCGAGCGCCATGGCAATCGGGCGCGGGCGCCACAGGTCGCGCCGCCGCGGGTTGACGGCGAAGAGGAACAGCGCGAACGGCACGATCAGCAGAATCATCGACAGGTGATTGCCGAACGACAGGGCGTAGATCGCACAGACGAGCGCCAGTCGTCTGTCGGTCGGCCGCTGCTGATACGCGCGCAACGCAAGCAGGCAGCAGCCGACAAGGGCAAGGTGCAGCGCGTAGACTTCGGCGATCACCGACTGCGTCCAGAACGTGTGGGAGAAGGTGAGCAGCAGACCGGCGACTGCGGCCGACAAGACGCTGCCGGTGACGAGCGCCGTCAACAGCGAGAGCAGACCAACGGCGAGCCCACCCGCCAAGGCGGAGAAGAGATTGAGGCCACGCGCAGGATTGTCGGGGCTCAGCGCGAGCACGAACGGGCGGCCGAGATCGTAATAGAGCGGGTAGGCCTGGCGGGCGCTCGTCTCCGGCCACAGGACCGCGGCCTGGAATCCCCCTGTGTCGCCCAGGTCGACGCCCGGCAGCAGCGTGCGCGCGTAGACGGAAAACGCGATCGTTGCGAGCACACAGGCGACCAGGACGGGCGCCAACCCGCCCAGCGTGGCGGGGCGCCGTGGGTCAGCCGCGATCACGCTTCCGCGCGACGAATGCGCGTACGTCGTCAACACGTCGCGTGTTGAGCACGTGCGCCGGCTCGATCCAGCCACGGCGGGCCGTTCCGATACCGAAACGCATCTGGCGTCCTAGCGCGTCGGAGCGATGGCAATCGCTGTCGATGACCAGCGTGGCGCCTGCTTCAGCTGCCCGTCGGGCCAGGGCGCCGTCGAGATCCAGATGACCGGGGGCACCGTCGATTTCCAGCGCCGTTCCCGTTTCGGCGGCGGCGGCAAACAGCAGGTCGAAATCGAGCGGGTAGCCGTACGACCGGGCGGGCGTCCGGTTGGCGGGATGGGTGATGACGTTCACCATTGGATGTTGCATCGCGCGCAGATAGCGCTCCGTGAGGAGTAAACCGTCGTGCCCCGCATGGTCGTGCAGCGACGCCAGCACGATGTCGAAGCCGGCCAGCTGCTCGTCGTCGAAGTCGAGCGATCCGTCCGGCATGATGTCCACCTCGACGCCGTGCAGCACCTCGATTCGTTTGGCGCGCGCTCTGACCTTCTCGATCTCCCGGCGCTGGCGCGGGATGTCGTCGCCGACCAGCTGACGTGAGGCGAGCGATCGCTCGGAGTGGTCGGTGATGGCGACGTACTCATATCCGAGCTGCACGGCGGCGAACACCATCTGGTCGATCGAGTCGCGGCCATCACTCCACGTGCTGTGCATGTGGAGATCGCCGCGGATGTCGCTGAGGCTCACCAGGGTGGGCAGCGTGCCGGTCTCGGCGGCATCGAGCTCGTCGGCTCCTTCGCGGAGTTCTGGGACGATTTCCGGCAGGTCGAGGTGAGCGTAGAGCCGCGCTTCGGTGTCTGCGGGAAGGGCTTGACCCCTCGCATTGCTCAGTCGCCCGTCGGTGAAGGTCAGCCCCAACCGCTGGGCCCGAGTCTGCAAGAGACTGGTGTGTGCCTGCGATCCGGTGTGCCAGACCAGCGCCGAGCCCGCCTCTTCAGGCGCCGCCACATGCAAGGTGATCGGCCCGCGTTCGGTGCTGACCGTCACGTGCGCGGGCGACCGCGACACGAGGACAGCAGACGCCGACAGGCGCGCAAATCCATCGAGCAATCGCGCATGGTCGGCCGGGTCCGCTACGCCAAGGATCGAGACGTCGCGGACGGCGGGCGCGAATCTACGCAGACTGCCGAGCGGTGTCAACGACTGGGCCGGCAGCCCGGCGCGCTGCGCGTCGCGCATGGCCCCGGACGCCAGCATGTGCGCACGGCCGAGCGAAATTCGAAAGGTCTGCAGCAAGGGTGCGGGCGGGCTGGCAGTCCAGGGTGAGGATGCCAGCCAACCAGCATTGTGACATTAACGCGCGGACGCGTGGCGCGGTGCCGCGCTCATGCGCAGCACCCCCGCGTCCGTTACGGGAGCACCGTTCGCCGTCTTGTGAACATCCGGTAAAGCACGAGCAAAACGACGGCGCCGATGAACGACATCACGAACCCGGCGGCCTCGCCCTCCCGGTACCACCCGAGCGCCCTGCCGACGAACCCACCCAGCACCGCACCGGCGATACCGAGAAGCATCGTCACGATGATGCCGCCTGGATCCTTGCCTGGCATCACAAGCTTGGCGAGCGCGCCGACGACGAGACCGAACAGAATCCATCCGAGAATACCCATCATGTGTGCCTCCACGACGTCCGGGCTGACCAACGCGCCATGGCCGCGGTGGCCGCTGCGGCTTTACTCGACAGCGGAACCGGACTTTGGCGTCAGTGCAATCGCGAGGCCCGATGCGGAAGAGCTTCGTTTCGCGGCAGATTTCGGTAGGATCTGTCGCCGTGTTGTTCGAACTCCGTGATGCCATCGCGCTGCCGTTGCCGCCCGGCAGCAGGCTTGGCGCCGATCTCGTCAAGGTGTCGCGGCGATCGAACTATCTCGCCAGCATCACGGTGAGCCGCGATGCGCACGAAGACGTCGGGTTCAGGGAAGTGTTCGTGCAGGTCGATGGGAAAGATGTTGGAATGTTGCGGTATGGCGACTCCATCTCGCATGAGCTGCCGGCGGGCCCTCACCGCATCCGCGCGCACAACACTCTCTGCTGGAAGACCCACGACATAGTGCTGCAACCCGGCGAGCATGCGCGGTTTGTGGCGATCAACCGCGCCGGCTGGGGCACGTTCGGAATGCTGATGATCCTCGGCGCGGCACCCGTGTACCTGACGTTTGAGCGCGCGAAAGAGTAGGTGCCGCGTGGTAAACTCATTCGTCAGTGCGGCCGAGACGCTTGCCAGCGGCCGCGCCCATTCCACTTCATAAGGGCCGCTAGCTCAGCTGGGAGAGCGCCGCGTTCGCAATGCGGAGGTCAGGAGTTCGATCCTCCTGCGGTCCACCACTCGACTAAGCCTCCAACGACTGCAGGCGAGCGGCCGTTGCGTGGCTGTTGCGGTATCGGCACACAATCTAAGAAGCCCCACGCGATGGCGACAATACGAAAAATTGGCGTTCTGACAGGCGGCGGCGACGCTCCGGGCCTGAACGCGGTGATCCGCGCCGTCGTCAAGGCCGCGCACAATGCGAACGTCGAGGTCATCGGACTCGAAGACAGCTTCGATGGTCTTATCTACCCGGAAAAATCGCGTTTGCTCACGCCGCGAGACGTCACCGGCATCCTTCGCCTTGGCGGCACCATGCTCGGCACCGTCAACCGCGGCGATCCGTTCGCGGAACCGATTACGACGCCGGACGGCACCTTCGACTATGGCGACCGCGTGATCGAGATGTTTCAGCGCATGGGCCTCGACGCGCTGGTCTGCATCGGCGGTGACGGCACGCTGGCGATTTCCTACGAGTTTTACAAGAAGGGAATCCCGCTCGTCTGCGTCCCGAAAACGATCGACAACGACATTGTCGGGACGACCAGCTGTTTCGGATTCGACACCGCCGTCGCTTTCGCCACCGACGCCATCGATCGCCTGCATTCGACGGCCGAAGCGCACCGGCGCATCATCGTCGTCGAAGTGATGGGGCGGTATGCCGGATGGATTGCGCTGCACAGCGGCGTCGCTGGCGGGGCGGACGTGATCCTCATCCCCGAGATTCCGTACGATCTGGACAAAGTGGCGGCATGCATTCGCAATCGCGACGCCTGGGGCGCGCGCTTCAGCATCGTTGTCGTGGCCGAAGGCGCGCACGCCACGAACCAGCGCGCGGCGGTTATCGAGGAAGCGCACGGCAGCCACGTCGAGCGCCTCGGCGGCGAAGGCGTGCGCTGCGCGAAACAGCTCGAGGAGTTGACGGACAAAGAGACGCGCTACGTCGTGCTCGGCCATCTGCAGCGCGGCGGCAGCCCGACCGCATTCGATCGCACGCTGGCCACGCGATTCGGCGGCAAGGCCGTGGAATTGATTCTGAAAGGGCAGTTCGGCAAGATGGTCGCCAATCACCCGCCCGACCTGGTGCCGATTCCGCTCGGTGAGGTCGTCGGCAAGACGAAGACTGTGCCGCTCGACTACGACCTGGTCACGACGGCGCGGGCGATGGGCGTCGCCTTCGGGGACTGACCCGTCTATCGTCCCAACAGCTCCTGATCCTTCTTCTTCTGCAGCTCGTCGATCACCTTGACGTGATCGTCGGTCATCTTCTGCACCTGCTCGAGGCCCTTGCGCTCGTCGTCTTCAGAGATCTTGTGCTCCTTGAGCAGCTTCTTCAGGCGATCGTTGGCGTCGCGACGCACCTGACGGACGGCGTTGCGCCCTTCTTCCGCCTGCTTGTGGACGTGGCGTGACAGCTCTTTGCGCCGCTCCTCGGTCAGCGACGGAATTGGAATGCGGATGACCTTGCCGTCGTTGGCGGGGTTCAGTCCGAGGTCGGACGCGCGGATGGCCTTTTCAATCGCGCCCATCAACGATGGGTCGAACGGCTGGGCGATCATCAACGCCGGCTCCGGGATGGACAGCGTGGCCAGCTGGTTGATCGGCATCTTCGAGCCGTAGGCGTCGACGTGGACGCCGTCGAGCAGGCCGACGGTCGCACGTCCGGTCCTGACGTTCGCCATATCGCGACGAACGCGGTCGATGCCGGCGTCCATGCGCGTTTTTACCTCCGCAAACATGCCTTTCAGATCGCTGAACTCCATGTTTCACCTGACGCTGAAATGCAAAATGCACGATTCAAGACGCAAATGGCAGTGGATGAAGCTTTGCATTTTGCATTTTGCATTTTGCATTTTGCATTTTGAATTACACGTTAATTAGATACCGTCGTGCCGATCGGCTCGCCGACGACGACGCGGCTGATACTGCCGGCCTCCCGCAGATTGAATACGACGATTGGCAGTTTGTTGTCCATGCACAGGGAGATGGCGGTGGCGTCCATGACTTTCAGCTGCCGCTCCAGCACTTCGAGATACGAGATCGACGTGTATTTCGTCGCCGCCGGATCGAGCAGCGGATCGGCCGTGTAGACGCCGTCCACCTTCGTGCCCTTGAGAATCACCTCCGCCTTGATTTCCATCGCCCGCAGCGCGGCCGCTGTGTCGGTGGTGAAGTAGGGATTGCCGGTGCCGGCGGCGAAGATGACGACGCGTCCTTTTTCGAGGTGGCGAATGGCGCGGCGGCGGATGAACGGCTCGGCCACCGCCCGCATCTCGATTGCCGTGACGACCCGGGTGACGACGTTCTGCTGTTCGAGTGCGTCCTGCAGCGCCAGGGCGTTGATGACCGTTGCCAGCATGCCCATGTAATCCGCCGTGGCGCGGTCCATGCCGCGGGCGCTGGCGGCGAGCCCGCGGAAAATATTGCCGCCGCCGATGACGATGGCGATCTCGACTCCCAGCGCCTGGATGGCGCCGACGTCGTGCGCAATACGGGTCGCCACCGCCGGGTCGACGCCGAATTGCTGGTCGCCCATGAGCGCTTCGCCGGAGAGTTTCAGAAGAACGCGCTTGTACTTGGGAGCGGAAGGGGAGTCGTCGGACATCGAGGGACGATTATTTCACGTGCGGGGCCGCAACCTAAGGGCGAAGGGCTAAGGCCTAAGGGAGAACGAAGCCAAGGGATCTTGAGCTTCCAGCGAGGCCTCGTCCTTTCCTTGGCGCCCTTAGGCCATAGGCCTTGGGCCTTACCTATTCAGCGCCTTCGCCGACGCGGAAGCGCACGAATCGGCTGACCTGAATGTTTTCGCCAGTTTTCGCGCTGGCCTGCGCCACCAGTTGGCTGACGGTCATTTTGTCGTCGCGGATGTACGGCTGATCGAGCAGCACGAATTGCGAGTAGAAGCTTCCGAGCTTGCCCTCGACAATCTTCTCCAGGACGTGCGCCGGCTTGCCTTCCTTCTCCATCTGCGCGCGATAGATGGACTTCTCCTTCTCGATTTCCGACGCCGGCACGTCCTCGCGGCGTACCCAGCGTGGCGACGCGGCGGCGATGTGCATGGCGACGTCCTTGACGAGGTTGTTGAAGTCCTCGGTACGCGCGACGAAGTCGGATTCGCAATTGACTTCGACGAGGACGCCGATCTTGCCGCCCATATGAATGTAGCTGCCGATCGTGCCTTGCGCCGTCGCGCGTCCGGCGCGCTTGGCCGCCTGGGCGAGACCCCGCTTGCGCAGCAGCGTCATCGCCTCTTCCATATTGCCGTTCGCCTCGGTCAGCGCCGCCTTGCACTCCATCATGCCGGCGCCCGTCTTGTCGCGAAGCTCTTTGACCTGTGCCGCCGAAATCTCCATCGTCGCCATTCCCTGAACCACGAAGGCACGAAGAGGTCGAAGTTCACGAAGGGTCTTCGCTCTTCGGTCTCTGTGCCCGCGTCCTTTCTGCTCTCAAAGAAGAGCGCGCGTTTTCTCTCCAAAAAGAAAAGCAGGCTCTTCGTGTCCTTCGGTCTCTTCGTGCACTTCGTGTACAAACAAAGCGCCGGCTGGCAGGCCGGCGCGAGTGCGGGATTCCCGTTGTTATGCGCCGGCTGCCGTGGGGGCCGTCTCGGTGCGCCGCTGTGGCCGCACCGACGAGCGAAGCCGCGCCGCCTGATCGGCAGCGGCTGCTTCCTCTGCCCGCTGAGCGTCTTCCTCCGCGATCCGGGACTCGCGCATCTGGCGGCCGGCGACGATCGCGTCGGCAATCTTCGATGCGAACAGCCGAATCGACCGCAGCGCATCGTCGTTGCCGGGGATGACATAGTCCACTTCGTCCGGATCGCAGTTGGTGTCGACGATGCCGATGACCGGAATCTTCAGCTTGCGCGCCTCGTCGACCGCAATCTTTTCCTTGCGCGTGTCGACGACGAAGATCGCGTCGGGCAGGCGGTTCATCTGCCGGATGCCTTCGAGGTTCTTCAACAGCTTGCGCTTTTCCTTTTCGGCGCGAGCGATTTCCTTCTTCGAGAGCGTCTCGTAGCGGCCGTCGGTGCCGGGGGTGACCATCGCTTCGAGATCCCGAAGGCGGCCCAGGCTGCGCTGAATCGTGGCGAAGTTGGTGAGAAGGCCGCCCAACCAGCGCTGGTTGATGAAGAACATGCCGCAGCGCTGTGATTCCTCGGCGATGACATCCTGTGCCTGCCGCTTCGTGCCGACGAAGAGCACGGTCTTGTTGTCTGCCGCCAGGTCGGTGACGAACGCTTCTGCGTCGCGGAACTTCCGAACCGTCTTATTGAGGTCGAGGATGTAGATTCCGTTTCGCTCGCCGAAGATGTATTCCTTCATCTTCGGATTCCACCGCTTCGTCTGGTGGCCGAAATGCACGCCGGCCTCCAGCAGATCCTTAATCGCAACTCCGGGCAAAGTTCCTCCGTTTCCTTTAGCGTTTACTGAACTGGAAGCGCTTGCGCGCGCCGGCCAGCCCGTACTTCTTCCGTTCCTTGACACGCGAATCCGACGTCAACAGTCCGTCTTTCTTCAACTGCTTGCGCAGCTCGCTGTTGAACTCGACGAGTGCCCGGGCGATGCCCAGGCGCACCGCACCGGCCTGTCCGTTCACGCCGCCCCCCGCCACCGTGGCGAGCACGTCGAACTTTTCCCCAGTTTCGGTCACGAGTAGAGGTCGCCGCACCTGGGTACGCAAGGCGTCGGTGGGGAAGAAGCGATCGAACTCCCGATGGTTGACGGTGATGCTCCCGGTGCCGGGGCGAAGAAATACGCGCGCGGTGGATGTCTTGCGGCGGCCTGTGCCGTAGTACTCGATGTTCGGCAAGTTACGCGACCTCGATCTGCTTTGGTTGCTGGGCGGTGTGCGGATGCTCGGCGCCGGCGTAGACCTTCAGCTTCCGATACATGGCGTCGCCCATCTTGGTCTTCGGCAACATGCCGCGGACCGCTTCTTCGACGAGACGCACCGGTTGCCGCTTCCGAACGTCCACAGCGCGTTCTTCGCGCAGGCCGCCCTCGAAACCGCTATGCCGGCGATAAACCTTCTGTAATTCCTTCTGTCCGGTCAACTTCACCGACCCGGCGTTGACCACGATCACGTGGTCGCCGGTGTCGATAAACGGGGTGTACGTGGGCTTGTGCTTGCCCTGAAGCAGCCGGGCCGCCAGGGTCGCCACCCGGCCGAGCACCTGGTTTTTCGCGTCGATGACATGCCACCGGCTGTCTGCGCTCTTCGCGCTTGCCACAAACGTTCGCATGAAAAGGAATCCCTCTGGGTCCCCTGGACGCACCTGTCCTAGAACCGCAAACCCCAATGATACGGACGGTTGACGGATTAGTCAACCGCTGGACTGACGCCAAGTCAGTCGATTTCTTGGAGTTATGGGCTTCGCCATCAGCAGCGTCGCGGCTCAAGTGTTGTCGCGTATCAGAACAGCCGATAACGAAGACGGCCGCAGAGGTAGGAGTACGACTCCCAGGTCGCTCCAACTCGCTTCGACGGCAGCAACGTCTGGATCGCCCCTGTTCAGGGGTACCGGGGGAACGGTGTTTCGCAAGCAGAAGAAGAGTGTCGTGGGGCTGGACATCGGTTCCAGCGCGGTGAAGGCGGTCGAGCTGAAGCCGACGGCGAAGGACTTCCGGGTGTCGGCGTTCGGCATCGAGCCGGTGCCACCCGATGCCATCGTCGACGGCGCGATCATCGACGCCACGGCCGTCGCCAACTCCATCCGTCGCATCTTCGACAAAGGCGGCTTCAAGACCAAAGACGTCTGCGCGTCGCTGTCCGGCAGCGCCGTCATCGTCAAGAAGATCACGCTCCCGGTGATGACCGAAAGCGAGCTGAGCGAATCGATCTACTGGGAGGCCGAGCAGTACATCCCGTTCGACATCCAGGACGTCAATCTCGATTATCAGATCCTCGATGCCGGCACTGGCCCCGACGCACGCGGCAGTATGGAAGTTCTCCTGGTTGCGGCGAAGAAGGAAAAGATCGGCGATTACACCGGCGTGATCGCCCAGGCCGGACGCACCCCGGTCATCGTCGACGTGGATGCGTTCGCGCTGCAGAACGCGTTCGAAGTGAATTACGGCTTCGACTCGGGCCAGGTCGTGGTCCTGCTGAACGCCGGCGCCAGCGCGATCAACATCAACATTCTGCAGGGTGAGCAGTCGGTGTTCGCCCGCGACGTCTCGATGGGCGGAAATTCCTATACCGAGGCGGTGCAGAAGGAACTGGACCTCTCGTTCGACACGGCCGAGCAGTTGAAGAAGGGGATCCCGGTTGACGGCGCCACGTTCGAGGACGCCCAGCCCGTGCTGCGCGCTGTCACCGAGAACGTTCTGCTCGAAATCCAGAAGACATTCGATTTCTTCAAGGCGACCGCCGCCTCCGATCACATCGATCGCATCGTCCTCAGCGGCGGCGCCTCGCGCGTCGATGGCTTCAAGGAAATGCTGGAAGAGCGGTTCGGCACTCCGGTCGAGGAGTTCGATCCGTTCCGCGCGGTCGCTTGGGATGCGCACAAGCTGGGCGCGCCGGCGGTCGATCACGCGGCCACGGCCGCCGTCGCGGTCGGCCTGGCGCTGCGGAAGGTGAGCGACCGATGATTCGCATCAACCTTCTCGGCGTCGAGCGTCCGAAGGCACGCAAGCTGCCGACGTTCACGATCGCGGCACAGCAGCTGACCATCGCCTGCAGCCTCATTCTCGTCGCTGCCGCCTCCGGGATCGGGTGGTGGTACTGGACGCTGCGACAGGCCGCCGCGCAGGTCGAGGTCGACATCACGACGGCACAGCAGGAGCAGGTGCGGCTGCAGTCGGTCCTCGCCGAGGTCAAGCAGTTCGAGGCGCGACGCTCGCAGCTGCAGCAGCGGGTCCAGCTGATCGAGCAGCTGCGCGCCGGTCAGGGTTTCTCCGTCGAACTGCTGGATCACGTCAGTCGCAGCGTGCCCGACATGCTGTGGCTCACCGATATGGACCAGGCCGGTGAGGCGCTCACCATTCAAGGCCGGAGCACGACCCTCGTTGCCGTCTCCGATTTCGTCGCCAACCTGCAGAACTCACGGCTGGTGGTCAACCCGGCCGACGTTGAGACGCAGGTCGAGACGCTGCAGCCCGCACAGGGGCAGAGCGGCGTCGAATTGATTCGGTTCACCGTGCGTGCCGGTCTCAAGAAAGCCGAGGCGGAGAAGAGCGCGCCGGTGCCCGCAAGTACGCCGACATCCGGCGGCGGCGGTGGGGGAGCCGCCGCGCGCTGACGCACCGTTGAAGCGCCCCCGATAGCGGAAAACACGAAATGGCTATCAACATCAGTCTCAGCAAGCTGCCGTGGTACGGACAGATGGGCGTCTTCGCGGTGCTCGCCGGCGCCTCCGCCTTCGCGTTCTGGAATTACTACGCCACGCCGAAGAACGCTGAGATCGAGACGCGCCGCGCCGCGCTCGCCGCGATTCGCATGGACATCAACCGCGGCCTCGGAATCGCGCGCCGTCTGCCCGAGTTCCGGAAGGAAGTGTCATCCCTCGAGATCCAGCTCGATCGTCTCCGCGCCGTGTTGCCGGAGCAGCAGGACGTGGGGGATCTGCTGAACCGCGTCAACGCGCTGGCGACGCAGTCGAACCTGAAGGTGCTGCGCTTCCTGCCGCAGGCGACAACGAAGAAGACACTGCACACGGAGTGGCCGATCGGTTTGCAGCTGGAAGGGACGTACCACGACCTCGGGTTGTTCCTCGACCGGCTCAGCAAATTTCCACGCATCATCAACGTTGCCAACATGAAGGTGAAGGCCCGCGAAGCGCAGACGTCGCGCGTCACGGTCACGATCGACGTGACGGCAACTACCTTCGTGCTGGCCGAACAGCCGAAGCCGGCCGCAGGGGGAGCATGATGCGCACTCTCTTCATCACCTTCGGCGTCTCGCTGCTGGCGGCGTCGGCACTGAGTGGCCAGGCGCCGGCTGCCCCTGCAACTGCGCAGAAGACGACCGCCGCGCCGTCGCCAGCGCCGCCGGTGCTCGAACCGAACGGCTACACCTACAACCCGGCCGGCCGCCGCGACCCATTCATCAGCCTGGTTCGTCGTACCACGGAGGCTGTCGGAACATCGGCCAACCCGCGGGCGAAGGGACTGGCCGGACTCGGTCTCGGCGAAATCACGATGACGGGCGTCGTCCAGGGACGTGATGGATATGTCGCGCTGGTGAGAGGCGCCGACAACAAGACCTACATGGTGAAGCCGGGCGACAAGTTGTACGACGGCCGTGTGCGGACCATTACCGCCGACGCCATGTTCGTGCTGCAAGACGTGAACGATCCGCTTTCTCTCGCCAAGCAGCGGGAAGTGCGCAAGCCGCTGCGACGGTCGCAAGAGGCTCAATAGTCATGTCCCGACACTGTCTCCTCCTGTCCCTGTGCATCACCGCGTTCGTCTTGTCGCCGCTTGGCGTCGTCGGTACCCGGTCGGCCGGCGGCAACGGCGCGACGCTGAAGAAAGTGGCGGCGAGCCTCGACAAGCGAACCGGCCTCGTCACCATCGAAGCGTCGGCACCAGTGGCGTACGTCGCCGTCCACCCGGACGCGCGCACGACGATCGTCGAGATGCGCGACGTCGTCACGAAGGATTTTGCCGGTGACGTGAAGGTGGATGAACACCATCCAGTCGACAGCGTCAAGGTCGAGAACGGGACGACCAATGATGGCGCGGCCGTTGCCCGGGTCCGCATCACCTTCCGGCAGCCGATCCGGCCGCGCATCCGCAGCTCGCGCAACATGATCTTGGTCGAGGCGGACCGCGTCGACGCAACTGCCGCGCCGCGCACGCTGGATGTCGGCGCCTCCGCGGCGACGATCCGCGACGTCCGTGTCACGCAGCGTGGGACAGCCACCGCCGTGACGCTGCTCGGCACCGGTCCGCTGACGGCGTCCAGCATTCAGGAGCCGAAGGAAGGGCCGCGCCGCGTGGTCCTGAATCTGGGAAATGTGACGTCGACGCTGCCAGGCACGACCGGCGTGAAGGGCGGTCCCGTCGAGCGTGTGCGTATCGCGATGAGCCAGGCGCCACCGTTCGACACGCAAGTGACGATGGAGCTGTCGCGGACGGCAACGTACCGGTTGGAGACGTCGGCGGACGGAAACGACCTGTCCGTGGTGTTCGATGAGCCAGCGGCTGATCCGATCGCCGCTCTACGTACCGCGTCGGCGCCGGCACGCGCGGCCGCGGCTCCGGTCCAGGCAGCGGCTGCTCCCCAGCTTCAGGCAGCCCAGGCACCGGCGCCGCAGCAGCCTGCTCAGCCGGCGCCGCCGCAAGAGCGTCCGCAGTTCACCGGGGCTCCGATCAGCATTGATTTCACGGATGCGGACCTGCGTGGAGTGCTGACGCTACTCGGCACCGAGAACGGCTTGAACCTGTACATCGATCCACGGGTGCAGGGTACCGTCACCGTCAACGCCAAGGAGATTCCGTGGGATGAAGCGTTCGATCTGATCGCAAGCTCGAACGGACTCGGCTACATCCAACGCGGATCGGTCGTGCGTGTGGCGCCACTGGCCGTGCTCGCAGAGGAAGCAGCAGCGCGTCGAAAGGTGGAAGAGGAGCGCGCGCTGGCGGGAGAGCTGAGGACGCTGACCAAGCCCTTGAGCTATGGCAACGCGGAAGATCTTGCGGCGACGTTGAAGGCCACTGTGCTGTCGCCGCGCGGCGACGTCCAGACTGACAAACGGACGAATACAGTCATTGTCACCGACCTCGCCGATCGCCTGCAGCGCGCCGCCGACCTCCTGACGACGCTCGATCAGCCGGAGCAGCAGGTCGAAATCGAAGCGCGCATCGTGCAGACGACCCGCGACTTCGCGCGTTCGGTCGGCATCCAATGGGGGCTCAGCGGCCGCGTCGTGCCTGACCTCGGAAACACGACGCCGCTGACGTTTCCGAACCAGGGCAGCATCAGCGGCCGGACCGGTGCCGCGCAGGGGCCGGACGGGGTGGGCACGGCCGTCGACCTGGGCGTGACTGCCGCGACATCCGCCGTCGGACTGTCGCTGGGGTCCATCAACGGCGCAATCAACCTCGACGTCGTGCTCTCGGCGCTCGAACGATCGGGCAAGGGCCGGATTCTGTCGACGCCGCGCGTGGCCACGCAGAACAACGTCGAGGCGGAAATCATGCAGGGCATTCAGGTGCCCGTGCCGACGATCGCCAACAACACCGTGACGGTGACCTTCAAGGACGCGGCGCTGATCCTCCGCGTGCTGCCGCAGATCACTGCCGTCAACACCGTGATCATGCGCATCGTCGTCGAAAACGCGTCACCTGACTTCAGCCGCGAGGTGAACAACATCCCGCCCATCGATACGCAGAAGGCGACGACCTCCGTACGCGTGGGCGACGGCCAGACGACGGTGATCGGCGGCGTCTACATCAGCCGCGAGCAGGCGACGCAGGGGCGGACGCCCGGACTGAGCAACATTCCGCTCCTGGGCTACCTGTTCAAACGGAACACCTATTCGGACGAAAGCCGCGAGCTGCTCATCTTCATCACACCGCGGATCATCAGGCTGTAGGAGAGCGATTGTGAGTGCGAAGTTCTGGCATCGGGTAACGCTTGCTGCGGTTGCAATGGCCGCCGGCGTCTCATCAGGGTGCGGTGACCTCGTTACGCAGGGCAAGTCGCCGGCGCAGTTGATGCTTGTGTCGCTGCAGGCGGCATCCGGCGCGCGGCCGCAGGATCTCGTGTCCACGCTGCTGTCCGACGTCATTACCAACGTGCAGACGAGCGTTGGCGGGCAGCAGGTGAGCGTGCCGACGGTCTTCAACGACGTCGGCGAGGCGACGTTTGCACTCATCCTCAAGGATCCAGGCGATCCGGCTGCACCAGCGGCCCCCAGCGCCCTCAACCAGATCACGATTTCGCGCTATCGCGTCGTGTATCGCCGCACCGACGGCCGCAACACGCCCGGCGTCGACGTCCCGTATCCCTTCGACTCGGCGGTGACCGTGACCGTGCCGGCGGACGGCACCGCGACCACCGGGTTCCAGATCGTCCGCCATGGCGCCAAGCAGGAAGCGCCGCTGGCGGCGCTCGGCACCAACCCCGACATCATCGCGACGATCGCCGAAGTGACCTTCTACGGGCGGGACCAGGTCGGCAACGACGTCAGCGCGACCGGGACCATCGGGATCGACTTCGGCAACTTTGCCGATCCCGAATAAGAGGACGTATGCAGATCACGACCACCGGAATGTTCCGATTGGCTGCAGCGCTGATGATCGCTGGAACCATCACTGCCTGTGTGGACTCTCAGAAGGCGCCCGCGCTCACCGGACCGTCGGGCCTGTCCCAGTCGCTGACGCTGACGGCATCGCCAGATCGGATCCCGCATGACGGCCAGTCGCAGTCGATCGTAACGGTCGCGATGATCGATCAGAACGGCCAGCCGCTGTCAGGCCAGCGCGTGGGCGTCGGCGCGAACACCGGCTTCGTGTCGCACATCGACGTCGTGACCGGCGGCGACGGCCGTGCCGCGTTCACGGTGAGGGCCCCGGCCCTGTCCACCCCGGCCGCGGATATCACCGTCGTGGTGACGCCGTTCGGCACCAACGCCGAGACGACGCTGTCGCGCTCCCTCAAAATTGCGCTGACCGGGACGCAGAATACGACCGCGCCGTCGGCCTCCTTCACCGTCGCCCCTGACGCGCCAACGGCGAACTCGCCGGTCGGGTTCGACGCCTCGGCCACGACCGACGAAGGTACTGCGTGTTTCGCGTCCTGCGCGTACCATTGGACCTTTGGAGATGGGCAAACGAGCGAAGGGCGGGTCGTGACGCATTCATATTCCGCCGCGGGAACATACGTGGTCGGGTTGAGCGTCACCGACCTGGCAGGATCGCAGGGCGGGACGACGAAGGTCGTGACGGTGGCCCCGCCGGCGACGCCGACTCCATAGCCTTTTCGTCCGTTCGCCCGCGTTGATGGGACTGGCGATATCAACGAACCTGGCGCTACGCCACGTCGCCGTGCGTCGTGCGCTCGAGGCGCTGAGCCTTGACGCGCTGATCGTGACGGCACCGGCCAACATCCGCTATCTGACCAATCACGCCGGCAGTGCCGGGACGCTGGTCGCGACAGCGGATGCCATGCATCTGCTGATCGACTTCAGGTATCAGGAGGCGGTCCGTCTGCTGCAGTCGTCGCCTGCGGCGTGTCCGTCGCTGCGGGTGTGGCAGGTCGGCGGCAGCTATGAAGAAGCGCTCCTGGACTGCCTCGCGGCCATTGCCGTGGGCACTGTCGGATTCGAGGCCGGTCACCTGACGGTCGCGCGTCACGAGTGGCTGGTACGAACAGCGGCGGCGCGCGGGTTGACGCTGTCGTTTCGATCGACCGAGCGCGTCGTCGAGCAGGCGCGGATGGTCAAAGACGAGGCGGAAATCGCCACGCTGCGTGAGTCGGCGCGGCGACTGACCGCCGTTGCCGCTGCAGCGTTCGATCTGATCCGCCCCGGGGTCAGCGAGCGGACGATTGCCGCCCGCATCGAGGGCGCGATTCGCGATGCCGGGTACGAGCGGCCCGCCTTCGACACCATCGTTGCCTCCGGCCCGAATGCGGCCCTGCCACACTACCGCGCCGGCGACCGTTTGCTCGAGGCAGGAGACCTCGTCGTGCTGGACTTTGGCGGCGTCTTGGACGGATACTGCAGCGATCTGACGCGGACGGTGGCCGTCGCGCCGCCCTCCGCGGATGCGCATCGCGTCTTCAATGCGGTGCGTGAAGCGCAGCAAGCGGCGATCGACGTCGTGAAGCCGGGTGTTGCGGCCACGGATGTGGACCGCGCCGCCCGCCGCGTTCTCGAGGGGCACGGACTGGGCGAAGCCTTCGGCCACGGTACCGGCCACGGTCTCGGTCTCGACGTGCACGAGGAACCGCGACTGACGCGGCCGCGCGCCGACATGGCGTCCGTGCCGCTCGAACCGGGGATGGTCTTTACGATCGAGCCGGGCGCGTACCTTCCTGGATGGGGGGGCGTGCGGATTGAAGACGATGTGCTGGTGACGGCGCACGGGTGCGACGTTCTCACATCGGTGCAATACGCCCTGATCCCTGACCGATGACCGTAGACGACATCAAACAGATCCTCGAACTGATGCGCGAGCACGAGCTTGCCGAGTTCGAGTTGCAACGAGACGGCGAGACCCTGCGCCTGCGCAAGCATTCACCGACGCAGTGGACGGCGGCAATGCCGCCGATGCCCGCCGCCGCCTACCAGACAGTTGCGCAGGCTCCTGCGGCCCCCGCGGCCGCAGCCGCGGGCGAGCCGGCGGTGCTCGAGCCGACGAGCGAGGACGTCGACCTGGCCATCGTCAAGTCGCCGATCGTCGGCACGTTCTATCGCGCGTCTGAACCCGGGGCGCCGCCGTTTGTCGAGACCGGGCAGAGTGTCCGCAAAGGTCAGGTCTTGTGCATCATCGAAGCGATGAAGCTGATGAACGAGATCAACGCGGAGTGCGACGGCGAACTCGTCAAGGTGTACGTGGAGAATGGACAGGCCGTTCAGTACGGTGAACGGCTCTTCGCGATAAGACCGAGCTGATGTTCAAAAAGATTCTGATCGCGAATCGAGGCGAGATCGCGCTGCGCATCATCCACGCCTGCCGCGAGCTGGGCGTCAAGACTGTTGCGGTCTATTCCGAAGCCGACGAGAACTCGCTGCACGTCCGGTTTGCGGACGAAGACGTCTGCATCGGACCGGCGCGCAGCGCCGACTCCTATCTCAACGTGCCCGCAATCATCAGCGCCGCCGAGATCACCGGTGCCGACGCCATTCACCCGGGCTACGGGTTCCTGTCGGAAAGCGCCTACCTGGCCGAGGTCTGCCAGGCCTGTCACATCCGGTTCATCGGCCCGGATCCCAGCGTCATCAAGCTGCTCGGCGACAAGGCGCGTGCGCGCAAGGCGATGAAGAGGGCGGGCGTGCCGATGCTGCCGGGCAGCGACGGCCCGGTCGAGAACGAAGAGCGGGCGCTGAAGGTGGCGAAGGACATCGGCTATCCCGTCATCATCAAGGCGGTGGCGGGAGGCGGTGGCCGCGGCATGCGCGTCGTCCGCACCGCCGACGAGTTGCCGCAGTTGCTGCGGATGGCCACACGCGAGGCCGAGGCGGCGTTCGGCAACGGCGACGTCTACATCGAGAAGTACCTCGACAACCCGCGCCATATCGAGTTCCAGATCATCGGCGACCATCACGG
>Ga0111539_10001555_pt1 | contig 30549 bp, 25 predicted proteins | sample RhiMethybrSRZTD1_FD_79667 | JGI IMG/M metagenome (GOLD analysis project Ga0111539, IMG submission 79667) | Populus rhizosphere microbial communities from Tennessee, USA - Rhizosphere MetaG P. TD hybrid SRZTD1 (version 2) (version 2) | ecosystem: Host-associated > Plants > Roots > Rhizosphere >...
AAAGATCGTCGGTGCGAAACCCTTGGCGATGTAAGACGTGGGTGACGCGGCCGCGATGTTCTCAGGTGTTGCCTGCCCCTGCGGGAACAGCCCGGTCGCGATCTGCGCACTGGCCAGCGGATAAACGCCGATACAGGCGTTCACGTCCGAGCTCACTCCCGCGTTGCCGCCTTCACCCTCGAACTCCTTGCGCCCGTTCGTGGCGGCGGCCATGAGCGACAGCATTCCGCCCGCCGAGTAGCCAGCGACCACGACCCGGTTGGGATCGACGCCAATCTTTTCAGCGTTCGCGCGTGTCCAGCGGATCGCGGCCTTGGTGTCGTGAATCTGGGCCGGCCATGAACCTTCCTGCTGGAGCCGGTAGTTGGCCGAGACGCTCGTGTAGCCGCGGGCGCCGAGCGCTTTGGCATCGTTGATGATGTAGCCGGCGTTCTTGTTGCCAACGAAGAAGCCGCCCCCAAAGAGGTGCACGATCGCCGTGCGCTTCGAGGTCACGTTCGCAGGCGGTCGATAGACATCGAGCGTCAGGTCCTTGCTCCCGCCTTTGCCGAACACGATGTCCTTCTCCGCGCGGAGATTGCCAATGTCCGGCGCCGGAGGCCCCTGAGCTTGCAGCGGGAGTGCTGAGAGCGCCGGCGCTGCGGCAAGTGCGCCCGACATCTTGACGAATCCCCGTCTCGTAAGTCGCGACATGATCGTTTTCTCCCTCGTTGAAAGCCAACAGGACGCTGTAAATCTACACCAACGATCCACGACGATTGAAGGTCCAGCGGGTCGCGTAGAATGCCCGGCGTGGCACTCGCTCCGGGCATCCGTCTCGGCCCCTATGAGATCTCCGCGCAGATTGGCGCCGGAGGGATGGGCGAGGTGTACCGCGCAACGGACACACTGCTGAAACGCTCAGTGGCGATCAAAGTTCTTCCTGACGCGGTTGCCGCAAATCCCGAGCGCCTGGCACGCTTCCAGAGAGAAGCCGAAGTCCTGGCTTCGCTGAACCATCCGAACATCGCCCAGATCTACGGGCTCGAACGAAGCGCGGCGCAGACCACTGCCCTGGTGATGGAGCTGGTGGAGGGCCCGACTCTGGACGAGCGCATCCTCGCCGGTCCCATTCCCATCGACGAGGCCTTGTCGATCGCCCGGCAGATCTGCGACGCGCTCGAGGCGGCTCACGAGCGAGGCGTCGTCCATCGCGATCTCAAGCCCTCCAACGTCAAGCTGCGATCGGATGGCAGCGTCAAAGTGCTCGACTTCGGACTGGCCAAAGCCATCACGCCCGATCTCGAAACGGCGAAGGACATCGCCGCCTCCCCAACAGTCACCGTAGCGGCGGCGACGATGGAGGGTGTGATTCTGGGGACCGCTGCATACATGAGCCCGGAGCAGGCCAGGGGAAAGGCTGCCGATCCTCGCAGCGATGTCTGGGCGTTCGGTTGCGTCGTCTACGAGATGCTGACCGGGAGGCCGGCGTTCGAGGGCGACCACGTATCAGAAGTGCTCGCTGCGGTGCTTCGGGATGATCCGGATTGGAACCGCATCACCGCCCCGCCGACGATTACTCGTCTCCTGCGGCGATGTCTCCAGCGAGATCCTCGGCAGCGTCTACACCACATCGCTGATGCGCGGATCGAGATCGACGAGGCACGAGCCGCCGGGGACACCATCGTCGACACGGGAGCCGCGATCCACAGCCCGGCGATTCGGCGTCGGACGATGGCATTGACAGTGACCGCGTTGCTGCTCGGCGGCGTCATCGGCGCGCTCGCCGTATATCTACGATCGCCGGCCGCGAGCCGCGCGCGACCGGTAGCGCGCTTCGTCATCAGCGTGCCTGCAACGGAACGACCATCCGGCCTGACGCACCCCATCGTCACGCTCTCCGCCGACGGGACTCGTCTCGCCTGGGTGGCCGACAACCACCGTGGGACCGACCAGATATTCGTGCGCCAGATCGATCGGCTCACCGAGACTCCGATCGCAGGAACGGATAGCGGCCCGGCTAGCCCCCACTCACCGTTCTTCTCCCCGGACGGCAAGTGGCTCGGCTTCTTCGCCGAAGGCAAGCTCAAGAAAGTATCCCTCGCCGGCGGCACGCCCATCGTCCTGGCCGATGCACCGGATGCGCACGGAGGATCGTGGGGCGAGGACGGCACGATCGTGTTTGCGCCAACAGCCACGTCTCCACTGTCGCGGGTACCTGCCGACGGCGGTTCGCCACGCCCGCTCACCATGCTCGACACCACGAAAGGCGAGACCGCACATCGATGGCCGAGCCACGTGCCCGGCGGACGCGCGGTCATTTTCACTGCCACCCCCGCGGATGGGCGCTGGCACGATTCTGAGATCGTCGTGCAGTCGCTCGACACGGGCTCGCGTCACACGTTGCTTCGCGGTGGCGCGAACGCTCGCTATGTACCCACCGGGCATCTCGTCTACGTTCGCGCAGGCACGCTGTACGCGGTCTCGTTTGACCGCGAGCGTCTGACCGTCACTGGCGATCCAATCCCGGTCGTCGATGGCATCCTGACATCGGAGAGCAACCTGGTCGCCCAATTCGCGTTCTCGTCGATCGGAACGTTGGTCTACGTGCCCAGCTCCGTCGGTAGCGCACTACACCGGCTCGTCTGGGTCGATCGCAACGGGGCGAGTATGCCGCTGCCCACGCCCGCGCGGCCGTATGCCTTGCCGAGACTTTCTCCCGATGGACGCCAGATCGCGGTGCAGGTCGAGGGCATCAACAACGAAATCTGGTTGTGGGACATCGCCAGGCAAGGGCTGACGCGCCTGACATTCGAAGGGAGCAGCAGTCAACCCGTCTGGTCGCCGGACGGCAAGACGGTGACGTTCTACGCGCAGCGAGGGAGCATTCAAGGCCTGTTCGAGAAGGCTATCGACGGCAGCGGCAAAGAAGAGCGGCTCGCGTCAACTTCAACTGGCGTTCCCCACTCATGGTCTCCGGACGGTAAGTGGCTGTCGTTTCATCAGGCGACGCCGGCAACCCGTCGAGACCTGTGGTTGCTGCCACACGACGGCGATCGCACGCCACGAATGCTGTTGGCGACGCCGCACGATGAACGGGTGGCGGTGTTCTCTCCTGATGGACACTGGCTGGCGTACCTCTCCGACGAGTCCGGTCGCGAAGAGGTCTACGTGCAGGCGTTCCCCTCGTCTGGTGGACGATGGCAGGTGTCGACCGATGGCGGCTCTGAGCCCATGTGGGCACGGAGCGGACGCGAGTTGTTCTACCGCAGCGGCAACACGTTGATGTCCGTCGACATCGAAACGAAGCCGACGTTCTCAGCCGGCGTCTCAAAGCGACTGTTTGAGAGCCGCTTCGTGAGCAACGTCGGTCGGGCCAACTACGATGTCAGTGCCGACGGAAAGCAATTCCTCATGGTCGAGGCGATCGGATCAGAAAGCCGAACCACGCAGGTGAATGTCGTGCAGGAGTGGTTCGAGGAGCTGAAACGCGCATTTGCCAGGAGCGAACCATGACACCTCTCATGAGAACCCGCTGCCTCCAGGTGCTTGTCACACTCGTGGCCGCCACGTTCGCAACACCCGTGCTTCTGGCACAGACCGCCCCGCCTGCACCCTCGATGCGCGGCGACGGTCCAGCGCCGGCCTCGAAGCCATTCAACATCACCCGTTCCGATCCCGGGCTCGACGCGGTCGTGGCCGCCGACACCAAGGCGGAACTGATCGCCTCCGGCTTCGGTCTCAACGAGGGCCCCGTGTGGGTGCGGGAGGGACAGTCAGGCTATCTGATCGTGTCGGGCCTCCTCGACAACGTGCTCTACAAGATCGCCGCCGACAAGACCGTGTCGGTGTTCATGGAGAAAGCCGGCTACTCGGGCACTGACGTGAACCACACGGGCACGCAGACGCGCAGCGGCCGCTCGCACGTGCTGCTCATCGGTCCAAGCTGCGCCAGTCTCGACTCGCAGGGGCGGCTCATCTGGTGTGCCGACAACGACCGCGCGGTGATGCGCCTCGAGAAGGACGGCACCACGCGCACCGTCCTGTCATCGGGCTCGAATGACGGCAAGCGCTTCAGCGGTCCGAACGACATCGTCGTCGCGAAGGACGATGCGGTGTATCTCACCGACAACGATTTCGGTTTGCGCGACGGCGGGCAGAATCCGGACAAGCAAATGCCGAACGGCATCTGGCGAATCAAAGACGGCAAGTCAACGATGGTGCTCGATGCGATGGTGCTGGGCGGCATCCCGAACGGCGTCACGCTGTCGCCGGATGAGAAGTATCTCTACGCGAACGCGGGCCAGCGGATGTTTCGCTATGAGGTGAAGGCCGACGGTTCGCTCGGACCCGGCAGCCTGTTCACACAAGGACCGGGCATCGGCGATGGCATGAAGGTGGACACGCTCGGCAACGTCTACTCGACGAGCGGCGCCGGCCCCGGCATCGTCCGCATCACGTCACCGACTGGAATGCTCCTCGGTTACCTCAATCTGCCCATCGTCGGCGGCGAGCCGAAGAAGCAGATCTGCGCGACCAATGTCGCTTTCGGAGATCTCGACGCCAAGAGCCTCTACGTCACGGCATGCGATCACGTCTATCGCATCCGGATGAAAGTGGCAGGCGTGATGGCGGGACCTAAGCGCTAACGCTCTGGTCCTTGGTCCTCAGTGCTTGGGTCTTGGACTGTTGGACCAGGGACCAAGGACGGACGAAGGACCAAGCACGAAGGACTAAGGACTGTTCTTCTCGAGTTCGCGCGCACCGCGGAGGATCGCGGGCAGGCCGTAGTTGCCTTCATGACAGGCGTACTCGAACATCTTCTCGCCGGTCATCTTCAGCGGAATCATCAGCGTCCACGGACGCGACCACACCGCCGGGTCATCGAAGGTCACGTAGTACTCGAGCGTGTCGTTGGCGACGCGGCGGAACTTCTCGGTCGTGCGCAACGTTTCGGTCGCTCCCACTCGAGTCGCGTTCGCCACGTAGTTGGTCGTGTCCACGACCAGCGTGTCGCCGTCCCACCTGGCGCGCGAGTCGCCGTGGTATTGCCTGATCGCGGGCGAGATGTGCGGCGCAACGTCCGTGGAGAAGATGCGCACGTCGTGAATCATTTCGCTGCGCAGCGCCATGACGCCGGGGCCTTGCGTGATCTCGAAGTAGCTCTGATAGCCAGCGCGGATGTTGGGTGTGCCGTAGCTGACGCAACGGGTGCCAAGTGACAAGTCCTGCGCGCGATCGGCTGGCCCTCTGGCTTTCTGAGCCGCGGCCTGCGCGCGGGCGCGCTCGGCCGCGCCAGGCGCAGCCGCCGGAATCCGGCCGTCAGGCGGATCGATGATGAGCGAGGTGCGGTTGTCCCACACGCGATCGGACAACCAGGTCTGGTCGTAGTTGCCTACTTGCGTGTCGCTGGAGCTGAATTTCTCCTTGCCTTCGATCGCTGCGGTGAAGAGCTCATCGGCGAAGAATGCGTCGCCGCCGTCCATCATCTTCGTTGCCTTCTTCTTCAGATCCGCGAGCTCGGCATCGGTCATCGTGGCGCGAAGACCGAACTGCTTCGGCCGCTCGAGCGGCGTCATGCCGTTGTTGGCCCACACGCCCTGGAAGTCGGGATGCCCGTCCGGCATCCGCGGAACAGTCCAAGCCTGTCTCGCAGAAGCTCGCGACGCGAGCGGAGGCGGAGATGTCTGGCCACTCACGACGATCGTGGCCAAGAGAGCGAGGCCGGCGAGGCAGACGATTTGTCGAGACATGGGCAGTCTCCTCTGCACCGCACAGTGTGCCCGAAATCGCCGCGGCCGTGGAGATCAATCCGGGGACCCGAGCCGGTGGGGCCTATCGGTCCGGGGGGACGCACTCTGCCGCTCGAGACGGTGGCGCACCGTAATACTTGTCCTTACCGTTCGGCATCACGATCGTCTGCATTCGGGCCGCGTTGGATCCGTCTTTGAAGCGATAACCGATGACGGTGATGACGTCCCCGGCGTTCAACGTCTTCTTGTTCCATCCGCATGTCGTCATGAATTGCGGGCTCGAGCCACCGACCTTCCACTTTTCGATGGTCCCGTTGGACTGGACGTCGAGCGCGATCATCACGTGCGGATTGGCCCAGGTAAATGCGGTCACGGTTCCCTGCAGCGTGACGCGCTTCGTTTGATCGACCGGCCACTCGTGATGCGCGAGCAACGGACTCGCGGCTACCAGGGCCCCGATCACACCCAGCGCCAGCGTCCACAGCGTTCTCATCGCTCCTCCTGGTGTGCCCGAATCGTCCCCGGTCGTGGAGCTCAATTGTCGGACGGCTATCTCATGCTATCGGAGTCCGCGTCACTTGACCTGATCCTGCAGCCACTTCACGGTCGCCCGCTGAAGATCGGGATGCTGCTCGAACAACTCGACTCCGTGGCCTGAACCAGGGAACATCTTCAGCGTCGACTGTGGATGTTTCGACGCGCCGATCGCGCTGCGCATGGCGCCTGCTCCGAAGTCCTGCTCGGAGTAGATGCCGAACACTGGCAGCGACGTAGTCGCGGCCAAGTAAGCGCTTCCGCGCGGACTCGGGAGCCCGGAAAGCAGGACCACGGCCCTGACGTCGCGCCGGCGCGCCGCGAGGTCTGCGGCGTCGGCGGCCCCGCAACTGGAGCCGACCACGGCCAGGCGCGCAGGGTCGACATCCTTCTGCGCGAGCAGGTACGCCAACGCAGCATCGCCGTCTCCGGGTGGAAATGGTGAACCGCCGGCGATTTCCGGCGTGCCGCGGCCAGCCGCTCCTCGCGCTGGAGGAGGTGGCGGCGGCGGGGGCGGCGGCAGCCTGCCGCCGGTCTCTCCGAACCCTCGGTTGTCGAACGTCATGACGTGGAATCCTGCGGCCACGAGATCTTTGGCAAAGCCGTCCCATAAACGCCGGCTGGCGTTGTCGCTGCACTGGTGGAACAGCAGAATGCCTGGTCCCCCCTTTCCTGGCGCTGAATAGCTCGCCTTCAGCACGGTGCCATCGGCGGCTTTGAGATCGACGTTGCGCGTCTGCGCGGCGACGGGTGCTGCAGGAAGCGCGAGACAGCCGATGAGAGCCAGTGACGTGCGAATTCGCATGGTTGTCTCTCCTAACCCCTTCGTTGCCCGTTACTCGTGGCGAAGCGCGACCAATGGTTGAAGCGTCGCTGCCTTCAGGGCTGGTACGAGTGACGCGACGAGTCCCGCGAGCAGCAACACGGCGGCGGCCGCGGCGAAGATGTACGGGTCGCTCGGTGACACTTCGTACAAGAGTCCGCTCATCACGCGCGCCACTCCCGCACCGATGCCGAGACCGGCGAGCGTGCCGATCAATGCGACGGTCATTCCCTGGCGAATGATCATCCCCACGACCTCGCCGCGCGGGGCACCGAGCGCCAGCCGGATACCGATCTCCTGTGTGCGCCTCGACAGGGAGTACGCGAGCGTGCCGTAGATACCCACCGACGCGAGCAGGAGCGCAACCGCAGCGAAAAGCCCGAAGGTGAACAAGTTGAAACGGTACGGCGCAATCGAGTCCGCGAGAGCCGCCTCCAGCGTCTTGATATCGAAGATCGGTACCGCTGGATCGACTCGAGCGGCACTGCGACGGATCTCGGCCGCGGCCGCCTCAGCATCGATGGTCACACTGGCGACAAGCGAGAAGCTGGTTCTCAGGGCATGTGCGTAGTCGATATAGATTTCAGGCTCAGCGGGGTCATCGAGTTTCTGAAGCTTCCGGTCGGCCACCACTCCCACGACGGTGGCCCACGCGTTGGGATCGAAACCAGGCGCCGCAAAGCGCGCGCCGAGAGGGTCCGAGTCGCCGAAATGCCGGCGCGCAAGTGTCTCGTTGATGACGAACGCCGGCGAGGGCTCGGAATCGGTCAGCCACCGTCCTTTCACGATGCGGAGGCCCATCACCTGAGCGAGACCCGCCGAGGCGACGGTCCCGCGCGCCTGCGGCGGACGTTGGCCAGGCTTCGGAGGCGGATCGCCCTCGCGAATCAAACCCGCGTCGAAATTTCTTCCCGTTGTCAGCGCGGCGGCGCGAACACCGGGCACGGTTGACACTCGCCGAAGCACCTCGGCGGCATGCGCCCGCTGCGCGCCCTCCTGCCGATAGGCCGGGCCGACAGCCTGAATCCGCATCGTGACGATCCGATCCGGATGAAAGCCCTCGGGAAAGGCGGTGAGGCGCCAGAGGCTCTTTATCAGCAGGCCTGCGCCGACGAGCAACACGATCGTCAAGGCGAACTCGAGCGCGACGAGCGTCGTTCTCGTGCGGAGTTTGCCCGTGATCGGCGGTGTGCCGGTCAGTGCCTGTTTCAACACTCCGCGCGCATCGTCCTTCCAGAGCGACCAGACAGGAACCATGCCGAAGACCAGTGCCGCGACGATGGCTGCCGCTGCAGCAAACACGAGCGCGCGGCCGTCGACCGTGGTCTCCTGCAGCCGCGGGACCCCGTATGGCAGGATTCGGACGATCGTGGCCAGACTCCATCGCGCGACCACGAGACCCGCGACGGCGCCCGCAGCGGCGACGAGCGCGCTTTCGACGAAGAATTGCCGCGACAACCGCCAACGCCCTGCCCCGATCGCTGCGCGGATCGCGACCTCGCCGCGCCGCGATGCAGCACGCGCGAGAAAGAGGTGGGCGACGTTCGCGCAGGCAATCAGAAACACGAAGCCGCTGGCCGCAAGAAGAATGATGAGGGGGCGCGTCGCATTGCCGACAATCTTCTCTTTGAGCGGTACTACCCGCAGGGTGGGAAACAGGCGGAAATCTGGATTCGCACTCTGCGTGAGGCCGCGAACCCTCTTGAGATCCGCCTCAGCGCGTTCGACGGAAACGCCTGCCTTCAGCGTCCCGATCACGTTGAAACTTCGCGTGACGCTGATGCCATTCGCCAGCTTCTCAAACGGCCTGATTGTCCATGGGCGATACGCGTCGATGGCTTTTTCCGGGAGACCGCTCGAGGCAAACGGTTTCGTCAACTGCGGGCGAAAGCCGGGGGGCATCACGCCGACGATCGTGACCTGACGGCCGTTGATCGTGACGGCACGTCCCGCGACAGCGGGGTCGGCATCAAACGCGCGTACGAAAAACGCGTGCGAGAGCACCAGCGCATCTTCACCGCTCCGCGGCAGCCGGCCCAGCATGGGTTTGGCATCCGAGATAGCCCAGAAGTCCTCCGACACCCACGCGACCCGGGACTCCGCCGCGTTGCCGGCGGTGTAGACGACGTACTCGCTGGTGTCGAACGCGACGAGGCCGTCGAAGGTGGCCGCCTGTTCCTTCCATCCAAGAAAGTCGAGCGAGACGACCATCTCCAGATCACGATCGACCGTGGCGACCCACACAACGCGTTCGGGATCGGGATAGGACAACGAGCGAACGAGGACTGCATCGATAACGCTGAAGACGGCCGTGTTCAGTCCGATCCCTGCGGCCAGCGTCACGAGCACGGTCGCCGTGAACACCGGCGTACGCCGCATCTGCCGAAGACCGTAGCGGATATCGGCGCCGAGACCGTTGACCCATCCCACACCGCGTACCTCGAGCGCCTGCTCTTTCCAGCGCAGCGGATCGCCGAAGTCCAAGCGTGCGCGACGTCGGGCGTCGGCCGGCGACATGCCGGCAGCAACCAGCGCATCGGTGTGCGCCTCGAGATGCGCCCGCCACTCCGCCTCCATATCCGCTTCGAGTCGTCGGGGGCGCAGGAACGCTGACAAGAATGACCGCACCCGAGGCAAGGGACTCATAGGTCCTCCGGCGCCGCAGCGAGCACCAGGCCGATCGCTTCGGAAAAGCGCTTCCAATACGCCGCTTCGTCTTTGAGACGGCGCCGGCCGGCTGTTGTCAAGCAATAGAACTTGGCCTTGCGTTTGTTCTCCGACTCGCCCCAATCCGACTCGATCAAGCCCTGATGCTCGAGGCGATAGAGTGCGGGGTACAGGGACCCCTGCTGAATCTGCAAGGCTTCGCCCGAGATCTGCTGGATGCGGAGGAGGATGCCGTAGCCGTGTTCCGGACGCAGCGAGACGGCTTTGAGAATCAGGAGGTCCAGCGTGCCCTGCAGGAGTTCGGTCGTCGTCGCCATGAGGTGGCTCTCCTAGAACGTCACAGAGAGTAACTCCTGCTCTCCTAGGATGTCAAGGAGTGCCGTCATGGAACACCGCTAAAGCGCCGCGCTTCGACGCACGATAAGCCATATGCCGGCCGCGTCGTTGCACCACCTCGGTTACTTTTCTTTAACTTCTTTCTATGGAGCCCTACGTTGAAGACCATTCTGGTGTCCTTCACGCTGGCGGTTGCAGTGTCATCCTGTGTGAGCCCGTCTGGCCCGTCTGGCGCCGGTGACACGGTCACCATCGAGGGGCGTGTCTGGGGCAGGGCGGTATACAGCACCACCGTCGCCGGACCGGCGACGTATGTGGATCCCGTGAGCGGCGCCGTCGTCTCGACGACGCTTGATTCCGCAACGACAACGACGGACGCGAATGGTTTCTTCGTGCTGAAGACCAACACGGGGCCGGCGAAGAACTACTCCTGCAGTGCGTACACTGTGACGATCACAGCGGCAGGTCATCCAACCTTCAGCGTGACGGGAACATGGGGTTCTCATCCCAAGGACCAGGTGATTTCGCTGACCCCGCCGCAGCCAACGTCCGTCTCTTGTAACCCGCGTTGAGATCGAGACCGCGCTCGTCTGAGGCCGTGCGTCTGCAGGTCGCGGTGAGACCTCTGCTTGATAGAATCCCGCGTCATGCAGGTCGGCTCGAGACATCTCGTCGGTGGGCTCGTATGTGCGATGCTCGTCGGATTCGTGGTGTTCCGCGCAGCGGGCTCGGCTGGCCCGCAGGCCGGTCTCGCTGACGCTCGCGGAGCGAGCGAAGGCTGGCCGACCTACAACCGCGATCTCGCTGGCACCCGTTATTCGCGGCTGACGCAGATCAACACGACGAATGTCTCGACGCTGGTTCAGGCGTGGTCGTACCGGTTACGTCCTGAGCCAGGCAAGTCCGTTCCCGCGATCGACAAGCCAGCAAGTTCCTTTGAGCTCTTCCAGCAGGTCACACCCATCGTCGTCAATGGCGTGATGTATCTGCCGTCGGGGAATCGCCTCGTCTCGCTCCAGCCGGAAACCGGAAAAGAGATCTGGCGCTACGAGCTGCCGGAAGGCCTCGCGTCGTTTCGCGGCGTTGCCTACTGGCCCGGAGCAAGCGGTGTGCCGCCACGTGTTTTCTTCACGAGCTTGCGAAAGCTGATCGCGCTGCGCGCCGACGCTGGCGCACTGGCTCGTGACTTCGCCGACGGCGGTGTCCTCGATCTGGAGATTCCCTACGCCGGCGTGCCGGTGATCTATCGAAACGTCATCCTCATGGGTTCGAACTTCTTCGGGCCCGGCGAGCGGCACATCGGACCGCATCTGACGACGAGCCGAGGCGAGAAAGGCGACGTGCACGCCTACGACGCGCGCACGGGGAAGAAGGTGTGGGACTTTCACACCATCCCGCGGCCAGGAGAGGTCGGGCACGACACGTGGGGCAACGACAGCTGGAGAGATCGCACCGGCAACAACGTCTGGTCGTTCACGCTGACCGTAGACGAACAGCGCGGGATCGTTTACATGCCGGTCAGCGGTCCGGGCATGAACTACTACGGCGGCGATCGACCCGGGAACAATCTGTTCAGCAACTCGACGATCGCGCTCGACGCATTGACCGGCAAGTTGAAGTGGCATTTCCAGAACATCCGTCACGAGATCTGGGACTACAACCTTCCTCCCGCGCCCGGTCTGATCGACATCAAAAAAGACGGCCAGACGATTCCTGCACTCGCCCAGGTCGGCAAGTCCGCGTTCATGTTCATCCTGAATCGCGAGACCGGCGCGCCAATCCATGGCATCGACGAACGTCCGCAGGCCAAGGCCGACGTGCCGGGCGAGTGGTATCCGGCGACGCAGCCGATCCCGAAGAAGCCCGGTCCGCTCGCGCGCGTCAGCATGACGCGCAGCGATCTCGTCACCGCGGACGACACGACGCCCGCACACGCCGAGGCGTGTCGCGCGTTGTGGGACAAGGTGCAGTTTCGCAACGATGGTCCGTACACGCCGTGGAACTACCGGCCCACCGGCGCTCCGCCGTCGCTCGCCTTTCCCGGCATGACCGGCGGCGTGAACTGGGGCGGCACGGCGACCGATCCGGAGCTTGGCTACATCTTCGTCAACTCGAAGGACGAGCCCTCGTCCGGCTGGATCGCCCCGAATCCGCGCTACAACGAGAAGACGAAGAACACGGAGTTTCCGTACGTGCATCAGAGCGGCGGCACGCTCAGCGCCGACGCACGCGATGCGGACGGACGATCGCTCGGCGTGCTGCCCTGCTACCGTCCGCCATGGGCGAGTCTGATGGCCGTGAACGCCGCCACCGGCGAATTCGTCTGGCGCGTCCCGCTCGGCGTGAACGACGCATTACCCGACGGCAAGCGGAACGTCGGCTCACCCGGCTACGGCGGTCCGATCGTGACGGCCGGCGGTCTGGTGTTCATCGGCGCGACGCGTGACCGTCGCTTCCGTGCCTTCGATTCGCGGACCGGCAAAGAACTCTGGTCCACTCGCTTCGACTACAGCGTCACCGCAGTTCCAATCACCTACCTGGGCCGGAACGGCAAGCAGTACGTCGCCGTCACGGCTGCGACACAAGGGCAGGGCGACAAGGAAGCGCTGCACGTCTTCGCCCTGCCGTAGACAACGCGCGTCACTGCAGTCCCCATAACTCATGTTGGGTAGGCCGATCATCATCGGCGGGTAGTAGAATCGGCCGCCCGTGGGCACACCCACGCACCTACTTCCAGGGAGAGACCAACGATGAGGAGAGGAAGATCGGTCGCTCGCGCACGACACCTGATCGTGTACGCATTCGCCGTCTGCCTGGCGTTGGTGCTCGGCACAGGCGGCAACAGCGCGGCACAACGCGGCGAACCGGGCGAGGGCAACCGGCAGGGCGGTCCGCCGGGACGCGGACGGGCGAACTATTCGCTGAGCGATCCGGCGCCGAACGATCCCGCGCTGAAGGGTGCCATCGACATGCACGCGCACCAGGATCCCGACAGCTTCGGGCCGAGCTACGGGCAGGCGGCTCGCTCGATCGACGCGCTGGATCTGTACACCCGGGCAAAGGCGTCGGGCATGCGCGGGTTCATCATCAAGGGACACCTCGATCAGACCGCCGGGCTCGCCTACTACATGCGCAAGCTCCATCCCGACATGGAGATCTTCGGCGGCATGGGGTCGAACCTCACCACCGGCACGAAGGTCAACCCGTGGGCGATCACGCACATGGCCGAGATGAAAGGCGGATGGGGCCGCATCGTCTGGATGCCAAGCTGGGACTCGGAGAACAGCATCCACAAGCTGCCGCGCAAACCGTTCGCGTTCGTGCCGGTGGCGCACTGCAAGGGTCTGCCCTTCTGGATCGACTATCCGAAGCCGTGTCCTGATGGCGGTGAGCTGCTGCCGGAAGTCAAAGAGGCGTTGCAGGTGATCGCGAAGGCGAAGACCCGCGACAGCAACGGAGACCTGGTCCTCGCGACCGGACACAACTCGCCACCCGAAGTGAAGCTGATGGTGAAGGAAGCCGTTCGCGTGGGCGTGAAGCACATCATCATCACGCACCCGCTGCTCGACATCGTGGAGCTGACGCCGGCCGATATCAAAGAGACCGTGGCGATGGGTCCCGAGATCTACGCGGAGTTCACATCCGGTTTCGGCAACCCGAATGCACGGCCAGAAATGGTGAAGCTCTACGTCGAGGGCATTCGCGCCGCCGGCGTCGAGCACGCGTTCGTCTCGAGCGACACGGGTCAGCTCAACTCGAACTGGCAGCCGGATGCGCTGGCCAACTGCGCAAAGGTCCTGCGCGCCAATGGATTCACTGAGCGCGAACTCGATCTGCTGTTCAAGATCAACCCGGCAAAGATTCTCGGATTGCCGCTGCCAGCGGGAACGAAGTGATGGCCGCCGCGAGCACCGGAGTCGTTATGCGGAAGATGCCCGTCTTGGCGGCGCTCATCGTCGGCTGCGGATCGATCGGCCTCGCCCAAGGCGGTGCGCAGGCACCACCCGCCGGGGGCCGTCAGGGCGGCGAAGGCCGGACGGTCATCCTCGAACAGGCGCCGAAGGATCGTTCGATCGCGATTCCCAAAGAAACGCTGGCGCAGCATCTGAGGGACATGGATGCGAAGAAGCTCCAGACGCTTCGCATGATCGAGGGCGGCAAGTACAACGTGAACGTCCGGCGGATCACCGCCGCGGAGACGGGGCTCGTGCACCCGATCACCGCAGACCTGTGGGTCGTGCTCGAAGGCGGCGGGACGCTGACCACCGGCGGCGTTCTCGAGAAGGGCAAGATCCTCGGCGGACAGAGCCGCCCGATCAAAGCCGGCGACGTCGTCTACATACCTTCCGGTTTGCCGCACGGCGTGAGCGGCGTAGACAAGACGATCACGTGGCTCAACGTGCGATGGGACACGGACTGGGCGCCTGACTCGCCGATGGGTGCAGGCACGCTGAACGGCTTGCTCGGCCGGGCTGGCGGTGCACGCGGACGGGGGCCTGACCTACCCGCAGGAAGCCAGCAAGCCTTGCCCTACAGCTACGGCGGCAGCGGCGAGCTGTTCTTCTCGAAGGAGCAGCTCGATCAGATCATGGCCGGCATGCGACTGAAGAAGGCGAGCAACACGCGGCTCATCGAGGGCGGACGCTACAACGTGAACCTGCGGTGGAACGGCACGCCGTCAGTGGAAGTGCACGAGCAGACCATCGATACGTGGGTCGTCCTGGCAGGCGGCGCCACCGTGAACACCGGCTACGAGGTGAAAGGCGGCGAGCGTGTGCCCAACACAGGAGTGTCAGTCGTCACCAAGCCGGGCGACGTGTTCTTCCACCCATCGAACTTCTACCACGGCTTCAGTCAGGTGTCGCCCGACATCTTCTGGCTGAACATCCGCTGGGATGACAACTACAAATGAACTCCCAACTCCCAACTTCCAACTTCCAAACGTTGCGGAATCTCGGCGTTGTCGTTGCCAGCGTGGCGATGATGGTCGCCGTCGCGACGTTCTCGAATCGTGATGCGCAGGCGCAATCGGCCTCGCAACCGAGTGCTGCGCCGCGCACGTTTCCAGCGCCCGGTCAGGCACGCGGCGGCTATCCGCCGTGGACCAGCACGATGGCGAATCCCTATAAGGTGGTCCCGAACTGGCCGCAGCTCGGCGACATCAAGCCCGGCGCCGCGATCGGCATCATCCCCGACGGAAAAGGCGGTACCTGGCTGCATCACCGATCGGAGCCGCCGATCCTGCACATCGACGCATCGGGCAAGGTCGATCGCCGCTTTGGCAATGGCATGTTCGTGCAGGCGCACGGATTCTGTCAGGACCGCGATGGCAACTTCTGGGCGGGCGACAGCGGACCCTTCGCTGACAACCCGTCAACCAAGGGCCGCGGCTTCCAGCTGTTCAAGTTCAGTCCCGACGGCAAAGTGCTGCTGTCACTCGGCAAGGCCGGCGTCTCGAAGGCAGGTACCGACACATTCATCGGTCCGACTGCCTGCGCGATCGCGCCGAACGGCGACATCATTGTCGCCGACGGACACTGGCCGCGCCCGACCGATGCGCAGCAAGATGGCGATCGGATAGTGCGGCTCAGGCCTGACGGCACGTTCGTCGCGCAATACGGCAAGATGGGCACGGGCCCTGGCGAGTTCATGGGACCGCACGCGCTGGCGTTTGACTCGCAGGGACGGCTGTTCGTTGCGGATCGATCGAACAACCGCGTGCAGGTCTTCGATCGAAATATCCAGTTCGTCGATGAATGGCGGCACTTCGGGCGGCCAAGCGGCATCGCCATCCTCAGAGACGACACGCTCATCGTCGCCGACTCCGAGTCGAGTCAAGTCATCGGCGGTCCACCACAAGCGCCGGAAGGCGGCGGCAACGTGATCCGCAATCCCGGATGGGGCAATGGCATCAGGATTGGCAGCGCGAAAGACGGATCGCTCCGCTACTACGTGCAGGGCACGCGTCCGGAAGGTATGGGAGCGGACAACGAGGGCAACGTCTTCGCCGGCCTGACCGGCGGATGCGACGCGAGCCCGTCAGGCGGCTGTCTGCAGAAGTGGGTGAAGAAGTAAGGTCAAAGGTCAAACGTCAAAGGCGAGGGCAAAGGTATGACACGCATCACGTTTGGGGCCGTCGGCGTTCTGCTTGCAGTGTCGCAGGCCGGCACCACCGCGCAGGGCTCGAAGCCGCCACAGCTCGCCACCGACATCACCGCCGCCGACGTGCAGACCGTCGTCAAGGCGCCTACCGGTGGCGGTGACCGCCAGATGAAAGTCGTGGACATGGGCAAGTACAACGTCAGCGTCGGCGTGCTGCGCCGCGCCGCGACGAAACCGGGCGCACCGGTGGGTGCGATCAACCACGAGCACGTGACCGAGGTCTACTACATCATCTCGGGTTCCGGCACGCTGCTCACGGGTGGCACCGTGGAGGGCGCGAAGCCGCTGCCTGCGGACGGCGATATCGTGAAGATCGCGGTCGGCCCCAGCAACCAGGGCACGTTCAAGCAGGCGGCGCAGACGCGCAAAGTCGGCCCCGGCGACATCGTCATCATCCCGCCCGGCGTGTATCACGGCTTCACCGACGTCGAGGATCACGTGGAGTACATCTCGGTCCGGCCCGATCCCGATCACGTGCTGCCGGCAGGCTACGTGCACCCGCTGCTGAAGAAGTAGTGGCCGCCTTCAGGCGGCCGTAAGGATCTCGATAGCTATTTCAGCTTCGCCGGCTCCAGCAGCGCCTGATACACCATCAGCGGGAACTTCTCGCGAATGTCAGTCGCGTTCGGCAGGAGCTGCACCATCATCATGATGGCCAGCTTCTCCTGCGGATTGATCCGGTAGATCGTGCCGTACGCACCCGCCCACCCATACGACCCGACGTCGTCCATCCCGTTTGCGCCGTAGCGGTCGGTCGTCTCGAAGCCGAGGCCGAAGCCAAGTCCGTTCGGCGAATGCAGGGTGCCAACCTGGTTGGTGTGCATCAACGCGACCGAGCGCGGCGACAGGATCTGCACGCCGTCGAGCGTGCCGCCACCGCGAATCATCTCCAGGAAGCGACCGTAGTCGCGCGCCGTCGAGACGAGTCCTGCGCCGCCGGAGAACGCCTTACGCGGGCCGTCAACGTACGCACCTTGACCACGTCCACCTTCCGGCGCTCGAACGGCACGCCCGTCCGGGCCACTCGCGTACACAGTCGCGAGACGATCTTTCTGATCGGGCGAAACGAAGAACCGCGTGTCGGTCATTCCGAGCGGACCCGTCACACGCTCGGCAATCACACGATCGAGACTCTTGCCGGCTACACGCTCAATCACACAGCCCAGGACGTCGGTGTTGTAGCCGTAGACCCACGCCTCGCCTGGCTGGGCGACAAACGGCAACGTGCCCAGCCGTTCAATTGCGTCGCAGGTCGTCTCGTTCTTGTCGGCGAAGTACCAGCCCGCGCCGGCGGATGGACCGAGGCCTTTCGCTGCGTACTCGTTCGCAATGTGCGGCTCGATGCCGTACGAAATGCCGGCCGTGTGCGTCAGCAGATCGCGGATCGTGATTGGTCGTTTCGCCATCACGAGCCTCGTCTCATTTCCCTCGCGCACGGCAACCATCGTCCTAACGAAGGACGGAATGTAGGTGCCGACTTGATCGCTGAGACTCAGCTTGCCTTCTTCGACCAGCGTCAGCGCCGCCACGCTCGTGATGGCTTTGGACTGCGAGGCGATGCGAAACAGCGTGTCCATCCGCATCGGGCGTCCCGCCTCTTTGTCCGCCCAGCCGACGGCTTTCTGATAAACCGGACGTCCATCGCGAAGCACGAGCGCGACGACACCGGGAAGAAGGCGACGATCGACATACGACTGCAGCATCGCGTCGATGCGGGCCAGCCGCTCGGTCGACACCCCCGAGGCGGTGGTACCCGTAGACGATGCAGTGCTTCGTGCAGGGGCCTGCGCGGTGATCAGGGTGCCAGCCGCCGACAGGGCGGTGACAAGAACGATCGCAGCGAGCCGTCGATTCGACATCGGGTCTATCTCCTTGAGTTGGTGGGCGCGACGCCCGAGACCTCCTGTGGCGACACGAGCATTATGCGTCGGCTCAGCGGAATCTCTACCGGGAAGGAGGTCGTTCATTCCCGTCGATTCCGCCGTAGACTTGGCAGAACTTCCGTAGTCTCGCGAAGGAGGACTGCCATGGTGCGTCGCGTTCACGTCTGCATGCTGGTCGCACTCGCATCCATCACGCTCGCGGCGGCTGGTTCCCAGTCCGACTCACGGCCCCCCTCGGCGTACAAAGTCCCGAAGACATCCTTCGGTCACCCCGACCTCGAAGGCACCTGGACCAACAACAGCGCTACGCCGCTGCAGCGTCCTGCGGCCTGGGCCAACAAGGACGTGCTCACCGAGGCGGAAGTCGCGCAGGTACAGAACACGGCGAGGCAACTCGAGGAACAGGGAGACGCCCTGTTCGGCGACGAGCTGATCAGCGACGCGCTGCAGGGCCACACGGCGCCGAAGTCCCACGATACGGAGACGGGCAACTACAATGGCTTCTGGCTGCCGGCGCGAGACTTCGAACGCCGGACGTCGCTCATCATCGATCCGCCGAACGGTCGGATCCCACCTGAGACACCCGACGCACAGAAGCGGCGTGCTGCACTTGCGGAGAGGCGAAAGCTGAGCCCCGCGGACGGCCCGGAGAGCCGCGGCCTCAGCGAGCGGTGCATCACCTTTGGCGTGCCACGGTTCCAGGCGGCGTACAGCAGCGTCTATCAGATCGTGCAATCACCGACCCACGTCGTGTTCAACATGGAGACCATTCACGACGCGCGAGTGATCCCGATCGATGGACGTCCCCACGTCTCCGATCGCATCCAGCAGTGGCTTGGCGACTCGCGAGGACATTGGGAAGGCGACACGCTGGTGGTGGACACAAAAGGCTTCTCACCCAAGAGCAACTTCCAGGGATCGTCGAGCAACCTGCATCTGGTGGAACGTTTCACCCGGCTCGATCGCGACACGCTGCGGTACGACGCGACGATGAGCGACCCGACGACGTGGACGAAACCGTGGACGGCGCGGATCTATTTCAAGCGCACCGACGAACCGCTCCTCGAGTACGCGTGCCACGAAGGCAACGTCGGGATGTTCGGGATTCTCTCTGGCGCGAGGAAGATGGAAGCCGCGCAGACGGGGACCAAGGACCAGGCACCAAGGACCAAGGACTAGCGCCGGTCCAGGCCGTTCTCGGCGAGGAACTTCGAGAGCAGGTCCGCCACGGCGACGTTGTTCATGTCGGCGAACGGAATGTGCGTGTTGCCCTTGAGGCCGGCCTCGGGCAGCATCAGCACCTGAGCTTTGCCGCCGTACTTCGTGATCCGCTCGACGAACAGCCGCGAGTATTTGAGCCGCTCGGTATAGTTGGCCGACTTGTCCACGTTGTCGCCCCAGACAACCTGCATCGGGATCTTCGTCAGCTTCTTGAACTCGTCGAGCGGCACTTCGATCGGACCGAAGCCCGTCTCGGGGACTCCTGGGCCCTCCCCCTTTGGATACAGGTAGCCGACGTTCTCGTACATCACGATGCCGACAAGGTTGGACGTCTTGAGCGCCGTCAGGAGGGCCCGCATGCCGCCGGCCGAATTGGTGAGCGCGACGCTCGGACCAATCTTGTCCATGAGCTTCGCGGCCGCGTCCGACTGCACTTGTGCGTTCTCGATGGTGTCGAATTCGAGGTAGCGCGCCCGGGAAGCCTGGTTCCACGCCTCGGGATCCTTGGTGGGGAACTGCACGCCCTCGAACCAGTGCGGGTACTCGGCGCCGAAGCGCCAGGCGGTGAAGTTGCCTTGATCGCGTCCGGCACCCGCTGAGTACATGTGATCGGTGCAGCCCCAGTTGGCGCGGCCGACACGCGGGCCGTCCCAGATATAGACGGGATAGCCGCGGCGCAGGAAGATGCTCTGGAATCCCTCGCCACCATCCCAGCGATTCAGCCACGCCGTCGCTGCAGCGCTGTGCCACATCACGAGATTGATCCGGCGCGGGTTCACCGGAATCTGGTAGTCCACGTAGCCATGGTCGCAGTGCAGGGATTGGGTATTGGGATCGCCGACGACTTTCCCGCCCACGGCGAAGGAGCCCTGCTTTTGGATCGTGATGGGTGCGCTGTTGCCCTGCCGCTGACCCTGTGACGCTGCGTCACCCCGTGACGCTACGTAGCCTGTTGCGAGGACGGCCATCGCCGAGGCCACGAGCATTCCCGGACGGAAACGGTTGTTCATTTTTCGGTCTTGTCCCTGCCGTCTCGTGGCGCGCCGGTGCCCGAAGAACCCACGAACAGGCGGCGCCCGTCGGCAAAGGTCAAGTCGCGCCCGTTGCCCCTGAGCGACCCGTCCTTGGCGCGAAATCCCTCGACGATGATCTCGACGCCGTTTGGCAGTGAGTCTCTGGTGAATCCACGTCTGTACAAGGCGTTGGGCGGTCCGCCTTCGATCATCCACCGTTCAACGCCGCCTTTCGGCGTCTTCACGTCGAGGTGAATCCACGTGTGCGGGTTGATCCACTCCATCTTCACGACCGTTCCGCGCAGCTTGATCGGCTTGTTCGCATCGAACTCTGCCGCGAAGGCGTGATGAGCCGACGTCCTCGTCGCGAACATCATCGCAGCGGAAACGACCACCAGCATCAGCTTCACACGCATGGCACTCTCACCTTGACGATCTCGTCTTCGCGGCATCCGCGCGGCCACCGCGAAGAAGATTCGGCATCGCGTAGTTCCCTTCATGACAAGCGTACTCGTAAATCTGCGTGTCGTCCGACAGCTTCGAGATCGGAATCACCGCCGTCCACGGTTTCGTAAACGTCATCGGATCCTCGACGGTGATGGTGTACTCGATCGTATTGGCGTCGATCCGTTTGAACCGTTCGATAACGTGCAGCGACTCCGACGGCCTGGTCCAGATGTTGGCCCACTCGTAGTTCGTCCGGTCCAGGAAGTTCGTCGTGTCCACGACCAGCGTGTCGCCTTCCCATCGTCCGATGGCGTCGCCGAACCATTGGCGGATGTTTCCGTGCGTGCGTCCGCCTTCACGCGAAGCGCTTCGGCGAGATCCCGCCGTAGCCTCGGCGGAGGCGGAGCCGTCGGTTGGAATGACACGACGGTCGCGATACTCCTCGTGCAGGATCGTGACGAAGCCGGGACTCTGCACGATTCGATTGTGGCCGCCGTTGGGACCCTGCCACATCATGCCCGTGACACCATCGGTCAAGCAGCGCTCGCCGGTGTCCGGGTCCAGATACGATTCGAAGGGTCCGACTCCGTAGCGCGCCGACGAACGCGCTTCGGCTTTCTTCGCATCAGCGGTGAACGGGAGTCGCCCGTCGGACGGATCGGTGATGAGCGACGTGCGAGTCGAGACCTGTCGCGGCCGTCCGTGATCCTGCCAGAAGCTGTTGTACTCGTTGCCACGAATGGGCGACTCGGCCACGGAGCGGCGTCCCACGGCGGCGCCCTCGTTCCCGGCGAGTCGTTTCGCCTCCTGATCCCGCTCCACTTGCTGCCGCTCTTTGACTTCCTGCTCCGTCAACGACGCTCGCCCTTCGAGCTGCGCGGGCCGCTCCAACGGAATCGCTCCCTCGTATCTCCACACGCCTTGAAGATCCGGATCGCCCCACGCCGTACGTGGCGTCGTGGACGAAGCGTTCGTGGCCGATGAGGGGCTACACGCCGGCAGCGTCATCAGAGCCGCAGCCGCGAGCGACACGATGGCGAGGCCAGTTCGACTCGGCATCTGAACCTCCCCTACTTGTTGACCGTTCCCGTCGCCGGATCGATCACGCCGAGCTGCCCGTACATCAACTGCTCGACGAACTCCACGCACTTGTACTCACGAATCTGCGCGTCCCGGTCGAGGCGCCGGTACAGCGTCATGCGCATCTTCCAGGGGCGAGTGAAGACTTTCGAATCTTCAATGGTCGCTTCGTACGCAAGGTGATACGGACTGGTCGGCGTATAGCGTTCGACCACGTGCAGTGCGTCACTGTGAAAATTGCCGGCTCTGTCGAACCAGGTGTCCTCGTTGAAGTCAGTGGTGTCGACCACGAGCGTGTCGCCCTCCCAGCGGCCTCGAGACCATCCCATCCAGCTCGGGCTGGGACTGTTCCCGACTTTGTCCAGATGAATCGTGCGCGTCGTTCCCGCGAATTCGTAGGCGAAGAGGACCTTGTCCGTGCCCTGGAGAATCTGAAACGGATACGGCATGTAGGTGGCGCGCGGCACACCGGGCATGAAGCATTTGATCTCGGGATCGCGCTCCAGCCAGTGCGCGGCGTTCTCCTTCTTCTTCTCGAGCGCCCACGGTTGGTAGGGGATCTCGTCTCCTTCGACCACGCCCGCGCCGGCCGGCACACCACCAACCGCCCCGAGCGCACGGACCGAGGGAGCCGGCACATCCACGCGGGTCGCCCGAGAGAGCCCGGGCGTGCCGGTACGAGGCAAGGCCGGGACGATAGCCAGCGCCGGCCGGGCGGGATGCGCCTGGATGTCGTAGTTGGCGGTGTTGAGTGCCTGCCAGATGCCGTTCAGATCAGGAGTGCCGTTCGCGGTGCGCGCTGGTGCGTAGGAGGCGGACTGCGTGGAGACGGGAGTCGTGCACGCCGACACCACCACCCCCGCGATACTGGCCAACGTAACCGCGATCCGAGACCGGGCTCGCATGCCGCGACACTCCTTCGGGGTGGTGATTATGGGCCACTCGCGCCATCCGTCACAACAGCGTCCACCTGCCTCGATTCTGTTGAAGGACAATAAGGGTTTGGCCTGGCCATGAAAGGAGTGTGTGTCGGTGAAGAAGATCGGGTTCCTGTCGTTCGGGCACTGGACGCCGTCGCCGCAGTCACAAGTGCGCACCGCGTCGGATGCGTTACTCCAGTCGATCGAGCTGGCCGTGGCTGCCGAGGAGCTGGGCGCCGACGGCGCCTATTTCCGGGTGCACCACTTTGCCCGCCAGCTCGGCTCGCCATTCCCGCTGCTTGCTGCGGTCGGTGCGCGCACCAAGAAGATTGAGATTGGCACCGCCGTCATCGACATGCGCTATGAAAACCCGCTCTACATGGTCGAGGACGCGGGCGCGGCGGACATCATCGCCGGTGGCCGTCTCCAACTCGGTATCAGCCGAGGATCACCGGAGCAGGTGATCGACGGGTGGCGTTATTTCGGTTATGCGCCTGCGGACGGCGAAACACACGCCGAGATGGCCCGCCGCCACAGCGAGGTCTTCCTCGAACTGCTCAAGGGCAACGGCTTCGCGCAGCCCAACCCGCGGCCGATGTTTCCGAATCCGCCCGGACTGCTGCGCCTCGAGCCGCATTCAGAGGGACTACTCGAGCGGATCTGGTGGGGCTCCAGTTCGAACGCCACGTCGAAATGGGCCGCGCAACTGGGCATGAACCTCCAGAGCTCGACGCTCAAAGACGATGAGAGCGGCGAGCCGCTGCACGTTCAGCAGCGCAAGCAGATCGAGGCGTATCGGGAAGCCTGGAAGGAGGCCGGGCACCAGCGTGAGCCGCGCGTCTCCGTCAGCCGCAGCATCTTCGCGCTCGTCAACGACATCGATCGCGCCTACTTCGGACGCGACGGTCATAGCGAGGACCAGGTCGGCTACATCGATGCGAACACGCGCGCCATCTTCGGCCGCTCGTATGCCGCCGAGCCCAACGTGCTGGTCAAGCAACTTGCCGCAGACGAAGCCATCGCGGCCGCCGACACGCTGCTCTTAACCGTGCCGAACCAGTTGGGCGTGGAGTACAACGCTCACGCGATCGAAAGCATTCTCAAGTACGTCGCGCCTGAACTTGGCTGGCGCTGACCGACTACCAGGATTTCGCCTTGTCGTCGATCGCTCCGGACAGGATCGCCTTCCGTACGTCGTCAATGGTTTTGAGGCCTCCTGGCGCGAGGCCGCCCCATTCGAATCGAGTGGCGGCCGGAGTCCAGTGAAACAGCGCGACATGCCACGTATGCGTGCGACCGCCGCGTTCGTAGTAGACGAGACAGTCATTGGTCGTGCAGCCTGCCGCGATCAGCCGACGATGTGGCAGCGTCGAGTTGACGACATCGGTGCGCTGAAACTCACCGCCCGGCTCAGCGATGTCGAGCGTCGCGCTTCCCCATAGCGATTCCAGCTCGTCGCGGATGCCGAGCGGCAATCCGCGAATCGACGTGACGATGCTGAACCGGCCATCCTGCACGAGGGTCCGCAGTTCTTTCGACAATGCTCGCGGAGCCGTCGTCTGGCTCGCGAGGAGCACCGCCGACCAGAGGCTCACGAGGAAGGCGCAAACAAATCGCGTGGACTTCTTTCGAAAGAATCGCAGCATTGGCTTCGACCTAGAATGTGCCGATGGGAGCCTTCAAGCACCTCGAGACAAAAGTCGTCCGCGCAGGCTCGCCCTCGCCGCGAGTCAACGGTGCGGTGATCACGCCGATCTTCCAGTCGGCGAACTTCGAGTACGCGGGCGAGACGAACTATCACGACCTGAAATATATCAGGCTCAACAACACGCCGACGCACACTGCCCTTCACGCCAAGCTCGCGGCGATGGAAAACGGCGAGGCGGCGCTCGCGGCCGCGAGCGGCATGGCGGCTATTTCGACAACGCTGCTGACCGTGCTCGCGTCCGGCGACCATCTGCTCGCGCAGGACTGCTTGTACGGCGGCACGCTCGATCTCCTGAACACGGAACTCGCGGAGCTCGGCATCGAGACGACATTCATCGACGCCGACGCTCCCGCGTCATGGCCGGCGCTCGTCCGGCCGAACACGCGCGCCATCTACGTCGAGAGCCTGACCAACCCGTTGCTGCAGATCGCAGATCTCGAAGCGGTCGTCCAGTTCGCCAGGGACCATCGCCTCGTCTCGCTCATCGACAACACGTTCGCAACACCGGTCAACTTCCAGCCGATCGAGCACGGGTTCGACCTGGTACTGCACAGCGCTACCAAATATCTCAACGGCCATTCGGACATCGTCGCTGGCGTGGTGATCGGTTCGCGAGCCTGGATCGAGCGAATCACTCACCGCTTGAACCATCTGGGCGGCTCGCTCGATCCGCACGCGGCGTTTCTCCTGGACCGCGGGCTGAAGACGCTCGTCGTCCGAATGCGCTATCAGAACGCCTCGGCGCAACACCTTGCCGAGCGGCTCCATGTCCATCCCGCTGTAGCGCGTGTCAACTACGCCGGCTTGCCAAGCCACGCGCGCCATGAGCGCGCTCGCCGGCTGTTCGGCGGATTCAGCGGCATGCTCAGTTTCGAGGTGAACGGGGGCGCAGACGCGGCCGATCGCTTCATCGCTCACACGACGCTGCCGATCATCGCGCCCAGCCTTGGCGGTGCGGAGACGCTGCTGACGCGGCCGGCGCTCACGTCGCACGCCGGCATGGATCCCGAACAACGCCGCAGGGCCGGAATCAGTGACGGCCTGATCCGCATGTCGGTCGGACTCGAGTCGCCGGAGGAGATCCTCGAGGACTTGCTGCAGGCCCTCGAAGCCGCGGCGGTCAGCGCCCCAGCTGCTCCGCGTTGAGAGGCAATCTGGGATCTTTCACCGGGCATTGCAGCGCCCGTCGAAATAGTCAGACGACACGAATAGAATCGGCGGATGCGCGTCTTCGCGGTCACCGGTCTCGTTCTGCTCGCCATCTTCAGTGCTCCGGGCGCGCTTGCCCAGCAAGCCGCCGACACGATCGTCACGCACGGCAAGATCCTGACGGTGGACGCGGCCTTCCGCACCGTCGAAGCGCTGGCCATCAGCAACGGCCGCATCGTCGCCACCGGCACGAGTGCCGACATCGCGCGCTACGCAGGCAAGAACACGAGAGTCATCGACGTCGCCGGCGCCACGGTCATCCCGGGTCTCATCGACAACCACTTCCACTTCACGCGCGGCGCCGACACCTGGCATCAGCAGGCGAGGTTCGAAGGCGTCGAGTCACGCCGCGAAGCGCTGCGGATCCTCGGCGCCAAGGCGGCGAGCCTCAAGCCCGGTGAGTGGATCATGGTGCAAGGAGGCTGGACTCCGCGGCAGTTCGCGGACGCGCCAGGCGGCTTTACGCTCGAGGAGCTCGACGGCGTGGCGCCGAACAACCCAACGTTCGTCCAGGAGGGATACAGCGTTGTCTACGCGAACGGCCTCGCGCTGAAGGCGGTCGGGCTGAACCCGGCCGACGGCGCGCGCCGCAACGCGCAGGGTCTCGTGTCGTTCCAGCCGCCGATGGCGCTCTACGACGCCATGCCCAAGACATCGGCCGCGCAGCGCGAGCAGAACCTCACCGATTTCATGCGCGAGCTCAACTCGACGGGTCTCACTGGCGTCTACAGCCTGGGTCAGTCAGAGTTTCTCGCCGCGCGGGCGGCGAAAGGGCCACTGCCCCTCCGGCTGTGGCAGACGTTGAATTTCAACGCGGCTGATCCGGCGTCGGCGTCGAAGGCCGCGGAGCTCATCTCGCGCTCGCGGCCGAATCAGTTCGACGGTCAGCACGGCATCTTCGGCCTGGGCGAGGTTCTCTACGGGCCGTTCTTCGATCTCGCGCCACGCAAGGAGCCCTGGCCGGCCGCGATCATGAGCGAGTACGGCAAGCTCGCGACTGCGGCCGCGCGCGCGGGCTGGCATGTCCACCAGCACGTCATCAACAACAACGCCGTCACGGATCTGCTGGACACGCTCGAGCAGGTGAACAAGACGCAGCCGCTCACCGGCCTGCGCTGGACGCTCGGACACGTCTACGACATCTCGGCGGTCAACATCGCGCGTGCGAAAGCGATGGGCATCACGCTCGGCGTCCATGGCGCGGCGATGCAAGCCGGTGCACACATGCCTCTGCGCCGAATCGCCGACAGTGGCATCGTATACGGCTTGGGTACCGACGCGACCATCGTCTCGCACTACAGTCCGTTCGTGACGCTGGGATGGGTGGTCAGCGGCCTCGACGTTGGCGGCAACAAGGTGCTCGACGAGACCCTGACGCGCGAGGAGGCACTGATCGCGCACACACGCTCGAACGCGTACCTGTTCTCCCAGGAGAAGGCGCTCGGCTCCCTCGAGGTCGGCAAGCAGGCAGATCTCGTCGTGCTTGACCGCGACTACATGACCGTGCCGGCGGCCGATATCAAGCGCATCACGCCAACGATGACGATGGTCGGCGGGCGGGTGGTGTTCGAAAGAGAGAGCGGCACCTTATCCGAGGCGTTGCGGGCCCACGTGAAGGACGACCGGTTCCAGATTGTCACGTCGATCAGAGGACTGCCGCTCGGTGTCCGCGACGCACTGCAAGTATTGTTCGGTACGTCAACACTCGACATCGCCGAGCGTGGAGCTGAGTTCGGGAGTTCGACGCTCTCGAAGCGTCGGCTCGTGGCGGCGGGCTGCTCGATGGCATATTGCCTGGTCTACTACGAACGCGACGGCACCCCTCACACGTGGCACGTGGCGCTGTTTCACTGGACACCGGCGGCGACACGGTTCGAGTGGGGCGGCACTGCCCCATCTGGCCTCAAGACCATTGACGCCGTTCGGAACGCGGTTCAGTCGGGGGCGATCAAAAGCCCGAACAACGTTTGGTAGGCGGATTCCCTCATCTCGGCACGAGCGCGTCGATCGATGTCGGGCGTGGTCTGGAGTCGAGAAATGCCCGCATGTCGCCGAGCTCGGCGTCGGACACGAGCTTCTCCGTGTACGGCGGCATCTGCGCGCGTGGGGTTCGAACAGCACGGACGAACGCCGCGAGCGCCAACGGGTTCGGCCCGAGCCGCGGACCAGTGATTGGCGCCCCCTGACCTTCGCGGCCATGGCACTGGAAGCAGCCCTTGCGAACGAACAACTGTCGTCCCGCTTCCACATTTCCAGCAGGCGCCGATTGCGACGCCGCCGGCAGCGGCACGGCAAGCATGCCGCCACAGAGTGCGATCACCATCAATACGCGCGTCACGTTCAACGTTGTGTGCATCGCGTTAACGCGGCTGCATGATCACGTCCACGAGCGCCGGCTCGCCGCGTTTGACGACCTCGATTGCGCGTCTGATGGCCGGACCGAGATCCGCGGGACTGGAGATCGGCCCCTGCGCAGACACGCCAAGGCCCTGCGCGAGCTTGGCGAAATCGATTGCGGGATTGTCCAGCGTGAGGCCGACATTGACGCTGTCGGGGCCTCGATTCCGGCGTGATGTCATCCGCTGCACGTGCATCACTTCTTCGTGATACGCGCGGTTGTTGTTCATGATGATCAACAACGGGATCTTGTGATGCGCGGCCGTCCAGAGCGCGGCCGGCCCATACAGGAGATCCCCGTCATTCTGAATGCTGACCGAGAGGCGACCGTGCTTACGGTTTGCCAAGGCCGCACCGATCGTCGCCGGCGCACCGTACCCGATTCCCGCCGCCCCGGTGCCGCCGATGTGATGGTAGGGCTTCTCGAACTTCCACAAGCGCTGCGGCCACGCCGAGAATCCCGCAGACGAGGGCCCAAACGCCGATGACACCAGAGACCAGTCCTCGTTGCGAATCTGCGCCCAGAGTTCGGCGGCGGCACGCGCGGTCGAAATCGGCGTGCTGTCCCACGCATATCCCGCATCGGTTCGCGCACGATCGAATGCAGCGCGACTGGCGGCGGCGAGACGCGTTCCGCGTTCCTCGAACGCGCGCCTTCGATCGGCGGTGATCAGGCGCTTCACCGCTTCGATGAGCGACGGCAGCGTCGCTTCCGCATCCGCGGCGATGGCGACGTCGACTTCCGGGTAGCGCTGAAAGTCCTGGTAGTTGGATTTCAGATACAAGTCGCCAGCGGTTATGGTGGCAAGTTTCACACCGGTCTTCGTCAGCGGCCTGGATGTGCGGTGCACCTGATCGCGGAACGCATGCAACACGCCGAAGATGTTGGCCGTTTCGAGCGCCACGATGACGTCCGCCTCTCCGATGGTCGCCTCGGATCTCATCGTCTGGTTCAGCGGATGTTGCGACGGAAAATTCATGCGGCCGTTCTGGCTGATGACCGCGGCCTGCAGCAGCTCGGCGAGCTCGATCAGGTGCTGCATGCCAGCCGGTGTCCGCGCTAATTTGTCGGCGATCAACAGCGGGTTGGTCGCGCCGACGAGCAGACGCGCGATCTCAGCGACAGCGCCAGAGTCGCCTTGCGGTGGCGACGCGAGCGTGAGCTTCGGCACGCGCAGATTCGCTCCGTCCGGGATTGGGCGCTCCTGCAGTTCCGTGTCGGCCACGATCACCACAGGACCGTACGGCGGCGTCATCGCAATCTTGTACGCGCGAACCGCCGACTCGCCGAAGTGCTGCAGCGACGCGGGTGTGTCGTCCCACTTGACGTAGTCGCGCACCATTGCCGATGCGTCCTGCACACTGTGCCACCACTCGTACCCTTGCTGCCGCATCGTCGCGTCGAGTGTGTTGCCGAGCACGAGGTAGACGGGCACGCGATCGACGTAGGCGTTGTAGATCGCCATCGAGGCATGCTGCAGGCCCACGGTGCCGTGCGCGAACACGGCGAGCGGCTTGCCCTCGATCTTGAAGTACCCGTGCGCCATCGCCACGGCGCTTTCCTCGTGGCAGCACGTGATCATCTCGGGAGTTTTGTTCCCGCCGTAGGTGACGACCGATTCGTGCAGACCACGGAACGATGAGCCCGGGTTGACGCAGGCATAATCGAGTGCGAGCGACTTCAGCACGTCGACCATGTAGTCCGAACCGCTCGATCCTTGTGTCAGGACTTCGCTTTCGCGCGAAGTGTTGTCCTGAGGTCTCGCGTCAGACTGCGGTGCCACCGCCGCCTGGTCGGCGGCCAGCGAGTTCGATGCCGTGAGCGCCGTGGTGCCGACGACGGCGTGTTTGAGGAAGTTTCGACGATCGAGAGAAGTGTCCCTCGGCTTTCCCATCGGGCGGCAGCCTCCAGGAACGCACAGCGCGACTCGCGCGGAGCGTTGTCAGATACTACTCGCGAACCGTTTCGAACCTATTTTTTCTGTTGCGCCTCCGCTTCGCGGACCCTCTCTGCGAATGACTTTTCCGCGTTCGCAACCATCGCCTTGAACGCCTCGGCGTCCATGCACGTGACGCAGAGCGGATTGACGGGGAGCGCGGGGTTCAACGGACGGCCGAGGTTCTGCCGGTGATTGTGGAGGAAGAGGTCTGGAGGCTGGAGCGCCTTCATCCTCTGAAGGGTCATCCTCGTATCTTCGATAACCTTGGGGTGCCTTGGATTGCCGATGAGCTGAACCCCCGCGTTAGGAGTTTCACCGCCGCGGAATGCGACCGAATAGTCCTTACCGCCGTCGGAGACGGTGGTCATCCACACGGTCGCCCCTTGCGTATGTCCCGGCACCCAGAGGGCGCGCAAGGTCACGCCGCCCAGGGAAATCGTATCCCCGTCCTTGATGACGCGATCGACGTGGACCGCC
>Ga0111539_10001557_pt1 | contig 30530 bp, 29 predicted proteins | sample RhiMethybrSRZTD1_FD_79667 | JGI IMG/M metagenome (GOLD analysis project Ga0111539, IMG submission 79667) | Populus rhizosphere microbial communities from Tennessee, USA - Rhizosphere MetaG P. TD hybrid SRZTD1 (version 2) (version 2) | ecosystem: Host-associated > Plants > Roots > Rhizosphere >...
GATCCAGGGTCACCGTGGTCACCGGAGGTGTGCGCTCCACACGTACCGTCATGGCGTCCTCTGGCGTCGTTCGGCGCCGGCGGCCACTTTGCGCCGAATCCCGGGAGCTGTAAACCCCGTGCTCGTGGTAAGCCCGCCCGGAGGAGCGTCGATCGATGGCACGGATCGCAGTCTTGACCAGCGGTGGTGACGCGCCGGGGATGAACGCGGCAATCCGCGCGGCCGCGCTCGTCGCCATCTCTCGCGGCGTCGAGGTCGTCGGCGTCCAGCGCGGTTATCGCGGCCTTGTCGAGGGCGATTTCCGGCCGCTGAATCCGGACGATGTTGTCTCGGTTCTCCGCGAAGGCGGAACCCTGCTGGGGACTTCGCGCTGCCCCGAGCTCCTCGATCGCAGCGTACGAGATCGTGCGCGGGCGAACATGAGCCGATCCGGCATCGATCGCCTGCTGGTCATCGGCGGCAACGGATCGCTGACGGGGGCGCTCGCGCTTTCCGATCCGGCCGAGACTGGCGACCAGCCGCTGCTCGTGGTCGGCGTTCCGGCCTCCATCGACAACGACGTCGGTCTCACCGGGCTCAGTATCGGCGTCGACACCGCCATGAACACCATCGTGGAGGCCTGCGACAAGATCGCGGATACCGCGACGTCCCACGACCGAACCTTTCTGATCGAGGTGATGGGGCGCGACTGCGGCTACCTGGCAATGACCTCCGCGATCGCGGCGGGAGCCGACATCGTGCTCTTCCCCGAGGCTGATCGCACCGACGAACAGCTGGTCGAGGGTATCGTCCGCACCGTCCTCGCCGTGCGACGGCGCGGCGGTCGGTCCAAGCGCGTCATCGCCATCAAGTCGGAAGGCGTTCGCATCCCGTCCGACCGGCTGAAGCAACTGGTCGACGAGCGACTCCGTCGCGAGAGCGGTGAAACGGGAAGCGATGTCGAGACGCGCATCACGATTCTCGGGCACGTGGTGCGCGGCGGACGCCCCACGGCGTTCGATCGCCTGCTCGGCAGCCGTCTCGCCAATGTGGCCGTGAGGGCGCTCCTCGACGGCCGGACGCGAACGATGGCGGCGTGGATGCCCCCGGTCGAACTCCCGCCGTCGGTCGCCGAGCGCTCGCTGGTAGATCCTTACTGCTGGCTGGTCGATCTTGCCGCGGCGCTTGCCGAGACGGACAAGTTGTTGACCCGACAGAGTCAGCTGGCCCGCTGGCGAGCGACCGTCTTCGACGAGATGGCTGACGTCTTCTTGCTGTAATACGCAGCCGCTCAGCAGGCCCCGTCGGGCCGCTCGATGTTGAAGGTGTGGCTGTGACCATCGGTGAAGGAGATGGTCACTGTCTCCCCCGCGCCGACCAGCGCGAGCTGATCGGCGGTCAGCATGATCGTGTGCGTGTGCGGTCCGGTGGCCGTGTACGTGATCGCCCGCGTCGATTCGAGATCCGAGCATCCGATCGCGAGATCGTGAAGATGATCCGTTTCGTCCTCGTTCATGATGACGAAGGTCCGTTCCGCGGCATCGACTCCGGCGTCGTCCCCGCCGCACCCCGCCAGCTTCACCGCCATGGGCGCCGCCAGGAGCGCAGCAACTCGACCGAGGAAGTGCCGCCGCTTCATCGAAGCCATTGGACCACGCGCACGCCGGTGGCGAAACGAATGATTTGCTCAGCAGTCGTCGGCAAACTCGTGATCGTGGTCCTTTCCGATCTGCAGCAGCCACATCGGATGTCCGCGGAAGATCCGGTAGGACATCTCGGCGACCGCGTTGGCCGTCGGCGCTCCGTTCGCCGCCGCCTTGGTCCAGATCTCCTTCGCGGAGCAGCGCGGGAGGCGGATCTTCACCTCGTCCTCGCACGACCAGCCCTTCAAGGTGTACACGCTCACCTCGCTGCTGCTCACGAGGACGTAGAGCATGCACGTCGGCTTGTGCTCGACCCCGAGTGGAAGGTCCTTCGGGCGCGCCGCCGCAGACGGCGACATGAACCGGTACAGCACATCGAATTTCTCGTCCAGCTGAAGATTGGCCTTGCCCGACGGGTACACGCCGTCGGCGTCGATGCGAACCAGAACGGCGTCGGGGAAATACGTCTTTGCGGTCGCAAGGGCCTTGGGTAGGTAGCCCGATACGTCCCACGCCGTTGGCTTCGGATTCTTCTCGTTGATGCGCTCGTCCAGCGAGCGTCGCCCTTTCGCGGCTCGGGGCGCATCGGTGTCCGCCGAGATCGGTGTATCCGCCAGCGGCGCTGCCGCGGTCGTCGCAGGGGGGGCCAGGGCGTGGACATCGCCGCCACGAACTGACTCGCGGGCAACAGAGGCTGGCCTGCCGCCCGGATGCGCTCCGGAAGGGGCGGGCTGCGCCCCGTCCGAAGGGCTGCGCAACCGCTCCACGTCCTCCTCCGCGGAGGCAGCTTGCGCCGGCTCGCCCGGAGCTCCCGCCGTCGCCGCCGATTCCACCGGGGGCAGTGCCGGACTGCCCTCGGACGCGGCGCGCCTGTTCGCGTCGCCTGTCGCGTCTCCCGAATTCCGGTCGCCCGTGACAGCCATCGCGATTCCAGCGGCGACGGCCGCGGTCATGAGCACGGCGGCGCCGGCGATCGCCGCGGTGCGCCGCCTGCTCGGTGTTGGGGGCGGGCCGGGGGGAGTCATGCTCGGCGTCGGCGGCCCCACCGACTCGCTCCGCGGCCGGCTGTCGAGCGCATCCCACTCGGAAGGTGGGAGGTTGTGACAAGCACTGGACAGAACGGCAGCTAGCTCGTAGGCCGTTTGCCACCGGTGCGCCGGGTCCTTCGCGAGGGCTCGCAGGATGACCTGCTCGAGTCCGGGTGCCATGTCGGGGGCGATCTGCCGAGGCGGAACGGGCGGGAGCTCGATGTGGCCGCGAAGGATCTCGTAGACCGACGTGCCCGTGAACGGTTTGCGGCCAGTGGTTGCCTCGTAGAGGATCACCCCGATCGCGTAGAGGTCGGCTCGGGCATCCGCCGGTCGCGACTGCGCCTGCTCCGGTGACATGTAGTGGGGCGTGCCGAGCAAAGAACCGGCACGCGTCGGGTCGGGCCCGGTGCGATCTTCGGCGGCGAGCTTGGCAATGCCGAAGTCGAGGATCTTGGCCCTGCCCTGGAGGGTGACGAAGATGTTGTCCGGCTTGATGTCGCGATGAACGACACCCTTCGCGTGTGCGGCTCCCAGCGCAGACAGGACCTCGCCGAGCAAGCGCGCCAGGGTTCCCGCCGGCAGGCGCCCGCGCTGCCCGATCACGCGACCGAGCGGTGAGCCATCGAGATACTCCATGACGATGTAGGGGCGCCCGTCGCTCAGCTTGGAGAGGTCGAGGACGTTGACGATGCTCTCGTGACGGATCAGGTTGACCGCACGAGCCTCCGCGAAGAACCGCTCGATCAAGTCGGAACGCTGGGAGCACTCGTGCGACAGCACCTTGATGGCAACGCGACTTCGAATGGTTGGATTGACACCTTTGTATACGCGTCCCATCCCGCCCGAGCCGACCAGTTGAGCCACACGGTAGGGGCCCAGCATGGATCCGAGCAGAGGATCTCCAGTCGTCACGAACAGCTGTGCTCCGTCCTGAGCGCAGAACCCGCCGTCGTCGAAGACGAGGCCGCACTCGGGGCACACGTTCATGAACGATCAAGATACCACCACGTCGGCGAAGGATCGGCGTCTGCTCCTGGACCATGCGCGTGTGCCCAGCAAGCGGTGTGCCGCGCCGCGCTGACGACCTCGATCGAATCGACTCGAGGTCTTGCGACCCTTCGCTGCTCGTCGGTGTCCGGCCCACCGGACAGGGCGTCCGGCAGCTCGGACAGACCGTCCGGCTGACCGGACAGCTTCCGCTGCCGAGTGCATGAATTCCCACGGGCGTCTCGTGGCTCGCGGCTTGCACCGGTTCGCGCGTGTGTTGACCGTCCCAGTCAACGAACGACCTCGAGAGCGCCTGCTCCAGCACGGAGCCGAAGCGCTGGCGAGTCATGAGCTGGTCGCCCTCATCCTTGGAACGGGCATCGCCGGGAAGTCTGCGGCCGAGCTCGGGGCGGACCTGCTCGACCATGCGGGGGGGCTCCTCGCGCTGTCGCGCGCCGGTGCGCGTGAGCTCGCCACTGCTCATGGCATCGGGATGGCGCGGGCCACCCGGCTGGCGGCAGCGTTTCAGCTCGGCCAGCGAGCGGTTACCGAGCCACTTCCCGATCTGATCGTGCGCGGATCGGTCGACGTCTATAGATACCTATTGCCGCGGCTGCGCGGTCTCATGCAGGAGGTGTTCATCGTCATCGCGCTGGATGCTCGGAACGCCATCCTCCACCACGTAGAGGTCGCGCGGGGCTCTCTGACCGGTGTCGCCGTCCATCCGCGTGAGGTGTTCCGGCCTCTTATTCGAGTTGCGGCTGCCGGCGCCGTGGTGGCCCACAATCACCCTTCGGGGGATCCGAACCCGAGCGAGGACGACCTGGCCCTGACGCGCCGGCTGAGGCGAGCGGGGGATCTGGTGGGAATCCCCGTCCTGGACCACGTGGTGATCGGGGCCCGGGGGTATGCCTCGATTGCCGACGTGATGGGCGCCGAGGACGCGGACTGGGAGGGGGAATGGTGACGTGTCGTGACGTTGCGGCGGGCGACCGCTTTCTTGCCGGGCCTGAACTGAGGTGGTTCAATCGACCGCAATGGTCCGAAGGAGCTGTGACCGATGATCGTCAGCGTCATGTCACGAAGGAGCTTGCTCGCCGCGGTGGCGCTGTTTTCTCTGTCGTCCACAGCGGCGGCGGATGCCAACTCGCTGACCGACTACTTTGGGCCGAGAGAGATATCGCTCGGCGAGACGATGCGCGCAGACTCGTACGGGAGTCTAGCGACGACGCTCAACCCGGCGGGGTTGGCCCTCAACAGGCAGCTGGTGTTCGAGGGGTCGTACGGATACCGGCCAGGGGACAGCGCGTCGGCTGTGGCCGTGTCGGCATGCGACTCGACGGTCGTGGTGCCGGGCTGCTTCTACTACCATTACTTCGGCGCAGAGCCTTCGCTGTCGGGAGAGGACTACGATCGACGGGTTCACGAGGGCGGAATCGCGGCGGCTCGCGCGATCAACTCGCGTCTGTTCTTCGGCGTCAACGCCAGATACTTCGACTACGAGTCGAATCTGATGGGGGAAACGGACTCGAGCGGCTTTGCGGCGGATTTCGGCATCACGCTCAAGGCGACAAGCAACATTCAGGCGGCAGTGGTGGGCTACAACCTGCTGGCCGCCGAATCGGCGCAGTACCCGATGGGGGTCGGCGCGGGCGTCACGGTGCGTCCGGTTGCACCGCTCGCCATCGGCCTCGATGGATTGTGGAACCTGGACGTCCCGGAGGGGAAGGGCACGGGTCGATATGGCGCCGGCATCGAATACTTTCTCCAATCGGCGGATCAGCAGAGCGGGTATCCGATTCGCGCCGGGGTAGTCCACGACCGCGAGCTCGAGGGCACGTACGCCACCGCCGGGCTCGGCTACACGTCCATGAAGGTCGGGCTCGATGTTGGCGCTCGCAAGCAGGTCTCGGGCGGAGACGAGCTCATGGTTCAGGCTGGACTCCGGGTGTTCGGCCCCCACTTTCCCTGATCTCGCGACTGCGCGTAGAGTTGCGCTCGCATGTCGCGCGAGACCCGGCTGGTCCGAAGGCTGAGGGATCGCGACGAACGCGCGTTCCGCGAGATGGTGGACGAGTACGGCGATCGGGTCTTCAACCTCACCTACCGGATGCTCGGCAGTCGCGAGGAAGCCGAGGATCTGGCACAGGAAGTCTTCATTACGGTCTTCAAGTCCATCGACACCTTCCGCGGCGATTCGAAGTTCTCCACGTGGCTGTACCGGATCACCGCCAACCACTGCAAGAATCGGATCAAATACCTGGCGCGGCGTCACGACCGCGGCAAGGCGGAGCTCGACGAGCGGGCCGAGGGAGGGGCCGACGGCCCGAGTCTCGGGGCGCCGAAGCCATCGCCCCGACCCGACATCCAGCTCGAGGGCGCCGAGATGGAGCGCGTGCTGCAGGAGGCGATCGCCGAGCTCGAGGAAGAGCAGCGAATCCTCGTGATCCTTCGCGATGTGGAAGATCTATCGTACGAGGAGATCTGCGTGATTACGGAGCTGCCCGAGGGCACCGTCAAGTCGCGCTTGCACCGCGCCCGTTTGGCCCTGCGCAAGAAACTGCTAAAGCATATGTGACGGCCGATGAGCGAAGAGCCGCAGAACCAGGCACACGAGGAAATCGAGGCGAAGCTGTCCGACTATGTGGAGGGCAGCCTTCCGGCGGCAGAGGTCACCGTGGTGGAGGAGCATCTTCGCGGCTGTTCCTCGTGTACGGAGGCGCTCGCCGCGGTCAAGGAGACGGTGAACGCGCTGTCCGGGCTGCACAAGATCCCGGCGCCGCCTCACTTCGATCGCGATGTTGCGGAGACGATCCGCCGGCGATCGGGTGGGCGCTTCTTTGGACGCCGCGCCTTCGGGGATCGCGTGCCGCTCGAGCTGTTGGCGATCCTCGCGCTGGCGCTTGGCCTCGCTCTCTATTTTTTCCTGCGGCGGTCGGAGACCGGCTCGCTCCGTCCGTTCGACCGGGGATCACAGCATCACGAGAGCGGCGACGATACGCCCGACGTGGCTCCGCGGCCCTGAAGCGCGCGCGTGGGCCGCGGTCAGCCGTTCGCCTTCTCGAATTCTGCCATCAGGGAGACCAGCGCCTCGCAGCCCGCCTGGGGGAACGCGTTGTAGATGCTGGCCCGCATGCCGCCGACGGAGCGGTGGCCCTTGAGGCCGGACAGCTTGCGCTTCTTGGCCTCGGCGAGGAACTTCTCCTCGAGCTCTTCGCTCGGTGCGCGGAAGCAGACGTTCATCAGCGAACGGCTGTCGCGCCGCGCCGTTCCGCGGAAGAACGAGCTGCGATCGAGGTAGTCGTAGATGACCGCGGCCTTGGCGCGGTTGCGTTCGGCCGTCGCAGCGAGGCCACCGTTCGCCTTGATCCACGCGAACACCTCGGCGACCACGAAGATGCCGAAGGTCGGCGGCGTGTTGTACATCGACTTCTCCTTCGCGTGCGTGCGGTACTGCAGCATGGTCGGGAGATTGCTGGCGGCGCGCTCGACCAGGTCCTTGCGCACGATGACGAGCGTGATCCCGGACGGCCCCAGGTTCTTCTGCGCACCCGCGTAGATGAGGCCGTACTTCCGGACGTCGATCGGCCGGCTGAAGATGTCACTCGAGGCGTCGCAGATGAGCGGCGCGCCGCTGGGCGGAATCGGTTCGGTCGACCATTGAGTCCCGAAGATCGTGTTGTTGCTCGTGAAGTGGGCGTAAACCGGGCGTTCCGACCATCGGTGCTCGCCCGGCGCGGGGATGTAGGAGAAGTTCTGGTCCTCGCTCGACGCGGCCACGTGCACCCGGCCGAATCGCTTCGCCTCGGCGACTGCCTTCTGGGACCACGCGCCGGTCATGACGTAGTCGGCGGTCGCCTCCGGCGTGAGGAAGTTCATCGGCACCATGAAGAACTGCGTCGAGGCGCCACCTTGCAGGAAGAGGACATCGTAGTCAGCCGGGATATCGGCGATCTCGCGGCACAGCGCCTCGGCGCGATCGGCCACGGCGGAGAATTCCTTGCCGCGGTGGCTGTGCTCCATGACTCCGATTCCCGAGCCGGCCAGGTTCCACAGCGCCTCCTGGCTGTTGTGGATGACCTCTTCGGGAAGGACGGCGGGACCGGCCGAGAAGTTGAAGATGCGATCGCTCACGACGTGTCTCCTGTTTTCTGCGCGCCGGCTGCGCGCTACTCACCCGATGCTTGTCAGATCGACGCTGAGGATCTCCTCGCAGGACCGGCGGATGCGATCGAGGTCGGTCTCGGACGGAGAGGTGTCGAGCTGGATGCGGGCGCTGGCTGCGAGGGCGCCCTCGTAGATGACGTTCTCCATCTCCTCGACGTTGATGCGGGCCTCGCTCAGGACCTGGAACACCTGGGCCAGCACTCCGGGCCGGTTCCGGTGGCGCACGGTGAGCAGGCAGGTGGCAGGACTCTTCACCGCCCGATTCACGCAGTGAAGCACCTCGCCGGTGGAGTGAAAGTGGCGGATGATGCGGACTGCTTCGAGCGCGATGGAAGTCTGCGCCTGGTCGGTGGAGGCGCCGACGTGGTGGGTGCCGTAGACGCCGTCGGCTCGCGCGATCGCGCAGTCGAATTCGCCCGTCGCCGTCTTGGGCTCGCCCTCGAACACGTCGAGGCCGGCGCGCAGCTTTCGCTCGGCGATGCCCCAGCGGAGCGCCTCGTCGTCAAGCACCGAACCTCGCGAGGTATTGATGATGTAGGCGCCCTCTTTCATGGCGCCGATGAAGTCGCGGCCGACCAGCTTGCGCGTACCGGGACCGCCGGCCAGGTGGACGCTCACCACGTCGCTGCGGCCGGCTACGTCGAGAGGGGTCTCGGCCCACTCGACGCCGAGCTCTCGAGCGCGTTCGGGCGTGAGGCTGCGCGACCATGCGACGACTGGCATGCCGAACGCGTGCGCCCGCTCGATGACCGCGAGTCCGATGGGGCCGAGGCCGAGGACGCCCAGAGTGCGGCCGAAGAGTCCGCGGGCGGCCCCGTACTCCTTCTTGTTCCACTGCTTCTGGCGCAGATCGATGGTCTGGTCGGGGATGCGCCGGTCGCAGGACAGAATGAGACCCCAGGCGAGCTCGGCGACTGCGACGGCGTTCTTACCCGGGCAGTTCGCGACGTAGATGCCCTCGGCGGAGGCGGTGGCGACGTCGATCGTGTCGTAGCCCGCGCCGGCGCGGACGACGAGCTTGAGACGTGCGCCAGCCGTGAGGGCAGCGGCACGGACCTCGGTGCTTCGCACCACGAGGACGTCCGGGTCGCCGCTGGCGATCGCGGCGACCAGCGTTTCGCCGGCCAGACCGGGGCGCAGGTCGACCGCAAAGCCGTGGGCGCGGAGCTCGCCCACGCCGACCTCTTCGAACTTGTCGGCGACGAGTACCTTCATCGTGAACTGGACGGGAGAGCGCTGTCGCTTCGTCAGTCGGCCGATTGCCAGAAGAACACGGTGATGGCGAGGCAGTGGAACGCCTCATCGCTCGATTGGGTGACGACCATGTCACGGACCTCGATCGCCGGGTTTGTCCTGAGCCACTCGGTCACCTTGTCCCCCAGCTTCTCCCTCTCCGAGACCATCGTGGCCGAGAATACCTTCACTCCGTTGAACCGCCGGTCCTCCCCGAAGGAGGCCTGGCCGGTGCTTACGTTGGAACGCATTTCGGTTACCACTGCCCTCTCTCGTTCGCGTTGGTCACACCGGCGCCGCAGGGCGTCCGGCATCTCGTGTGGCCTGATGTTCCTTGATGATCTGGTTCACCTCGTCGTCGGTCAGCACTCGGTTGCCCCGCTTGGCCGCCATCAGGATGGTCTGCACGAGCTCGCGGGTTGCCTCGTGCCCCCGCTTCTGCAGCCAGTAGATGACGTTGGACTCCCCCGAGTAGTGACCGATCTCTATTTCCTGTTCGCGGCCGAACATACCAGCCGGAACTCCGGAATAGATGCGGTCGGCGAGCCAATCGTGGCCCTTCTTCTCGGCCTTGATGATGGCGGCGGCGTGGACTCCGGTCGCTGTGCGAAAGGCGTCGGAGCCGGCAAGGGGGTACTGCGGCGGGATGCCCACGTGGGTGGCTCGCGAAGCGACCCGGCACCAGAGAAGCAGCTTCGACAGGTCGTGGTCGGGCAGCTCGCCGAGGAGCTTGAGGTTCAGCATCACCTGATCGAGAGCCGCGTTGCCGACTCGCTCGCCGAGTCCGAGCGCGGTTCCGTGCGCTCGGTCGGCACCATACTCGATGGCGAAGATCGTGTTGACGACTCCCAGGCCGCGGTCGTTGTGGCCGTGCCAGTCGATTCCGACGTCGCGGCGACCCATTCCGTCGAGCAGGTTTCGCGTGAACCTCAAGAGGTTCTTGATGCCGTCGGGTGTGGCGTGTCCGACGGTGTCGCACAGGCAGAGGCGATGGGCACCGTGATCGACCGCGTTGCGGAAGAGCTTGTCGAGCACGTCCGGCCGCGAGCGCGTGGTGTCCTCGGTCACGTAGGTCACCGGCAGGCCGTTGCGCGCCGCGAGATCGATGGCATCGGCGGAGCGCTTCAGCAGGAGATCGAGGTCCCAGTCCTCGGCGTACTGCCGGATCGGCGACGAACCGATGAAGGCCATGACCTCAATCTCGATGCCGACCGCCTGGGAGACGTCGATGACCGCCTGGACGTCTTTGATGTGGGTCCGCGCTGCGCAGGCGGCCTTGATGGAGAGGCGCTGATCGCGAATGAACGTCGCCAGAGTCGTGCAGTCGGCGACGGCGCGCGGGCCTGCTCCGGGCAGGCCGATGTCGATGTGATGGATTCCGAGGTCGTTGGCGATCTCGGTGAAGAGGACCTTGTCCTCGATGCGCGGATCGACGACGGACGGCGACTGGATACCGTCGCGCAGCGTCTCGTCCATGAACGTGAACTTCCGCTTCGGAGACAGCGGCGCGACCTTCTCGACCGAGTTCCAGTCGTAGATGAGCTGCTCGTCGTTCAGCTCGAGCCCGGCATCCGTGGACCCCCGGACGCGTCCGCCGTTGTTCGACATATCGAACGCTTAGCACGTCTGGCGAGCGGCTTCATCCCTTCCATTCCGGCAGGGTGGCTGGCCGTGGGGGATTGTTCCCGAGCAATTCCGCGGAGTCAGAAAAGCTCGGACAGGACGTAGATCGCGATGAGAGCGACAGCGGCCACCGCCGCGAGGACCAGGACCCAGCCGAGGGCGAGCGCGGCGCTGGCGAGCGCGACACCGGCGACGACGAGGCCGTAGTTGCCCTCTCGGCGCAGGATGCTGGCGGTGCAGGCGAGGGCGGCGGCGACCCAGAGAGGGATGGTGACGCGCGGGTCGGGGATGTGCTGGAAGAGGGCGTCTTGCCGCATCTGCAGGACGGCCGCGATGGCGATGCTGATGACGCCAAGGCCGAAGCAGGCGACTCCTGCCGCGTGCTGGATCCACCAGCGCGAGGGCTGGGGCGGGCGGGCGGCCGGCTCGAGGGAGGGCATGTCCCTCGAGTATAGCGCGTCCTCTCAGACGTCGACCGAGAGGCCCATCTGCATGCGCAGCTTGCTGCAACTGGGACTGATCGCGAAGTCGATGAGGTCGGTGAGGGCGTCGGTGTCGCCGCTCTCGCGGGCGAAGCGAGCGGCGGCAGGCAAGTCGCCCGAGAGGACGAGGCCGACCCGATCGGCCGTGCGGGCCATGGCCCGGGTCCAGCGCGAGAGGTTGATAGTGCGGTTCTCCGAGCGCAGGTATTCGAGCAGGCGGCCGACCTCGCCGAGATCGTCGGGGGTGAGGCCGCCGATCGCGTCGCGCAGATCGACCACCGTCTGCTCGAGGTCTTCCGTGCCGCCGCGGTGGGTGGCGGAGAAGGCGGCCAGGAGGATCTGCTTGAGAAAGCGGGCCGGGTGGGAGCCGGCGAGTGTGCGGCCGGCGCGCAGGTAGCTCATGGCGCGGCCGAGCCGGAAGCTCAGCTCCGAGCGCTCCGGCGCGGCGAGGGCCTCGTCTCCGACCAGAAGGACCGGCGGGGACACGGCGGCGACGTGGATCTGGTGGCCGAAGTCGGGGCGGGCGTAGACCGGTGGCACCGAGACAGTCAGCATGTGGGCGGCGTAGGCGCGCATGCGGAGGAAGGCGGGAGGCAGGTCGCCGTCGTCGAGGCGGGTCCCCTCGCTCACCTCGGTGTCGGCGAGGTGCACGGGCGCGGTGCGGCCGACGACGGGCTCGAGGAGGGCGAAGAGGTGACCGATCGGCGCGGAGTCTTCTGGATGGCGGACCTCGTCCCACAGCTCATCGTCGAAGCGCTGCTGGGCGCGAACGACGAAGCGCGGCCGGTAGCGCTGGTACATCTCCTGCGCCGTCGTCGGGGCGGCGCTCATGGCGACCAGCGCCGATGCGCTCATGAACGCGACGTCGAAGCGCGACGCGGCCATCGCCTGCTCGAACAGCGAGGCCACCGCGTCCGGCGAGCTGGGGTCGCGCTTGAAGCGGATGCGCAGCTCCTGGGCGCGCTCGTGAAAGCGGTCGAGCGTGCCGCTTTCGATGTCGGCCAGCGCCGCCTGGATCGCCGGGTTCTCCGGCTGCAGCCGCGCGGCCGAGGCGTAAGCGATGCGGGTCGACTCGAGATCGTCGAGCTCGTTGCGATAGAGGCCGGCGAGCTTGAGCCAGATGGACAGCTCGCGCTCGGTGTCTCGCCCGGCGAGGCGATAGAGGAGACGCCGGTACTGCCGCTCGATCGGGCGTACCTCGCCCCGCCGGCGCCACAGGGCCTCGAGCCCGGCGAGCGCGGCGTCGCGCGTCGGGTCGGCGTCGAGGGCCCGCTCGAGGTGCATGACCGCCAGCTCGTCGTCCTTCCCGAGCGAGGCGATGATGACGCCCTTGTACTCGTGGGCGGCCGGGTGGTCCGGGTTGATGGCCAGCGCCTGGTTGAGGTGGGGCAACGCGGTGTCGGCGGCCTTGGGGGAGCGGCCGTCGGCGGCGAACCGGGCCCAGCCGAGCGCGGCGTGGTACGCGGCCTCGTTGGGCGCGGAGGCGATCGAGGTCTCGAGGTTGGCGATCGCGTCGGCGAACTTGCCGGCGGCGAACATGTCCTCGGCGGCGCGGAAGCCGATCTCCGCCTCGAGCGTCGGGGGGCGGGAGGCGGCCTCGCGCGCCTTGAGCTCGCGGTCGTGCTCCGCGCGCGCCTTGCCGTCGAGCAGGACCTTGCGCGAGCGCTCGAACGCCTGGTGGATCTCCTCGAGCTTCGCGTAGTCGCGCCCCAGGTCGTACCGCTGGAACGACTGGGCGGAGAAGCGCGCCATCCTCTCCATCGACGCGGCGATGATGGCGGCCGGCGTGGCGCGGCGGTCGATCCCGAGGACCTCGTAGTGGGTCGCGCCCTGGATGCGCAGGTACTCCTCGAGCACCTGGCGGCGGGCGGCGACCAGGTCGGCGTCCTCGAGCTTCTCGACCTCGATGAGACCGGAGTCGTCGTGCGCCCGCTGGCCGCCGTCGTCGTCGCCGGGCGAGGGGCCGGCGTGCTCGGTGCCGGTGATCTCGTCGCCGAAGAGGGCGGAGTAGAACGACTCGATCTTGGGCGTCGGGCGCGCCTCGCGGAGCCCCTTCGAGTGATCGAAGAGATCCCCGACCGACAAGGCGTCGCCGGAATCGGCGAGCGAGCCGGCGGTGGCGGTCGCCTCGGCGGTGATGCCGTCGCACAGGACGAGCGCCTCGAGGACGGTGAACAGGCCGACGCGATCCATGCCGGCCGCCTCGAGCCCCTCGGGGGTCAAGCCGTCGCGCCACAGGTCCGGCATGCGGTTGCCGAAGATGCGGCGAATGGACGGCAGCAGCGCCTCCCCACGCTGGCTCAGGTGCAGCTTGCGGCCGCGCAGCACGGCGACCCGGGGCGGGAGCGGCTCGATCGAGGCGGTCCGGCGCAGGCCGCGCAGCACCACGCTCTGCATCTCGAGCGCCTCGCCGTGGAAGCCGGGGGCCGGCTGGCTGCGCGGCTGGAAGCTCCACGCCCCGTCGGGCCAGCGGAGCGCGCGCATCAGCTTGAAGCGGGCCTGGGCGGTGAGCTGCTTGATGAGCTCCTGCGTGGTGAGCGCGCCGTTGGCGATGAGCGCGGTGCCGACCTTCTCCCCTTCGGTGGCGGCCCGGTGCATCGCGGCGTCGTGCTTGGCGCGATCGATGATCCCGCGGGCCAGCAGGAAGTGGCCGAGGGTCTCGTCGCGCACGTTCGATGCCACGCTGCGCGGGTGGCCGACCACCAGGTCGACCTCCTTGGCGACCCGGCCGCGGCGCAGGCTCAGCCGTCCGGTCGCCTGCGCCTCCCACAGGTCGAGCAGAACCGCCGGCAGGGGCCGCTCGGCGACATCGCCCGACAGCGGCTGGAGCGGAGGGGCGGTGCGGGTCGGCAGCCGGGGCGGGGGCGCGGTCTGCCGGGCGTCGGCGGCGTCGCCGTCGCTGGCGGGCTCGGGCCGGAGCGGGGCGAGCGTGGCGGCGAGGAACTGCGGCAGATCGCGCAGCTGGTAGGGCTTGGTGAACAGGCGACCGCGCAGCTCGGTGACCTGGTTGGAGACCTCGTCGTCCTGATAGACGCCGCCGATCACCGCGAGCGGGGTATCGACGCCTCCCGGCAGCGCTCGCAGCTGGGCGCACAGCTCGAGCCCGCTCTGCTTGCCCAGCTGGGTGTCCACCACGACGAAGTCGAATCCGTGCTCGCCGAAGAGGCGCAGCGCTTCGTCCACGTCGACCGCGCAGACGACCTCGACCTTGAAGTCGCGCACCAGCGGGTCGTGGACCAGGATCTTCTCGATGACCGAGCGCTGGAACTTGTCGTCGTCGACGATGAGGACCTTGGCCATGGTCGACCGGGCGCCTTCTTCACTCGGCCACGTGACAGGCGGCCTTGGTTCCGTTGGCCAGCTTCCTGAGCTGCGGCAGCTCGTCGAAGCAGGCCTTCGGCTTGTTCTGGACCTGGCAGCGCGGATGGAACGGGCACCCCTTGGGGGGATCCATCGGGCTCGGGACGTCGCCCTCCAGGATGATCCGCTTGCGCCGCGTCGTCGGATCGAGCGTCGGCACCGCCGACAGGAGGGCCTGGGTGTAGGGGTGCTTGGGGCTAGAGTAGAGCTGCGCGGCAGCCGCCAGCTCGACGACCTTGCCGAGGTACATGACCGCGACGCGGGTGCAGATGTGCTGCACGATCTTGAGGTCGTGCGAGATGAACAGGTAGGTCAGCTTTTCCTCGGCCTGCAGATCCTGGAGCAGGTTGACGATCTGGGCCTGGATCGAGACGTCGAGGGCGCTGATCGGCTCGTCGCACACGATGAAGCGCGGTTCGACCGCCAGCGCGCGCGCGATCCCGATGCGCTGCCGCTGTCCGCCCGAGAACTCGTGCGGGTAGCGCCCGACCGCATCGCCGCGCAAGCCGACCTTGTTGAGGAGTGCAGCCACCTTGTCTCGCCGTTCGGCCCGATTCCTGGCCAGGCCGAAAATTTCCAGCGGCTCGCCGAGTGTATCGCCGACCGTCATCCGTGGGTTGAGCGAGGCGTAGGGATCCTGGAAGATCATCTGCATCCGCCGCCGCACCGGCCGGAGCGACGGCTGCGACTGGTGGGTGATGTCGACCCCCTCGAAGAGGACCTGGCCGCCGGTCGGGTCGAGCAGCCGGAGGATCGTGCGCCCGAGGGTCGACTTGCCACACCCCGACTCGCCGACCAGGCCGAGCGTCTCGCCCGGGAGTATCTCGAGGTCGACGCCGTCGACCGCGCGGACCAGCGCCGCGCGCCGCACGAGAGCGCGCCGCACCACCTGGTGGACCGGCAGGCCGCTCTGCTTGGGCCAGGCGACCTTCTGCGGGAAGTGTTTCTCGAGCCCGCGGATCTGCAGCAGCGGCGCTGCCCCGGTGGCGGACGGAGAGGCGGTGCCGGCGGCCGGGGCGGCGTCGGTCAAGCGAGCGCCCCCTCGACCGGAAAGTGGCAGCGCACCGCCGTCTTGCCGAGCTGCACCAGCTCGGGCTCTTCCTCCCGGCAGCGCTCGGCGACCGCGGGACAGCGGTCCTGGAACTTGCAGCCGCGCGGCAGCTCGTGGAGGCTCGGCACCATTCCCTTGATCTCCTGCAGCCGGCCGCGGACGACCTCGCTCAGGGTCACACCCGACGGCTGGTAGCTCGGGACCGAACGCAGGAGGCCGGCCGAATAGTGGTGGCGCGGCTGGGCGAAGAGGTCCTCGGTCGCGGCGCGCTCGACCACCCGGCCGGCGTACATCACCACCACCTCGGTGCAGGTCTCGGCGACCACGCCGAGGTCGTGCGTGATGAGCATGATGCTCATGCCGAGCTCCTGCTGCAGCACGCGCAGGAGGTCGAGGATCTGCGCCTGGATGGTGACGTCGAGCGCGGTGGTCGGCTCGTCGGCGATGAGCAGGTCGGGCCGGCAGGCCAGCGCCATGGCGATCATCACGCGCTGGCGCATCCCACCCGACAGCTGGTGCGGATAGTTCTTCACCCGGTCGACCGGCGACGGGATGCCGACCAGCCGGAACATCTCGACCGCCACCTCCATCGCCTCGGAGCGGCTCTTCTTCTGGTGCAGCCTGACCGCCTCCGCCACCTGGTCGCCGACCGTGAAGACCGGGTTGAGCGAGGTCATCGGCTCCTGGAAGATCATCGAGATCTTGTTGCCGCGGATCTCGCGCATGGCGCGGTCGTCGAGCCCGAGCAGATCGCTCCCCCGGTAGCGGATGGAGCCGCCGGCGATGCGGCCGGGCGGGTTGGGGATGAGGCGCATGATGCTGAGCGCCGTCACCGACTTGCCGCAGCCCGACTCGCCGACCACGCCGAGGGTCTGGCCGGGCGCGACCTCGAAGGAGACCCGGTCGACCGCGCGCACCGTGCCGTGCTCGGTGCGAAACTCGGTCACCAGCTCCTTCACCTCGAGCAGATTCTCGGCGGCCCCGGCCTGCGAACGAGCTTCTGCCTGCGCCTGGGCCATGGCGTCCGACCATAGCACGCGATTGCTGGCCCGGCAGTCGGGGCCGGGAGCAACAGCTCAGGGACTGGGCGCCGGTCCCGTCGCGCCGGTCGACGGCCGCGCGGGGGCCGGTGACGCGGCCGGCGCCGCCTGCTTCTTCTGGCCGCACACGGCGAGACCCTGCACCTGCGTGACCTGGTACTTGTCCGCAGGCTGCGGCGGCAGGTTGATCCTTCGTGTCGCCCACTCGACCACCAGGTCGGCCTTCTCCTGCGGCTGGACGAACTTGCTGTAGACCGGCAGGCGGAAAGCGATGCCGTCCTCCGACTTCACCGTCTTCATCTTCTTGTTGTTGAGCTTCCACTCGACCTTGCCGGCGGCGTCGCGGACCGTGCTCTCCAGGACCTCCCACTTGCCGCCGTCACCGTCGTTGCCGTCGAGCACCAGGTGCTGCTTCTGGCCGTTCTTCGACACCAGGTCGACCTCCCAGGTCCCGTTCCGGTCGTTCCACTTCACCGTGCCGGTCGGGTCCGGGATGATGGGGGTCGAGCCGACCGCGAGGAGCAGGAAGTCGTCGGGCTCCATGCTGACCCGCAGGAGCTGGGCGATCGCCTGCCGGTCGCAGACGCCCTCCAGCTGGCACTTGTGCTCGAAGTCCTGGAACGTGAAGTTGGTCCCATCGCACGCGAGGTCGGCGGCCGTCATGTCCGTCTGCGGGTTGATCCCGTTGAACCTGACCTTGGCCCCCTTCTCCCCCATGACGTGCATGGTGGTCTTGATGCGCTCCTTGCCGAGCCAGTAGTCCATCGTGTTCTGGGTCGCGACGTAGGTCTTCGCCTTGTCGCCGACCTGCCGCAGGTGCTGGACGAAGAGGTCCGCGCCGGGGGTCGCGTACGGTTGCTTGATGTGGTCGCCGCAGCCGAGCGCGAGGCCGGCCAGCGCGAGAGCCAGGAAGCGGGAGCGCATCCTACAGTTTACGCAGGATCACGCTGCCGATCGAGTAACCAGCGCCGAACGAGCACAAGACTCCGATCGCTCCCGGCGCCAGGTCGTCGTGATAGTGATCGAAGGCAATGATCGACCCGGTCGACGCGGTGTTCGCGTACCGGTCGAGCACGATGGGCGCCCGCTCCTGGGTCGGCTCCTCGCCGAGGATTCGCCGCACGATCGCCTCGTTCATGTTCACGTTGGCCTGGTGCAGCCAGTAACGCGCCACCCGCTTGGGGTCGAAGCCGAGCGACTCGAGGTGGCTCACCATGAAGTGCGAGGCCAGCGGGACCACGTCCTTGAACACCTTGCGGCCCTGCTGATAGAAGAGCTTGTCGGTGTCGAACATGGTCGTCGGGTCGCAGCGGTTGAGGTAGCCGCCGTTGTTCCGGATCGTGTTCGAGTACTTCGACATCAGCTTGGTGCCGAGGACCTCGAACGAGCCGGGGCGCGCCCGCTCGATGGGCTCGAGCACCAGCGCGGTCGCCGCGTCGCCGAAGATGAAGTGACTGTCACGGTCTCGCCAGTTGGCGTGGCCGCACATGATCTCCGGGTTGACCACCAGCGCGCAGCTGGCGTTGCCCGTGCGAAGGGCGTCGGTGGCGATCTGGATGGGGAAGGTGCCGGACGAGCAGCCGACCGCCAGGTCGTAGGCGAACCCGCGCGCCCCGATCGCGTTCTGCACCTCGATGCCGATCGACGGGTACAGGCGCTGGAGATTCGCGGTGGCGAGGATCACCATGTCGATGTCCTCGCCGCAGCGCCCGGCGCGCTCGAGCGCCTGCTCGGCCGCCTTGACCGCCATCTCGGCCTGGATGCAGAGCTCGCTGTCCGGCCGCTGCGGGATGTTCGGGCACATGCGATCCGGATCGAGGATGCCGGTCTTGTCGACCAGCCTGCGCTCCCTGATCCCCGATGCCTTGAGGACGAACTCCGGGCTGGACTCGGGCAGCGGCTGCGCGGTCCCGGCCGCGATGGCGTCGGCGTTCTTCGCGTTCTCGCGGCGGACGAACTCGTTGAACGCCGCACACAGCTCGTCGTTCGAGACGACCGTCTCCGGGAAATTCGTCCCCGAGCCGGCGATGGCGATACCTGTGCTCATGAGTCCGGGACCATACCCGGGCCCGGCCGATAATCAACTGGCGACTCGTCCGGTCACCCAGCGCCCGGGCCCCGACAGGGAGTCGCTTCGCGGGGTTGATGGATCTCGCCTGCGCGGTCCGAGGGTCGGACCAATCGTTCCGCGCGCTTCTCGCCGGACTCTCCGCGTCGTGCGTGAACGCCGCCTCACTCGTGGACCACGATGAACTGGCGCTGGAAGCCGACCAGGAGCTCCATCTCGCGATCGCCCACCTCGGTTCGCACCCGGTGGAAGCGGGTCAGGAGCGACGGCGGGCAGTCGGTCCCCGCACAGATGTTCTGGTACGGCTTCGCGGGGAAGGCCTCGATCATCGCGCGCGGCACCACCAGCGAGCCGGTATCGTCCGCCTCACAGTCGATGTACGCGAACACCGGTGTTCCGTGCGCGCCGTTGTTCGACTTCAGCTGCAGGCCGACGCGGCTTCCCGGCTCTGGATCGTCCCAGGTGAGCTCGAGGTCGGCGCCGTCGTTCAGCTCCAGCGTGTCATCGCCGGTGTCGCCGCCCTCGACCAGGTCGATCGAGATCGCCGACACCCCTTCGGTGTCGAGCGAGAACGCGGCGACCTCGCCGCCGGCGGCGTCGAGCGAGACCGGGTCGCCGGCGCCGAACAGGTCCTCCGGCGGCGGCGCGTCGGCGTAGTAGCCGTACTCGTGATACGGCATGACGACGTCCGCGGCCGGCGCGCTCACGGTCACGGTTCCGGCCGACAGCGAGGTCGGGAAGGGGACACACTCCCCGTCGCTGTCGCAGATGCCGTCGCACGGCGAGCAGTCGGCCGGCTGGTAGACGTAGTAGCGGCACGCCCCCGCTTCCATGTCGAGGCGGTGAAAGAGCGGCCGCGGGTCGAGGATGCTGCCGAACACCTGGGTGTATGCAGTCCCGGTCTCGCCCCAGCCCATCTCCATGGCGACGAACTGACCGTCGGCCGGAGGCGGCGCCAGGTCGCCGCCGCCGCCATCGGCCTCGGGCGCGCCGTCGGCGCCGCCGGCGTCTCCACTGCCGCCGTCGTCGTCACCACCACAGGCTGCCAGCAAGAGAACGGCGATCGCGATGCGGGACATGCGGGCCTTCTTCAGCAAGCCGCGCGCCAGCCCGGCACCGCGCCTCCTCGCGACGTTGCGGGGCGCGGTCGACAGAAATCCGAGGCGCCGGCGCCGCTCAGATCGCGTTCACGCCGGTCAGGTTCTTGGCGATGATGCGCCGCTGGATCTGCCCGGTCCCCTCGAAGATGTCGTAGATCTTCGCGTCGCGGTACCACTTCTCGACCGGGTGGCCGGGCTCGAGGGCCTCCTCGCCGAGGAGCGCCATCGCCCGGGTGGTCACCAGCTGGGCGGTGCGCGCCGCGTGCGCCTTGGACATCGAGGCGAAGGACACGTTGTCCATCCGGTGGTCGGCCATCCATGCCGCGCGATGCACCAGGAGGCGCGAGGCGTGGATCTCCATCTCCATCTCGGCGAGCGCGAAGGCCACGTGCTGGTGGCCGCCGAGCGGCGTCCCGCGCAGCGTCCCGCCGCGCACCCGCTCGAGCAGGTACTCGAAGGCGGCCCGCGCGATGCCGACCGCCTGCGCGCCCACCGCCGGGCGGGTCGAGTCGAGCATCTTCTTGGTGTCGCCCAGTCCCTCGCTCGGTCCCGGGCCGCCCAGCATCATGTCCTGGTGGACGCGGCAGTCCTCGAAGTGCACCTGGGCGGTCTCGGATGCGCGGATCCCGAGCTTGGTCTCTTTTCTGCCCGGAATCAAGCCGGGGGTCCCGCGCTCGACGATGAACCCGCGCACCCCGGCGCGCCCCAGCGACGGGTCGGTCTGTGCCCACACCACGTAGACGCTGGCCGAGTGGCCGTTGGTGATCCACTGCTTGTGGCCGCGCAGCACCCAGTGGTTGCCGTCCTTCCTGGCCGTGGTCGCCAGCGACGAGATGTCCGACCCGGTCTGCGGCTCGGAGAGCGCCATGGCCGCGACCTTGACCCGCCCTTTTTCATCCTCGCCCTTGAGCGCTGCCTTGAAGACCTGCTTCTGCTCCTCGTTGCCGATCCGCCCGACCGGCGCCGCCGCCAGCGACGATCCGCCGATGGCGAGCGCGATCCCGGCACAGCCCCAGGCCAGCTCCTCGACCCCGACCACCGCGAGCCGGCCGCCGCGGCTCGGCTTCTTCTCCCCCTCGGCGTCCTCGTCGCCGGCGATGCGCCGCGCCTCGAGCATCGCGCTCTGTCCCAGGCCGAACGCGCGCACCTTCTTCATCAGGTCCCACGGCATCGACTCCTCGCGGTCGTGCTTCTCCGCGATGGGCCGGATCTCCTTCTCGGCCAGCGCGTGCATCATCTGATGCGCCGCGCCGAACATCGGGTCGCCGTGCATGATGTCCATCAGGCGCCTCCTCGCGACGACGTCGTCTGGGCCAGCACCCGGGCGAAGGCCTCGTTGCCGCCCAGCACCTCGAAGGCGCGCGCGTCGCGCATCAGCTTCTCGACCGGGAAGTCGTTGACGAAGCCGTAGCCGCCGTGGATCTGCACTGCCTCGATGGTCGCGCGCGACACCACCTCGGCCGCCAGGTCGCGCGCCCGGCTGGCGGTGTCCGCCGCGCCGGCCGCCCCGCGATCGATCTCCCACGCCGCCTGGAGCACGTAGGCGCGCGCCGCCGCGATCGCGGTCTGGTTCGAGTCGCGCATCCGCGCCAGCGACTGAAAGCGCCCGATCGGCTGGCCGAACTGGATGCGATCCTCGGCGTAGGCCGCCGCGTACTCGATGGCCGCCGCCGCCACCCCCAGCCCGCGCGCCGCCAGCGAGACCCGGTACCAGGCCAGAATCTCCTCGACCGCCGCCCCGCCCAGCACCATCTCCGGCGCCACCTCGAACCGCTCGAGCGCCAGGCTGCCCCAGGCCGCCGCCCGCCAGCCGGACGGGGTCGCCGGCGCCGCCCGCCCGGCCGGCACCGCCAGCAGGAACACGACCGGCCGCTCGCCGGCGCGCGCCGAGACCAGGACGTGGCTCGCCGCTGCCAGCCCGGGCAGGGGCCCCAGCCGCCCGCTCACCGCCAGCCCGCCGCGCGCATCGGCCGTCACCGCCAGCCGCTCGTAGAAGTCGTGGGCGAAGCCGGCCAGCCGCCCGGCGCCCAGCGCGGAGAAGAGCGAGTCCCTGGCCGCCGCGCTGCCCCAGCGGGCCACCGCCAGGGCCGGCTCGACGTTGCTCTCGACCAGCGCCGCCATCGCGGCGCAGCCGCGCCCGAGCTCGTAGCCGCGCAGCGCGCGCGCCAGGTGCGAGTAATCCCCGTCGAGCAGGCCGCCCGCCGCCTCGGGCACCGCGTCCACCATGAGACCGAGCTCGCCGGCCGACTTCCACAGCTGGGCGGGGGCCGCCGCCGCGCGGTCGGCCTCGGCCGCCCAGGCGCGCAGCTGCTTCTCGCTCCAGCGGCGGAGCGTGGCCACCAGGAGCGCTTGCTCGTCGTCGAGGGCGAAGTCCATCTGGTGGCGAGGGGCGGATTCGAACCGCCGACACAGGGCTTATGAGACCCCCGCTCTACCGGCTGAGCTACCCCGCCAGGGGGAGGGGGCAGGAAGATAGTCGGCCGCACGGCGGCGGGCAAGTGCCGTGCGCCAAACGCACCTGGAGTTGACTTCCGGCCGCCTGCGGGGCAATTTGTGTGCAGCTAACACGTCGTATTCGCGAGCGCGCTCGGGGATCGTCTAACGGTAGGACAGCGGCCTTTGGAGCCGCTCGTGGAGGTTCGAATCCTTCTCCCCGAACTCGACCGACCACACTCATGAAGCTCCTCAAAGGCGAACGGCTCTTCTTCGGCTGCAAGATCGACAGCAAGCTGCGCGAGGCGCTCGCGCAAGCCAAGCCGGGCGACCGCCGCTATTTCGAGGATCCCAACGGCGAGTTCCTGCGCGTCTTGACCTTCGAGGACGAGCGCTGGATCGGCAAGGTCATGGGCGGAGGCGTTCAGGTGAGCGACGTGGAGGACATCCAGCGCAACGTGGTCTCGATCCTCCGCCGGGTCGCGCCCAACGTCCGCACCTCGCCCTCGTCGATCAAGATCTTCGCGGTCGCCGCCGAGGGCGACGTCGTCATCGCCGACGATCACGAGCCGCCGGACACCGACGACGCCGACGACAAGGGCGAAGGCCCTTACATTGACTACCCGTAGCTCCGCGACGGGCGGCGACTACCCGTAGCTCCGCGACGGGCGGCGACTACCCGTAGCGGCTGCGCTCAGCCGTGCTGCGCTGCCAGCTCGTGGACGGCGCCCCAGCGGATGCCGCGGTCGCTGGTGACGATCTCCGGGGCGTCGAGGTAGCTGGCCAGCCGGGCGTAGATGGCCGCGCCCCCCGCGATGACGTCGGCCCGCTGCGGCTCGAGTCCGGGCAGGTGGCGCTTCTCGGCCACCGTCAGCTCCAGGTACCGCGCCAGCTGCCGCTCGACCTCGGCGCGCCCGATGCGGAAGCCCTGCACCTTGTCCGCCTCGTACACCCGGAGCCTCTGCTCGACCGAGGCCAGCGTGGTCGCGGTCCCGGCGGTCGCCACCAGCGCGGCCCCGCGCGGCAGCGTCAGCCTGGCCAGCTCGGCGTCGATGTCGGCGATGAGCGCGCGCCCCTCCTCCGCCGTGGGCGGGTCGCTCTTGAGGTGGCGCTCGCTCAGGCGAACCGCCCCGATCGGCAGGCTGACCAGCGAGTGCACCGCCCCGCCTTGCCCCGCGATGATCTCGGTCGACGCGCCGCCGACGTCGCACACCACGATCTCTCCGGCCGCCAGCTCGGGGAACGCCTCCACCACGGAGCGAAACACCAGCTGCGCCTCGCGCTCGCCGCTCACCACCTGGACCGGCACCCCGAGGATCTCCTCGGCCGGCCCGAGGAACGCCGCCGCGTTCTCTGCCTCGCGCACCGCCTGGGTCCCCAGCGCGACCAGCCCGGCGAGCGGTCCCTCCTCGTCGATCACCGCCCGGTACTCGCGCGCGATGGCGAGCGAGCGGGCGACCGCCTCGTCGGCCAGCCGCCCGGTCCGGTCGAGCCCCTGGCCCAGCCGGCCGAACCGGCACAGGTCGCGACGCGCGCGCAGCGCGCCGCGGCCGTCCTCCTCCACCACCAGCAAGAGGAGGGTGTTGCTGCCGATGTCGACCGCCGCGTACCGCTTCATCGCGCTCGCATTCTAATCACCGAAGGCCCGAGGGGGCATGGGATCGCGAGGCAGAGCCGAGCCGGCCGGGAGTCCGGCCGTGGCGGGGAGGGGGCCCCGACCGACCTGCGCGGGCGGGGAGGGGGGCACCCCTCCCTCGATCGATTCACTGCGACGGCGCCGGGCCCCAGTCGACCGAGGTTCCGGTGCCCTTCCAGACCCGCACCGCGTCGCCGGTGCCGTCGGCGTTGGCGATGTACACCCCGGCGCCGCCCGGCCGGGTCGAGGCGAACGCGATGGCCCTCCCGTTCGGGGCCCAGCTCGGCTCCTCGTTGACCCCTTCGCCCTGGGTGATGCGCACGTACTGGCCGCTCTTGAGGTCGAGCGTGACGATGTCGAACGTGCGGTCGGCCCGCGTCGTGTACGCCAGCTGCCGGGTCCCCTTGCGCGGGTTCCACGACGGCGTGGTGTTGTAGTTGCCGTTCATCGAGACCCGCTTCTGGCCCGAGCCGTCGGCGCTCATCACGAAGATCTGCGGCCCGCCCTCGCGGTCCGAGACGAACGCGATCTGGCTGCCGTCCGGCGACCAGGCGGCTCCCGAGTCGATCGCCCGGTTGTTGGTCAGCCGCTTCAGGATCTTCCCGCTGAAGGAATCGATGACGTAGATCTCCGGGTTGCCGTCCTTCGACAGCGTGAGCGCGATCTTCGAGCCGTCGGGCGACCAGCTGGCCCCGGTGTTCATCCCGTACCGGTAGCTCGTCCGCGTCGGCCGCCCGCCGCCGCCGGCCGCGACGTACAGGTCCGGGTTGTCGCGCATGTACGAGGTGAAGGCGATCTTGCCGCCGCTGGGCGACCAGGCCGGCAGGATGTTGATCGACTTGTTGTTCGACACCGAGTAGGCGCCGTGCCCGTCGAAGTCCATCGCCATGACCTTCTTCGAGCGCCGCCCGCTCCGGGTCACGAACGCGATCTTGGAGCCGAAGAAGCCCGGCTCGCCGGTGTAGTACTTGACGACCTCGTTGCACCACATATGCGTGAGCTTGCGGACGTCGCTGGACGAGCCCTTGTAGGTCCGCTCCAGCACCGGCCGGTCGCCCTTCTCGATCTCGTAGAGCTTGAAGTCGATCGAGACCCCGCCGCCGCTCTTGCTCGCCTTGAACTTCATCACCCCGAACGCGCCCGACTCCTTCCACTTGAGCGCGTTGATGCCCAGCCCCTCGGCGCCCAGGTCGCCGCGGTACACGCTGGTGTCGAGCGGGCGGAACCAGCCCGCCACCTTCATGTCGAAGTTGGCCACCTCGGTGATGGTGCGCCCGGCCTCGCCGTCGCCGCCGGCCGCCGTCGGGATGGCGAGCGGATACTTCGAGCGCTTGGGATCGTTGACGTCGATGACGACCCCGCCCGGCTGCGCCGCCGCCAGCGAGGGGCCGATCGCGATCGCGAGCGCCAGGAGCGCCGCGCCCTTCTTCATGGCTTGAATCGGAAGCATATGCCCTTCACGGTCATGAGATCGACGAGGTCGTCCGGCACCGGCTCTTTCATGTCGGGCGCCTGTCGCAATGCAACTTCGACGGAGCGGTCGAGGTTGGCATTTCCCGATTTCTTCTTCACGAAGCGATCCACGATCTTGCCGCTCTTGTCGAGCTTGACGCAGCCCTCGACCTCGCCGGTTCCCTGCTCGAGCGCCGGGAGCTCCCAGGCGCTGTGGATGTGGCCCTTGAGCTCGCCGGCGTAGGGGTCTCCCTTCGCGTCCTTCTCGGTGCCCCACTCCGAGCCGCTGGTCGAGCCCTCCTTGGGGACCTCCTCGGCGCCGGTCGAGGACAGGTCGGGGTTCTGCGGCCGGTTCTTTTCGAGCACCGACTTGATGTCGATCTCGTCGGGCTTGACCGCCACCTTGTGGTCGGGCGTGTCCGGCCGCGGCCCGGCGTCCGGGTCGGCGATGACCGGCGCGTTTTCCTCCGACGCGTACTTCTTCTTCTTCTGCTTCTGCGGCTGGCGGTTCTTGGGCTCGACCGCCTTGAACGCCAGCGAGGCCTCGATCGTCTGCGAGTCCTCGAACCGCTTGGAGGCGTCGGCGTCGTCGCCGCCCGAGCAGCCCGACTCGTCGCCCCGGCTGAGCAGGACCACCACCACCGCCGCGTGCAGCAGGAAGGTCAGGCTGAGGCCGGCGAAGTGCGCCTCGCGTCGCTTCACTTGGGCGGGGCTCCCGACTCGATGACCGCGGTGTCCTCGGCGATCTCCGCCGAGAAGTCCCCCTGGTCATAGCGCTTGAGGTCGATGGTCTCGGCCGAATCGGTCAAGAGCTGCGGCTTCGACGCCCCCGCGACCTGCGCCACCGCCATCGCGTTCACCACCACGTAGTAGGGCAGCTTCTTGTCGGCCTGGATCTGGATCTCGTGCTTGTCCTGGATCCGCGGGTCGTCGGCGATCGTCTTCTCGAGATCCACCCAGTGGATCGGCTTGCCGTCGAACAGGAGCGCCCCCTGCGGCGTGATGGCCAGGGTCGGCTTGCCCTTCGGGTCCTTGATCGGCGGCGCGTGGGTGTCGGGCAGGTCGAGATCGACCCCGCGGTTGAGCAGCGGAGCGGTGATCATGAAGATGACGAGCAGCACCAGCATCACGTCGACCAGCGGGGTGACGTTGATCTCGGCGTTGAGATCGCCTCCTCCCCGACCGCTGCCGCTTAGCATCGCCATGCGTTCGCCCTCCTACTTGAGGAAGTGCCGCCGGATGATGTTGAGGTAGTCGTGCTCGAACGTCTCCATCGCCGAGATCTGGACCCGGATGCGCCGCACGAAATAGTTGTACGCCATGACGGCCGGGATGGCCGCCACCAGGCCGATCGCCGTGGCGAGCAGCGCCTCCGCGATGTTGGGGCCGACCGTCTTGATCGTGACCTGCTCGAGAGATGCGAACGATCGGAACGAGACGAGGATCCCCCACACGGTGCCGAAAAGCCCGATGAAGGGCGCCGAGGCGCCGGTGGTGGCGAGGAAGGGGATCATGGTCTCGAGCTTCGTGGTCTCGCTGGTCTGCGCCTTTCGCAGCGAGCGCTGGATGTTGGCCAGGTCGGCCTCGCGGTCGCGACCGGAGGCCTGGTCGGCGCTGAGCTTGGCCAGCTCGCTGTAGCCGGCGAGGAACATGGCCGAAACCGGGCTGTTGCGCAGGCCCTGGGCCGCCTTGTAGATGTGCTCGATGTCCCGCGAGCGCCAGAATGCGTCGTTGAACAGCTCGGTCTCGCGCGCGGCGCGCCGGACGTAGAGATACTTGTAGCCGATGATGTACCAGCAGAAGACGGACATCACGGCGAGGAGCGCCATCACACCTTTGACGACCGGCGAGGCCTCCGCGACCAGCGACCAGATGCTCAGGTCGTTCGCCGCCGCCGACACGATCGATAGGATGTCTTGCATATTAGGTGCTTAGCAAGTATCACGCGAGAGCAGGCTGGGTCAAACTCGCGGTAAGCAGCATGCGCGCTCACGTCTCGATCGTCCACCTCGTCACCTTGCTCGCCGCGGGCTCCACCGCCTGCATCGAGATCGACGGCGGCGCGGTCGAGCTCTCCTGGTCGCTGCGCTCGTTCGACGGCGACCGGGTCGATAGCTGCGCCAAGGCGCGCATCGACGAGGTCCGGGTCTGCTGGGAGGAGGTCGAGAGCGGCAGCAGCACCGGCATCTGCGAGGGGAGCCAGTCGTTCCCCTGCGGCGAGGAGAACGGCGTCAGCGGCTTCTCGATCGCGCCGGGCCAGACCGCGTTCTGGATCGAGCCGATCTGCGTCGACGGCTCGCCGGCCGATCCGGGCAGCTACCAGGTGCCGCCGCCCATCGTGCGCACGGTCGACGATGGGAAGATTGTCACCCTCAACTCGCTCCTCATCGTCGTCACCCCGTTCGGCTCCAGCTGTCCCGACGCGGGCTGCACCTGCGTCCGGCTCTGAAATGATCGATACTCGCCTCATGCGTGGACCGCTCATCGCCTGCCTGGCGCTCGCACTCGCCCCCGGCTGCATCATCATCGACGACACCGACGAGAACGGCGGCGGCTCGGTCAGCTGCCCGGCGCGCGAGGACGGTGCCTGCTTCGCCGTCAGCGCGTCCTGCCCGGCCGACGCCGTCACCCTGAACGTCTTCACCCAGCCGGTCGGAGTCGCCGGAGCGTTCATGGACGAGTTCGACTGCGCTTCCGGTGGCGCCGTGGTGGTCGATCCCGGCACCTACGACGTCAGAGTCGAGGCCACCAACGCCGAGGCAGACGTCCTGTTCGGCGCCGCGGCTGAGCTCGACCAGGAGGTCGCCGACCTCGACGATGTCCCGCTCGTCTTCGAATTCCCCACCGGGCAAGGGGTCTTCTGGCTGAACTGGACTATCGACCAGGGCGGCAGTGACGTCGCCTGCGAGGACGTCGGCGCGGTCAGCGTCGAGGTGGTATCGACCCTGGTCGCCGAGGGCACCTCGACAACCGACATCCTCCCCTGCGTCTACGGCGGCTGGCAGACCCGCCCGCTCGACATCGGCGAGTACGAGGTGCGGCTCTCGCTGATCGACGATTCCGACGGGGTCATCGACCAGACGGATTCGGCTCTGAGCGACCTCACCATCGATTCCGAGCTGGTGGAGGTGCCGGCCGCGGTCTTCAACGCCCCGGCGGCGGTCGCGCCGTAGTCTTGCCCCACCCCTCGCCCTCGCAATCAGCCTGGCGGTTGCGGTCGGCCGGGCGGCGTCCTATGGTTTGAAGATGGCACGCCGCGGAGGTCGCTGGCAGAGGTTCATGGGCCAGGCGCAGATCACGCGCGGCGCCCTGTACCTGCTCTTCGTCGCGACCGGCCTGTCGCTGGTCTATCTGGTCTCGAACGAGGAGGTGCGGCGCGACCTGGCCTACTGGCTCGGCGCCTCCGGCACCACGGTCTGGGGGGAGTGGCGCCTGTGGCAGGTTCTGACCAGCCCGCTCCTCGAGACCAGCTTCGTCTCGCTCCTGTTCCAGGGCTTCGCCCTCTGGATGTTCCTCCCCGCCCTCGAGCGCTGGTGGGGGATGAAGCGGTTTCTCCTCTTCGCCCTCTACACCTCGGTCGCCGGCGTGGTGGCCGGCACGCTGTGCGGCTGGGCGCTGGGCGGGACCTACGGGCTTCACTTCGTGACCGGCCTCGACCCGTTCGTCTTCTCCGGCATCGTCGCCTACGGAATCCTCTTCTCGACCCAGCAGGTGCAGTTCTTCGGGGTCCTGCCGATGACCGGCAAGCAGCTGTGCTTCGGCATCATCGGCTTCGTGGCGCTCTTCATCCTGGTCGGCCAGGCATGGGTAGACGGCGCGGCGCTGGCCGCCTCGATGCTCCTGGCGTGGGCCATGGTGTCGGACCGGTTCGCCCCGCGCCTCTGGCTGCTCAAAGCCAAGCAGCGGAGATTGCGTCGGCGACGGGGCCATCTGCAGGTTGTCGAGGACAAGCGGCCCGGCGACAAGAAGCGCTGGATGAACTAGAAATGTCGCCGAGTTGACCGCGATCAGACCGCCGCGCTAGTCTGCGGGGTAGATGGCCGATCACGATCACGTGGGTGAAGGCAGCGGCGAGCACTCGGGGCTCACCACCGTCTTCGAGGGCGAGCGCGCCACAGTCCGCCGGTTGCGAAAGGCCAAGCTCGTGGTGACGAGCGGGCCGGACGGCGGCAAGGAGGTCGAGATCTCCAAGGCGCGCTGCTCGGGTGGGCGCAGCATCATCAACGACCTGGTCCTGCAGGACAAGGCGGTGTCGGGAACGCACTTCGAGATCGCGGTGCGCGACGACGGCTATCGGCTTCGCGACCTGAACTCCCGTAACGGAACCTACGTCGGCGATCTCCAGATCCGCGAGGTGTATCTGCGCCCCGGCGTCACCTTCCGGGCCGGCCAGACCAACATCCAGTTCCAGCCGACCCAGGACGTCGTCGAGATCGAGCTGTCGAAGAAGGACCGGTTCGATCGAGTGGTCGGCGCCTCGGCAGCGATGCGCGAGATCTTCGCCTCGCTCGAGAAGGTGTCGCCCTCGGACCTGACCGTCCTCATCACCGGTGAGACCGGCACCGGCAAGGAGCTCATCGCCCGCGGCATCCACAACGCCTCGCCGCGGCGCAGCCGGCCGTTCGTCGTGCTCGACTGCGGCTCGATCCCGCGAGACCTCATCGAGAGCACGCTGTTCGGCCACGAGAAGGGATCCTTCACCGGCGCGGTCGGGCAGCACCGCGGCTGCTTCGAGCAGGCCAACGGCGGCACCATCTTCCTCGACGAGATCGGCGAGCTCGACATCAATCTCCAGCCCAAGCTCCTGCGCGTGCTCGAGCAGCGCGAGATCAAGCGGGTCGGCGGCGACAAGACCATCAAGGTCGACGTCCGCGTGCTGGCGGCGACCAACCGCGACCTGAGGAGCGAGGTCAACGCCGGGCACTTCCGCGAGGACCTCTACTTCCGGCTCTCGGTGGTACACGTCGAGCTGCCGCCCCTGAGGGAGCGGCGCGAGGACGTGCCGTCGCTGGTGCAGCACTTCCTGCGCGAGGTGGCGTCGCGGCGGGGGATGACGCTGTCGTTCGGGCAGGACGCGATGGCCGCGCTGGTGTCCCACTCCTGGCCGGGCAACGTGCGCGAGCTGAGGAACGTGGTCGAGCGGGCCGCCGCGCTGGCCGACGGGCCGGTCATCACCAGAGCCGATCTGGTGTTCGGGCCCGACGGCGGGCCGTCGCTCATCGCGGCGCACGACCTGGCGCAGGCC
>Ga0111539_10001559_pt1 | contig 30507 bp, 29 predicted proteins | sample RhiMethybrSRZTD1_FD_79667 | JGI IMG/M metagenome (GOLD analysis project Ga0111539, IMG submission 79667) | Populus rhizosphere microbial communities from Tennessee, USA - Rhizosphere MetaG P. TD hybrid SRZTD1 (version 2) (version 2) | ecosystem: Host-associated > Plants > Roots > Rhizosphere >...
GAGCCCGGGCTCGGCGCCGCGGATCCCGAGGCGGGTTCGGCTCCGGTCCAACGTGCGACGAACGGCGATCAGGCCGCGGCGTTCACACCGGACTTGATCGCGCAGCAGGCCCGCTACACCGGCCGGCGCATCGATCTCGACCTGAAGGACGCCGACATCCACAACGTGCTCCGGCTGCTCGCCGACGTCGGCCGCGTCAACATCGTCACCGCCGACAACGTCCAGGGCAGCGTCACGATCAAGATGCGCAACGTGCCCTGGGATCAGGCGCTCGCGGTCGTGCTGCAGGCGAAGGGCCTGGACAAGGTGCAGCAGGGCAACATGATCCGCGTCGCCCCGCAGGCCGATCTGGACAAGGAGCGCGAGATGGCGGTCGCACGCCGCGCCGCCGAGGTCAAGCTGGCGCCGCTCGAGACGCGGCTGATCCCGGTCAGCTACGCGCAGGCCAGCGAGATCCAGGAGCGTGCGCGCTCGCTGCTGTCGGAGCGCGGCTCGATCGCCGTCGACGAGCGCACCAACGTGATGATCGTTCGCGATCTCGCGGGCAATCTCAACCAGGTCGAGGAGCTCACGCGCTCTCTGGACACGCAGACGCCGCAGGTGCTGGTCGAGGCGCGCATCGTCGAGGCGACGAGTCGCTACCTGCGCGACGTGGGCATTCAGTGGGGCGGCGACGCGACGTTTTCGGCCGCGACCGGCAACGCGACCGGCCTCGCGTTTCCGAATTCGGTCGGCGTGGTCGGTGGCGCGAGCGACGCCAACACTCCGACCGCGGGCCTCAGCCCGTTCACGCGCACCGTTCAAAATCCGAACTTCGCGGTCAACCTGCCGGCCACGGTCGGCACCGGTTCCGGCGGCGCGATCGGGCTCACCTTCGGCTCGCTCGACAACACGATCAATCTCGCGGTGCGGCTCTCGGCGGCCGAAGCGAGCGGCATGCTGCGCATTCTTTCGAGCCCGCGCATCTTGACCCTCGACAATCGCGAGGCGCGGATCTCGCAGGGTACGTTGATCCCGTTTTCGCAGATCAGCGCCCAGGGTGTTCAGACGACGTTTCAGGAAGCCAAGCTGCAGCTTCTGGTCCGGCCGCACGTGACCGCCGAAGGCAGCGTGAGCATGCACGTCAAGATCAACCGCGACGAGCCCGACTTCAACCAGACCTCGCCGCGCGGCGATCCGACGATCCTGAAGCGCGAGGCCGAGACCGACCTTCTCGTACTCGACGGGCACACCGCGGTGATCGGCGGCATCTTCACCCGCAACACGGGTCGAAACCTCGACCAGGTTCCGTTCTTCGGCGACATCCCGCTGATCGGCTTGCTCTTTCAGCGGCGCCGCGCGAGCGACACCCGCGGCGAGCTCGTGATCTTTCTGACGCCGCGCATCGTAAATCGCGCCGAAGCTCTGGGCCGCTGAGGCCGAATGAAGGGGTGAGCCCTTCGCGGCGCACGGCGTCGGCGGGACGGATAATTGGTTGCGCGAGACGCGCCAGGTGTTCGCGCGCGCGAGATCGGGACTCGGGCAGGGGCACGTTCACGTTCACGGGGGGAATCCATGCTAGTGATCCCTGGTGCCGAAGTCCGTTCCGCCGCCCGACTTCCGCTACGTGGGGCTCACGCCGGGTCCGTCGCGGAGCGGCGTGATTCGCACGGCAGCGGGAGCTGGGGTCGGGACGTTCGGCTTCGGGCTCGTGCTCGGCGCGGGCGCCGACGGGCCCACGCTGCTTCTGGCCAGCATCGCCGGAGGTATCACCGCGCTCCTGGTCGCCCGCACGCTGGGTCCGACACTGCCGCTCGCGCCGCATGCCGCCCGGCTCGCGATCGTGCCCTGGGGCGTGCTCGTCCATTCGGAGCCCGTGCCGCGGCGGCTGCGCTGGGCCGCAGTGAAATCGATCGAGGTCGACTTCGTACACGAGATGGATCACGCGACGCCGGCGACGCGCTGGAGCCTGGTGACGATCCGCACCGAGCGGGAAACCCTGGGAGGCCGCGCCCCCGGGCAGGTGTCGCTCGAGCGCCTCGAAGCGTACTTTCCGAGCTATGCCGAAGAAGCGGCGCGGCCGCCTGCGCTCGATCTCGAGGGCACGACGGCGCTCGACGAGTGGCTCGAGCCCAACTTCGAGCTCTTGCTGGCGGAGGCGCGGCGCCTGATCAACGCGGGCGAGCTCGCCGAGCTCCTCGATCTCGCACCGCGCAGTTACCGCGAGCCGCGGCCCTCCGCCGAGGCACTCGGGCGCCTCGAGGCCGTGCTGCGGCGAGCGCCGGAAAGCGCAGCGGATCCGCGACCGTTGGCCGCGTTGATCGCGGCCGAGCTCGGGGCGAGCGAGCTCGTGCCGGCGCTCGGCGAGCTCGTGACCTCTCCCCATCCGCTGCTCGCCGCCATCGCTCGGGCCAGCGCGTTGCGCCTCGGCGCCGAGATCAAGCGCGTCGGCGCGGTCGAGGAACTGGTCGATTTCGTGCCGGCGCGCGAGCTCGAGCAGATCGAACGCTGGATCCTGGCCGATCCGCGCTGATTGGATCGCGGCATAGCGGCGTTGACCGCGACGCACCGGGGGACAATGCTGCGCGCCGAGTAAAGTGCTGCGGGTCCGAGCTTTGATGCTTTCGACGGCGCTCGTCGTGCTGGGGCTCGGCGTCGCTCCAACAACGGCGGCCGCGTACGAGACGGAAGTCGACGCCACCACCGACGCGCAGTTCTACACGCTGCGCAGCCCGTATGGTGAGCCGACGCTGAGGCGGCGCCGTTACACGCAGACGCTCGGGCTCGCGGTCTACGGCATCCAGGGCGACAGCGTGCCCTACGGTCCCGAGCTCTCGTTCAAAGCGCGGATGCGGCTCGACGTCGACTTCGGCCAGCGCATCGAGGAGCGTGATCCGAACCGCGGCGCCCAGTTCGGCGACCGCTTCGTTCCCGGCCTCGAGCAAGCGCCGCTCGATCTGATGTACGCCTATCTCGAGGGCAGAAACTACGCGGGAGGCTATCTCGGTTTTCGCCTGGGCCGGCAGTACGTGATCGACGCGCTCGGCATGTGGGCGTTCGACGGGGCGCTGGCGCGTCTGACGACGCCGGTGTTCCTACAGTTCGAGGCGCTCGCAGGCTTCGAAGAGCGCGGCGGATTGCCGCTGTCGACGCCGCGCTGGGAGGGCGATGGCGTCTACCGCGGTGACCGCACCGGCTACGACTACGACCGGTGGCCGATGTTTCTGGAAGCCAAAAAGCCGGCTCCGGCCTGGGGTTTCGCGATCGAAACCACGGGCGTTCAGTTCGTCCACGGCCGGCTCAGCTATCGCAAGGTGATCAATCGCGACACGGTCGTGGTCGCGCCTTTCGCCGATGCCGGGCAGGGCTTTCGCACCGTCGGCGGCAGTCGCGTCTCGAGCGAACGCCTCGGCTATGCCGTGCGGGCGGAGGCAAACCGCCTCGGCGCGCTGAACGGCAACGTGGTTTACGACTTCTACGTTCAGCGCGTCAGCGAATACCGCGTGGGGCTCGACTGGTACACCACCGACGAGATCACCCTCGGCGCCGAGCACGAGTATTACCTGCCGACCTTCGACGGCGACTCGATTTTCAACTGGTTTTCCCAGCAAGGCATGTCGACCAGCACCGGACGCGCGACCTTTACACCGAGCCGGCGCTTCGACGTCGGCGCGAGCGGCGGCGTGCGCACCTTCCGCACCGAGGGCAACTCCGGCCAATACGCGCTGAACGGCGGCGATCGCAGCGAGACCGGCACTTTGCACGACCTGCTCGCCGATCTCGGCGGACGCTATCGCTGGTCGGACGGCAGCACGGGTTTGCGCGGCATGCTCGAGACCGGCGCCCGCGGCCATCGCGTGGGCGCCGACCTGACGACCAACAAGAACTTCGACGAGGGACTCTACGACACGCTCCTGGTCCTCTCCCTGTACGACTGGAGCGACGAGCTCAGGCCGGAGCGCGGCGTCACGAGCTTCACCTACGTGGTCGGCGGCGGCTTTTATCCGCTCGAGCAAACGCGGCTCGGTCTCGAGTGGGAGCACAGCATCAACGATCTGGTCGGCCAGCGCTTTCGCGTGCTCGCGACCCTCGACGTGGCGGTGCTGCGATGATGGAGCGCGAGCGTTCGGCGGCCCTGCTCTTTGTCGCCTGTCTGGTCGGGCTGCTGGTCGGTGTCTTCGAAAAGCCTGCGAGCGCGCAGGCTCCCAGCCCGAGCACCGACCTGCCGGCCGCGCAAAATCCGATGGTCCACGGCCTCGCGCCGCTGCCCGCGGGCAAAAAGGTCCCGCTTGCGGACCGCCCGCCGGGAGCCAGCGCGGGAGACGGCGGGCCGAGCCCGGTGATTTTTCCGGCGCAAAAACTGACGATCCGCTTCAACCACAAGAAACACAAAGCGCTCGGGATCAGCTGCACCACCTGTCACGACAAGGCGCGGGCGAGTCGCGTTTCGAGCGACTCGCTGCTGCCGAAGGCGACGCGCTGCGACGCCTGCCACGGCAGTGATCATCGCGTGCGCGGTGCGGTGCGGGCGGGTTCGGATCTGATCGGCCAGTGCGGTTTCTGTCACATCGGCTACCGCGAGACGGACGGCCAGCGCACTCTGCCGTTCTCGATCCCGCCGCCGAACCTCAAGTTCAATCACGCCGTGCATCTCGAGCGCAACATCGACTGCGCCCAGTGCCACGGCAACGTCGAGAACGTCGAGCTCGCGACCGCGGATCAGCTGCCGCGCATGCGCGGCTGCTTCGGCTGTCACCAGATGCCGGTGCCCGCGCGCGGCACGGCCCGCGGCGAGTGCGCGACCTGTCACTTGACGGAGCGCGGGGGGATGCTGCGATCGAACTTTGCCAGCGGCACCTTGATCCCGCCGCGCTGGCTACACAACGCCGCGCACGGGCCGGACTGGATCGAACGCCACAAGGCCGTGGCGGGCGCCGACAGTCAGTTTTGCAGCAACTGCCACACGGACAAGTACTGCATGGACTGCCACGACGGCCGCGTGCGCCCGCTCAAGGTGCACCCGAACGACTGGCTCAACATGCATCCGATCGCCGCACGCCAGAACAACCCGGACTGCCGGAGCTGCCACCACGAGCAGTCCTTCTGCCTCGGCTGCCACCAGCGCGCCGGCGTCACGATGACCGGGCCCTACGCCAACTTCGCCGGCCGGGGTAACTTTCATCCGCCGAAGGCGATCTGGACCGATCCCCCTCGCACTTCGGCTCATCACGCCTGGGAAGCCCAGCGCAACATCAATGCCTGCGTCAGCTGTCACGTCGAGCGCGACTGCGCCATCTGTCATGCCACGGCGCGGGTGGGCGGCCGTGGCATCGGCGGCGGGGGCATCATAGGGCAGGGCGTGAACCCTCACCCCACCGGCTTTCGCAGCCGCTGCGCCGGAGCCCTGCGCCGCAACGCGCGTCCCTGTCTGGTCTGCCATGACCCCGCCGATCCAAAGCTCCTCGACTGCCGTTGATGCCAGCGGCCTTCTGGTGCCGGCTCGGGCGGCCAGCGCGCCTGAGTTGCGCCCTGAAAACCGCGTTTTACGCCCGATTGCTCGTGACCTCCGGGGTATCGGCTTCGAAGGTGCCGCAATCTGCTTGCCTTGCCCTTCCCCGCGTGGGTATAGGCTGGGACCCGAGCGGGGTCCGGCCCCGTCGATCGCATGTTTTTTCAGAATCTTTGCGGAAAAGGAGGTCCTTGGTGAAGGAGCTTGTTCGCTACCTGATCGAGAACATGTTCCTGGACTTCCAGGGGGACATATCCGTCGAGCGCGTCCGGGAGTTTCTCCGCGAGGACGACAGCCGCGAGGCGCGCCAGCTGCTCTCGAAAATCATCGAAGAGAAGGGCGTCGACGACCTTTTGAACACCTTGGCCGATTGCTTGCGGGATCACATCCGTACCGGCATCAACGAGGACACGATCCGCGACCAGCTGAACCTCTACTCGGAAAGCTGAAACCGGCGTTTTCCCCGTTCTTCCCGAAGCGGCCCGGGCCGCTGCTTTTTGCTGCAATCCTTGCCTTGGGGTGTGACCAGGGGGAGCCCAAGCTCGAGCCCGCGTTGGCGCCGCCGCTCCACATCGTCGCGATCTATCCGCCGCCCAATGCCGGCCTGGACTGCCCTCCGGCCGAGGACGGCGGGGTCACGGACTGCGGAGTGCCGCGAAACGCCATCTTCGAGCTCCGCTTCGATCGCTACCTCGCACCTGCGACCGCGATTCGACAATCGATTCGAGTGTTCGCGGGCACCCCCGACACGTCGGTTTTTTTCCAGCCGCAATACGACGTGATCGAGCGCGTCGTGTCGTTCGTCCCGACCGCGCCGATGGCGGCCAACCTGCTGCACACGCTCGAGATCGTGACCAAGAGGGACGGCGGAAGCGACGGGTTTCGCTCCTTCGATGGAGCGGATCTCGAGGAAGAGGGCTCGGTGCCCTTGCGTTTCAACTTTCGAACCTCGGCCACCAGTGAGACGCGCCCTGAAACTCCGGCACCCAGTTGCCAATCCATTCTCGACGACGTGTTCGGCACCAGGAGCTGTGCGCGCGGTTCGTGCCACAGCCCGATCGGCCAGGCCGATTGTCCCGCGGGCTACGCGCGCGAGCCGTTCGAACCCGGTTCGCCCTGCGTCGGCGTGCCGCGGATGGGGCTCGATCTTTCGGGCGCACCCGGCCTCGTGACGACCGCGATCAATCGCGTGGCGCATCAGAGCGAAATCGGGCCGCAGGGGGGCCGTTACCTCGAGAATCCGGCGCGTTTTGGCGTGCAAATGCCGCTGATCGAGCCGGGCAATCCCGGAAACAGCTACCTCTTGTACAAGCTGCTCATGCGGCCCCAAAACTACGCGGGCATAGGCAGCTCCGACGTGTGCGTCACCGACCACCGCGTGCCGCTGCCGGACGGACAGTGCTTGCCGCCGTCGGAAGCCGAGATGAACCGCGTGCGCGACTGGTTTTTGCGCGGCCAGCCAATGCCGCTCCGGGCCGACTTGCCGATGAACCGGCCGATGCTGGTCGATCTACAGCGCTGGATCGCGGCCGGCGCGCACTGTCCCTGACCGAAGAGCGTGTCGGGATCGCGTCGCGCGCGTCGATTGTGAGTCGCGCGCGAAAACTGGGGGTGAAAATCCCCGAGTTTTCTTCGCTGTCGCGGCGACATGCCCGAAGAAGAGGCCATGAGCAATCCATCTTTGCGAATCTGGCTGATGATCGGTGCTCTGCTCGCGATATGTCCGGCTGAACTTCATGCGCAAAGCCCCCGGGTTTTGTTCGAGATCGCACGCAGCACGAATCGCAACGTGCTCAAATACGAGGTCGACCTCGGCGAGAAGGGGCGGCCGAAGCTGGAGCAGCCGGTATCGGCCTACTGGGTCATGCACGAGTCCGGCGGAAAGCGCGAATCGTTGAGCTGGCTCGAGCGTCAGTTCGCCTACGGCTGGGAAGTCGTGGGCCCGGTCGGGGCCGACGGTTTCGTGTTCAAGCTCTCGGCGCTGGCTGCGCGCCCGATCCGCGTCGTGCGGCGCGATGCCGGCTTCGCCGCGCTGGTCTCGATCCGCGACCGCGCGAGCTACCTGGAACGCGTTTTCGTGCAGACCAAGGAAGGCGGCGCGCTTCCGAAGGTGCTCTACATCGAGCTCTTCGGCCGCGACGCTACGAACGGAAACCCGGTTTCCGAGCGCATCATGAATCAGCAGCTCAGGTCGGCTCGTACGTGCAGAACGAGCAGCTCTCCGAGAGGTGAAGGAAAGGCTGATAGACCTCGTCCAGGGGCGGGCTCTTGTTCACGCCCGCGTCTTGTTCCCAGCAAATGTCGCTGGGCGCGGGAATGGTCTTGACGAGCTTGCCGCGGTCCAGACAGTCGCACGTCACACTCCCGTCCTGAACGCGACAGTCGATGACGAATCTGACGTCGGAAAGCACCATTGTCGGTTGCCCGAGGCCGCACGTGTGCCAGGTGAAACGGCACGCGGAGCCGAGATACTCGTAATCGTCTCCGATACAATCGAGGGTTTTGCGCTGTGACGTCCCGTCCCACACGCACGCCCCCGAGTCGCCCGATGTGCCTGAGCTGCCGCCTGTTCCACCCCCGTCGGCGCCGCTCAATTGGGCGCCGCTGCCCTTCGATTCTTCACCGGAACAGGCGCCTAGGAGGGACGCGAACACACCGACTGCGGCGAGGAGCGAGAACCCTTTGTTCACTCTGACCTCCGTTGGAAGGGGCGGCGTGCACGGAGCTCAGTTGCGGGCACGGTGGGACACGATCAACAGCGGGGTTTCCCCGGGGGATCCCCCGACTTGGCTTTCTAAACCGCTCGGAGCAGCCCGCAGCGGCGACAGACGTATCGAGCCTCAGTCTGCCATCCAGGTTGACGATAGGCCCCATTTATGCTTGTAATTTGCCCTAAGGAGCAGGCCCAGGGGTGACAACTGAGTTGACTATCGGGGGGCGACCGATGAGACCGCTGCGGATCATCGGCGAAGGGGCGACAAGCCGGGTGTGGCTGGTCGAGGGTGCAGGCGGATCGAGGGTGGCGCTCAAAGTAGGTCGTGGCCCTGAAGAGCGCGGCCGGCTCGCCGACGAAGCCGAACGGTTGCTCCTGGTCGACTCGCCGGAGCTGGTCGAGGTGGTGGACGCGGGCACCGTGCCCGCGACGCTTGGTCCCATCGAAGGCGGCTTGCCCTTCGTTGCGATGTCCTTCGTCGACGGCGTCGCGCTCGACGTCCACGCCGAGCGTCCCGCTCCCGCCCGCCTGGAGCTCGCGCTCGCCGTCGCTCGCGACGTCGGCAAAGCGCTTGCCGACCTGCACGCGGCCGGCTCCGCACACGGTGACGTCAAGCCCGCGAACCTGCTGGTTCGGGGTGGGCATGAGAGTGGGCGCGTATGTCTGGTCGATCTGGGATTGGCGGCGGCCGCGGACGAGGTCGTGCCTCGCGGGGGCACGCCGCGCTACCTCGCTCCGGAGGTGTTCTCGAGCGCGACCGGCGATGCGCGCGCCCGGGATCTCTTCGCTCTCGGTTTGACGCTGGCGGAACTTGCCGATCCGCGTGTCGCGCGCTCGCCGCAGCCGGTGGCGGCAGCCGCGGAAGCGGAGCTCGCCGCGCCGCTCGCCGAGCTGGTGCGTGCGCTGCTCAGCGAAGCTCCGGCGGCACGACCGTCCGCTGCCTGGGTGTATCGGCGCGCCGCGCTGGCCTCGGGCTTCGAAGAGCAAGAGCCGGACCGGCGCGCTCGCGCTCGCCGCGCCGTTCAGCGCGCGTACCTTGCCGTGCGCCGGCGCGAGCTGCTCGCGGCCGTGCGCCATGCGAGCGTCGAAAACGCCGTCCCGGGGACGCCTGGACAGTGGCTGTCGCGAGCGCTCGAGACCGCCCGCAGCATCGCCGCCTTACGAAGCGGCCCAGTCGAACCGGGATCGATCGCGCTCCACCCGCTCGACGAGCTCGGGCGCGCGCGCTGGCTGGTGGCGCTTGTCGGGCCCGCCGCCGCAAGCTGGTCCGTCGCACCCGAGCTCGCGGAGGAACGGCTCGCCGAGCGCCTGCTCGAGCTGGCCGGCCACGCCGAACCCGAGGCGTTCACGCTCACCGAGCTCTCGGGTCTTCCGGCGGCACAGCCGATCGGACAAGACACGGTGACGCTCGCGCTCGCCTTCGGCTCCGGCAGGATCGATGCTGCGACGCTCGACGCTGCTGAACGGCTGGTGGTGGCGGGCAGCGCGCCGCCGGCGCTGGTGCTCGCCCTGGGGCGGGCTCTGCGCCTGCGCGGGCAGTTGGGCCGAGCGCTGTTGGTTCTCGAGCGGCTGGACGGCTCGCAGGCGCGGCTCGAAGCGGCGGAAGCGGCGCGGCGGGCGGGAGTCCCTGCGCTCGCCCAGCGCTTGCTGGACGGCGCCGCGACCTCGACCGATCCCGCGGCGGAAGCCAGGAGGCGGGCGACGCTGGCGCGGATCGCACTCGAGCAGCACGGTCCCGCGGCTGCACACGGACTGCTGGAGGGAGCGCCGGAGTCGGCCGCGATCCACGAAACGCGCGCGGTCGTCGCGATCACTCAGGGCCGCTTCTCTGCCGCGGCGGACAGTGCCGAGCGCGCGCGGCTGCTCGCCGCCGACGAGGAGGAACGGGCTCGCGCCGCGGCCGTGGCGGCGATGGCCGCGCAGCGAGCGGGCAACCCCGAAGCGGCGCTCGACGCATTTCGGAGCGCCGCCGAGCACGCGGTTCGAGCCGGCGCGGTGCTCGAGGAAGCGACTTATCTCACGGGTTTGGCGTCGGCCGCGAGCGATCTCGGCGCGTACGGCGAAGCGCTGGCCGCGTCGCGGCGCGCGATCCTGCTGTTCGAGTATTTGCGCCGTCCCGCGGACGCCGCGCGTGCGGCGCTGGCGCGCGCCGCCGGTTACGCGGCGATCGGCGCCGGGCCCGAGGCGCGCGAAGCCGCACTCGACGCCATGGAGCGGGCGCGCGGTACCGGTGACCCGCGCTGCACGGCGTATGCTCACCTCGCGCTCGCCGACGTCGCGCCGGAGCCGGCCGAGGCGAAAGCCCATGCCGAGCGCGCGATGCAGCTGCTCGAGGCGAGCAGCGACGACGATCGGCTGTGGGCGGCGAGCCGCCTGCTCGCGTGTGGCGGCCCGCTCGATCGCGCCCGTTTCGACGCGCTGGCGCGCGACGCGGCGCTGGCCGTCGAAGCGCGTCTCGACTGGTGGGGCGCGCGCGCCAGGATCGAAGTGCGGGCGGCCACGCCGGATCTACCCGAGCTCGTGGTGGGCGAGCTCAACGCGCTTTCCAGCCAGCGCGCGCCGACCAGCGCGCGCGGTGCCGCGCTTTCCGCCGGCGCCGAGCTCGCCGCGCGTTCGGGCGACGGCGACTCGGCGCGCCGCCTCACGCTGGCCGCCGGCGAAGCGGCGCGCGAGCTCTTGCGCCGCGCTCCGCCGGAGCTCTCGAGCAAGGTCGCCGCGTTGCCGTGGATCGGCGCCGTGCAGTCGCCGCGCGAGGCGGCGATCGCGCCGGAGCAGCTGTCGGACGTCGAGACCCTGGTGCGCGCGCTCGGCCGGCGCGACAACCTGCGCCAGCTGCTCGATCAGGTGCTGGACGCGCTCGTGCTCTGGACCGGCGTCGAGCGCGGCCTGCTGCTCTTGCGCGCGCCGGGCGGTCGGCTCGTCCCGCGCGCGGCCCGCAACCTGGCGCGCCGTGATCTGAGCGGTGCGCAGCTCGAGCTGAGCCGCACGCTCGCCGAGCGCGCGCTCGCGCAGCGCGAGCCGGTGGTGGCCGTCGATGCCGCCGGCGAGCTGCCCGAGGTCCACGCCAGCGTACACGCGCTCAAGCTGCGCAGCGTGCTCGGCGTGCCGCTCTTGGCCCGCGGCGAGGCGCTCGGCGTCGTCTACCTCGACGACCGCGTGCGCCGTGGCGCCTTCGGGCCGCGCGAGCTGTCGTGGGTGCGCATGGTCGCGGCGCTGGCCGCGGTCGCGATCGCCGACGCCCGCGATCAGATCCTTTTACGCCGCGCGGCGCGCCGCGCCCAGCGCGCCGAGGCGCGCCTGGCAGAAGAGCTCGCCCGGCGCGAGGCCGAGCTCGACCTCGCGGAACGCGAGCTCGCGCGCGCCCGTGAAGCGCGCCACACCCGCTTCGCGTACGACGAGATCGTCGGCAAGAGCGAGCCGATCGGCGCGATGCTGCGCGTCGTCGATCGCGTGACGCTGGCCGACGTGCCCGTGCTGATCGCGGGCGAATCGGGCAGCGGCAAAGAGCTCGTCGCGCGCGCGATCCACAACAATGGCCGCCGCAGCCGCCACGCCTTCGTCAGCGAAAACTGCGGCGCGATCCCCGAGGGCCTGCTCGAGTCGACGCTGTTCGGCCACGTGCGCGGCGCCTTCACCGGGGCCTCGCGCCCGCGCGCGGGCCTGTTCGAGATCGCCGATCAGGGCACGCTGTTCCTCGACGAGATCGCGGAGATGAGCCTCGGCATGCAGACCAAGCTGCTGCGCGTGCTCGAAAACGGCGAGGTGCGGCCGATCGGCTCCGAGCGCGCGCGCAAGGTCGACGTGCGCGTGATCGCCGCCACCCACCGCGACCTCGAGCAGCGCGTGAAGAGCGGCAGCTTTCGCGAGGATCTCTACTATCGCCTCAACGTGATCTCGGTGCGCGTGCCTCCGCTGCGCGAGCGCGCCGCCGACATCCCGTTGCTCGTACGCTGGTTCGTCGAGCACCACGCCAAGGGCCGCCGGGTGCGCGTCGCGCGCGCCGTCCTCGACGCGCTCGCCGCCCACGCCTGGCCGGGCAACGTGCGCCAGCTCGAGAACGAGATCCGGCGTGCGCTGGTCCTCGCCGACGACGTGGTCGACCTCGAGCACCTCACGCCCGATATTCTCGACCGCAGCGGTTCGGAAGCGGCACGGCCCGAGGGTCTCAACGTTCGCCGTCGCGTGGACGCCCTGGAGGTCGAGCTGGTGACGACCGCGCTCGGCCGCACCGACGGCAATCAGACGCGGGCCGCGGAATTGCTCGGTCTGTCACGATTTGGGCTGCAAAAAATGATGCGCCGGCTCAAAATTGGATCGGTTTCGGACCGCCGATCACCGCCCGAGCTGAGCGACCAGGAATGAGACGCAGCGCCGACACTCGCCCCACCGACGATCTCGAACACGTCGAGCCAATCCGCCAGTACGAGTACCGCGATCCCGAGCGCTTCGATCGCATCGCCTACGCGCTGCACGCGCTCGACGTGCTCTCGCCGCCCGCGCTCACCGTCGCCGTCTATCGCGCGAATCTCCACCTGCACGTCGAACGCGGCAACGATCACCGCGCCGGCCCGCCCGCCGAGTGGGCGATTCTCGGCATTCCGCCGCACGCCAGCCGCCGTCAGATCGCCGTCGCGGTTGCCGATCTCGCCGGCCTTGCCGGCACGCCCTACGTCGTCGATCTGCTCGTCGCCGCCGCTCCGTCGCCCGCGTAAGCGCTAGAATACGCCGCGCGCCCCGATCCACGCGCCCCCGGGAAGCGGCTCCGCGTGCGGAAGCGCACGGATCCGCGAGACCGTCGCGCCCTCGCGCGGCGCATCTTCCCGCGCGAGGAACGCAGCGTCGATGCCGGTCGCGATCGCGGCACCCACGAGCACCCCGGGAGGCACCACTGCTTTCGTATCGAGCTTGCACGTGGAGGAGTTCCGCGGCGCGTCCCCGTCGCGCGTGCAGTCCTTGGGAAGGATCACGCCGAAGACGAGCGGCAGCCCGAGGTTCAGCCCGAGGCTCCCCCCCGCCTTGTCCCAGTGCCCGTGCGCGCCGTGAACGATCGGGCCACCGAGCACGAATGCGCCGAGGCCAGCGAATGCTATTTCGCTGTTTTCGTAGCGGCCCACGGCCATCACCGTGAGCGAAGGGACCGCGACGATGAGCGTCTGCCAACCGTACCAGCGGCTCCCGACGGCCGCGGGGCTCGGCGGCACGACCGCGGGCGATCTCGCCTGCGCGAGCGCATCCGTGGCGCCGAGCAGCAAGCCGAAGCACGCCACCCCGGCGAGCAACGCCCTATCCCGGCTCATCGACACTGCGCCGTGAAGCCGCCCCCGCCGCACGAACGGCTGCAGCATTGATCGGGCCTGTTGCAGGGGGCTCCATCGCCGAGACATCCGCCGTCGGACCTGCCCCCCGAGCCTCCGGTGCTTCCGGCATCCCCGCCGCGGCCCGCGGCGTCGCTCGCCGCGTCCGCGCCGCCTTGCCCCGTCGTGCCTCCGGTCGACGTCCCGCCCTGCGCGGCTGAACCCCCGGTGCCGCACGAGTTGGGGCAGCGCCAATCTCCATTCACGCACGTGGGCGTACCGCACAAACAGCTGATCGACCCGGAGCAGCCCGAGCTGCGCGCGGTTCCTCCTTGCGGCGGCTGGTTACCGCCGTCGTCGTCGCCGCACGCGGTTCCGGAGAACGCGAATGCCAGAAATCCAACCGCGCACGCACACGTTCTCATTGATGCGAACCGCTTCAGCTGGTTCACCATCGCCTCCGGTTCGACAGCATGACCGCGAGCTCTCGAGCGCGCAAGGGTGGTCGGCGCCGCTATCGAGTGGTCGAGCGTGGCGAACATCGAGATCGCGAGTCGAATCAATCACCCACGAACGCGACGCCTCGTTCGGCGCGCCGGGCCGAGAGCCGGTCGGCGGCCGCGAGTCGCGCCGCGACGTGGCACATGTGAGCTTCGCGGTACGCAGCGTCGCTCATCGACGGATGCGAGCAGACCTCCTGCCATTTCCCGTGGAACGCGGCCGGCCGCACCGTCTGCTGCTCCGTACAACCCGACAGAGCAAACTGTCCGAAAACGAGAACACTCATGACGATACGACTGGACCAGGACATGATTCAGAGCCTCCTTGAAAGGTGTGGCGACTCCTTCGCAACTCGCGTGCCAGGCGAGTCCCCAGCCTGGCGCTGCGCACCGCGCTTCCGGGCGCCGGGTAGCGCAAGCGCCGCTCGAGCAAAGAGCGCGACTCGAGCAAGATTTGCTCAACGTCGCCGCGGAATCGCCTTCAGCACGCTCTCTACCCTGGTCTCGACGCTACCCTCGACCTCGAGCGCGTTCACGCCGAGCTCGAACGAATCCTCGATCAGGATTTCCCTCAGCTTTTCATCGACGAGCGCGCGCGACTCCCCGTCGTCGTCCGAGGCAGCAAATACGATCCGGTCCGGCGCTTCGATCGGCACGAACACGATCAGATCCAGGGAGCCTACTGCCGCACGCACGCGCGGCAACCACTCCTCGAAGTCGAATTCGTCCGCCGCCTCGTCAGCGGCGATGTAAGCGAGAAAATCGAGCGGGCAGCGGTCGAGGAGCACGTCGCGCTCGCCCTCGGCCAGGCTCTCGATCGAATGAGCGAGCTGCGCCTCGAAGTCCTCGAGCGAAGGTGGGTGATTGAACTCGTAACCGCCCTCGACCATCGCGTGATACGGCTCGTCCACCGCCGCGTAACCCGGCAGCACGGCAGCAAGCGCCTCGACCAGCGTCGATTTCCCCGTGCGATGACTGCCACAGAACGCGATCCGCATCGCTTCGCCAAGAGCCAACACTCGCCCGCTCGCTTTTTTACCGCTAGCTCGCGCTCCGCCACAAGCCGATTCCGTCCCCGGGATACCGCGTCGCCCCGACAGCGTAAGCCGCCCAATAGAAGCTCGATTTTTTGGGGAAAGCCGCCCGCTCCGCGTCCCGGACGTTTTGCCCTGACCACCGCTCGCCGTCGCGGCACGCTCCACATTTCGTGTCGCGTCCACGGAGACGAAAAAAACGTGAGCCATCGGATCGCGCGCTGATCACTCAGAGGCGGAGTGTGGATCATGGCGCGAACAGCGACTGGCATTGCTGTATCCATGGCGTTGTGTGCGGCGTTGTCGGCGTGCGGCAGCGACGGTGAGTCTTCCCCGGGAGCGGGTGGCTCGTCGGCGGGAACTGCTGGATCGAGCTCGGGAACAGGCGGCGCGAGCGGCGGAAGTGCAGGCCAGGGAGGTGCGGGTGGCGGCGGCGGGGCCGGGGGTGCGGGCGGCGCAGTCGGCGACGGTGGCTCGGCCGGGAGCAGTGGTTCGAGCGGCGCAGCGGGTGGCGGCGCGGGCGGCACGGCGGGCAGCAGTGGTTCGGCGGGCAGCGGCGGCGCGAGCGGCACGGGTGGCTCGAGTGGCGCGCTGCCGTGTGATCAGGTGCGTGCGCGCGTCACCGCCTACAAGGCCGCGCATTCCGGTAACGGCGGCAAGGATTGGGACATCAACGCCAAGACTCCCGCGCAGCTCGCGGGCGATCCCGCCGCGCAAGAGCTGCTTCTTATGTGCGGACCAGGCCAGCGGCCGGTGATTCCGCTGCTCGCCTGGGAATACGGCGGCAACGATCACCCGTGGATCAACCCCGATGCTTCCGCGCTCGTCTATTGCGTGTACATTCCGGTCAATCCTTCGTCGGCCAACTGGCAGTACGACGCCGCTTCGGACCACGTGACTGCCGATGTGTACGTCAAGTGCCCCGATCAAAACCCCTGCAATGGCCAGCAAGGGGCGAATCAGGTGCTGTCGTGTCTGGGCGATTCGACGAACATCGAGATCCTGGTCGACACCGCCAGCTTGAACGACGGAGCCGACGCCGGCCTCGCGTTGTCCGAAGCGTCGACCGATTTGAACCTGATCCTGGGCGACGGCAGCAAGGTTCACCTCTACACCGGCACGTAGCGGCCGAGCCGTCAAAGTGTGGCGTGCGCTCCCGAGCAACCCTCCGCGGCGGCGTGGACGGTGACCGAGAGATCGAAAAAGAGCGGCAGCGACCCGTACTCTCCGGAGTACCGGCTCACGGCCAAGATCACGCGCCGGCTCGCGGTGCCACTGTTTCTGATGCACAGCGCCGCCTCGCCGGGGGCGGATCCGGCGGCGATGTCCGAAGCCATGACCTTCTCGGCGTCGCAAGCAGCGAGCACGCGGATCAGCGCGCGCTGGTCGGGACGCGTCGGCGTCGCGACGACCCTCACGAAGGGTCCCACCGGGATCGCGATCGAGTAGTATTTGGCCGGCCCGCCCACGCCGCTCGCCGAGCTCGCGCAGTCGCCGTGGCCGCCGGCGGTCGTGTCCTGCATGGTGAGGGTCACATCCGGTACCAGTGGGACGGCAGCCTCGCAGAGCGCCGGATTGGCGCAGCCGAAAAGCCCGCAGAATTCGTGCCAGTGGGGACACGCACCCGCGTCGCCGGCGTCTTCCGCGTGCGCGTCGTGGTCTGCGTCGGTTGGGTTCGCGTCGGCGCCCGAGTCAGTCATCCTCGCGTCGCTAGCCGAGTCGCCCGCGTGCACATCGGCGCTGGAGTCGGCCCGGCGAGCATCCAGCGTGGCATCGCCGGCGGCGTCCGAACTCGGGTCGTGCCCGATCGCCTCATCGTTGCCACACGCGTTCGTCACCAGCAGCGCCAGCATGGCCGCTGCGCGCGTCGCCGGTTTCGCCTTCGCAGCCACCCCATTTCTCCGCGCTGATCACTAGGCCGCGACTTCGGCCTCGAGCTCGAGAAACAGCGGCCTGAGCTCCGGCTTTCGCCGCAGCGGCGCGCAAAACTTGGTCGCAAGGTCGAGCAGTTTGCTCTCGAGGTCGTCCGCCTTTTTCCCGAGCTCGCCGACCTCGCTCTGTCCCGCCTCCTGCTCGCGATCTAGCGACTCTTCCTGCTGCGCCAGCGCCGCCCTGAGCTCCTTGATCTGAAACTCCAGGTCCATCACTTCGCCGCGCTTGGCCTCGGCGCGCGCCTCGGCGCTCTTCTGGCTTTCGTGCGCCCGTTGCCAGTCGTCCACCATTTCGGCTAGGGCGCGGTACGCTGCGGCGAGCTCGCGGTGGGGCACTTGAAACCCCGAGCGTCCCTCCCAGCGCAGCGCCTCGGTGTGCGCGTCGAGCACGCGCTGCCGGTGCCGGTCCATCTCGATCCCGAGCGCGGCTACCGCGGCCATCGCCGCCTTGAGCTCGTCGCGCGCCTTGCTGGCGTCGATGCCGAGCGCGTCTACGGCATGGCCGAAGCGCTGGCGAATGTCGCGGCCGCGCCCTTCGATCGCCTCGAGCGCGCGCTGCCTGGCCACGCTCTTCGCGCGGAGCTGCGCGACTTCGTCGACCAGCCCTTTCACGTCGCCGAGCAGGCGTCCGAGGTCCGGCGGCCGTCCGTTTGGGTAGGCCTGCGCCAGCATTTGCTCGAACACCACAGTGCGGCGCATCCAGCGGTCGATCGCCACGGGAGGCAGCGTTTCGGCCGGGGGGCGCGAGCTGTCCGGCTCGCTCGAAGGCTCGGACGGAATCGGGATGCCGAGCGTGCCGGCGATCGCGACCAGGTCGGTGTGGACGCGATGCGCGTCGACCGGACGATCCTTGGGGTCTTTGGCCAGAAGCTCGAGCACCAGGGCGTTCAGCGGCTTGGGCAGCGACGGATCGTGAACCTCCGGCGGGGTCGGCGCCTCCTTCATGTGCTTGATGAACCAGGTCGCCACGTCGCTGGCCTGGAACGGCAGCCGCCCCGTCAGCATCTCGTAGGTGATCACGCCGAGCGCGTAGAGATCGGCGGAAGGTCCCGCTTCGATCGAGGTGATGCGCTCCGGCGCCATGTACTGCGGTGTGCCGAAGACCTCGCCGGCCCCGGTGAGCCGCGTATCCTGCATCGAGCGCGCGATCCCGAAGTCGAGCAGCTTGACCAGATCGGTGCCGTCGCCGTTGTTGGCGAGGTAGATGTTCTCCGGTTTCAAGTCGCGGTGAATCACTTCGAGGTCGTGAGCGCGCGCCAGGGCGCGGGCCATCTGGATCAAGATCGGCAGCGCGCGTTCGATCGCGACCTTGCCGTGATCGAGCAGGTCGGCCAGCGTCTCGCCGTCGAGCAGCTCCATCACCAGGTAGAGCGCGCCGTCGCTTGTCTCGCCCTGGTCGAAGATCTCGATGATGTTCGGGTGCGCGAGCTTCTGTGCGGCCTTGGCTTCGCGGCGGAAGCGCTCGCGGATCACCTCGTTCCCCGCGTAGCTGTGGCTCATGATCTTGACCGCGCACGGCCGGCTGACGATACGGTGCGTGGCGCGATAAACAGTCGCCATCCCGCCCTCGCCGAGCACGTCCTCGATCTGGTAACGGCCGGCGAGCACGGTCCCGATGCGCGGATCCTTGATCTCGACCAGCGCAGCGCCGTCCAAGAAGCACGTCCTGCTGTCGGACGGGTACTTGAGGTTACACTGCGGGCAGGACTTCATCGGCCGCGGGCCCTATCCTGCGCTCGCCGTATGCGGGTTTCCAGCCCGGAACTTTCTCCTTTTGCCGGAGAACATGGTAAACGCCGCAAATCCCGTGGCCGCCGAGCGCCAGCGCAGCCTCAAAATCGAGGTCCCCACCCCGGAGCAAGACAAGCCGCGCTTCGGACGTGTCGGCGTGATCGCGGCCGTTGGCTTTCTGATCGGGATCCTGTGGCCCCGGCTCGCCGGCATCAAGCTCGTGCCAGGCGTTCCTACCGAGGGGGAAGCCCCCGCCGCTTCGGCCAGCGCCGAGCCGCTGGGCTCGGCCGAGCCGCCGCCCATGGCGAAAGGTGTCCCGGTGGAGCCGACCGAGCCGCCCAGCACCGGGCCCGCGGCGCCCCCCGAACCGAGCGATCGCGTTCGGCTTTCGGAGTCCAAGGTCGTCAGCTGTCGCGACGACAAGGGCAAAAAGGTGTCCGAGTGCGGCGCGCTCGACTTCGATTCAGTGGCGAAGGCCCGGCTGCAAGCGCTCGGAGCTTGCCCCGGTGCACCCGCTGCTCCGGGCACGCTTTCGCTGGGTTTCGAGCTCGACTTCGGCAAAAACAAGGTCGGGGACATCGAGAGCGGAAAGAGCACGACGCTCGACGCCGCTGCGGTCAAGGCGCTGCTCGAGTGCGCAAAAAAGGAATTCGCCAGCGCGTCGCTCGCCGACGTGAAACACGAGCACGCGCGCTACACCGTCTTTTACAAGCTGGAGTTTCTGGCGCCTGGGGCGGCACCGGAGTCGGAGAGCGCAGCCGGCGACGCCGGCGCTGCCGAGGCCACGGCTGCCAGTGGTCGCGCCACGGTGACGTGGGAGGTAGCGATCCTGCGTAGCCAGCCGAAGGAGGGCGACGTGGTCGCGCGCATCTTGCGCGGCACGCGCGTCGTGGTCACTGGCCGCCAGGGGGATTGGTACAAGGTTCGCTATGACGCGAAGGGCAACGAAGCCTGGGTTTTCAAGACCGCGATCGGGCTTTGAAAGGCGCGAAACCAGGGCGAAGCGCCGCGGATCGTGCTAAGTAAAGGCGTGTCCGACGACAACGGCTCGAAGCCCGAGGACGTCGCGGAGGTCGTCGGGGAGGGGCAGGACGTCGTGATCGTGCACGGCGCGACCGAGGACGGTGGGACCCTGGGCGTGCTTCGATTGCGCGACCAGCGCGTCGAGCTCGGCGCGCTGCAACGGCTCGAGCACGGCAAGCCGATTCACGGCGAGGTCGTGCGCTTGCGCCCGCGCCAGGCGTGCCCGTGGATCTGTGACGTCGAGGTCGCGATGCCCGATCCGCAGCCGCGGCGCGAAGCCAATCGCGCGGTCGCCGCGGAGCCGATGCCCGCCTCGCGGCGCGGGCCGGCCCAGGTCTCGAGCGAGAATTATCGCGCGGGGTGGGAGCTGATTTTCGGCAGCGGCCGCAAAACGCCCGCGCTGAACTGAGCTGGAAAGCTACCCGCCTGCGCCCTTGGCGGCGCAGTCGACGGTGGTTGCGGGCTTACACTGGCCGTCGGGGTGGCACATTTTGACGAGCGCCGTCTCGAAACACCCCGGCGTGGACTGCGGGCAAAGATTGCAGCGGTCACCGCATTTCTTGCCCGCGCACGGGTCGTAGCTCGCGTTGGGCGCGGGCGGCGCGGCGGGTGCGGGTGCGGGCTCCGCGACGGCGGCGGTCGTCGCAGGAGTGGCTTGCGTTGCTGCGGGCGTCGGAGCCGCTGCGGGAGCGGCAGCGGGCTGCTGGTTCGGAGGCGGACCCGTCGTGATCGTGCAGGCCGAAATCAGGGCCGAGCCGAACAGCAACCATAACTTGCGCGTCGAAAGCATGATGCACCCCTCAGCGGCGCCGGTACGGGTTTTCCAGCAGATCCTTCGGCGGCGGCCGGTAGTTACGGTACGGGTTTTCGGGCAGCGCCGGCGACGAGGCGACCGCGGGTTTGCGATACGGGTTGTCCGGCACGCTGGGTGCGAGATCTCCCTTCCAGTGACGATACGGATTCTCCGGCAGCTTTTCGGCGAGCGGCCCGTCCCAATTCCGGTAGGGGTTTTCGGGCAAGTCGCTGTCGCGCGTCGAAGCCAGCGCCACGCTCGGATCGACGACCAGCGCGGCGAATTGAGCGAGCGTGTCCAACACGTCCTGGCACCGGCCGCTCGCGCTGAAGCGCACGAGCGTCGCTTCGCCCGGCCGCTGTACGCTGATCTCGCCGCTGCTCTCGCCGCGGCGTTCAGTGACGCTGACCCTGAAAACGCGGGCCATTTCCAGCGCCGTCGCCCCGCGCGCCTTGGACGTCCGACCGAGCACGTTGCCCAGAAATGCCGCCCCCTCGCCACAACCGGACGGGGACTGAAACTCGACCCGGATCGGCTCCACGTCGCTGTTCGCGTGAAGCGGCGCGTTCTGAGTGGCGGGGCTCGGCGCCAGCCGGGCGCTCGCGGATTGCGCCAGCGCGTGCAGGCTGAACGAAACCGGTCCGATCGCTGCCGCGACTATGAGCCACGCCGTGGTGCGTGATGTGCCGCCCGCGAAAGTGCCCAAAACATTCACAGTTTACCACGAGCCCGCCCTCAGCAAAACCCGTAGCAACGCTTCGCTTTTACAGAGTTTTCGATGCTTTCCAGAAGAGGACGTTCCTTTGCGGGGGCCGCGCCCTCGGCCCCCCGGCTTCACTCACTATGCGAGCGCTTGCGAGCTTCGGCGATCGCATCGCGCAACAGATCGCCCTCGCGCAGGCACTTCCAGCAGTCTTCGAGCTCGCGTTTGCCGCAGCCGCGCTTCTCCTGCAAGCGCGCGAGCGGCATGATCGAGCGCCTGTCACCCACCAGCTTGACCTGCTCGACGAGCTTCTTCGCCTCTTCGCAGTCCGTCACTTTTCGAAGGTCGAACGCCACCGTCAGCGCGGGCCTTGCGTTGGCTCGGACTTCCTTGGTCGCGAGCAGCTCCTCGGCGAATTTTTGCGACTCTTCCTTGCTCGTGTTGCGCGTGATGACCGACCACAGCTGATCGGGGCCGAGCGATCCGGGCAACGATGCCAGCATCACCAGCATGTCGGTCGCGACTTCGCGATCGTTCGTGAGCTCGCGGATCCGCTTCTCGGTCGCCTTTTCTTCGGCGAACTTGGGGACCAGGGTGAGCTTGCGTTTGAGCTCGGCGATCTCGTGAATTTTCGCGGCGGCGCGCCCGCGGGCCAGATCAGTCGCGTCCTCCAGCGAGCGCTGGGTGGGCGGCTTGGCTTCGAGCGCTTTGATCGCTTCGGGATCGCCGGCCATCAGGCGTCCGCGCGGCGTGTCGGGCGCCGGCGCTTTCGCCACGGCGCTGGCCGAAGGCGCGGCCGACGCCGAAGCGACTGCGCTGGCCGACGGCCGTGCACTCGGTACGGAGGCGGCGTCGCGCGCGGGCATGGCCTTCGCCTTGGGCGCGAGCGCGAGCGCGGCTCCGGCTCCGGCCGCCGCGCCGACCAATAGCCCGATCAGTGCGGCAGCGACGACGGGGCCGCGGGACGGCCGCTTCATGGCCAGAAGGTCGGCGTCCGTATCCATCGAACCAGCGAGTTTAGTCGTTTCGGCGCCGTGAAGCAGGTTTTCGGCGCTAAGGTGCGGGGTCGTGACGTCGGCGCGAGTGTTCGGTGTCCTCTTTATCGGGTGGATGCTCGCGGCGTGCGACAGCGATTCGAAGCGCGCCTCCGCAGCGCCCGTAGAGAGCGCGCGCCCCGCGGCCGCCGTGGTGGTGCTCGCAGGCCGTCCGAAGCACGCGCGTTTGCCGGCGCGCGTGGCGGCGCTCGCCGAAACTGCGCTGGCGCTGAGCGCCGAAACCGGCGCGGATTTGAAGCTGCGCGTCGGTGCGAGCAAGATAGGCGGCTTGCCGGACTTGCCGCGAGCCATGGCTTGGCCGACGGTCGGCGGCCGGCCTCTGGCGTTTCTGGCGCAGCTCGATCTGAGCGAAGTGTCGCGCCACCTCGAAGGCTCAGGGCTCCCGGAAGAAGGCCTGCTCTCGTTCTTCTACGACGCGGCGCAGCAGCCGGACGGCTACCGGCCCGCGGATCGTGACGGCTTCCGCGTGTTCCATTCGAGTGGAAGTAGCAACCGCTTGTGGCGGGCAACGCCTCCGCCCGGGCTCGAGCCGCCGCCTTTCCCCGTGCGAACCCTGAGCTTCAAGACCGAGAAGAGTTACCCCGATCTCGGGTCCTACGCGGTGAGAAAGCTCGCGCTGGGAGCGAGCGAGCTCGAGGACTACCGGGAATTTTTGGCGGGACTGGCTCAGCCGTCTCCCGACCACCGTCTGCTCGGCCATCCAGAGGGGACGCTGAGCGACGTGCAGTCGAGCAGCCAGTTCGTGTCGAACGGTCTCGATCTCAGCGAAGGCGTCGGCGAGGACGATGCTCGTGCCCGGGCGCTCGAGCCAGGCAGCGGCGACTGGCGGCTCCTGCTGAAGCTCGACTCGGACGAAAAGGCCGGCATGGATTGGGGCGAGGGAGGCCAGCTCTACTTCATGATCCGCCGCCAGGACCTGCAGGCGAAAAATTTCAAAGCCGTCTGGTTGATTCTCGACACAGATTGAGCGGGCGCTCACTCGGCCGGTGCACGCACCGCGGGCACGCTCCGGGAGCGCCGTCGCTCTTCGGCGTATTCGGCCTCTTCGCGGCCGTCGCCCGGGCCGAGGAGCACCGCGGCCCAGCGCAGGTCCTCGGTATTCGCCATCACGATCTTCACGACCATCGTCAGCGGCACGCTGAGCAGCGCCCCCACGGGTCCGAGCAGCCACCCCCAGAGCACGATCGACAACATCACGACCAGCGGAGACAGCCCGAGCGCGCGCCCGAGCACCTTGGGCTCGACCACGTTGCCGATCAGGTTGTGGATCACGAACAGGCCGACCAGGACGCCGAGCGCGCTGGCCGGACCGAGCTCGAGCAGCGCGATCGCGGTCGGTCCGACCGTCGCCAGGAGCGACCCGAACACGGGAATGTAGTTCAGGGTGAAGGTGACCAGGCCCCAGAGCACCGGATTTTCCACGCCGAGCAGTGCGCACCAGCAGCCGCAAACCACGCCCATCGCTGCACTGATCCAGGTCTTTACCAGCAGGTATTTCTGCACTTCCTCGACCGTGCTGCGCGCCGCGAGCAGGCGCTGCGGCCGCCAGTGGAGCGCGTGCGCGAGCTTGCCGTTGAAAGTCGCGGCTTCGAGCAGGATGAAGATCGCGACGAACAGCACGATGCCGAGCGACGACAGCGTGGCCGGCACCTCCGCGACCGCTTCGGCGATCGAGTTTTCACTGAGCCTGCCCGGATCGAACCGCAGCACCATCGGGGCAAAACGCGCGAGCCGGTTCGCCGCGAGCCAGCCCACCAGATCCTGTTTGAACGTCCCGAGCGAGCGCTCGAGGCGTGGCAAGGAATCGGTCAGGTCGCTGGCGGCCACCGCGGCCAGCGCGCCGAAGCCGATGATTCCCGCCAGCACCAGCAGGATCGCCAGCGTGACCGCGACCGCCGTCGGAAAACGCGCACGCTGCAGACCGTGAACGATCGGCGCCGTCGACGCGGCGACGCACGCCGCGACCAACAGTGGAACCAAGAGCGGCGCGGCCCACTTGAGCCCGGCGGCAACGATCACCACGCCCGCCATTGCCAGCACTGCACGCGTTCCGACGCCTAGCCTTCCTTCGGCCACGTTCAAACGACTGGCAATCGCTGTGCCAGAAAACCCCCGAGTTGTGGCCAAATGGATGAGTGCGGCGGGCGGGACGCGAAGCCAAATTGCCCCGCCGAGAGGCGCTTTGACGCGACGTTTTGGAACAGGTGTCACGGCATCACGCGAGCCGGCGCCGGTCGCAGGGAACTTTCGCGCTCGAACCGGGTGTCGCGACCGAGCTCGGCCAGGGCGCGCTCGAGCCAGCCCTGACTCGCCAGCGGCCGAAGCCGCGTCTCACCGTCGTTGATCTCGAGGCCGAAGTTCACGAGATCGGTCATGAGGAGAAAAGCGCCGCGATCGTTGCCGCGGACGCGCACCCAGCGCCCGCGTGCTCGCACGGCATCGGTGCGGGCTCGTTCCAGACCGACGTCGATGCCGTCGCGATCGACGCCGAGTACCGCGCCGACCTCGAGATCGGAGAGGTCGAGCACGCCGGCCGCGGTCCCGGCCAGGCCTTGTGGTTCGATGCCCAGCGCCTCCATCACGGGCTTGGCGTCGGGGAAGCCTGCCGAGAGCTGGATCGTCGCGCGCTCCGGAACCAGGCCCGAAAGCGGCACCGACTTCGAGCTCGCACGCAACCAGCCGAAACCGGTGTCGCCGTCGCGGGTGCGCAGGTGACCGCGCTCGATGGTGACGGTCGCGCTTTCGAGCGCGCCCTTTTTCCCGAGCACGTCGGGTTTCCGCAGCGACATCTCGAAGTTTCCCGTCGCGTCGATTGCGACGCCGTCCCACGAGCACCGGGCGCCCTCGAAACTCAGCTTGACCCGGCCGCGCAGTGCCCCGTGCGCCTCGAGCTCGGCGTGTGCGCTGCCTATCGCCGATCCACCACGGAGCTTCAGCTTTTGCGGTGCGACGCGCTCCAGGCTGCGCAGATCCTCGGCGCGGATCCGTGGAATGTCCAGGAGCCCGCCCGACGCCTCGAACCGTCGATGAAGTGCCGGCGCATGGGTTTCGAGCTCGAGCCGCGGGCGCTCGGCGACCACCGGCACCCCCACACGCGCCCAGGTATCGCTCCAGGCCAGGCTCGAAGCCGACAGCAAGAGCCGGCCTCGGTTCTCACGCGTGACCTCGAGCCGCAGCTCGGCGTCTCCGTGAAGTCTCTGGTGCGAGGCGTACACCTCGAGCCGCCGCGCCGAATACCTGACCGAGCTCGCCTGCAGGAGCTCGCCGTGATCGAGCTGGGCGTCGATCGCGATCGGGCCGGCGCCCTCGCGGATCACGACTTGCTCCGGTTCGATCAGGGTGTCCAGAAAGTCGAGATCTTCCAGCTCGGCGTTCAAATGAACGCGGCCGGAGATCTCTTGAAAGACGCCCTTGCCCGTCAGCCGCTCGAGGTCCATGTCCTCGATGCTGGTGGTGATGTGCGCGCTGAAATCGCGAGCCACGCGCTCGTTCGGGCCGGCGTAGAGCGGCCCCGGTTCGAGCAAAAGGCCCGCTTCGACCCGCAGCCGGCGCCGTGGCTCGAGTCGAAAGCGGCCCGTGGCATGCCCGGCGCCGGGCGAGCGAAACTGCTGAATCCAGAGCTCGTCGACGCGAGCGTCGACGCCGCTCAAGTCAATCGTCCAGAGCTTGCCGTGTGATTCTGGCGCTGCTTCGACGAGAAGCGGGGGGCTCGGAAATCCTTCGATCGGGGGCAGCGCCCGCACCATCGCCGGATGTTCCGCGGGCGCGCTGAGCTTGTGCCGGAATCTGAATTTGACGCCGTCCGCGTCGACGTGCGTGGCGCGGAAGGTATGGCGCAACAAGCTCGTGAGCGCGACGTCCGCTTCCAGGTCGTTGATCCGGAGCTCGAACTCTACGTTCGCGTCCTGGAACCGCAGCAGCAGGTTCTTGGCGTAAATCCGGCCGGGCCACGGCGACCAGGCGCTTTCGTAGCCGATCTTCAGCGCCTGTTCGTCCGCGTTGATCCAGCGCGGCAGCCACGCGCCGATGATCACATTGGCAATCAGCAAGTAGGCGATCTCGATCGATAGGGCGATGGTGAGTGCCACCCGCGCCGCCGCTGCGAAGCCGCTGCGCTGTGGGCTTCGCCAGCGCGCGTTCATGGCGCGTCGCGCCCCGCGTCCGGCCCGGGGGTACCTGCGCTGCTCGGCGCGGCCGGCGCCATGCTCGGCACCGGGCTCGCCTCGTGCTGGGGCGTGGATCGAGCCGAACTCAGCCACTGTGCAGCGCCGACCAGGGCACCGGCCACGGCGGCGAGCACGAAGGGCCAGGCCCTGAAGCGACGCGTGCGGCGTACGGCGCTGGCTTCGCGCGGGTCCGCCGCCGGGCTCTTGCGCGACCGCGTTGGAAGGATCAGGGGCAGCGGCGTGGTGCCGCTGTCGCGCACGCTGCGGGCCAGGATCCGCTCGGCGCGCGAGGCGAGAGCGCGTGCAGCATCGGGTGCGAACGGCCCGAGGGCCTGCGCCAGCTCCGCGACCGTCGAGAAACGCTCTTCGCGCCGCTTGCTCAAGCAGCGCAAGATCACCGCTTCGAGCTCCGGCGGCACGTCGGGCCGGAGCTGGGACAGCGACTCCGGCTGCTCGCGCAGCACCTTGACGCAGATCGCGGCCAGCGTTTGCCCATCGAACGGCGGCCGGCCGGCGATCAGCTCGTACAACACCGCGCCGAGCGACCACACGTCCGAGCGATGGTCGACGGTTTCCGGCGCGACCATTTGCTCGGGCGACATGTAGTTGGGCGAACCGATGCCGCGCGTGGGATCGGTGTAGCCCTTCTCTTCCACCGAGCGCTGTTTGGAGATGCCGAAATCGAGCACCTTGAGCACCGGCGACCCGTCCGGAGCGCGGATCAAAAACAGGTTTTCCGGCTTGAGATCGCGGTGGACGATCCCCTCCGCGTGCGCCTCGGCGATCGCTTCGCAGATCTGGAGCAGGTAGTGGACAGCTGTCGAAACCGGCAGCGATCCCGAGCGGCGCAGCACCGTACAAAGATCCGCACCGTCCAGGTATTCCATCACCAAATAAGGGATGCCGTTGTCGAGGCGTCCAGAGTCGAGCACGCGCGCCACGTGCTGGCCGCGGAGCTTCGCCGCCGAACGCGCTTCATTCAGAAAACGCGCCACCGCCTCCTCGTTGTGCCGGAGCTCGGGACGCACGAACTTGATCGCCACGCGCTGGTCGAGATCGACATGGACGCCGTCGAACACCATCCCCATGCCTCCGACCGCCAAGAGATCGCTCACGCGGTACTTCCCCGCAACCATCGCTCCCTTCGGTGCGATGACGCGAACTTGCTCTCTTAGCTGGCTATCGTGGGGGATGGACCTGGGCTTCGACATCGGGTTCGATTTTCGCGGGAGACGCGACCTGCAAAGGCTGGGCCCTAGCGTGACTCAAGCGGCGCCCGCTCGCCGCCGTGAACCGGTGCTGCTTGCTGACACGCTCCACGACACGAGCGTCTCGGCGTGGCCGTTTTGTTGACGCGGCCGGCCGATACCGGCGTGCTCGCGGTGAAAAGCACGGAGGACGTGCTCAAAACGACCAGGTGCGACGTGAGGCTGGCGCGGTGGTTGCTACGAGCGGGGTGAGCCACGGCAGCGCGCCGCGATTGGTACGGCCTGCCGGAAACTCCAGACTCCTGAAGGAGGAGACGAGATGAAGCTCGTGAGCCCCGCGGTTTCGCTCTCTGCCCTGACGCTGATGCTGATGGGGTGCGGAGCGAGCACGCCCACGCCCTCGACCACGGAAGCCAAGTCGGCGATCAGCGCAGCCGAAGCGACTGGCGCGGCCGGCGACCCGCAGGCGGCGCTGCACCTGAAAATGGCGGAGGACCAGGTCCGAGCCGCAGAAGCGCTGATTGGCGAAGGCGACATGGGTGAGGCGCAGCTGGTGCTGGAGCGCGCCAAGGTCGATGCGCAGCTGGCGCAGGTGCTGACGCGTCGTGACCAGATGCGCGGCCGCGCGCAGCAGGCAGAGCAAGAGATCGAACGTCTGCAGCAAAGCGCGCGGCCCTAGCCCGCCACGCGGCCGGCACGAAAGGATCGAGAAGGAGGCCCAAGATGATCAGGATCAGGTCGGGACTCGTGGTGTTCCCGCTGTTGTTCACGCTAGCCGGTTGCGCCAGTACCCAGCCGTCGCCCGAGCTCGTGGATGCTCGTCGTACCTACGATCAGGTGCGCTACTCGAACGCGAGTCAGTACGCACCGGCGCGCGTACTTGCCGCCAAACAGGCTCTCGAGCAAGCCGAGGTAGCGCACGAAGACGACGCGGGCTCCTTCGAGGAGCGCAGCCTGGCTTACATTGCTCAACGCAAGGCGACGATGGCCGCGGCGTATGCGGACACGGAGCGCGCGCGGCGCGAATACGTGGCGGCCGATCAACGCTACCGCCAGCTGCAGGAGCAGTTACGGATCCAGGCGCAGCGGGAAGCCGAAGCGTCGCAGGGAAGTCTCGGCACCGCCCGCCAGGAGCTCGCGGCTCAAGGTCGGCAGATTCGCGATCAGCAACAGCAACTGGCAGCGAGCCAGGCCGAGCTCGAGCTGCGCCGCGCGGAGCTCGAAAAGGAGCGCCGTGCGCGAGAGCTCGCGGAAAAGAGCCTCGCCGAAATCGCGACCATCAAGCAAGAGTCGCGCGGCATGACGATCACGCTCGAAGGTGAAGTGCTGTTTCCGAGCGGTGAATCGACGCTGCTCCCGCTGGCGCGGCAGCGGCTCGATCGCGTTGGCGACGTGCTGAAGGAACTCGCTCCGGACAAGACGATTCTGGTCGAGGGCCACACCGATTCGCGCGGTTCGGCGCAGCTCAACGAACGGCTGAGCCAGGATCGCGCCGACTCGGTCCGTGAATACTTGATCGGTCGCGGCATGGCGCCCGAGCGCTTGCGGGCGGTGGGCCGAGGCGAGAGCGAGCCGCTCGTGAGCAACGACAGTCCCGAGGGCCGCGCCAACAATCGGCGCGTCGTGCTCGTCGTACAAAACACGAAGAGTGGAAAGTCCGAGCAGCCGACACGCGGTCAAAGCGGATCGTCGAGTCCGTAACTCTACCAACGGCCAACGAGGGCTGCGCCACGGCCGCTGCTGCACCGCCGTGGCGCATTGCGACGCATCGAAACCGGCAAAAATCGAGCGTGGGCTGCGGCGGCAGCCCCTGGCACGCTCACTGCTACACGCGCCATCGGCGTTGAAAACGCCCCAGGCGCGTGCGGTCCTCCACTTTGTTGCGGCCGCGCGAACAAGGAGAGGACCGATGTTGCGATACTTCACCGCTATTGCTTGTGCTGTGTCCGCGATCTCGCTTGCGGCTTGCGGAGACGAGGCCAAAGACGAGATTCGAAACACGGTAAACTGCGCGAAAATCTGCGGGCGCTACTCCGAGTGCGTCGCAGAAATCGACGTCTCGTCCTGTACCGATCGCTGCGAGGACAACGCCGACGCCAACGCGACCTACGCGTCCCAAGCATCGTCCTGCGACTCCTGTACGGGCGACGACAAAGCTTGCGCCGAGATTCAGGGCTGCTGGGGTTCGTGTCCCGTCGTCGCAGTGCAGGACTGAACCACCCGGACACACGACAATGTGCCCCGCTGTCACATCGTTGTCGCTGATTGCAGCGCTGCCGGCGACTGAGTGCGGAAGCGAGATTCCGGCACGGCGCCTGCATTTGAGCGATTTTCGTCGGCGCTTCAGCCGGCCTTTGGAGGTGATTCGATCATGCTGCGTTGGGCGTTGATATTTTTCATTCTGGCCCTGGTCGCTGCGTTTTTTGGATTCGGCGGCATCGCCGCTAGCGCAGCTTGGATTGCGAAGCTTTTGTTCTTCGGCTTCTTGATCGTCGCCGTGGTCATGCTGATCAGCAATCTGTCTCGAGGGCGCGCGATCTAGCGCCCGACGAGTTGCCGCTGAAACGAATGTGAATCGATTACTACGAGGAGTCGTACATGGACTGGAACCAAGTCGAAGGAAAGTGGCGCGAGATCAAGGGCAAGGTCCGCTCCAAGTGGGGCAAGCTCACCGACGACGATCTGGAGACCGTGGCTGGTAAGAAAGACGCCCTGCTCGGGCGCCTCCAGCAGCGCTACGGCTACAAGCGCGATCAAGCCGAGAAGGAAGTGGACAGCTGGATCAACACGCTTTGATCCGACCCGCGAGCCGAGCCCCGTCACGCTCTAAAGACCACGCGATGGGGCTCGCCGCCGCGCTGCGCGGGA
>Ga0111539_10001560_pt1 | contig 30505 bp, 28 predicted proteins | sample RhiMethybrSRZTD1_FD_79667 | JGI IMG/M metagenome (GOLD analysis project Ga0111539, IMG submission 79667) | Populus rhizosphere microbial communities from Tennessee, USA - Rhizosphere MetaG P. TD hybrid SRZTD1 (version 2) (version 2) | ecosystem: Host-associated > Plants > Roots > Rhizosphere >...
AACGTGCAGCTGGCCGCGGTCCCGGTGCCGACCACGGCGGCCGGGCTGGACGTGTCAACCGGCTGGCCCTTCGCCGGGACGCCCGCGCTGCACGAGCCGTTCGGGTTACCGGCGCCCCCGGTCGCGCCCGAGCCGCCGCTGCCGCCCGGGGCGCTGCCCGAGCTGCACCCGACCGAGAGCAGAGCGACCGGCAGAGCCAGGGCGAACGAAGATCGCATGCGATTCTCCGCCCTCATCGTAAACCACTTGCGGAATCGCTAGTTGCGAAAAGCTGGGCCGGTCACGAATTGCCGTCACCTTTTGTCCCGACGCGACTCATTATTGGAGCCCATGAAACCGCAGGAGCACGCGTGACCGTTCATGATGTGACCGCGGCGAATCCGGTCGGGTTCGCGTCTGCGGAAGACACCGATGAGTCGCTGGTGACGCGCGCGCGGGCCGGCGACAGCGCCGCGTTCGAGCTGCTGATGCGCCGGCACAATCAGCGCGTCTTCCGGGTGGTGCGATCGGTGCTGCGCGACACCGATGACATCGAGGACGTGATCCAGCAAGCGTACGTGCAGGCGTTCCTTCACCTCGACCAGTTCGGCGGCAACGCGCGCTGGTCGACGTGGCTGTGTCGCATTGCCATCAACGAAGCGCTGGCGCGGCTCCGCCAGCGCGGCCGATTCGTATCGATCGAAGCTGTAAGCGAGGAGGCGATGGCAAATTTGTCGAGGGGTTCAAGCGGCGATCCCGAGCGGACCGCATCCGGCCGCGAGTTCAGCAAGATGGTCGAGCAGGCGATCGACGAGTTGCCGGAGATCTACCGGGCGGTCCTGATCCTGCGCGAGGTCGAGGGGATGACGACGGAAGAGACAGCGTCCGTCCTCGATGTGCAGACCGACGTGATCAAGACGCGCCTCCACCGGGCGCGCGCGTCGCTGCGCGACGCGATCGAAGATCGCATCGGCGAGCAGATGCAGAACTCGTACACGTTCGGCAACGAACGCTGCGATCGCGTCGTCGCGGCTGTGCTCGCCCGCCTGAATCTCGGGGACCGCCCGTAGTCTCGCGCGCCCACGCGCGCGTCCTGTCACCTTTCGTCTGCTTCCGACTCTGCTGTTGGAAGGAGACAACGATGCTCGAGTCCGGAGGTAAGCGGTCGGCGGTTCTAGGATGTCTGTTCGTGCTCGCTGCGGCGCCGTCGGGCTGCAGCAGCGACGAGACGGCGGCGGCCACGGTGGATCCGACGCTGGCGGCGATGGGCAAGGACATCTTCCGCTTCGACACCTTCGACGACGAGACGTTCTGGACCGACACGTTGATGATGAACGTGGCGGTGTCGACCGTTAATCCCACCACCGCGCTCATGGTCGGCCTGAAGGTGGACGCCGAGGCGATTCCGGCAGACGTGGTGGCGGGCGTGCAGAACGGCACCGTCAGCCTGACCAGCCCGGCGACCACCATCGCGCTGCTCAAGCTGAACGCGGTCGTCGGCGTCAAGGGCACGGTGGAGAGCGTCGGTGGCGTGGACACGCTGACCCGCGTCGGCATCACCTGCGCGCTCTGCCACTCGACGGTCGACAACTCCTTCATGGCGGGAATCGGCAAGCGGCTCGACGGCTGGCCGAACCACGATCTGAATCCGGGAGCGATCATCGCGCTGTCGCCGGCGCTGCCGGCCGACAAGAAGTTGATCTACAACTCGTGGGGCGCCGGCAAATACGATCCGCGTTACAACCAGGATGGCATCAACGGACCGCAGGTCATTCCGCCCGCCTACGGACTGCTGGGCATCAACAGCATCACCGCGACCGGCGACGGTACCGACATCGCCTACTGGAATCGCTACGTGGCGGTCACCCAGATGGGCGGGCATGGCACGTTCACGGAGTCGCGCACCGGCGTCAGCGTGACGAACGGAACCGACGACAAGGTATCGTCCAAGCTGCCCGCGCTGCAGGAGTACCAGAAGAGCCTCGCCGCGCCGGCCCCGCCCGCCGACAGCTTCAACGCCGACGCCGCCGCGCGCGGCAAGATGGTGTTCGAGGGGGCCGGCAAGTGCGCGACCTGCCACAGCGGCAGCGAGTTCACCGACGCCAACAGCAAGCTGCACGAGCCGAGCGAGGTCGTCAGCGAGCCGGAGCCCGGCGGCGTGGCCAGCTACGCGTCGCGCACCGCGACCAAGAAATACCGAACCGCGCCGCTGAAAGGCCTCTGGCAGCACGCCCCGTATTTCCACAACGGCAGCGCCGCGACGCTGGAGGCGGTGGTGGACACCTACGATTCGAAGAAGACGCTGGGGTTGACGGCCGATCAGAAGACCGACCTCGTCCAGTACCTCAAGTCTTTGTGATCCGCGCTCCGTTCCGCCGTGCTCGTCCAGTGGGGGTCATTGGCGAGCACGGCGGCGCGGTCTATCTGCCGCCCCTGCGGCACGAGCTCCAGAAGAAGATGTTGCCCTGCGCGGCCACAGTCGCTGATGCTGCAACCGGATGCCCCATCAGCCGGCGAAGGTCCCGCCGTATCGGCCGCAGCTGGCGCTGCTGGTCAAGACGCCGCCCGACGGGGACGACTGGCTGCACGAGCTGAAGCTGGACGGCTTCCGCATCGGCGTCGAGATCGATCACGGGAAGGTGCGCCTCCTGAGCCGGCGCGAGAAGGAATGGACGGGCGAATTTCCTTCGGTCGTCGCGGGCGCGAAGCGGCTGCCCGTCAAGACCGCGCTGATCGACGGTGAGCTCGCCGGCGTCCTGCCCGACGGCCGCACCAGCATGCACGCGATGGGGGGCGCGACGATCGCCTTCTTCGCGTTCGACATCATCCATCTCGACGGCGAGGACCTGACGCCGCTGCCGCTGGTCGAGCGCAAGGAGCGGCTGCGGCGCGCGCTGGGGCCGGACCCGCCGCCGCCGTTTCGCTGGGTCGACCACGTCGTCGGCGACGGCGCCGCCTTCTTCGCGGCCGCGTGCGGCGCGAGGATCGAAGGCATCGTGTCGAAGCTGCGCGCGTCGCCCTACAGGCCCGGCGCGCGCAACGCCACCTGGCAGAAGATCAAGTGCGTGCTGCGGCAGGAGTTCGTGATTGGTGGGTACGAGCGGTCGGTGCTGGGCGGGCTCGGCGCCCTGTGGCTCGGCACCCACGACGATGAAGGGCGGCTGCTGTTCGCCGGCAAGGTCGGCACCGGCTTCCAGCGCGAGGCGGACGCGTTGCTGAAGAGGCTCGTTCGCCTGGAGCGGCCGGCATCGCCGTTCGCGCCGATCGGCCTGCCGATCGGCGCCAAGATCCGCGACGCGCGCTGGGTCGCGCCCGAGCTGGTGTGCGAGGTCGCGTTCATGGAGTGGACCGGCCACGCCCACATCCGCCACGGATCGTTCCAGGGCATGCGCCCCGACAAGGATCCGCGTTCGGTCGTGCGGGAGATTCCAGCGTGAGCCGCCGCCAGAAGCCGCACCTGCGTTGCCCCGATTGCCGGATGCACCGCAGCCTCTGCATCTGCAGCCTGCTGCCGCGCATAGAGACCCGGACGCGGGTGGTGCTGATCGTCCACCAGCTGGAAGCCGTGAAGCCGACCAACACGGGCCTCGTCGCCGCGCGTTGCCTGCCGTCCAGCACCGTCGTCTACCGGGGCCGGGCGCCGCAGGGCGCGGCCGCGGTTGGCGCGACGCCCGATTGGCCGGAGGCGGTCTCGGCGGCCGCGGCGGGCGTACAGCCGCTGGTGCTCTATCCGCATCCCTCGGCGACGCCGCTGGAGGACTGGCGCCGCCGCACCGAGGCGGTGGCGCTCGTCGTCCCCGACGGAACATGGGCCCAGGCCACGCGCATCCACGCGCGCTTCGCGGCGCGCGCCGGCGACATCGCGTGCGTGTCGCTGCCCGCCTCGAGGACCGGCAAGCGCCTGCGTACGGCGCGGTCTCCGCATCAGATGGCGACGCTCGAGGCGGTGGCGCTGGCGCTGGGGATCCTCGAAGGCCCGGAGGTCGAGGCGGCGCTGCTGCGTGTCTATCGCATCATGACCGAGCGGACGTTGTGGACGAACGGCCGCATCGCCGCTGCCGACGTGACCGGCGGAATCCCGCCGGGCGTCCGTAGGCACGACCCGCTTTTTGTGCCCCCGTTGCCACGGTTGCCGCCGTAGATTCGCGGGCGATGAGCCGGTTCGCGCTGGTGCTGTCGGTCGTCGCGGCGCTGTTCTTCACGTTCGGCGGCGTGTTCATGAAGCTTTCGAGCGGCTTCACGCGGCTGGGGGCGGGCGCCGCCGCGATCGCGCTGTTCGTCGCCGGCGCCGTCGCGCAGACGTTCGCGCTGAAGTACGCGGAGCTGGGCGTCGCCTACGTGTTCGTCCTCGGCCTCGAGGCCGTGCTGGCGTTTTGCCTGGGCGCGCTGTTCTTCGGCGAGAACGTCTCGGTGGCGAAGGTGCTGGGCGTCGTGCTGATCATCGGCGGCTTCGCGCTGCTGCACGTGGGCGCGTCGCCGGGCACGCGCTGACCTCGTCGCGGTCGAAAATCGGCCGCCGATCGGGGAAAATACCGGTATGAGGTGGGCCGGCTGTCTCGTCGCCGCGGTCATCGGCGCAGGTTGCGTCGGCGGCGACGAGGTGACGGAGGTGCGAATGCTCGTCGAGACCGATATCGACGTGCAGGAACCCATTCTGATGGTGTCGCCGTCGGACCGAGGCGACACGCTCCCCTCGCACCCACCTGCGCAGTTTCCTTTCCTGGTCGCGATCACACCCGACGCCCAGTTGCACCCCTTCGATCTCAACGTCCAGATGAGGCCCGGTGACGGCAGCCAGGTCGTCATCGTCGTCCGTAACGTCCGCGACGTCGCGTTCGTGGCCACGGAGCGGCGCATGTTCGTCATGCCGTTGCACGCCAAGTGCGCCTGTCAGGGAACCAGCTGTCCCGGCCCAGGCGATCCCGACTGCGACGACCTGCGCGCACCGGCGCTGCTGCCCCTGGATGAGCGGGTGATGCGCTGGCCCGACCTGCCCATCGACCTGAGCGCGATGCAGGACATCTTTTGATCTTGTCGATCGCTGCTGGTCTCGGTGCCGAAGGTGCCCCGTGAGGTGGCCAGGTATTCTCGTCGCGGCGATCATTTCCGCCGGGTGCGGCGACGACGGCCCCACGGAGGTCCGGATGGTCATCGAAACCGACCTCGGCGCACCGGAGCCGGTGACCCTGGTGGCAGTCGCCCCACTGGGCCCGGGAGGGCCCAGCCGGGCGCAGGCGAATCCCCAATTTCCTTTTGTCGTCGCGATCCTGGCCGAAACGCACCTGGAGTCCTTCGATCTCAGTGTCCAGTTGAGCCCCGACGCCGGCGGCCAAGTCATCCTGGTCTTTCGGAGCGCGCGCGACGTCGCATTCGTGGCGGGGCAGAAGCGCATGTTCGTCATGCCGATGCTTGCGAAGTGCAGATGCCAGGGAACCGCCTGTCCGGCGCCAGGGGATCCTGATTGCGACGACCTGAGAGCGCCCGCCCTCGCGCCGTTGGATGCGCGGGCAGGCGAAGAGCCGGACCTAACGATCGAGCGCGCTGCACTTTGACCGCAGGGCGTCGACACCACAGGTCGTGGACCGTTCGTCGCGTTTCAAGCTTCATACCTCGTGAGCGCATGCGGCCGAAAGACCCCGCGACATCGTTTGCCCTGATGCTGGCGCTCGCCGTTCCGGCGGCGCTGTTCGGTTGCGGGGGCGCCGCGGTCGGCCCCGATGGAGGTGGTGGAACCGGGGGTGGCGGCGGCGGTACCGGCGGCGACGCGGGCGGTGGAACCGGAGGAGACGCAGGCGGCGCAGCCGGCGTGGGAGGCAGTACCGGCGGCGCGAGCGGTGGTGGGAGCGGTGGCAGCGCAAGTGGCGGCACCGGCGGCGGCGGCGGGATAGCCGGGAGTGGCGGCCGAGCCGGTGGCGGCGGCGGCCCGGGTGGCGGCGGGGCCGCCGGCAGCGGTGGCGCGAGTGGCGGTACCGGCGGCGCGGGTGGGCGGGGCGGCGCGAATGCGGGCGTGGGCGGGGCCGGTGGACGGAGCGGGGCGGGCGGCGGCAGCGGCGGCGCGGGCGGGCGCGGGGGAACGGGTGGCGGCGGCGGTGGGGCGGGCAGCAGCGGCGCGAGCGGGCGTGGTGGGGTTGGCGGCAGCGGCGGCGCAGGGTCGAGCGGCCGCGGCGGCGCGATCGCCGGCGCGGGCGGCACGGGCGGGGTCCCGGCTGCCTCGGACGGCGCGCCCGTGTTCGACGGGACGAGCGGCTACGTCGAGATCCCGGACGACAACCTGTTCTCCGAGCCGACCAGCGGCGGCATCACCGTCGAGGCGTGGATGCGCCCCGATTCGACCGCGATGCCCCGCGACGAGAGCGGCGGCTACGTCCACTGGATGGGGAAGGGCGTGTCGGGCCAACACGAGTGGGTGGCGCGCATGTACCAGGACGGCAACTCCGAGGGCCGCGAGAACCGGATCAGCTTCTACTCGTTCAACCTGACCGGCGGTCTCGGCGCGGGCAGCTACTTCCAGGACACCGTCACGGTCGGTGGCTGGATTCACTACGCCGGCGAGTTCGATGACGTGAACACGTACATCTTCAAGAACGGCGTCTTGCGCGACATGGACCCGCTGTCCGGCTACAGCATCGTGCCCGGGAACGGCACCGCGCCGGTGCGCATCGGCACGCGCGACTTCAACAGCTTCTTCCAGGGATCGGTGGCGCGCGTCGCGATCTATTCGACCCGCCTGCCCGCGGCGACGCTGGTCGCCCACACCGCGGCCGCCGACGCCGCCGCCTACGACGCGATGGTGCTGGCCGAACCGTCGCTGGTCGGCTACTGGCGCCTCGACGACGCCGCCGGCACGGTCGCCGTCGATGCGCGCGGCGGCCACAACGGCAGTTATCACGGCGGCGTCACCCTGCGCGGCGCCACCTGGCGCCGCTAATCCTGGGGCGGGCGCAAGGCGCAATCGTTTTCAAGCGCAGGAGAAATGTCAGCAGTTTCAGTTGGTTGAGCTTGAAACGCTTGGGGATGAGCAGGTCTCGGACTCGCTCGTAGAGTAGATGCCGCTGCCTGGATCTCGGGTTTGCGTGTCTAACCGTCCAGATCGATGCTGGAGCGATCGAGGGTGGAAGAGCTCTACGAACGCTACGGATCGCTGGTTTACCGGCGCGCCCATCGTTTGCTGGGCGACGAGCAGCGTGCGTGGGACGCCGTCCAAGAAGTCTTCATGCGCGCGCTGAAGCATGAGCGCGAGTTTCGGCGCGAGGCGTCGCCCACGACCTGGCTGTATCGGATCACTACCAACTACTGCCTCAACGTCCTCCGCGACGCGGCCCGCCACAGCCGCAAGCTGCGGGATCAGAACATCCCTGGTCCGGCGGCGCCCGGTCCCGCTCAGGATCCGGACACCCGTCTCGCCATCACGGCGTTGCTGGCGAAGTTGCCGAAAGACTTGTGTGAGATCGCCATCTATCACCACGTGGATCGCATGAGCCACGACGAGATCGCGTCGGTGATCGGCGTCTCGCGCCGGACCGTCGGTAACCGCCTGAAGGACTTTCAGGACCAGGCCCTCGCGTTGCTCGGCCCTGCCGTGGAGGTGTTTTCATGATCGCCACCAATCACCTTTCCGATTTCGCCTTCGATCGCTTGATGACCGGAGAGCTCGACGGAACGGACCAGCAGGTCGCCCTGCGGACGCACATCGAGGGCTGTCCGGTGTGCACGCAACGGCAGAACGACCTGGCGCGTGGCGCCCAGGCGTTCGCGGCGTTGAGCGCGGCGCGGCGTCCACCGTCGCTGCGGATGCCTGGTGCGGTTGCCGCCGGCCGTTCGTGGTGGCGGCCCCCCGCGCGCGCGCGGGTGCTGGTGGGCGCCTTCATCACGGCCGGCATGGCGGCGGCTATGGTGGTGTTGGCGGCGCGTCCCGGGGGCGATCATGACCGGCACGTCAAGGGCGGACCATTGAAGCTGGAGGCATTCGTCAAACGGACGGACGGGGCAATCGAAGGCCTGCTCCCCGGTTCACGCCTGGTCCCCGGCGATGCCCTGAGATTCGCTGTCTCGGCGCCGTTCGACGGTTTTTTCGGCCTGGTGAGCGCGGACGCCGCGGGAAACGTCATGAGCTACCTGCCAGGCGCCGCAACAACCCTGCTCGCGGTGCCGGCGGGCGATGGTCGGCTCGTCGACGGCAGCATCGAACTGGACCGGGTCCTCGGGAACGAGCGCCTCGTCGCTTTCCTGTGCCACCGACGGCTGGACATCAGCCAGCTGCTCTCGACGGTTCGTTCCGCGCTGGCTTCGGCGGCCGGAGACCCGAAGCGTATGGATCCCGTCGCGTCGCCCGCCGGTTGCGTGTCGACCACGCTCTGGTTTGAAAAGGTCCCCCATCCGTGACCCTGCGCGCCCTGATGCTGGCGTTGGTGAGCGTCTACCTGCCTGCGGCGGCGGCGGTCGCCGGCTCGAGGTACGCGATCGTCATCGGCGTCAACAGCGGCGATGCGAGCGACGCGCTCCTGCACTACGCCGAAGCCGATGCGCGCCGGGTGGCCGAGACGCTGCGCAGCGTGGGCGGTTTTCTCCCCGAAGACGTCATCTTGCTCACCGCGGTCAAGAACGAGGACGTCCGGCGCGCGATGATCGGTCTCAACGCGCGTCTGCGCGATCGCGCCGATGGTTCGATGCTGTTCATTTTCTATTCGGGCCACGCCGACGCGGAGGCGCTGCACCTGGGCGGCACCCGCCTCGGCCTCGACGAGCTGCGAAACCTGACCCTGGGATCGCCCGCGCAGGCACGCGTGCTCGTCGTCGACTCTTGTCGCTCCGGGGCGCTGACACGGGTCAAGGGCGGAAAGCAAGCGCCCAACTTCGAGATTCGAGTGGCGGCGCCGGCAGAGGCGTCGGGGTTCGCGATCCTGACGTCGAGCGCGGCCGGCGAGGATGCCCAGGAGTCGGATCAGCTGCAAGCGTCGGTGTTCACCCACCACCTCGTCTCGGGGTTGCTCGGCGCCGCCGACGACAACCGGGACGGCCGTATCAGCGTCGAGGAGGCGTTCGGCTACGCGGCCGAGCGCACGCTGGCGGCCACGGCTCTCACCTTGCCCGGCCCGCAACACCCGACGTACCGGTTCGACGTGCGCGGGCGCAGCGACGTCTGGTTGACCGCACCGGGCGCGCACACCGGCGGCCGCGGTGTGCTCTCGTTTCCCAGCGGCGGAACGTACCTGGTTCAGAGCGGCAACTTCGACGGCCTCGTCGTCGCGGAGCTCAGCGCCGCTGGCGCGGGCGGCACCCTGACGGTCGAACCGGGGCGCTATTCGATCTCGGAGCGCAGCCCCCAGTACTTGCGGCAGGGGACATTCGTCGTCGCCGCCAACGCAACGACGGCGGTGCGCCCGGAGGAGATGCGCCGGGTCGACTACGCACGGGTGGTGCGCAAGGGCGCGACGGACCTGTCCTACGCCTGGAGCGGGTTCGCGGCGATTGGCGTTCGCGGCGATCTGCTCGACCTGGGCGTCGCTCCAGGTGCGCGCCTCGGCGTGCGCCTGGATCTGCGGCCGCTGTCGCTGGAGCTCGCGGTCGGTACGAGCCGAGCCGACCGGGTGAACAACCGACTCGACATCGTCAGCTACGAAACGGCGCTGTCGCTGACCGGCCTCCACATGTTCGACCTGGAACGGTTGTCGCTTGGCCTGGGCCTGGAGATCGGCGCGGCCTGGCTGGCGCAGCGATTCAGCGATCCCGGCACGCAGAGCCGCGACGCGCTCGCCGGCGTGTTCGGGCCGGTGCTGCAGCTGGAGATGCCGGTCGCGGGCCGGTTTTACGCGCGCGCAGAGGGCGCCTTCCTCACCTACGTCATCAGCGACCGCACGCGCGGCGATTCTCCGCTCACCAGCTACCGGGTGGGCGCCGGGGTAGGCGTCTACTATTGAAAATGAAGCGCTCCCTCGTCCTGCTGGCGGCGGCTGCCGGTGCCTGCGGTTGCGGCGATCCGCTCGTCGACGGCAGCTACCTGGGGGACGCCACGCTGCGGCTGAACGGGCTCCTGTCCGCCTCGGTCGGGGAACCGAAGGCGCCCGCGATCGGTGCGGTGTGGATCGGATATTCGGGATTGGTGATCGCGAGCGTGCCGGTCGAGACCTCGGTGCTACCGATCACCGAGATCCGTTTTCCGCCCAACTTCGTGTGCGAGGTGCTCGATCGCCCGCCGAGCACGGGTCGTTATGCCTGGCAGCAGAGTTTCATCCCCGTATTCATGCGCGTCGCCCAGCTCGTCATGATCGATGACGTCGACGAGAACGGCCGGTTTGCGCTGGACGCAGGCGGCATCCAGGCGCCGGACCGCTTGCTCGCCCGAGCCGAGCGAGCCCTGCTGCTCTTCGTCCCACAACCGCCAGCCGATCCGGGCACGCTCAGCGACGATCGCGCCTTCATCCAAAACTGGGAGGAGGTCGCGCCCGGATACAACCTCGTCGAGGGCGGACCGCTGGCGACGCCGCCGGAGGACGCGGGACGGGTGGTGCGGAGCGACAGCACGGTGATCTTCACGGCGCCGGCGGAACCATGATCCGATGCCACGCTCGGGCGCTCGAGGGTCTAACGGTATGGAGGTACCCGATGTCCAGATTCACCTTGGCCGGTCTTGCGGCGATCCCTCTCGTGGCCTGCGGCGGCGCGCTGCCGGCCGCCGACAGCGGCCTGCCGCCGCCGGGAGAGCCGATCGAAATCGTGGGGCCGAACGAGTTCATGGACCCCGGCAGGCTGAGCGGATCGATCTCGGAGATCGCGCTCTCGGAGGACTACGTCAATTTCACCGTCCCCCGGTACGGCGTCTATCGCATTCCGAAATATGGTGGCCAGAAGGTGGCAATCCGGACGGATTCCAACGTCGTGTTCCACGACGTGGCGGCGACGCGCGACACCGTCGTCTGGACGGAGGCCGCCTTCGCAACGGACCTGACCCCGCTGCCGGTCAAGGTGATGCGGCAATCCCAGTCGGGCGGCGAGGCTCCGGTTGCGCTCGTGAACACGACCTTGGTCCAGTCGGAAGAGTACGTCTACGTCTCCCGCGTCCAGATCAGCGCCGACATCGTCTACATGTTCGGGCGACAGGAGGGCGCTGAGCTGGGGATCTACGCGGTGCCGCTCGCGGGTGGGTCGACCCGGCTCGTGGTGGCGCTGCCCGACATCGTCCCGGGAGCGCCCACCTGGAGAGTAGCGGGCGGCTACGTCTATTACCTTTCGGGCGCGTTCCAGAGCGCGGACTGCCTGCTGAGACGGGTGAGCGTCGCGAATGGGGCTGCGGAGGATCTGGCGGCGTGCCCCCCCTTCGACGCGACCTACAGGACGTGGATTGGAGGTGTGGACGACACGGACGTCTTCCTGATTGCCCACAGCGCAATCTGGAAGGCCCCGACGCAGGGCGGACCGGCGACGGCCGTCTTCACGGCCAGCGATCCGGAGGCGGTCATCATCCCGTACGGGATGACCGTCGACGCGCAGAAGCTGTACTTCGTGCTGAAACCGGCGGGCGGCAGCGACACGCTCGTGTCGATAGCGAAGGTGGGCGGAGCAATGACGACGATCGGCGCAGCGCCTCCTTTCGAGGACGCGGGCGACGATCAGCTGTTGCAGGATGCCAGCACGCTGTTTCTGCGGTCGGGAGGCACGCGGATCACGATCCTCCCCAAGGTGCCAGTCGCCCCCTAGCGCCGCCTGGCGCCGCCAAAACGGGTTGCGTCGCCGACGCGTCGAGCGATCCCCAACGCTCGTTGCGTCGCGAGCTCGTCTGCTCGCTCACGTCCGTTGCGCTTCGTTACCACCCCCGGTGACTCGCTTTCGGACATGAATGTCGCGCTCCGCGCCGGTTGCGAAGGACAGGCGCCCGTTTTGTAAGGTCCTGGACGTCCGGAACACCCATTGCTACGGACGCCAGCGATGGTTTGGGACGGAGGTTGTACGTGAGATCGCGAGACGGCGCGCTCGCCCTCGCGCTCGCCGCACCCGCGCTTCTCACCGCGTGCGTCGGAATGGTCGGTCCTTCCGGGGACGGCGAACCAATGGCTACGCCTTCTGTGCAAGTGGTCGCGGTGCGGTTTCCGCGACTCAGTCACTTGCAGTGGGAGCAGACGGTCGTCGACCTTTTCCACCTCGATGCCCCCACAGGGCTGTCCGCCTCGTTCAGCCCCGATCCCGACGGCGGCAAGCCCTTTGACAACAATCAAGCCCAGTTCCAGGTGACGCCTTCCCTCTGGCGCGACTATCACACCGCAGCCGAGGCAGTCGCCGCGAATGTGACCAGCAGCGCCGAGGAAATGGCGCGCTTTGTCCCGGACAGCACCTCCAGCGATCCGGCCGAGAAGGAGGGTGCTTTTCTCGAGAAGTTCGGCCTGCGGGTCTACCGCCGGCCCTTGTCCCCGGGCGAGCTGGCTGCCCGGCGCTCCCTCTTCGACAAGGCGCCAGCGCAGTATCCCGACCTCGATCCGTTCGTCGCGGGGGTACGCGCCAGCGTCGCCGCTTTCTTGCAGTCGCCGTACTTCCTCTACCGCGCCGAGCTGACCGACGAGCCGACCACGGCCGGAAGCCCGCTCGTCGCGCTCGGCGGCTGGGAGATCGCCTCGCGCCTGTCGTACGCGATCTGGAACAGCATGCCCGATGACGAGCTGTTCCGGGCGGCGGCGGCGGGCGAGCTTGCCACGGCCGCAGGAACTCACGCCCAGATCGCGCGAATGATCGCCGCCCCGCGCGCCCGCGCCACGGTGTCGCGCTTTTTTGATCAACTTTACGGCGGCGACAGGTACCTGAGCATCAACAAGGACCGGTCGCTCTACCCCGATTTCACAGCGACGATCGGCGCCGAGATGCGCGCCGAGCTCGGGAAGTTCACCGGCCATGTCTATGACCAAGGCGGCGGCGTGCGCGAGCTGCTCACGTCGACGACGACCTTCGTTACACCGCGCCTCTCCGCCCTATACGGCGTCACACCGCCGGGGACCGATCGCCCCGACGCTGACGGCTTCGTCCCCGTCCAGCTCGATGCCAGCCAGCGCGCGGGCCTCCTGACGCTGTCGGGATTTCTCAGCTGGAAGGGCGGGCCCTCGCAGCCCGACACGATTCAGCGCGGCGCGTTCATCAACCGCAGGATCATCTGCCAGACGCTCCCGGATCCTCCCAAGGAAGCGCAGGGCAAGACGCTCGGCGACCAGCCGACGGATCGCGAGCGCGTGAACGCTTTGACCGGACCGGGTACGTGCGGCGGGGGGTGCCATGGGATTTACATCAACGGGCCTGGCTTCGCGCTCGAGCACTACGGGGCGATGGGCGAGTATCGGACCCTCGACGGTGACGCCCCCATCGACTCCTCCGGCACGTTTTCCTTCACGGATGGGCCCGTCGCTTTCACAAACGCCATCGACTTCAGCGACGCGCTCGCCAGAAGCACTCAGGTTCACCGGTGCTTCGCCGACCACCTCGTCCAGTACACGACGGGTCGCGATACGCTCCCCTCGGATGATGTCGTCGTCGGGCAGCTCGCCGACCGTTCCGTCGCCGGGGCCGCGGCGCGCGATCTTCTGATCGCGCTGCTCGAGAGCGATCTCGTGCGCTTCCCGCTTGCGATCACGGAGAGCGAATAGGATGACGCGTCGGTATCTTCTGCGGGGTGTAGCCGGTGTCGTCGTCGGTCTGCCTTTCCTCGAGGGACTCACGCCGCGGCGCGCGGGCGCGGGACAGGCATCGTCGAAGTTCGCGGTCTTCGTGCGGCAGGGCAACGGTGTTCAGCAGGCAACGGCCAGCGGCGAGCCTGAGCGCTTCTGGCCGTCCTTCGCGCCCGGGGCCTTCACGCCCGAGGCGCTGGCCGCCGACACGGGCCGTGCCCTCTCCGAGCTCGCGGACCACGCGAAGGATCTCACCATCGTCCGGGGCCTCCGCTTCAACGATCCCGCCAACGCGTGCCGGCACTCGGGAGGTGGCAACCAGGTGCTCACGGCGGCGACCGTCGGCCTGAAAGACAAGTGCAACTCCTCCCTCGCCGAGGGGCAGTCCATCGACAACCTCATACAGAACCAGCTCGCCGGCGATGGCAACGAGCCGTTGACGCTCATCTGCGGCGCCAAGTCCGACCAGGTCAACGAGGTGCTGTCCTACCGCGGGCCCCTCGACGTCCGCGGCGCCGAGCGCAACCCTTACAACGCTTACTTGAATCTCTTCGGCGTCTCCACCTTGACGCCGACCGAGCAGATGCTGATGCGGGCGCGGCGTCAGAGCGTGAACGACCTCGTCCGCGCCGAGATGCAATCGTTGCTCGCGCGCAAGGATCTCTCCAGGATGGACCGTACGCGTCTCGACCGACACTTCACCTCGATCCGCGAGCTCGAGATCGGCGTCAGCTGCGCCGCATCCTCGGACGACGCCGCGCGACTCGAGGCCGGCGCGCGCAGCCTCGCGGACGACACGCAGATTGACGCGGTCGTGAAGCTTCACATGGACGTCATCGTGATGGCCATCGCGTGTGGCGCCCGGCGCGCGGCGACGCTGCAGATTGGCAGCGGCCCCGATGGCAACCGGTACACCATCGATGGCGTGCAGCAGCTCGACTTTCACGGGATCTCGCACCGTGCGACCAGCCCCGATCCGGTCCTCATGCACAGCAAGATCGATCGCAAGATTCTCAGCCTGTTCAAGTACCTGCTCGACCAGCTCGAGACGCATACGACGGCGCGGGGCACGACCCTGCTGGACGAAGGGGTGGCCGTCTACGTGAACGATCTCGCGACCGGGGACCACAGTTACGACAACGTGCCGTATCTTCTCGTCGGCAGCGCCGGCGGCTCCTTGAAGACGGGGCTCTACGTCGACGCCGGCGACGTCCCCAACAAGGTCTTCGAGACCAACAACAAGATCTTGAACACCATCGGCGCCGCGGTTGGGTGCAAGAACGGCGCTGGCGAGCCGCTCGACGACTTCGGGGATCCAACCCTGGAGAAGGGGATGATCGACGCGATCTTCGCCGCCGGGTAGACCAAGAGGACGACGCCGCCCGCGCGGAAATATTTTCCCCGCCGCGCCTCGCCGAGAGCACTCGGCCTGTCGGAGGCACAGCCATGAACCGTGAAAGGTCGACAGGGACCAGGGTGAAGCTGCGGGTGCTGTTGGCAGCGGACCTCACGCTCCTCGGCGCGGGCGCTTGCGGAAATCTGGAAACCGACGACGTCAGCGGAACGGCGATCGACGTGGCGACGCGCCGGCAGCTCGGCCCTAACGTCCCGACCACGTGACGAGCCGCCGGAGTAAGCTCGCGGCGTGGGCGCCGAGGAGAGGCCAAGGCCGGGCGAGGGCCCCGGCGGGGGAGCGGGAGGGGTGAGGGGCGATCGGATCGAGGCCGGCCCGACGAGCAACGCGCCCGCGACCCCGCAAAGGAAGCAGGCAGAGGCCACGCGGGTTCTGACCGACTCTGCCCCGCGCTCCCCGCGCGCGCCGCGAGCACCGGCGCCTGCGGTGCTCGCGCCCGGCGTCGCCGTGGGCCGTTACGAGCTGGTCGAGCTCCTTGGCTCCGGCGGCATGGGCAGCGTCTATCGCGCGCATGATCCGCATATGTCGCGAGACATCGCGCTCAAGGTGCTGCATCAGCCCTACCCGAGGCAAGGCGACGGCAGCGACTACCGCCGCTGGCTGCTGCGCGAGGCGCAAGTGCTGGCCAAGCTCTCGCATCCCAACGTGGTCGCCGCGTTCGACGTCGGCACCCACCGGAACGTGGTGTTCGTGGCGATGGAGCTCGTTCCGGGTGAATCGCTGCGCAGCTGGCTGCTCGCGCCGCGCAGCCCGAACGAGGTGATCCGCGTGCTGATCGCGGCCGGGCGTGGGCTGGTCGCGGCGCACACCGCCGGCGTGTTGCACCGTGATTTCAAACCGGCCAACGTCATGGTGTCGCCTGACGGACGCGTGCGCGTCGTCGATTTTGGCCTGGCGCGACTGGCGCCCGGCAGCGCCGAGTCCGCCGCCGGCGCGGAACCGGCGCGAACCGAGGTCGCTGAGCGCCGGTCGCCGCTGCTCGAGGGTGAGCTGACGGAGCCGAGCCCGCTCATGGGCACCCCGGGATACATCTCACCCGAGCAACTCCGAGGCGAACCGGCGGACGTGTTCGCCGATCAGTACAGCTTCGCCGTGACGGCGTTCGTCGCGCTCGCCGGGAAGAAGCCGGTGTGGACCGCCGGGTCCGATGCAAACGGCGGCGGCGACCAGCTCGACTGGCCCCGCAACGTCCCGCGCCGTGTGCGCCGCATCGTCGAACGCGGCCTCGCGCCACTACCGACCGAGCGTCACCCCAGCGTGGCGGCGATGGTCGAAGCGCTGGAACGAGAGATCTCACCCCGGCGCCGCACCGGAGCGCTGGTGGCGCTCGGGCTCGGCGCCATGTTGATCGCCGGCGGGACCGCGCTGCTGAAGGCGCGCTCGAGCCGCGCCACCTGCCAGGTCGGCCCCGCGTCGTTCCAGCACGTGTGGGACGGCGAGCGCCGGGCGGCGCTGCATGACGCGCTGGCTTCCTCGCGGCGCCCCAATGCCGAGGAGGCGTTCGCGCTGCTGGCCGGGCGCCTCGACGCTTTCCAGACCAGCTGGCTGGCGATGAAGCAAGAGGCCTGCGCGGCCACTCACCTGCGCGGAGAGCAATCGGAGAAGGTGCTCGGTCTGCGTAACGGCTGCCTCGAGCACAAGCTGGCGGGCACCAGCGCGCTGGTCGCCGCCTTCAGTCGCCCCGAGGCGGGCGCGGTGGATCGGGCGGCCGGCGCCATGCCTGATTCGATCGAGGAGTGCGCGGACACCGCGGCGTTGCTCGGTACGGCGGAGAAGCTGCCGGCCGATCCCGCGGCGCGGGCCACGATCGCGCGGCTGGAGTCGGAGTTCGCCGTGACGCGCTCGCTGACCGTCGCCGGCCAATGGAAGGAGGCACGCGCCGGCGCCGAGCGGCAGCTCGCGGAGGCGCGCTCACTCGGCCACGAGCCGACGATCGCTCGGGCGCTGCGCTCGGCGGCCTTCGCCATCTACTCTCAGGCGCGCACGGCGGACGAGCGCAGGCAGGGAGAAGAGTACCTGCGCGAAGCCATCCCGCTCGCTGCGCGTGCCGGCGACGATCGCCTGGTCGCGAGGACCTCGAGCTACCTGTTCAACCTCCTGGCGTACGCGCAGCGCCGGGTCCAGGAGGCGGAGGCGATGCTGCCGCACGTCGAGGCCCTGGTGATCCGCGCGGGCAGCCAGCCGCAGGATCGGCTCGAGGTGCTATACGGCCAGGCGCGCATCATGGCGCAGAAGCGCAGGTTCCCCGAAGCGATCGCGCTGTTCGATCAAGTGATCGTGCTCAGCGACGGCCTCGAGCACGAGCGCAAGGCTTACGGGGCCAGTGCGCGCGGTGAGATCGGAGAGATCGACATCGAGCTCAAGAACTACCCCGAAGCGGTGCGCCGCATGCAGGCGGCGCTGGCGGCGCTCGAGGGCACCTTTGGCAGCCACCACCCTCGGATCTTGATCGGGCTCGCCAACCTGGCGCTGGCGCAGTCCAAGGTCGACGGGGACGCCGCTCTCGCGACGGTCGCCAAGATGCGCGGGCTCGCCGCCACGCTGCCGTCGGCGGACTGGCGCGCCATCACCATCCCTTTCCTCGAGGGCCAGATCCGCGAGGACCGCGCCGACTGCGCCCACGCGCTGCCGTTCTACCGCGATGCGCTCGCTCGCTTCATGACCACCTACGGCGCGGAAGGGGCGCAGGTGGCCGATGTGCACGAGCGACTGGGCGCCTGCTTGGCTGTGACCCAGCAGCGCGCCGAGGCGCTGTCGCACCTCGAACAGGTGCTGTCGATCCGCCGCGCCCAGGGTGACACGCACAGCAACATCGCCCGAGCGGCGTTCGAGCTGGCCAAAGTACTGGCCGCCGGCCGGGCCCAGGCCGGCGAGCGCGCGCGGGCGCTGGCGCTCGCGCAGGAAGCGCACGGGCTGTGGAGGTCGGCCGGCGTCGCCGACAAGCAGCGCGAGTCGGAAGCGTGGCTGGTCGCGCACGGCGCCGGCGTTTCGCCGTTGCTGCCGGCGACGCGACCGCCGCGCATGGCTATCAAGTGAGCGATCCCACTCGAAAGCCGGATCGGGTGAGGTCGAGGAACCTCACCCCACCCGATCCTCGATCTCTGATGACGCTCTACAAGCCGAAGGCGGCTCCATCGAAGGAGAGGAAGCCCGCGGCGTCGGTGAGTTGCGACGCCGGGTCGACCAGGACGCCGCCGTCGGGCTGGATCTTGAGGCGGGCGCGCTTGGCGTTGAAGGCGTCGGCGTAGATCCACACGTTCGTGGCCGGCCGGAAGGCGGCGTCGAGCGTCATGATGAACGCGTTGGTGCCGCCGCTGGTGCCGCCCTGGAGGCGCACGATGCCGCCGTCATTGCGGTAGCGCACGCTGCCGGCGCCGAAGGCGCCATGCGTCCAGCCGTTCTGGAGCACCGCGCCCCGGCTGCCCGTGAACGGCGGTAGCGGGAACGACGCCCCCTCCAGCGAGGTGAAGCACTGGGCCGCGGCGAAGTTGTTGTTCTCCGCCTGGATGCTCACCTGGCCATTGGTGGCGATGTTCAGGCGGCCCTTGGCGGCATTGCACAGCCCAACCGGCGCCCACACGGGGACGGTGGGACGGAACGCCGCCGGCAAGACGAAGGCGTTCGCGGTCGTACCGACGGCGATCGCGCCCTGGAAGCGCACGAAGCCGTCGACCACCCGCACCGCGGCAGCGCGGTTGCTGAAGTTGGCGTTCACCCACCCGTTGGTGAGCGTCAGCGCCGTCGTGCCGCTGGCGTTCTCGGCGAAGGAGACGCCGTCGAGCGACGTGAAGATCCGCGCGTCCGCGGTGAGGCTACCGCCCTCGCCCTCGACGGTGAGATCGCCGTTGGTCTGAATGACCACGCGGCCGATGGTGGCGTTGGCGGTCACGACCGGAACGTACACGCGCGCGGACGGGCGGAAGCCCGCCGGCAGGTTGAACGCCGCGGACGCGGTGCCGGACGCCATCGCGCCACGCAGGGAGATCATGCCGGAGGTCTTCGTCACCGACGGGCGGTTCGCGCCGAACGGGGCGGGGCTCCAGCCGTTGAGGAACGTGGTGATCGGCCGGAACGTCGTCGCGGCGCGAACCGGCGCCTCCACCATGTAGGTCCGGAAGTCAGGCAGCGCGCGCAGCAAGCTGTCGAGGTGCGAGATCACGGTTGCGTTGTTGCAACCGGGATCGGTGGGCGTGCCTTGTCCTTGCCACGATCCACAGTTTCCGGCGGTCTCCACCGCGACCAGGCGATTGTTGCCGTCGTAGCAGTTGGACCCGGAGTCGCCGAACGAATACACCTGCGTGCCGGGCGTTCCGACGGCCACGACGCGGTAGGCGTCGCCGTCGAGCGGCGCGCTGACCAGGCTCTGGACCGTCTTGGTGAGGGTTCGCCAGGCGCCGAAGCCGGTCACGCCGACGCCGTCGGCCTGGTAGGCCGTGTTGCCGCGGCCGTAGCAGGTGAGGTTCTGGCCGACGAACGAGCTCTCGGTGGCGGTGGTGATCGGGTGCGTGACGTTCGGCCACATGTTGCCGGCCGCGGCGGCCTGCAGCCTGATCATCACCATGTCGGCGGAGCCGAGCTGAACGATGTACGAGCCGAGCCGCTGGTCCGACCCGGCGTCCGTGCGCGGCGCCCTGAACACCATGCCGGTCGGGTTCGCGAAATCCGCGCAGTGGGCCGCGGTGAGCACCCAGTCCGGATTGACCAGGCCGCCCGAGCAGCCGTTGCCGACGTCGATGAGCCCGAGCGATCGACGTGTCGCCACGCTGACCGCCGAGCCGCCGATGATGTCGCTCTCCTTCGTGCTGACGCCGTCGCTTCCCGGCGCGCCCGTGCCGTCGTCCAATCCCTCCAACCCTTCGCCACAGCCGGCGGCGCCGAGCAGCGCCGCGGCCATGGTGAGAGCCATGTTTCTCATCGTCATCTTCGACATGTCGATTCTCCTTGTGCGTGTGTTGGGTAACGCGGTCGCGGTCCCGCACAGCACGTCTCGGGCCGGCGGCGTGGCGCCCGATGGGCCGCGGAATTCGCGGGGCGGCGGCGCTTTGCGCGATCGTTCGGACGATTCGCAAACCTTGGCCGGGCGTCCGGACAAACCGCGGCACGCCAATGTCTTGGCCTGGCTTTCCGGTTATTTGAAATGATCCGCTCGGGGATCGCGGACGCGGCGAGCGATGTAGGTTTAGAGCCGATGTTCGATTTATTGGCCGATCGCCGCGCAGGAGCGCACTCACCTGGGCGTGAGGCAGGCAATGGTGGCCGCCGCTGAGCGCAACATGACGAGCGACCGCGCGAACACGACGCATCGACTGGACGAGACGGGCAAGCAGACGAAACCGGCTGGCCGTCTGGGCATCCGCTGGGTGACGCCGGGAGCGCCGTCCGCCTTCCTGGCCATCGAGCAGGCGCGCGTCATCATCGGCCGTGGCCCCGACGTGACCGTGGCGCTCGACGCTGCGGGGCTATCGCGGCAGCACGTCGAGATCTACCGCCAGGGGCCCGCGTACATCGCGCACGACCTCGGCAGCACCAACGGGACGCATGTGAACGGGCGGCGCCTGGAGTACGCCGCCTTGTCGGAAGGGGACGTGATTCGCCTGGGTGACGTGCTCGGCGTCGTCGCGCGCGTCGCGCGGGACGCGGACGCCGAAGCCGCCGAAGTCGACGCGCTCGCGCCCGACCTGGCGTTTGGTCCCGGGCTCGCGCCGCAGCTCGCGGAGATCAGGCGGGCCGCGCCGGGCGAGCTGCCCGTGTTGATCGTGGGCGAGACCGGCGTGGGCAAGGAGTTCGTCGCGCAGGCCGTGCACGTGCTGAGCGGGCGGCGTGGAAATTTCCAACCCGTCAACTGCGCGGCCCTGCCGGTGGCGCTGGCCGAGGCGGAGCTGTTCGGCCACAGCCGTGGCGCTTTCACGGGCGCGGAGCAGGCCACGCTGGGGCATCTCCGCGCCGCCGACGGCGGCACCCTGTTCCTCGACGAGCTGCCCGAGCTCCCGCTGCCGGTGCAGGCCAAGCTGCTGCGCGTGCTTCAAGACGGCCGGGTGACGCCGCTCGGCGAGACGCGCGCGCAGCCGGTCAGCTTCAGGATTGTCGCCGCGTGCCAGCAGGCCCCCGAGCCGTTGATCGCGAGCGGGCGGCTCCGGCGCGATCTGGTTGAACGTCTGTCCGGATTGGTCGCAACGGTGCCGCCGCTGCGCGAGCGCCGTGTGGACGTCGCGTTCTTCTTTCGGAGCTTCGTGAGCCGCTACGCGGTGGGCCGGGTCCCCAACGTCGATCCACGGATGCTGGAGTGCATGCTGCTGCATGACTGGCCGGGAAACGTGCGGGAGCTGGAGCTGTTGACCCGTCGCCTGCTGGCGTTGCACGGGCAGGAGCCGCTGTTGCGCCGATCGTTCCTGCCCGATGCGATGATCGACAGTGTGCCGTCCGGCAAGGAGTCGACCGCCGTACGATCGATCCCGGCCGATCGGGATCAGCACGACCGTCAGCTGCTGGCGAAGGCGCTTCGGCGCCACCGGGGAAACGTCTCGCGCGCGGCGGCGGAGGTGGGAATTTCGCGCGCGCGTTCGTACCGCCTGATGGGCGATCGAAGCGCCGAGCAATTCCTCGCCGAGATCGACGCCGTCAGAACGAACCACTGAGGGACAGGCCGCCGCTAAGGCGCGCCCGGTTGATCGCCGAGCGGCACGGGAGCGGGCTCGGGCCGCGGCAGGTAGCGGTCGGGCGTGGCGACGAACTTGTCGCGGCACTGGCGGGAGCAGAAGCGCAGCGTGATCCCGTCGAGCGGCAGGGTCTCCTCGGCGGACTGGAGCGCCATACCGCAGACCGGGTCGCGCTGCGTGATCGCCTCGAACGCCCGGGCCGCGCCCGCGCCCGCCGTCAGCCGGCGCATCAGGGACAGCTCGTCGAGCACCAGGCGGGGAATCAGGAAGTGGCGGCGCACCCGCTCGCGGCCGCTCGCGCCCAGCGTGTGCGCGCGCTCCGGATCGCGCAGCAGCGCGACCATCGCCCGCGCGCAGTCCTCGACGCCGTCGACGAGGATGCCGCCCGTGTCGTCGGCCATCTGCAGGGGGATGCCGCCCGCGCGGCCGGCGACGACCGGCGTGCCTTTCCACAGCGCTTCGGCCACCACCAGCCCGAACCCCTCGCGCAGCGACTTCTGGATCACGACCTTCGACAGCGCCTGGAACGCGTTCACCTCGACGTTGCCGACGCCGACCAGGTTGGTGAAGATGTGAATGCCCTTGTCGCCGGCGATGGCGGCGCGAATGGCGCGGTACATGTCCCACCCTTCGGGATCGTCGGTCGCCATCGATCCGACCAGCGCGAGCTGCAGATCCGGCACCTCTTCCCGCGCCAGCCGGCACGCGGCGATGACGCCGAGCGGATCCTTCCAGGGATCGAAGCGCGAGACCTGCGTGACCAGCGGCTTGTCGGTGCGCACGCCGATCCACTCCAGCACCTGTCGCGCGGTGTCGTGGGGCAGCCCGAGGTTCTTCGGGTTTCGCGGGTCGATCGCGGGCGCGATGATCTCGGCCGGCGTCGGCAGATCGGCGGGGACGAACTCCGCCATCGTGAAGATCGAAGCGTCGTATTCGGCGAGGAACGGGCGCAGGAAGCTCCAGACGGCGTCGTTCGCGTTGGCGGTGTCGATGTGCGATCGCCAGATCCAGCGCGCGCGTCCCTTGCCGGTGAACCCGAGCAGGGCCGCCGGTTGCGGATCGTGCACGAAGATGAAGTCGTAGCCGGTGTCGAAGCCGGCGGCGTTCGCTCGCGACGTCGCCAGGTACCGCGCCTTGTCTCCGTCGCTCAGATCCACGGCTGCGCCCTGCAGGCCGTTGTGGATCGCCTTCGTCACGTTGAAGAAGGGCTCGTCGCCGCTGATGATGCGCCAGTCGGCCTTCACGCCCAGGTCGACGAGCAGCGGCACCACCGAACGCAGCAGCTCCGACACCCCGCCGCCGTACGGCGTCGCGTTCAGATGGAGGACGCGCGCGCCGCGCAATGCCCGCGCGGCATCGGACACCGCGTCGAGCAGCTCGTCGGGGGCGATGCCCCGGTACGAGGCGAGTGAAGAGTCTCCGACGTCTACGAAGGCGAGCATCTGTGGCCCATCCGCAGGAAATATGGGGCCGCTCTGGCCGCGACCCGCCCCCAGGGGCGAATGCTTCAGCAAACGACCTACAGCTGGCGGCGTTGTCTTTGGACGGCGCGCCCGTTTGCCGATATCAAGAAGGTGATGCGCGGCGCCGCCATGATCCTCGCGTTCGCCGTGGCCGCGGGCGCGGTGGTCTGGTTGCTGGTGTCCCGGCGGAGCGACGCGGGCGCCGATCGGATGCTGGCCGACCTGAGCGCCGACATCGATCGCGGCGGCATCGCCGATCTGGGACGCGCGCAGGCGCTGGGACGGCGGCTCGCGCTCGCCAACCCGCGCGATCGCGAGGCGGCCGCCCGGTGGGCGTTCGCCGCCGCGAGGCTGGCCGCCGACTTCGGGGTCGACACCTCGCGCGAGACGGCGGACGCGCTGGGGCGCATGGGGGATATCCCGGCGTCGGACGGAGCGTGGGATGATGCGTCGGTCATCGCCGGTGCGGCGCGCGCGCTGGACCGGCTCCACGCCGGCGAGCGAGAAGCCGCCGGCCGGCTGGCAGGGGATGCCGCCGCTGCCGCCAGCGATCTGCCCCACCCGCTGTACGCGCTCGGTCGCTTTCGCGCCCGCAACGGCGATCTGCCGGGAGCGGCGCGCGCGCTGGAAGCCGCGATGATCCGGGGACCGGGATTTTCGCCAGCCCGGGTCGCCTGGGCGGAGGTGCAGCTCGACCTCGGCGACGCCAAGGCCGCGCGCGCGGCGCTGCAGGCCGTGCTCGCCCAGACGCCCAAGGACGCCCGGGTCGCGCTGATGCTGAACGAAGCGGAGGCCGCGCTGGGCGTGCCCGCGACACCGCTTCCCTTCACCGACTGCCCCGCGGATCGCTGGCTGCCGCCCGCGATCGTCGCGACCTGCACGCTGGCGCGCGCCGAGCGCGCGCGCCGCGCCGGATCCCGCGCCGAGGCGCGCGCCCTCGCCGAGTCGGCCGCCGCGCTGGCGCCGGACGAGCCGCGCCTGCTGTCGCGCGCCGCGCTGGCGCTCTGCCAGCTGGGCGCGGTCGATCGCGCCGCCGCCCTCGTCGAGCGCGCGCGGCGGTCGATGGCGCCCGCCGCCTCGCCGCTGCCCTGGGCGGTGGCGGCGGTATCGCTGGGGCGCGGCCGCTCGAGCCCGCTGCCCGTCGGCCACCGGCCCGCCGATCCCGAGGTTCGCCTGCTGGCGGCGCGCGCGAGCCTGGCGGCCGGCGGCATCGGCGCGCTGTCGTCCACGCTCGACGAGCTGGGGGCCGGCGCGTACGAACAGGACGCGGACGCCGCCGAGATCGCGCGCCTGCGCCGCGACGGCGCGCCCGCCGTGCACGCGGCCGCCGACGATCAGGTGCGGGCGTTCGTCGAGGGCCTGCGCGCGCGGCTCGACGGCAAGCTCGACGTCGCCGCCGATCGCCTCCGCCACGCGCTGTCCGGGCACGGCGACGCCTGCCGCGCGGCGGGCGAATACCGCGCCACACTGCGGGCGCTCAAGCGCCAGCCCGAGGCCTACGCGTTCGTCCCGCTGCGCACCGAAAACGCCGGCTGCGTGAACCTACCCAGGCCCTGAGCCCGGGGGGATCTCGCCGCTGCGGACGTCCTCGCCGCGCGACGGGCCGTGTTCGGTCCCTTCGCCGTCCTGCCGGTTCTGGCCGTAGTCGGTCCAGCGCGAGTTGTCGTCCCGCACGTCGACGTGGATGAACCCGGACACCGGGTAGTAGCCGAGGCCGTGCACGCCCATCGATTCGGCGAGGTCGCGCGCCATCAGCGGCGTCATGCCCGGGATGCGGATGTCCGCCGCCATGCCGCGGGTGTGGTAGCTCAGCGCCGCCAGCGAGAACATCGGCGCCCGGAAGCCCGACACCAGGATGATCTTCTGGTGGGTGCGCTGCGCGATCCGGTAGAGCAGGTCGATCAGACGCGGATCGATCGGCGTCTCCGCGGTGGTGCGCAGGCAGCGCATCATGTGCCGGAGGCGGGTGTACCCGGCCGCGTCGACTTCGCCGGTGGCGAGGTTGAGGCTGACCTCGATCTCCTCGCCCGTGTTCGCGGACTGAATCACGAACTTGCCGAAGGACGCGCCTGTCGTCTGGACGACGCGCGTCGACGCCATCAGCGGCGCGCCGCCTTCGATGCCGCCGCCCGCGTAGCTCCCGCCGGGCGCCAGCGCGACGCTGTCGGCCGCCTGCACCATCGCGCGGACGCGATGCTGGAGCGCGCCCAGCGATCCTGACAGCTTCCACGATCCGAACGCGAGGATGATGGTGGCCGCGACCAGCGCGATCGCGAACAGGGACATCATCGTCGGCAGCAGGCGCGGCAGCGTGAACGTCCGGACGGGACGGCTGGGATCGCTGGCGACCATGACGCGCCAGCGCGCCTTCGCGGGCTTGTGCTTCTGCTTGAGGATCCGGTTGAGATCGCGGGTCGGGTCGGCTGGCCCGCGCGCCATGGTGCTACGCGGCGGAGCTCAGATTGGCCGATACCGGAATCGCGCCCGGGACGTCGTCGTCGACGGCGTGGTCGCCCATGCGGCTGGTGCCGCAGAACACGCCGCCGGTCTCGATGCGCATGCTGCGCGCCGCGATGTCGCCCTCGACCTTGCCCTTGGCCAGGATCTCCAGGTGGCCGGCGCAGGTGACGTCGCCCTGGACGGTCCCGGCGATCACCACGTCGGTGCCGCGCACGCCGCCGCGCACGACACCGCTCTCGCCGACGACGACCGAGGCGTGCGACTCCACCGATCCCTCGATCGTACCGTCGATGCGGAATGCGCCGTCGGCGGTCAGGTCGCCTCTGATGAGGCACGAGCGCCCGATGACGTTTTCGATGGCGTCACTCTTGGTGGCGGCCCCTTCGCGTTTTGATGATCCTGATCCCCATGCCATGCGGAACCTCCGAACTGCCATCGAATGATCCCCGACGGAACTAAAGGCGAAATCGCAAACCTGACGGACGTCCCGCCGCGCTGTGCCAGGGCCCTGATTCGCCGCGCCGTCAGCCGTCCACCTACTTTCCGGAATGAGGATTGTCCGGGGCCTCGCACGACGCACGTTCGAGGGGACGCCACCGCCTCGATCCTGTGCAAATGCATCCACTTTTGTCGCCCGGAATGCTCATCGGCCTGCTGTTCTTTCTCATTCCGGCGGTGGTGTTCGCGGCCACGGTGGGCGCGCTGCGTCTCGGGCACCGGATCGCGGCGCAGCGAGCGGCGCGCGACGAACCGCCCCTGGAGGGCGTGCGAACCATCGAGGCGGCGCTGTTCGCCTTGTTCGGCCTGCTGATCGCGTTCAGCTTCTCGGGCGCGCAGAGCCGTCTCGACGCCCGGCGCGCGATGATCGTCGAGGAAGCGAACGCGATCGGGACCGCCTACCTGCGCCTGGATCTGCTGCCCGAGCCCGAGCGCGCGACGCTGCAGGACCGGTTCCGGAGCTACGTGGACGCGCGCATCGGCTACTACCGGACGATGATGCACGCCGACACCTCGCGCGCCCAGCACCAGCGCGCCCGCGCGCTGCAGCAGGAGATCTGGGATCGCGCGATCCCCGCCGCCGCGCGGGCCGGCGGTACGCCCGCCACGCAGATGGTCGTGCCGGCGCTGAACGAGATGTTCGACATCACCAACGCGCGCGACGCCGCCCTGCGCATGCACGTCCCGATCGTCGTCTTCACGCTGCTGGGATTGCTGTCCCTCGCCTGCGGGGTGATCGCGGGTATGGGGATGGCGAAGGCGCGCCAGCCCAGCCGGTTCCACGTCTTCATGTTCGCGGGCACGATGGCGCTGACCGCCTACGTGATCCTCAACCTCGAGTTCCCGCGCCTCGGGTTCGTCCGCTTCGGCCTCGACAAGATGCTGGTGCAGGTTCGGGCCGACATGAGGTAGCGGCGTGTCAGCCCGGGCCCTTGCCCAGCACCGCGCCGCCCACCTTCAGGAGCAGGTCCATCAACGAGAGGCGAAGCAGGACCAACGGGATCATCGACAGCACCACCGCGACGGCGATCAGCGCCACCAGCAACAGCCCGAACGGGACCGGACGCATCTTGGTGATGACCTCGAACGAATTCCCCAGGTCGGCGAGCGACTGGATGTCGGCGCTGCCCATCAGGTCGTCCCGGTCACGTCGCACGATCCGGCGCGCCTGGAACTGGCGGGTGTAGTCGATCGCCAGGTCGCCGTAGTCGATCTTGGCGGCGAAGCGGCAGCGCCAGAGGTGGCCGCTGAAGGCGAGCAGGGGGCCGAGCGCCACGACCACGGCGCCGACGGTAAAGGCCAGCAGGTGCGGGCGGAACGACATGAGCTCGGCGTTCGCGACGAGGACCTTGTTTGCCCACACACCGGCCTGGGCGGCGGACAGCCCGGCGATGACCCAGGCGAACCCGGCGGAGGGGAGCGACAGGAACGAGAGCCCGCCGGCGAGGTCGGGATGCGTCGCGATCGGCTTCACGGGGAGGCGCGACAGACGCCAGAGCAGGTGCGTCCAGATTCCCCACCGCCACATCATGCGGTAGACGAGGAACTGGAACACCGGAAGCGCGATCAGGGCGTACCAGTACCTGGGTGCGATCAGCTGGGGATCGAGCGTCAGCTGGCGCAGGACGGACCGGACCCCACCGACCCGCCAGACCACGGCCTGGCTCCCGATCACGGCCAGCCCGAGCAGGATCACCTCGGGCGCGACGGCGTCGCGCAGCCGCTGGGCCGTGGCAAGAATCTTCGTGACTCTGTTCTCCTCATCACCCGCCCAGCGCTCGGACCTGAAGAGCTCGATCGCCCGTCGCGTTCGCATGCGCAGCGACGCTTCGGCCTGGAACAAGAAGGGGATCGCGACCAGCAGCCGCGCATGGATGCCCCAGTCGATCACGGGTGCACCCCCCGTCATCACGCTTTCGACCAGCGCCAGCACGATCAGCGGTCCCCACGTCACCGCCACGAGCAGGATGGCGGCCTTCCGGTAGTTGGTTTCGCTGTCCGGCCGCACGCAGCCCAGACGGCGGAACAGACGGCAGAGGGGGCCACCATCGACCAGCGAGAATGGGGCCATCGACATGCGCCCCGATCATCGTGGCGAGCGCGGACGCGTTTGCCTGTCAGCCTGCGCCGCAAAACGGCGACGCCGCGGCTATCGCGGCTCGTTTTCGAGGCGGGTCAGCCAGCGGTCGACGTCGAAGCCGGGATCGCCCGTCAGCGCGCGCCACAGCCGGATGCGGTTCGCGATCTCGAGGCGCACCTCGTGTCCGTACCAGAGGTGGTCGCGGCTCAGGATCCGGCCGATGCGTGGATCGCGGAGGTCGCTGGTGTCCCACAGCAGGCGCTGGGGAACGCTGGGATTCAGCCGGAGCTTGAACATCGTGCGCGAGCGGTCGGTCCGGTTGGGCTGGCCGCAGTGCCAGATGCCGTGGTGACAGACCAGCAGCGATCCCGCCGGGCAGGCCATCGCCTGCTGCCCGACGAAGTTCTGGTAGCGCGCGATCGCGGCCTCGTTGACCCGGCGCAGGTGGCTGCCGGGCAGCACCATCGTGCCGCCCATCTCGCGAGGCGTGTCGTGGAAGAAGAAGCAGAGCTGGATGTCGAACGCCGCGCGCCGCGGGTCGAGGATCGCGTCGGCGTGCCAGGGCTGGCTCCACTCCTGGCGCGGCGCGATCACGTGCGTGTAGTGGTGGTCGTAGATCGGCGCGGGGCCGATCAGGCTCTCGATGACCGCCGCCACCGCGGGCAGCTCGATCACCGCCGCGAGCGCCGGCCAGTCGCGGAACAGGCCGGCGAGCGGGCGGCCGGGCCAGGCGTTGGCGGGGCTGGCGGGATCGGCGCCGAACGGGGAGGGCGGCCCGCCGGCGGCGAGCTCGGCCAGCGCGGCGTCGCCGACCGCGCGCGGGACGATGCCGTCGAACCGCAGGACGCCGTCGGCGACGAAGCCGGCGACCTGCAGGCTGGTGAGCCGGCGGGCGGGGGCCATCGCTAGCTCTCCACCAGCTTCTCGAGCACGAACTCGTAGGGGAGGAAGGCGGTCTCGTGTTCGGCGCCGGGCGCGGCGGCCTGCAGCGGCGGGAGCTGAATCACCCGCCAGCCATCGCGCATCGCGGCCAGCACGGACGAATAGGGCGGCTCGTCCTGGTCGCCGGCCATGTGCCGCTCGCGCCCCGTTCCGTCGAACACCGACCACGCCCCGACGGGGCTGTCGGGGCTGGAGCTCGCCGCGTAGAGGACCAGGAGCTTCTGCTTCGGCACGCTTTCAGTGTGACACGAGATCGCGCGGCGTCCGGTCGATCCACGCCGCCAGCAGCGCCAGCGCGGCGTAGGCGGCGAGCGCGAAGACGGCGAAGCCGGCCCCGCCCGACGGCGGCGGCATGAACGGCGTCGACAGCAACACCGCGGTCAAGATCGCCAGGAACACGAGCTTGGTGCGGCGCGGGCGGCCGGTGCCCGCCGACGCCCGCAGCCAGACGAGCGCGCCCGCCCACAGGGCCACCAGCTCGGCGGCGAGCGACAGCTCGCGGTGCCGCCAGAGCCCGAGGCCGATCTTCGTCGACACGTTGCCGGCGAGCGGCATATCGGCGGTGTGCATCGGCACGTCCAGGACCCAGTGGGAGAACACGCAGGCGCCGACCACGATCGCCGCGGCGCCGCCCTTCCGGCCCAGCAGGCCGCGCGCGACCAGCGCCAGCAGCACGCTCCAGGCGAGCGCGCCCAGCAGGCTGTGCGAATACGGCATGAAGAAGAGGTCGTACGGGTTGTAGGCGGTGAAGCCCGGGACGATCGCCATCTTCTCGACGCCGGCGAGGACAAAGGTCGCGAACAGCAGGTCCAGCGCCTGCACCGCCAGGAACAGCCACCCGAGCGAAAGCTTCGGCGCCCAGCGCTTGGCGGCCAGCGACACGCCGTAGTGACCGACGAACACGATGGTTCCCGGCCCTCAGCCTAGCGCGCGCCACGTGACGCCGGCCACCCGGCGTCACCCTGATTCGATCACAGCCGCCTGGCGATGGCGTCGATCAGGGCGCGGATGTCGTCGAGGGTCTGGTGCACCGTCAGCGCGATGCGCAGCCCGCCGTTGCCCGCCGACACCGCCGGGAACACCGCGGTGTTGACGTAGAAGCCGTCGTCCATCAGCTCGCCGACGATCCGGTAGGTCGTGTCGTTGTCTCCCGTCCTGACGAAGCGGATCGGCGTCGCCGCAGCCGACCCCAGCGGGAGGCCGCGTGCGCCGGCCAGGCCGTTGAACAGACAGATCCGGTCCATCAGCTTCTTCTGGCGCTCGTGGATCTCCGGCGACAGGTGGACGCGCGCCGAGGCGATCGCGGCGCCGAGCAGCGCCGGCTGCAGCGGCCCCGAGAAGATCATCGTGCTGCCGCAGGTGCGGACGAGGCG
>Ga0111539_10001562_pt1 | contig 30480 bp, 30 predicted proteins | sample RhiMethybrSRZTD1_FD_79667 | JGI IMG/M metagenome (GOLD analysis project Ga0111539, IMG submission 79667) | Populus rhizosphere microbial communities from Tennessee, USA - Rhizosphere MetaG P. TD hybrid SRZTD1 (version 2) (version 2) | ecosystem: Host-associated > Plants > Roots > Rhizosphere >...
CCGCGCCGAGGGCCCGAAGGGCAAGCTCGCGCAGCCCGTCCCGGCGGGGCTCAGCGCGAAGCTCGAGGGCAATCAGCTCGTGATCTCGCGCAGCGGCGACGACCGGAAGATCCGCGCGCTGCACGGGCTGGCGCGGGCGCTCGTCGCCAACATGGTCACCGGCGTCAAGGACGGCTTCGAGCGCAAGCTCGACATCGTGGGCATCGGCTACCGCGCGCAGGTCCAGGGCCGCGCGATCACGCTGGCGCTTGGCTACTCGCACCCCGTGATTTTTCCGCTCCCGGACGGCATCACGGCGGAGATCGAGCGGCAGGTCGCCATCACGCTGAAGGGCGCCGACAAGGCGCTGCTCGGCCAGACGGCCGCGAAGCTCCGCGCGCTGCGCGAGCCCGATCCGTACAAGGGCAAGGGCATCAGGTATTCCGACGAGGTTGTCCGCCGCAAGGTTGGTAAGAAGGCGGGGGCAGGGGCCAAGTGATTACGAAGGAACGGCGGGCATCGCGAGACATCCGGCATCGGCGGCTGCGCCGGTTCGTACGCGGCTCTCAGGCGCGGCCGCGGCTGGCCGTGTTCCGCAGCCTGAGCCACATCTACGCGCAGCTGATCGACGACGACGCGGGGCGCACCCTGCTGGCGGTCGACAGCCGGAGCAAGGCGTTCCGCGCGCGCCAGCCGCAGGGCGGCAACGTCGCCGCCGCCAAGCTCGTCGGCGAGCTCCTGGCGGGCAAGGCGAAGGCGCAGGGGATCGAGCGTGTGGTGTTCGATCGCGGCGGGTTCATGTACCACGGACGAGTGAAGGCGCTCGCCGACGCGGCTCGTGCCGGCGGCCTGGTCTTTTAGGAGAATCCGAGTGGCCGAAGCGAAGATCGATCCGAACATGCTCGAGCTGAACGATCGCGTCGTCTCCATCAACCGCGTCGCCAAGGTCGTCAAGGGTGGGCGGCGGTTCTCGTTCACGGCGCTGGTCGTCGTCGGTGACGGGCGTGGCCACGTGGGCGTTGGCCTCGGCAAGGCGCACGAGGTGCCCGAGGCGATTCGCAAGGCGGTCGAGCACGCCAAGAAGGACCTGATCTTCGTGCCGCTTAAGGAGACGACGATCCCCTGCGAGATCACCGGCCACTTCGGCGCCGGCCGCGTCTTCCTGAAGCCGGCCGTGCCGGGGACGGGCGTCATCGCCGGCGGCGCGGTGCGGCCCATCCTCGAGGCGGCGGGCGTGCAGGACATCCTCACGAAGACGCTCGGCTCCAACAATCCGCACAACGTGCTCAAGGCGACGATCGACGCGCTCAGACGGATCAAGCGACTACAAGATTTGCACGCGGCGCGGCGACGCGGCGATGGCGCTGCTGCTCCGGTGGAGGAGATGGCCGGTGCCCGACAAGAAGCTTAAGGTCACCCTGACCAAATCGATCATCGGGCTGTCGCCCAAGCAAGAGGCGACCGTCAAGGCTCTGGGCCTGCGCCGGATTCGCCACACGGTGCACCACGACGACTCGCCGACGGTGCGCGGGATGATCGCCAAGGTGACGCACGTGCTGAGCGTGACCCATGAGGCTTGAGGAGCTGCGCCCCGCGCCGGGCGCCACCAAGCGGCGCAAGCGGATCGGGCGCGGCCCGGGCTCGGGTCACGGCAAGACCGCCACGAAGGGCGCCAAGGGCCACAAAGCGCGCTCCGGCGGTGGCAAGGCCGGCGGCTTCGAGGGCGGCCAGATGCCGCTCTACCGGCGGCTGCCCAAGCGCGGCTTCACGCCGTACGGCGGCAAGACCTCGTACGCGGTCGTGAACCTCGAGTCGCTGAGTGGGTTCACGGCGAACGCCGTGGTCGATCCCGACGGCCTCGCCAAGGCCGGCCTCATCAAGCTGAGCGGGCGCGGGCGCGTGAAGGTGCTCGGCACCGGCGACGTCCCGCACGCCCTGACCGTGCGCGCGCACGCCGTGAGCGAGTCCGCGCGGGTGAAGATCGAGGCCAAGGGCGGTCGGGTCGAGATGCTCCCCGAGCGGGTGCCGGCTTCGTGATCGAGAGCCTCCAGAGCTTCCAGAACGTCTTCAAGATCCCAGAGCTCAAGCGCCGCGTCATCATGACGGCGGTGCTGCTGATCGCCTACCGCATCGGCGCGCACGTGCCGACGCCGGGCATCGACGGCCACGCGCTCGCGCAGTTCTTCGACCAGGTCCAGGGCACATTGCTCGGCATGGTCGACCTGTTCTCGGGCGGTAATCTGAGACGCCTGTCGATCTTCGCGCTCGGCATCATGCCGTACATCTCGGCGTCGATCATCCTGCAGCTCCTCACCGTCGTCGTGCCGGCCCTCGAGCGGCTGGCGAAGGAAGGCGAGGCGGGTCGCAAGAAGATCACCCAGTACACGCGGTACAGCACGATCGTGCTCTCGTGCGTCCAGTCCCTCGGTATCGCCTACGGACTCGAGAGCATGCGCAGCCCGACGGGCCTCTCGATCGTGCCGGTGCCGGGCTGGGGATTCCGGCTCCTGGTGATGGTTACCCTGACCGCCGGAACCGCGCTGATCATGTGGATGGGCGAGCAGATCTCCGAGAAGGGGATCGGCAACGGGATCTCGCTGATCATCTTCGCCGGCATCGTGGTGCGCCTGCCCTCGGCCATCAGCGCCTCGTACACGTTGATCTCGACCGGCGAGCTGAAGCCGATCGTGTTCGCGGCGATCGTGCTGGTGATGGTCGGGGTGACCGCGGCGGTCGTCTTGATGCAAGAAGGCCAACGGAAGATCCCTGTCCAGTATGCGAAGCGAGTTGTCGGCCGGCGAGTCTACGGCGGCCAGTCGACGCACATCCCGCTCAGGATCAACACGGCGGGCGTCATCCCGGTCATCTTCGCCTCGTCGCTGATCCTGTTCCCGGCGACCCTGACGCGCTTCGTGCCGCATCCGTGGATGCAGGCCATCGCCGACGCGATGTCGCCGGGCCACGCCTTCTATACCCTGTCGTACATGGCGCTGATCGTCTTCTTCGCCTACTTCTACACGGCGATCGTGTTCAACCCGATCGATCTCGCCGACAACATGAAGAAGTACGGCGGTTTCATCCCGGGCGTGCGTCCGGGCAAGAAGACGGCGGAGTACATCGACCGCACCCTCACGCGGATCACGCTGCCAGGTGCCTTGTTCCTGGCGCTGATCTCGGTGCTGCCTGACTATCTGATCCGCTGGTTCAACGTGCCCTTCTACTTCGGCGGCACGAGCCTCCTGATCGTAGTCGGTGTCGCGCTCGACACGGTCCGCCAGATGGAATCGCATCTGCTCATGCGGAACTACGAGGGCTTCCTGAAGAAGTCCAAGTCGCGCTCGAGCGGGTACGGAAGCTGAGCGTGCGCATCGCGTTCCTCGGACCTCCGGGCGCCGGCAAGGGCACGCAAGCCCGCGACCTCGCCCGCGAGTGGAGCGCGTTGCACCTGGCGACCGGGGACATGCTGCGCGAGGCGGTGGCGGCGGGCAGCCCGCTCGGCCGCGAGGCCAAGGGCTACATGGACAAGGGCGCGCTCGTCCCGGACGACGTGATCATCCGGATGATGGGCGAGCGGCTCCGGAGGTCCGACGCCGGCGGCAGCTTCATCCTCGACGGCTTTCCGCGCACGATCGCCCAGGCGGAGGCGCTCGCGAAGCTCCTGAAGGACCTCGGTCAGAGCCTCGACGCGGTGATCTACTTCGACGTGTCGGAGCCCGAGCTCTTGCGCCGGCTGACGGGGCGGCGGGTCTGCCGCAAGTGCGGCCACTCGTACCACCTGACGTCGAACCCGCCCAAACAAGCGGGTGTCTGCGATAACTGCGGCGGCGAGCTATATCAGCGCGACGACGACAGCGAGGCCACCGTGCGTAACCGGCTCGACGTCTATCGCCGGCAGACGACGCCGCTGCTCGACTACTATCGCCAGCGCAACCTGCTCGCGACCGTGTCCGGTGAGGGACCGCTGGCGACGATCCGCGACGCGATCCGCAAGGCCGCCGGGGCAGCGCGATGATCGTGCTCAAGTCGGCACGCGAGATCGCGATCATGCGCCGAGCCGGCCATATCCTGGCCGGCGTCATGGAGCGGTTGCGCGGCTTCGTCAAGCCCGGGATGTCGACGCTCGACGTCGACGAGGACGTCGAGGCCTACATCCACCGCGAGGGCGCGGCCCCGGCGTTCAAGGGCTATCGCGGATTCCCGGCGACTGCCTGCATCTCGATCAACGAGGAGGTCGTGCACGGGATTCCGTCCGCGCGGCGCAGGATCCGCGAGGGCGACATCGTCGGGCTTGACCTCGGGTGCATCGTAGAGGGGTACTACGCCGACTGCGCCTTCACCTTGCCGATCGGCACCGTGCCGGCCAGGGTCCAGCAGCTCCTGGACGTCACGCGCGAGAGCCTGGATCTCGGCATCCGGGAGTGCCGGCCCGGCCGCCGACTGTCGGACGTGTCGCACGCGGTGCAGACTCACGTCGAGGCGAACGGGTTCGCGGTCGTGCGCGCCTTCGTCGGCCACGGGATCGGGCGGGCACTCCACGAGGAGCCCCAGATCCCCAACTTCGGCGATCCGGGACGCGGCCCGCAGCTCAAGCCGGGCATGGTCCTCGCCATCGAGCCGATGGTCACGATGGGCAGCTGGGAGGTCCGGATCCTCGAGGACGGCTGGACGGCGGTGACCCAGGACGGAAGCCTGGCGGCGCACTTCGAGCACACGGTGGCGGTGACGGACGACGGTCCGGAGGTGCTGACGAGCCTCACCGGTCAGTCGGCGCCGCCGGCTCCGGCGAGTCGGGGGCGATGACCAAGGAAGACGCGATCGAGGTCGAGGGAACGGTGGTGGAACCGCTGCCCAACGCGATGTTCCGGGTCGAGCTCGAGAACGGCCACAAGGTGCTGGCGCACGTGAGCGGCAAGATGCGGATGAACTTCATCCGGATCCTGCCGGGCGATCGCGTGAAGGTCGAGCTGTCGCCGTACGACCTCACCCGGGGCCGGATCACATATAGGTTCAAGTAGAGTTCGCGGAGACGTGGAGACAGAAGAGCGATGAAGGTTAGACCGTCGATCAAGGTTCGTTGCGAGCATTGCAAGATCGTGAAGCGTCAGGGCGTGACCCGGATCATCTGCAAGAACCCGCGTCACAAGGCCCGACAGGGGTAGTTGCTCGGAGGGGGGCTTCGTCCCCCTTCACGAGGAACGGAGAAGGCACATGGCGAGAGTGGCGGGCGTGGATCTTCCGCGGGAGAAGCGGGGCGAAGTGGCGGTCACGTACATCTACGGTCTCGGGCGGTCGACGGGGCGGCGGGTGCTGATCAAGGCCAACGTCGATCCCAGCAAGCGGGTGAAGGCCTGGACCGATGACGAGGTGAACCGCATCCGCGAGATCATCGAGCGCGAGCTCAAGGTCGAAGGCGATCTGCGCCGCGACATCTCGATGAACGTGAAGCGGCTGATGGATATCGGCGCGTATCGCGGGATCCGTCACCGTCGCGGCCTGCCGGTGCGGGGCCAGCGCACGCACACCAACGCGCGCACGCGCAAGGGTCCCAAGCGCGGCGTGATGGTCAAGAAGAAGCCCGCGGCGACGTCGGCGCCCGCGGCACCGGCGGCGGCAGCGGCGCCGAAGAAGGCGGGAGCGTAAGGCATGGCCGAAGAAGCGAAACCAGCACCACGGAAGAAGGGCGCCAAGCGGCGCGAGCGGCGCGAAGTCCGCACCGGCATCGCTCACATCCAGGCGACGTTCAACAACACGATCGTCACGCTCACGGACCGGATGGGCAACGTCGTGTCCTGGTCGAGCGCCGGCAGCGCCGGGTTCAAGGGCTCACGCAAGAGCACGCCCTTCGCCGCGCAGACGGCCTCCGAGCTCGCCGCGCGCAAGGCGATGGAGTACGGGCTCAAGCAGGTCGAGGTCTTCGTGCGAGGCCCCGGGGCGGGCCGCGAGGCGGCCATCCGCTCGCTGCAGGCCGCCGGGCTCGAGATCACCGCGATTCGCGACGTCACGCCGATTCCGCACGACGGGTGCCGCCCGCCGAAGCGGCGGCGGGTGTAGGAGGCGGCCATGGCGCGATATCGTGACGCGAAGTGCCGGCTGTGCCGCCGCGAAGGCCAGAAGCTCTTCTTGAAGGGGGCGCGCTGCTTCACCGACAAGTGCGCCATCGAGCGGCGCAACTATCCGCCGGGTCAGCACGGGCTGAACCGGGGCAAGCCGACCGCCTTCGGCATCCAGCTCCGCGAAAAGCAGAAGGCCAAGCGCATCTACGGCGTGCTGGAGAGCCAGTTCCGCAAGTATTTCCAGTGGGCCGAGGCCGAGAAGGGTGTGACCGGTGAGAATCTCCTGCGGCTGCTCGAGTTGAGGCTCGACAACGTCGTGCATCGGCTCGGCTTCGCGGCCTCCCGCCGTGAAAGTCGCCAGATGGTGACGCACGGCCATTTCCAGGTAAACGGACGGAAGGTCTCGGTGCCGTCGTTCCTGGTGAAGGTGGGTGACGCGGTCCAGCTGCGCCCGACTTCGAAGCTGCAGGCGCGCATCGACGACAACGTCAACGCCGGCCGGGGACAGGTGCCCCAATGGCTGGACCTCGATCCGAACGAGAAGAAAGGCGTCGTCAGGAGCCTGCCGTTGCGCGACGACATCCAGATCCCGGTCACCGAGCAGCTCATCGTCGAGCTCTACAGCAAGTGACGCGCAAGTCCGATTCCCAATAAGGAAGGCTATGCCACGGATTCCATTTCAGAAGCCGAAGAAGGTCGACTGGGAGATCCTGAGCGACCGGTACGGCCGACTCGTCGCCGAGCCGTTCGAGAAGGGCTATGCGCTGACCGTCGGCAACTCGCTCCGGCGGACCTTGCTCGCGGTCGTGCCGGGCGCCGCCGTGTCGTGGGTTCGCATCGACGGGGTCAAGAACGCCGAGACGAAGATTCCAGGCGTCAAGGAGAGCACTGTCGACGTCCTGCTCAATCTGAAGAAGCTGGCCATCCAGGTTCCCTCGGGTGAAGCCAAGATCCTCAAGATCGACGTCACGGGCCCGAAGGATGTGACGGGCGTCGACGTGCCCGAGACGGACGTAGGTCGTGAATCCGGAGATCCATCTCTTCACGATCGAGGAGAGCACGCGCGTCTCGATCGAGCTCGGCGTGGGCATGGGCCGCGGCTATGAGGCGGTCGACCGGGCCACGACCGCTGTGCCGGCCGGCGCGCTGGCGCTCGACGCCGCCTACTCGCCGATCACGCGGGTGTCCTACAACGTCGAGATGTCCCGGCTCGGAAAGATCACGGACTACGAGAAGCTCGTGGTCGAGGTGTGGACGAACGGCTCGGTGAGCCCCGACGACGCGCTCACCCGGGCCTCCACGTACCTGAAGGAGCACTTCCGCCCGCTGGCCGCCGGCGTGCCGCGTGAAGACGAAGAGATCGAAGGCGCCGAAGGCGAGGCGTTCCTGCGCGACGCCCTTGGCAAGACGCTCGAGGAGCTGGCGCTACCGGCCCGCGCGATCAACGCGCTGAAGAACGCCGAGCTGAACCTGGTGGTCGACCTCGTCCAGAAGAACGAGGGCGACCTCGAGCACGTGAAGAATCTCGGCGAGAAGTCGATCGACGAGATCAAGACGGCCCTCGCCGCGCTCGGCCTGTCGCTCGGCATGCGTATCGATCCCAACGTCCTGAGCGCGCTCGGTCGGGGCACGGTCCGGTAACGACGCTCGCGAGAGGAGTCACGCGATGAGGCACCGTAACGCCGGCTACAAGCTCGGCCGGCTCACGCAGCACCGGTGGGCGCTGTTCCGCAATCTGCTCGTGGCGCTATTCCGCCACGAGCGCATCGCCACCACCGACACCAAGGCGCGGGCCGTGCGCGGGCTCGCCGAGCACATGATCACCCTGGCCAAGCGCGAGAACCTCCACGCGCGGCGCCAGGTCCTGGCGATGGTGCCCGATACCGAAGTCGTCGGCCGGCTGTTCGATACGATCGCCGCGCGGTTCGCCGATCGCAACGGCGGCTACACGCGCATCATCAAGACCGGCCCCCGTCCCGGCGACGGCGCCCCCATGGTGTTCCTCGAGCTCGTCGATCGCGTCGAAGAGCCCAAGGACAAGGACAAGAAGGCCGAGAAGAAGGAGCGCGCGCCCAAGGGCGAGGCCGGCGCGACCGGGCGGCGCAAGCGGAAGGAGAAGGCGGCCACCGCGTCCGCTTGAGAAGTCCGCGCGATCAGAGCGCGGCGATCAGCCGCGCGAGCGCCGGGTAGCTGCCGGGCACTTCCGCGACGTCCGCCTTGAGCAGCCGGAGCGCCTCCGGGACGTGCTTGAGGAAGTACGTCTTGCCCTTCCCCGACAGGAATCCATAGGCGCCCAGCGCCTGCATGTGACGCTGGAGCCGGCACGCCACCAGGCTCTCCCGGAAGGCCCGCTCGTCGAACGCAGGCACCTGCGCCCCGCTCATTTCGTCCAGGTAGTAGGCGAGCAGACGGCCGCGGATCGCGTCGTCGAGCCGATAGTACGGATCCCAGAGCACGGAGGCGATGTCGTAGGCCGGCGGAGCCATCCGGGCGCCCTGATAGTCGATGATCCGAGGACCGCCGGCGTGCACCATGATGTTCTGGCACTGGAAGTCGCGGTGGATGATGACCCGCGGCTTGTCGAAGACCGATTGGGCCAGCCGATGAAGCTCGGCGTCGAGCGCCGGACGGTTCTCGATCTCGAGTGTGCGCAGCCCCCTGACGAACCGATCGAGGAAGTAGGTCGTCTCCCACCTGAGGTAGTCGTAGTCGAAGATCCGCGCCTGGAGCATCGGGCACTCCTCGACGTGCGCGGTGGCCGTCGTGTGCAAGGTCACCAGGCTTCGGAGCACGTCGCGATAGATGCTCTCGATGCTCTCGTGATCGCGCGGAAGCTTCAGGTACGAGTAGAGCGACGTGTCGCCGAGATCCTCGAACAGCGCGCGTTTGCTGGCGGCGTCCTCCGTCAGGAGCGCGGGGACGGGGACCGTGTGCCGAGCGAAGAACCGCGTGTAGGCGAGGTGGCGCTCGAAGTCCTGGTCCTCCGGGCGGCACTCCATCAGCACCGCGCTCCAGTTGTCGTTCCGCACGCGGTAGTAGCGGCGGTCCGAGCCGCCGAGCCCGATCAGGATCGCGTCGGACCAGACAGGGGCGTTCGGCGGCGCGGCCACGCGATGCCCGACGGACGGACGCGATCGGAAGTGCCGCGCGAAGAGGGGATCGGTCAACGACACGCGCTTCTTGTCCGCGGCGTGCACCGACGGCTGCAGGTCGGCCTCGGCGAGTGAGATTACGTAGTCCGGGCCCACGATCGCGTTCTCGTGCTCGCCCGACGTGTCGGCGCCCGGCATCAGGATGCAATTCCTGACGCGCGCTCCGTCGCGGATCTGACTGCCGGATTCCAGCACCACGTAGCCGTCGATCTCGACCTTGCCGCAGCGGGCGCCGGGACCCAGGTACACCGTCTCACCGCTCTCGCGCAGCGCATCGAGCACGCCGCGCGCGTAGGTGGCGGGATCGCCGACGTCGTTCCAGTAGGCGCCCGTGAAGTCCATCGCCCGGACCTTGAAGCCGGCCTTGGAGGCGGCGACCCACGCGACGGTGGCGTGAGAGACGCCGTCGGGGAGGAATCGGAGGATCTCCGGTGAGTACACCGCGATGCCGGTGTACGCGACCTTGTCGGCGACGTGCGTCGGGTCGGGGCGCGACGCGCCGGGGTTCTCCACGTCGAGCACCTGCCCGTGCTCGTCGATGACGACGTTGCTCAGGTGCGGCAGGCGGTGGCAGACGAGCGTCGCCGTGTTGCCCGAGGACAGATGCTCCTCGACGAGCCGCCCGAAATCGATGTCGAGCAGGATGTCCGAATTGTGGACGATGAAGGACCGCCGCGCGAGCAAGGACGCCGCGTTCTTGAGCGCGCCGCCCGTCCCGAGGATCGGATCCTCGGGAAAGAACACGATGCGCTCGCGCCAGGGCGAGGCCGCCGCCCACGCCCGCAGCAGATCGGCCTTCCAGTGCAGGTTGATCCCGATCGTGCCGGCGCACACCCGCGTGAGCTTGCCGAGGATCCGCTCGATGATCGGCGTGCCGAGGATCGGCAGGAGGGGCTTGGGCAGATGACTGGTGACCGGTCTGAGCCGCTCGCCGAACCCCGCCGCGGGAAGGAAGACGTCGAGGGGATACTGACGCATCTTCACGAGCTTATCGCCCGCCCCGGCTCAAAGCACCATGAAACCAGACGCGCCGTGGGAGAGGCGACGAGGGCCGGGCGGCCCACGTCGCCGTCGCCCGGCGGCGGTTACTTCACGTTGGCGCGGAAGAACCTGAGCGTCCGGCTCCAGGCGTCGGAGGCCGCCCCCTTGTTGTATACGTCAGGCCGGTCGTCGTTGAAGAACCCGTGGTCGACGCCCGGATAGATGTTGAACTCGGACTGCTTGCCGGCCTTCTTGATGGCTGCGTCGACGTCCTTGGCCACCTGCGGCGTCACGAACCCGTCCTTCTCGGCGAAGAGGCCGAGCACCGGTCCCGACAGCTTGGTGTAGTCGGGCTTCACGTTCGGGTGAATGCCGTAGAAGTTGACGCACGCCGACACCGAGGGATTGAGCGTGGCGGCGTAGAGCGCCAGCTGGCCGCCCATGCAGAAGCCCACCGCGCCGAGCTTCTTCGTCGACGACTGACCCAGGAGGTACGTCGCCGCGCCGCGCAGGTCTTTCTCGGCCTGGCCGATGTTGAGCGCCATGAAGAGCTTGCCCGCTCCGTCCGGCTCGCTGGCGGTCTTACCGTGGTACATGTCCGGAGCCAGCGCCGTGAAGCCCTCGGCGGCGAACCGGTCGCACACGTTCTTGATGTGGCCCACGAGGCCCCACCACTCCTGGAGCACCAGGACGCCCGGCCCTTTGCCGGCGGCAGGCGTCGCCAGGTATCCCGCGGTCTTGCTGCCGTTGGACGCGAACTCGACCATGCTTCCAGCCATGCTCCGATCCTCCCTAGGTGGAAATGTTGGTGCCGGCGACCGGCACGATCTTGACGGAGACGACGCGCCGGGCGTCCGATTCGAGAACGGTGATGGAGTAGCCCGCGATCTGGAATTCCTCGCCGGCACGCGGGATCCGATGCAGGGTTGCGAGCACCAGCCCCGCGACGGTCTCGTAGTCACGCTTGGGGAGACTCCAGTCGAGCGCCTCGTTCAGCTCGTCGATGTTCGCGCGCGCGGCGACGCGGTAGCTGCCGTCGGGCAGGCGCTCGGCCGGCGCGGCGTCGCGATCGTGCTCGTCGTGGATGTCGCCCACGATCTGCTCGAGGATGTCCTCGAGCGTCACGACACCGGTGGATCCGCCGTACTCGTCCACGACGACGGCCATGTGCGTCCGGTTGCGCTGCATCTCGCGGAGCAGGTCGTCGATACGCTTGGTCTCCGGCACGTAGTAGGGCGGGCGCTTGAGCTCGTCCAGGCTTCGCACCGCGGCGCCGCGGCTCAGGATGTCCTTCGCGCCGACGACGCCCACCACGTTGGTCTCGCGCTGGCGATAGATCGGCACCCGTGAGAATCCGCGGTCGAGGATGAACGCGACCGCCTCGCGCGCCGAGGCCGACTCCGGCAGCATCGCGACTTCGACCAGCGGCACCATGACCTCGCGCACGGTCGTGTCGCCCAGGTCGAAGATCTTGTCGATCAGCTGAGCCTCGATCGTCGTGACGTCCGCTTCACCGGGCTCGAGCTGCAGCAGCGCCTTGAGCTCCTCGCGCGAGACGAAGGCGCGCATGTCGCCCTGGCGGGCGCCGAATGTTCTGAGGATGGCCCCCACCACGACGTTCGCGAACGACACGAACGGCACGAGCAGGAGGGCCGCCCACGTCAGCGGGCGATAGAGTCTCAGGATCAGGCTGGTCGCCCATTCCCGCGCGACCGCCTTCGGGATGATCTCGCCGGCCACGAGCATCACCGGAGTCAACAGGATCGTCACGACGATGGGCGCCATGCCGCCGAGCACCGGCAGCAAGGTCCACGTGAGCGCCGACGCCGCGACGATGTGCGAGACCGTCACGCCGATCATGGCCGTCGACAGCACCCGCTCGGGCTGGCGGAACGCTTCCAGATAACTCTGCGCGGTGCCGTTGCCCTCCTCGGCGAGGTGCCGGAGCCGGAGCCGGTTGGCCGCGATGAACGCCATCTCGGCCGCCGAGAAGAACATCGTGAGGATCAGGCACAGGACCGCCAGCCAGATCAGGCTCACGCGGCCGCCTCCTTCGCGGGCTTCTTCAGCGCCACCAGCACCTCCACGATCCGTGTGCGCTCGACCTTCTCCACCGTGAGCTGGAGCTCCGCCGTCTCGGTGCGCTCGGCGCGGCGCGGGACGCGGCCGAAGAGGTCGAGGACCCAGCCGCCGACCGTATCGTACCCCTCGTTCGCGATCTTCAGACCGGTCGCGGCGTTGAGCTGCTCGATCGGCAGCTTGCCCGCCACCCGATAGGTCGTCGCGTCGACCCGCTGGATCAGCCGCTCGGGCTCGTCGTACTCGTCGGCGATCTCACCGACGAGCTCCTCGAGCAGGTCTTCGAGCGTCACGAGCCCCGCGGTGCCGCCATACTCATCCACCACGATCGCCATCTGGAGCCGCTTGGCCTGAAATTCCTGAAGCAGCGCGTCGGCGCGCTTGGACTCCGGCACGAAGTACGGCGGGTGAAGATGGGCGCGAAGATCGAAGTCGGGCGGCAGGCCCTCCATGTACTTCAGCAGGTCCTTGGCGTAGAGGACCCCGACGATGACGTCGATCGAGCCTTCGTACACCGGCACCCGCGAGTGCAGGTGCTCGCGCAGCGCGGGCAGGATCTCGGCGGTCGGCATCTCGACGTCCAGACACACCATGTCGGTGCGCGGCACCATCACCGACCGGACCAGCGTGTCCTCGAGCTCGAACACCTTGTGGATCATCTCGCGCTCCTCGCGCTCGACGACCCCTTCACTGGCGCCGACGTCGACCAATGTCCGCAGCTCCTCCTCGGTCAGCATGCCCTGCTCGGTCCGGCCGCGACTGAGGAGCTTGACCATGAGCGCGGTCAACCCGGCCAGCACGGCGCGCGCGGGCGCCAGGATCACGCCGAGCCAGGCCACCGGCCGTCCCGCGACCGCGAGGAACTGCTCCGGGTAGGTGACGGCCAGGGTCATCGGCAGGACTTCGCCAAAGGTCGTCAGAACGAAGACCAGCACGACGATCTCGACGAACAGGCCGATCGTCGGCCCGAAGATGCTGTCCGCGATCATCGTCGCGATCGCGGCGGCCCCGATGTTGATCACGGTGATTCCGACGAGCAAGGTGACCAGGAGCTCGTGGGGCCGCTCGATGAGCGCCTTCGGCGCGCCGCCCTCGACCTCGCCGTCGTCCTTGGCGGCCACGTGCCGGAGCCTGGCCCGCCCGAGCGAGAAATACGCGGCCTCGGCGCCCGTGAGGATCGCCGAGCAGACGATCAGCACGAACAGCAGAATCAGCTTCCAGCCGGTGCCGTCAGGCACGGGCGCGCCCCGTCACGAAATGCTCGAATCCCGGCCGGACCGACACGTCGCGTCCGCCGGCATCGAGGTAGTGGATCCCTTCGGCGGCTCGCGTCATCTGGCCGATCGCAGCCAGCGTTGTTCCCGTCGCCCCCGCGAGGCCGCCGGCCAGCCGCTCGAAGGCATCGGGCGCGCACGTCAGCAAGAGCTCGTAGTCCTCGCCGCCGCCGGTCGCCCAATCCAGGCCTTCGCGGCCGAGCGCCCGGGCGACGGCGTGCACCGAGGCGGTGACCGGCAGGCGCCCCAGGTCCACACGGGCCCCGACACCGCTTTCTTCGCAGAGATGGCCGAGGTCGGTCGCGAGACCGTCCGAGAGATCGATCATCGAGGTGACGCCGCCGGCGTCAGCGAGCCACTGCCCCTCGCGCGCTCGCGGACGCGGCCGCAAATGGGCCGCAGTCACGTCCGCCCGAGCGTCCGCGGGAACGCTCCCCGGCGCCTCTCTGGCCTCCAGGAGCGCCAGGCCGGCGGCCGAGCGTCCAAGGGATCCGGTGACGGCGATCGTGTCCCCAGGCCGCGCGGTTGATCTCAGGATTGGGGCTTTCGCGGCCTCGCCGAGCATCGTCACGTTGACGATCCAGCCCCGGGGTGAGGAAGCCGTATCGCCACCCACGATCGCCACGTCGTGCTCGGTCGCCAGGGCCTGAACGCCCTCATAGAACGCCTGGGCCTCATTGACCGCCACATCCTCCGGACAAGCGAGCGCGATCAGTCCCCATCGGGGCCGCCCGCCCATGGCGGCGATGTCCGAGACGTTCACCGCGAGCGCCTTCCACCCGATGTCGCTCGGCGTCGCCCAGCGCCGGCGAAAGTGCACGTCCTCGATCAGCAGATCGGTCGTCGCCAGCAGTACGCTCCCCGCGGTCGGCTCCAGCACCGCGCAGTCGTCGCCGATTCCGACCCGGACCGAGGGCGTCCGACGGGCCGCCCGCCGGATGATCTCGATCAGGCGTCGCTCGCTCGTCGCTCCGGGCTCACTCATCCGGACAGGAAATTCCTGAGGAGCTGTTTTCCCTCGATGGTCAGGATCGACTCCGGATGGAACTGGACGCCCTCGACGGGATCCCGCCGATGGCGAAGTCCCATGATCTCGCCGTCCTCGGCCCACGCGGTGACCTCGAGCGCGTCGGGCACCGTCTCGCGCACGACCGCGAGCGAGTGGTAGCGGGTCGCCACGAATGGGTTGCCGAGCCCGGCGAAGACGCCGCGGCCGTCGTGACGGATCGCCGACGTCTTGCCGTGCATCTGCGTCTTGGCGCGCGCGACCGTAGCGCCGTACGCCTGGCCGATCGCCTGGTGACCGAGACAGACGCCGAGGATCGGCGTGGTGGGGCCGAGCCGCCGGATGACGTCGAGCGACACGCCGGCCTGATCGGGGTTGCCGGGTCCCGGCGAGATCACCACACGCTCGGGCTCGAGCGCGGCGATCGCGTCGCAGGTCAGGGCGTCGTTGCGCACGACCTCGAGGGTCGCGCCGAGCTCGCCCAGGTACTGCACGAGGTTGTAGGTGAACGAATCGTAGTTGTCGATGACGAGGATCATCGGCCTTCGGTGCCCGCCGCGAGTCGAAGGGCCAGCACCATCCCGCGCGCCTTGGAGGAGGTCTCGAGCCACTCCGTCTTGGGATCCGAGTCCGCGACGATGCCGGCGCCGACCTGAACCGACGCGCGGCGGCCGTGACACACGATCGTGCGGATCGTGATGCAGGAGTCGAGGTTGCCCGAGTAGGAGACGTAGCCGACGGCGCCGCCGTACGGCCCGCGCTGCGTCGGCTCGAGCTTGTCGATGATCTCCATCGCGCGGATCTTCGGCGCTCCGCTGAGCGTGCCGGCCGGGAAGGACGCCTGCAGCACGTCGAGCGCGTCGCTGCCCGCCTTGAGCTTGCCCGTGACGTGGCTCACCAGGTGCATGACGTGCGAGTACCGCTCGATCTCCATGAACTCGGTGACCTTGACCGAGCCCAGCTCCGAGACCCGCCCCACGTCGTTGCGCCCGAGGTCGACGAGCATCACGTGCTCCGCGCGCTCTTTGGGATCGTTCTTGAGCCGCTCCTCGATCTCGCGGTCCTCGGCCTCGGTGACTCCGCGCGGGTGCGTTCCGGCGATCGGTCTGAGATCGACCCGATCGCCCTCGACGCGCACGAGCACCTCGGGGGACGAGCCGACGATCGACATCGCCCCGAGCCGCAGCAGGAACAGGTACGGCGATGGGTTGATCGTGCGGAGCGCCCGATAGACGGTGAACGGATCCGCCGTGAAGCGGCAGTCGAGCCGGCGCGAGAGCACGATCTGATAGGCATCGCCCGCGGCGATGAAGTCCTTGGCCCGGTGAACGGCGTCGGTGAACTGGGCCTCGTTCATGGTCGACGTGAACCCCGCCTCGCCCTCGGCGAGGAGCGGCGCGACGTTCGGCAACGCGAGCGTCGCGGGCGCGCGGGCCGGACGCGCAAGCTTGGCGAGCGTCATCCCGATCCGGACGGCGGCGCGGTCGTAGGCGCGATCGAGCGCCGCTGCGTCGTGCTGCTCGATCACCGCGTTGGCGATCACGAGCAGCCGGTGGCGCAGGTTGTCGAACACGAGCAAGGTATCCGTGAACAGGAACACCGCGTCGGGCAGCCCCAGATCATCCTGAGTGGTCCGCGGCAGACGCTCCATGTGATGGACCATGTCGTAGGCGAGAAAACCGACGGCGCCGCCCTGGAACCTCGGCAGACCCGGAACCGGCACGGGCTGGAACTGCTTGAGGAGATCGCGCACTGCCGCGAGCGGGTTGCCTTCGGGCAGGCGCTCTGTCCGGCCATTGCGGCTCAGCGTGAGCCGACCGTTCTTCGCGGTCAGGACCATCAGCGGATCCGTGCCGAGGAACGAGTAGCGCGCCCACACCTCGCCGCCCTCGACCGACTCCAAGAGAAACGAGTAGGGACCGGGCCGAAGTCGGAGATAGGCGGATAGTGGCGTGTCGAGATCGGCCGGCAGCTCCGCGAACACGGGGACAAGGTTGCCCTGTGCCGCGAGAGCTCGGAACTCGTCCCGGGTCGGGGAAAGTGACGGGATGCCTAGGCCGGCGGTACTGATGCAGACCCCGTCCGGGGCGCGTTAGGCGAGAGCGTCCAGCTTTGCTTGGAGCTTGGCCTTGGGTACAGCGCCGATCACCTGATCGGAGACTTTGCCCTGCTTCACGAAGAGGATCGTCGGGATCGAGCGAATACCGTATCGCGCGGCGAGCCCGGGGTTCTCATCGACGTTGACCTTCGCGAGGGTGACCTTGCCGGCCGACTCGCTGGCGAGATCTTCGAGAACGGGCGCGATCGCGCGACAGGGCCCGCACCACTCGGCCCAGAAGTCCACCAGCATGACTCCGGTTTCACGGCTGATCGCCGCATCGAAATTTTCTTCGGTCAGGTGGAGGGTCGCGGGATTGGCCATGTGGGTCTCCTCGGTAAAAAGTCAACGTCTACGCTAACATGGCGGCCCCTTCCACGCAAGCCACCCAGTACCGGAAACCTTTATATAGCTTGTCAGTTTGACATGTTGACCATGCTAGAGTCGGTAAAGGACATGGAAGTCGCCAAGATCCTCGTCGTCGACGACGAACCCTCGATCCTCAAACTGCTGAAGGAAGCCCTTACCCAGTGGGGCTACCACGTCGGCTGTGTGGGCACCGGTACCGAGGCGCTCGAAGCGATCCGCACGGAGCTCTACGACGCCGCGATCACCGACATCCGGATGCCAGAGATGAGCGGCCTCGACCTGCTGCGCGAGATCAAGCGCCACGACGAGTCGATCGAGGTCATCGTGATGACCGGCTACCCCACGATCGCCTCGGCCGTAGAAGCCCTCAAGGAAGGCGCGTACGACTACCTGTCCAAGCCGCTGATCCTCGACGAGCTGCGCCATCTGATGGCGCGCGTGACGGAGCGGCGGTTCCTCAAGGGCGAGGTCCAGTCGCTCCGCGCGCGCCTGGGCGAAGAGCTCACGGTGAACGAGCTCGTCGGCAACGCGCCGCCGATGCAGCGCGTGAAGGAGATCATCGGCAAGGTCGCGACGACGGATTCGCCGGTGCTCATCGAGGGTGAGAGCGGGACGGGTAAGGAGCTGGTGGCCGCAGCGATCCACCGGCTCTCCGGCCGAGCCAAGGGCCCCTTCATTCCGGTGAACTGCAGCGCGATTCCCGAGGACCTGCTCGAGTCCGAGTTCTTCGGTCACGTGCGGGGTGCTTTCTCCGGCGCGGTCTCCGACGCGCTCGGCCTTTTCCGCGGAGCCAACGAGGGCACGATCTTCCTGGACGAGATCGCCGAGCTCTCACCGGGGCTGCAGGTGAAGCTCCTGCGCGTTCTCCAGGAAATGCAAGTGCGCCCCGTCGGCTCGACGAAGGCGCACCCGGTGGACGTCCGCGTGATCGCCGCGACGAACCGGGAGCTCGACCGCTCGATCGCCGACGGACGGTTTCGTCAAGATCTCTACTACCGGCTCAACGTGGTCCGCGTCAGCCTGCCCCCGCTGCGCACGCGGCGCGAGGACATTCCGGCGCTCGTGAATCATTTCCTGCGCCGCTACAACCGGCGATTCAGGCGGGACGTGAAGGGCATCACACAGGATGCGCTGGCGGCGCTCACGGCCTACGAGTTCCCCGGCAACGTGCGCGAGCTCGAGAACGTCGTCGAGCGCGCCTTCGCGATGGGCGCCCGCGAGCAGATCACGCTGACGGACCTGCCGGTCCTCGGAACGGCCTCCGTGCCCGCCGTGGCCGCCCCGGCCGGTGGATCGGTGCCCAGGCTGGCCGACGTCGAGAAAGACCTGATCCTGCGCGCCCTGGCCTTCTACAAGGACGACAAGGAGGCGGCGGCCAGCGCCCTGGGTATCTCGCGCCGGACGATCTACCGTCGGCTCAAGGAGTACGGGATGCTCTAAATAGCACACCTGTTGCCGAACTGACACCTTCCGCCGCCCTGAATTCGAAGAAGTCCCTGATCTTCAAGCCCCTTCCGGATTGGCACCCCTGCTGCAGATGCACCGAGCCATGTACGCGACTATCCCTGTCGAAACAGAGTCGAAAACCCTCCAGGTCGGGATCGGATTCGCTTCGCACCAGGACGCCATCTGGGCGGCCGTCCGGGCCACCGCGATGGCGCGGACGGGCCTCCACGGCACGTCACCCGACCTCGTGCTGCTCGTGACGGCCGGCATACCGGCCCAGGACGTCGTCCCGCTGATCCGGGGCGTGCTGGGCCCTGTGGGCGTAGCCGGGGGCGCGACCTCGGCGATCCTGACCCACAACGGCGCTGTGACCGCAGGAGCGCTGGTCGTGTGTCTCACGAACGGGGAAGGCGCCGTGAGCGGCGTCGCCGCGTCGGGTGGTCGCGACCTGACGGAGGCAGGACAGGGGGCCGCCCGACTCATCCTGTCGGGATGGCCGTTCAGGATGCGGTATCCCCGCGGCCTCGGCCTCGCATTCGTGAAGCCGGGGTTTGGCACGCCCGCGGATTCGTTCCTCCAGCCCTGGCGAATCCTGATGGGCCCCAAGATGCGCACGGTGTGCAGCGTGCTCTCGTCGCCGCTGGTCTACGGCGCGTCGACGACCGAGCCGCTCGCGAGCGCCGCGTGTCTCGAAGCTGCCTACTCGACCGGTCTCGGTTACGCCGACGGATTCGATGCGCGCTCGGCCCAGGACCCGGAAACGCTGATTCAGGGTTCCGTCGAAGCCGCGCGGTCGGCCCTCAAGCGTCTCGAAGGCGATGGCGCGAGGCTGGTCCTCGTGATCGAGTCCACCGCGCGCCACCGGGCGCTCGGCCGCGCCGCGGCCGACGAGTGGGCCGCGATCAAGAGCGAAGTCGACTCTCGGACGCCGTGCGTGGGTTGGCTCTGTGACCACGTCGCCGGCTACGGGCGCGGTGTTCGTCCGGTCGACGCCCACGGCTCGCTCGTCGTGGTCGCGCTCGGCGACGCCCCGCGGCGCTGACGCCTAGGTTCCACAGACCCGCCTGACGTCGGTCCAGTCCCGGCCCGGCAGGAGTGGTCGAAACTCCTTTTTGTGGGCCTCCGCGAGCTGCTTGAGCGTCTCGACCCGATCCGCCGCGAGCGGGTGAGAAGCCAGGTAGCGAAACGCCGCGTCGCGCTCCGCGGCGCGCATCGTCTCGAAGAACGCGATCATGCCCCGGGGATCGACCTCCGCCGCCAGCAGCATCCGCAGACCTTCCACGTCCGCCTCGCTCTCGAGATGACGGCTGTATCGCAGCGTGCCGAGCACACGCGCGCTCTCGATGCCGTAGGCCATCGCGCCCGTGATATCTCCCGACACCGCGACCAGCAAGAGACCCGTCGAGGCGTGCTGCATCAAGAGGCGGGTCGAATGGCGCTGGAGCACGTGCTGGAGCTCGTGGGCGAGCACTCCAGCCAGCTCCTCGGACGAGCGCGTCCGCTCGACGAGACCGCGGAGCAGTACGATCTGGCCGCCGGGAACGGCGAACGCGTTCACGGTCGGGTCGTCGACGACGGTCACCCGAAACGTGTACGCCGTGGTGGGCTGGGGTGAGAGCAGCCGCTTGACGATCTCAGCGATGACCCGATCTCGCTCCGGATCGACGCAGCGGCGCTTCGACGCCGTGATCTGCTCCACGGCCGCCTGGCCGAGCCGCTCCTCCCACGACACCGGTACCCGGGTCGCGAGCAACCCGGCCGCGGCGGGGATGCCCCAGACGTAGAGCACCGCGCCGATGGCCAGAGCACCGGCTGCGGCGCCGACCGTGAGCAGCACGCGCACTCGCCGCCGCCGGGGATCGTGAAAGCGGCGGCCGAAGCCAGGCGCGGTCCTGCGCAGGGCCGCGAGGAAGCCGGTGTCGTCTACCAGGAGCATCTCGGGAAACGGGGCCCCGCGTTCCAGGCGGATCTGCTCTCCGGCATAGAAGCCCTGGGTCTGGCGCACCTCCCTGAAGGGCCACCACAGGCGCGTTTGGCCCTCCAGAGTGATCTCGAGACCGCTGGCGGCCAGCCGTATCGAGACCCGCTGGCGCGTCGCGCTGCCGCCGTCGAGGTAGAAGCCCGAGAAGGCGCCGGGCATTCCGGGCGCTACGCGAATCCGAAGTCGGCGCCCAGCAGGCTGGAGAGCGCGTCGCCTGTGGCCGTGGGCAACTGGGGCTCCTGCACGATGCCCGCGAGGTCGAGCGAGCCTTCGAGGGTCAGATAGGCGAACTCGAACCGCGCACGCCGCACCAGCACCCACGGCCATGCCAGCCCGAGCGTGACGATGAGGAGGACCCAGTTCGTGAGCGTCTGGATGCACAGCTGGCCGCCGGTGATCGTCGATCGAAAGCGCGCCGTCTCGAAGAAGGTGTGCTCCCAGAAGTAGCGCGCCTTCCTGGCGTGGAACCAGAACAGGCAGAATCCGAGCGTCGGGATGAGCAGCAGCAGCGCGATCAGATAGGGTCGGAACAGGTCGCGGCCCTGTCCATCGAATCGGAACGGCCGCCGGCCGAAATACGAATTCGAAACCATGAACGACTGCTGGCGGGCCTGGAAGAACGGATAATAGAGGGTGAGCGTCAACGTGCTCAGGAGCGAGGCCCGCGCGAAGATTCTCACGAAGTCCCAAGCCTTGCCGCGGAACGAGAAGCGAATGCCCCGCCACGAGGTCCGGCTCATGCGATAGCGCCGGGCGCCGACCATGGCGATCGGGATGAATGTGAAGACGAGGAAGGACGTGAACGCCTGGCTCGCGATCGCGATGGTCTTGTCGCCTGAGAGCCGTGCCAGCATGCTAATCGCCGTGATCGGCAGACCGATGAACAGGATGGCCTTCACGAAGCCGAGCAGCAGCTCCTTGCCGGTGCCGTGATACGCGAAGCGGTCGCCCTCGAAGCTGGTCTGGCTCAGCATGAACCGGCGGATGCGGACCTTCCCCCAGAATCGATACAGGCCGAACGTCGCGATCGTCAGCAGGATGTTCACCACGTAGATGCCGAAGAGCGTGCCGCCGGAGCCGTGGAAGCTAAACCGCCGCGGCAAGCCACCTGACACCGGCGCTGTCGCCATGGGCGGCGGTGCCATCACGGCTGTCGCCGTGCCGGACGAGCCGGCGGGACCCGGTCGCGTCGCTTGAGGGGCCTCCGCGTGCTGGACGGGTGCTGCCGGTGAGGCCGGCGCGCTTGCGCGTGGTGCGCTGGAGGTAGTCGGCGGCGGGGTCGGTGGGCGGCGCATCTTCTCGAGCGCCGCGACGTAGACGGAGGCGACAACGCCGCACTGCGCGCACTTGTCGCGCTCGACGGCTGGCGCACCGCATCGAGGACACGCGGTGGCCATCACTTCACCGCGTGCGGCGCCGGCGTTGCGGCGCGCGCCCATCGCTCGAGCGGAACGATTCGGACCAGCTCGGCCGCGGTCTGCTCGACGGCCTTGCCGAGCGCGGCCACCAGAGACTTGCGCATCGCGGTGTTGTACCAGCGTCCGGCTTCGGATCCCGAGAACCGCACGTACTCGGCGAGCTCGTCATCGTGCAGCGTCTGATAGGTGTAGAGCATCGACATCGCGCGCACCTCACGCAGGGATTCGTTGGCCCGAGCTCGCACCTGTGCGGCTCGGTCTTCGATCTGGCCGGGTCGCAGTCGGCGCTGCGGCGGGCCGGCCGCCGACACGGCGCTCGATAGGCCTCGCGCGATCACGGCAACGAGGTCGGCCGAGGTCTCGTTCGCGCCGGTGACCCAGTCCAGCCGCTGGAGCAGCTCGAGTCTTCGCGACGGCGCGGGGTTCGTCTTGAGCGTGGCCGCGTACCCGGCCACTTTCTGCTCGGTCTCCGGCTCCGACGACGCGGTTTCCAGCGCCACGATCTTGCGTGCTACGGGAGTACGAAGCCACGCGGCGGTGGCCTCCAGGCTCGGCCGGTCGACCTGAGGGCGAAACGCCTCGCGGACGGCGGCGTAGACGGCATCGTCACGCAGCGACTGTGCGAGGACCCGATCGATCGCCGCTCGATCCGCGGCGCTCATTTGCGCCGGCGGCGGCCGCAAGTCGGCCGCGACGCGGCTGACGATGCCGGCGAGCTGAGTGCGGACGCCGGCGAGCTCGAGAAGCTCGTCGAGCTTGGTCGGACCTGTCCTGGGAATCGGCGTCGGCGGCACCGAGAGCTTGGTGTCGCGCGGCCTCGATTCGGCCGGCTTCGCGTCGGGATTCGCCGGAGCCGTCATCTTCGCGTCGGTCGGCAGCTGCAGCTCGGGCGCCTTCGCGGCCGCGCCCTTCGTCTCGGGCGGCTTGATCTCGGGCGCCTTCACCTCAGGCGCCCTCACCGCCGGTGCTTTCACCTCGGGCGCGGGCTCGCGCTCCGGCGTCGGCGTCTGCACATCCCGCTGTTGCGGCGGGCGATTGGAATACGTCACGTTGCCTTGCTCGTCGACCCACCGATACGTCTCGGCCTCGCCGCGCGCGGCAACGAGGGCGAGCGCGCCGATCACGAGCAGCATCACGCCGCGCCGGTCAGTCATTGTTCCACCCGATCGTGACCCGCGGATCGGGAGCCGGCGGCAGCGCCGCGCCCGGACCCCAGCGTTCGAACTTCGTGAGGAACTCGCGCACCTCCGGCACGTTCGTTTTCGAGGCCGCGAGCGACGCGAGCGCGGCGCGCGCCTCCCGGGCGAAGTCGTCGTACTTGGCCTGGGCGTAGAGCACGCGCGCGAGCGCCAGGCGGCCGCCGGCGTCGTTGCCGAAGAGCTGCACGGCCTTTCTCAGCTGCATCTCGGCTTCGGGATAGCGCTCGAGCTCCGACAGGAGCTTGCCGAGGTTGCGATGCGCGCTCCACGACTCCGGGTCGGCCTGCAGCCCGCGCTGGAGCCATGCGAGCCCGGCCTCGTGGTCGCCGAGCTCCGCGGCAATGGCCGCGCGATAGGTGTAAGGGCGCGCGAACGTCGGCGCCAGACGAATCGACTCGTCGAAGAGCCGCGCCGCATTGTCGACGTCGCCGTCCCGGAGATAGCGCTGCCGCGCGATGACGAAGAGCTGCTCGGCGCGCTTGCCGACTTCTCGGTTGCCACCGAGGCGGACGCGGAGATAACGGGCGCTCGATTCCTTGTTCCCGCCCGACGACGAGACGCGCGCGCTGTCGACGAGCATGAGGCGTCCGAGCCGCACGTATCCGTCGTCCGACAACCAGTGGCCGAGCCACGAGATGCAATCGGCGGCTTCCGGCTGGCCGAGCGCGACCAGGCGATAGGCCTTGAGAATCTCCTCACGCGGCGCGGCTGCGCGCGACTTCTCCTGGGCCTCGGCGCAATAGTTCTCGCCGAGCTTGACGATGCCGTGGGCGCGGGCGAGCTGCCGCGCTTGCCCGAGATCGCCCTTCTCGACGAGCACGTCGAGCTTGATCTGCACGATGTGCTCGAGCTCGGGATGATCGCGCAGGAGTCCTTGCTGCATGGAAGCCGGCGCCCACTGGAACAGCCCGCGCACGCGCGTCGACTGGAGCGCCAGCAGCCTGTCCAGCTGGGTGAGCGCCCGGTCGTAGTCGCCCATGCGCACCGCGAACGACGCCGTGCGCTGGATCAGCTCCACGTCGTCGGGCGCCAGCGCCGAGGCCCGATCGTAGGCGCTGCGCGCTTCGTCGAATTCGCCCATGAACTCGGCCACGCCGGCGCGCACGGCAAGCGCGCGCGCGGACGTCGGCGCCGCGTCGGCCCCGCGCCGCGCCAGGGCGAGCGCCTCGGTGTAGCGGCCGGCCTGAAAGGCGGCCTGTGCCCGGTCGGGATCGCCGGCGGCCGCGGCCTTACGGTCCTGCGCGGTCGCGGCGGACGCGATCCAGAGCGCGAGCGTGAGCGCGAGCAGGCTGATCTTCACGGTGCCGATGGTCATCGCACTCGATGGGTGGCGGTCCGAGCCAGGTCCTGGTGGATGGGAGCGCCGAGCCGCTGCCTGGAAGGAGCTCGGAGGGTGCGGAGGCGCCCACACGGCGCGCACACCCCATCATTCAGAAATAGCCTGCGACGCCGAGGCTCACAAACATCCTTTTAGGTGGCACCCCGAGGGTGAATGCGGCGAACGGGCACTAGCCATAGGGGCGGACTCGGGAGCGGTCAGGTCAAACTCGGCTGTACCTCGAAGCTCGAGCTGTTGAACGAGGAGTGTGCGGGGCGTCCCGGCCCCTTCGCAGAAAACTCTGTCGCTGTGTTGTCACCCGTGCTGACATTGTGTGTCGTCCGCTCGAGAAGCTCGCCTGAAAAGCCCATGATGTTCAACGTTTTGTGGCCTGGACCGTGCGTGAAGTCTGGTCCATGAGTTGCATGTCATTGTTTTGGATGTCTTCGGTCACTTCCGACCGGCCGATGAGCGAACGGCTTGCCCCTCGCGTGTCAGCGCTGCGCGTCGCTCTCGTCCGTGGTCCTATCGTCTCCACCGCTCGTTCGGTCAACAACGAGGCCACGCCGTGCCTTGGCCTTGCGTACGTATCCGCGTACGCACGGGCGCATGGTTTTGCTCCGACAATCGTCGACGCGATCGGAGAAGGGCTCAACTCCTACTGGTCGCATCCCGACCATCCCGGTTACATCTGTCAAGTACTGACCGTAGAGCAAGTGTTGGAACGCATGCCTCGCGACGTCGACGTCGTCGGCTTCTCCGCGATGTTCTCGGGCGAGTGGCCGGTCCAGCGAGAGTTGATTACCGCGGTCCGGCAGGAATTCCCACGGGCAGTCCTGGTGGCCGGGGGTGAGCACATCACGGCGCTGCCCGAGTACAGCTTGCAAGACTGCCCGGCGCTCGACGTCTGCGTGAGAGGCGAGGGCGAGCACGTCTTCTCTGAGGTGCTGGAGTGCGTGAGCCAGGGCCGGGATCTTGGCGCCGTGAACGGCGTCGCGTATCTGGACCGCGCCGGCCGTTGCCGGACGAACCAGCAGGTGTCGCGGATCAGGGACATCGACCAGATTCCTTGGCCCGACTGGCCAGACGGATATCTCGAAAAGTTCTGGGCGGCCGGCAAGTCGTACGGCGTGACCTCAGAACGCGACATGCCGCTGCTCGTGTCGCGCGGCTGTCCGTACCAGTGCACCTTCTGTTCGAGCCCGCAGATGTGGACCACGCTGTACCGGCTTCGTAACCCCGATGACGTGATCGCCGAGATCGAGGAGTACCGCGCGCGGTACGCCATCACGAGCCTCCAGCTCTACGATCTGACGGCGATCACGAAGAAGAGCTGGACGGTCGAGTTCGCGCACAAGCTGGTAGCTCGGGGCATCGACCTGAAGTGGTCGCTGCCGTCTGGGACGCGCAGCGAGGCGTTGGACCACGAGACCCTCAGCCTGCTCAAGCGCACCGGCTGTACCTACCTCGTGTACGCCCCAGAAAGCGGGTCACCGAACACGCTCCGGAAGATCAAGAAGAAGATCCAGCTTCCTCGCATCACCACCTCGATTCGCGAGGCCAAGCGGCAGGGCATCACCGTGCGTACGAACCTCATCATCGGCTTTCCGCACGAGACCCGACGAGACGTGTTTCAGACCATCCGTTACGGTCTGATGCTGGCCGCCCGCGGCGCGGACGAGGTCACCATCAACATCTTCTCGCCGTACCCAGGCTCCGAGCTCTACCGCGAGCTCACCGAGTCCGGGATGCTCCAGCTCAGCGATAGCTACTTCTTCCAGCTGACCTCACTGAACAGCGACTACACGCGGACGAACCCTTTGACCTTTAACCCGGTCATGGGGCCGCGGGAGCTCGCGCTCTACCGCATCGGCTTCATGCTGGTGAACTACCTCATCGGGTACGTGCTGTACCCGGTGCGGATCGTGCGGACGATCCGCAATGTCTTCATCTCGCGACACTCCGCGGCGACCGTGTTCGAGCATCGCCTCAAGGATGTCTTGAAGCGAAAGATTCAGGGGCGGACGCCCGCGGCGCCGGGTCGTGCCAGATGAGGGCGGCGAGACCCACCAGGACGAAGGACATGATCGAGTCATCCGAGTGCTCGGTCCCGGCGATTCCCCCTAGGGGTGGGTCGTCGGGTCAGGCTGCACGCGCGCGTTGGAGCTAAGATGGAGTATGACTCGCTTGAGCGCTGCTTGCTAATCGCGACGTTTGCTCAGGGTGTCGCTGTTGTCCTGGTCGCGCTCAGCGGCGTGTGGAGCACCGCGGGCGGTGCCGACGGGCCCGTGGTCGATCCCGACGTGCGTGCCGCGATCGGTGCTGGACCGGTTCGAGTTCTCGTCGACCTGCACGTGTCCTCGTCCGACCCGTCCGCGATCGCCAGTCTTCAGGACGAAGCTCTCCGTCGGCTGGCCGGTACCGGCGCGCGCCTCGCGCGCCGGTACGCGAGCGCGCCGATGCTAGCCCTGGAGATCGACGCGCCCGCACTGACGCGCCTGGAGGCCATGCGTGACATCGTGGTGCGTGTTCGCGCCGATCGCGTCACGCCGCTCAACGGCGAGCGCGCGCCACGCCGCTGACTCCCGCGCGGTGACGAGGTCGGGCACCGGGCTGCCAAAGCGTCACGCCCCGGGCGCCCCGAAGCCCTTCGTTTCGGGGGGGTTGCGGATGGCACGCCTGTTGCGCACTATAACGGGCCATGTCGGCCTGGCTCCGCACACTCATTTCCGTAAATCTGTTGCTGCTCGGCGTAATCCTGCCCGCGCACGCCCCCGCGGCGGAGGGCGAGAAGACTCCGCGTGCGGCGCCGCGCGCCCTGCACGACCGCGCACTTGCCGAGGGTGAGGTCCGTGTGCTCGTCGAGCTCGCGCTGCCGTCCGGGCGCGTCGCCGAGAGCGCGCTCGCGAGTCAGGCGCGCACCGCGTTTCGACAGGAGATCACCGACACCGCGTCACGAGTCCTGAGCCGATTGGCGAACCATCGGTATCGTTTGATGCGGCGATATGCGGCCGCGCCGCTGATCGCGCTCAGCGTCGGGCCGTCGGCCCTCAAGGAGCTCGAAGCGTCGGGCGTGCCGGTCAAGCGCGTGGTCGAAGACCGAATCCATAAGCCGGTGCTGTGGGACAGCGTGCCGCTCATCGGCGCCGACCAGGCGTGGGCGGCCGGATTCGACGGCGCTGGCCAAGTGGTGGCGGTGATCGACAGCGGCGTGGACTCCGCGCATCCGTTCCTCGCCGGCAAGGTCGTCGAAGAGGCGTGCTATTCCACGACGTCCTTCGGACAGAGCACGACCTTGTGCCCGAACGGTGCCGACGAGCAGACCGGTCCGGGGGCTGCCGTGTACTGTCCACTGGAGCTCGAGGGATGCTGGCACGGCACGCACGTCGCGGGCATCGTGGCCGGCGACGGGACGCCGTTCGACTTGCCGATCTGGGGCGTGGGGCGCGGCGCCAGCATCATGGCAGTCCAGGTCTTCTCACGCGTCAACAGCTTCATCCTCTGCGGCGGCGCGCCGCCATGTCTTGGCGCGTTCACGTCCGACATCCTGGCGGCTCTCGAGCGCGTCTACGAGCTTCGGACCACGCACAGCTTCGCGGCGGTCAACATGAGCCTCGGCGGCGGGCTCTTCGGCTCGACGTGCGACGACGAGCCGTACAAGCCGTTCATCGACAATCTGCGCGCCGCGGGCATCGCGACGGTGGTCGCCTCGGGAAACGATGGCTCGACGAATCAGATCAGCGCGCCGGCCTGCGTGTCCAGCGCGGTGAGCGTCGGCGCCACGACCAAGGACGACCGCGTCGCGGACTATTCGAACGTCGCGCCCTTTCTGTCGCTGTTCGCGCCCGGCGACGAGATCGTCTCGTCGTATCCCGGTGAGAACTTCGCGGTGGCGAGCGGGACTTCGATGGCGGCGCCGCACGTGGCGGGCGCATGGGCGATCCTGAAGCAAGCCGCGCCGACGGCCAGCGTCGACGAGGTCCTTCAAGCGTTGACCGGCACGGGGCTGCCGATCACCGATTCGCGCGCCGGTACCGGGAGCACCCTACCCAGGATCCAGGTCGATCTCGCCCTGAGCGTTCTGCTCGGCGAGACCCAGGATCCGCCGGCTCTGTCCGTGACTCCGGGCTCGCTGGATTTCGGCACCGTCTCCGCGGGAAGCTCGGCTGACCGGACCCTGGTCGTGCAGAACACCGGAGGCCGCATTCTCAGTGGCACCGCCTCGACGAACCTTCCGTTCAGCATCGCTTCCGGCGCCACCTTCAATAAAGGCCCCAACGGGTCCCAGAACGTCGTCGTGCGATTCCGCCCGACGGTGGCCGGCGTCTTTTCCGGCATCGTGACGTTCACCTCCAACGGCGGCGACTTCACGGTTGCCGTCACGGGTATCGGCGCCGGCATCAGTGGGATCACGCCAAGCCCGATCGACGTCGCGAGCCCGCCGGCCACGTTCACGATCACCGGCAACGGCTTGGCCAACGTCAACCTCGGGTTCGGGCTGCCGATGATCAACTTCGTGCGGAACGGCACATTGCTCGCCCAGGCGCGCGCCACTGCGCTGAACGGCAGCACCAGCTTGACGGTGCCATACCCGACGCAGGCCACCGCCATCACCCCCAACATGCCGGGTTTGGCGGCGGGCTCGATCCAGGCGCAGGTCTGGCAGCAGACCAGCAGCACACCGACCTTCAGCCTGATCGGCAGCGCGACGTTGACGGTCACCGATTCACGCGGCGTGAGCGGCATCACGCCGAGCACCGTCGACCTCGCGATCCCGCCCTCGACCTTCACGATCACCGGAGGCGGCTTCAGCAACCTCGGGTTCGGGCTGCCGATGATCAACTTCGTGCGCAATGGCGTGTTGATCGCTCAGGCGCGCGCCACCGCGCTGACTTCGACGACCTTGACGGTGCCGTATCCGACTCAGGCCACGGCGATCACCCCGAATATGCCTGGTCTGGCGGTCGGCTCGATCCAGGCGCAGGTCTGGCAGCAGACGAGCAATACGCCGACGTTCAGCCTCTTCGGCAGCGCGACGCTCACTGTGGTCGACACGCGGGGCGTGAGTGGGATCACGCCGAGCACCGTGGACCTGGCGAGTCCGCCGGCGACCTTCACGATCACCGGCAACGGCTTCACCGCGGGCGTCTTCGGTCTCCCGATGATCAATTTCATGCGGGGAGGCACGTTGATCGCTCAGGCGCGCGTCACCGCGCTCACCGCGACGACCCTCACGGTGCCGTTCCCTACGCAGGCCACGGCGATCACGCCGAACATACCGGGGCTATCGGCCGGCGCGGTGCAGGCTCAGGTCTGGGAGCAGACGAGTGGCACGCCGACGTTCAGCTTCATCGGAAGCGCCGCGCTCACGGTCAAGGATACGCGACCCCTACCTGGCGTCAGCAGCATCACGCCGAACCCGATCGACCTTGTTGACCCGCCGGCCAGCTTCACCGTCACCGGCAACGGCTTCGCCAACGTCGGGTTTGGTCTGCCGATCGTCAATTTCGTGCGCAACGGGGTGTTGATCGCGCAGGCACGTGCGACGTCGCTCAGCGGCAGCACGACGTTGACGGTGCCGTACCCGACGCAGGCGACGGCGATCACGCCGAACCTGCCCGGGCTAGCGGGCGGCTCGATCCAGGCCCAGGTCTGGCAGCAGACGAGCGCCACCCCGCCGTTCACCTTGATCGGTAGCGTCACGCTCACCGTCAACGATACGCGCGGCGTGGGCGGCATCACGCCAAGTACGGTCGACCTGGCGAGCCCGCCGGCCACGTTCACGATCACGGGCAACGGTTTTACCAGCGCGAACCTCGGATTCGGTCTGCCGATGATCAACTTCATGCGTGGCGGGACCTTGATCGCTCAGGCGCGCGTCACCGCGCTGACCTCGACGACGATGACGGTGTCGTACCCGACGCAGGCGACGGCGATCACGCCGAACCTGCCCGGGCTATCGGTCGGCTCAGTTCAGGCTCAGGTCTGGCAGCAGACGAGCAGCACGCCGAGCTTCAGCCTGTTCGGCAGTGCCAACCTCACGGTCACGGACACGCGGCCCGCACCCGGGGTGACCGCTATTACTATCACGCCGAGCGCGGTCGACCTAGCGGCCCCGCCGGCCACG
>Ga0111539_10001563_pt1 | contig 30480 bp, 30 predicted proteins | sample RhiMethybrSRZTD1_FD_79667 | JGI IMG/M metagenome (GOLD analysis project Ga0111539, IMG submission 79667) | Populus rhizosphere microbial communities from Tennessee, USA - Rhizosphere MetaG P. TD hybrid SRZTD1 (version 2) (version 2) | ecosystem: Host-associated > Plants > Roots > Rhizosphere >...
ATATCAGGAGACCGCCTGTGTCGAAATCCAAGAAGCTCGCCGTCAATCGCCGTGGCTTTCTGAAGGGTGCGGCGACCGCAGCGGCCGGAGCGGCCGCCATCGCGACGCATGTTCCCGGCACTGACGCCCAGACTCAGACGCCGGCCCCCGGCACCGGCCGACCGAATGCGCCCGCGCCGGCGCCGTCGCCGGCGCAGCTCGAGCGCGACGCCGGAGTGGTCACTCCGCCGACTGGCGGGAACACGCGAGCGGCAGTCCGCCCGGGTTCCGACCTGATGGTGCAGGTCCTCAGGGATCTCGGCGTCGAATACGTGGCCGCGAACCCCGGTTCGAGCTTCGAAGGCATCCAGGAATCGATCATCAATTACGGCAACCCGCCGAACGTGAAGCCTGAGTTCATCACCGCGCTGCACGAAGAATCGGCGGTGACGATGGCGCATGGGTACGGGAAGGCGACGGGCAAGCCGATGTGTGCCCTGCTGCACGGAACGATCGGCATTCAGCACGCTGCGATGTCGATCTACCAGGCGTACTACGACAAGACGCCGGCGCTTCTGATCGCGGGTCGCGATCTCGGCTTCATCGCCGCGCACAGCGCCAACGACATGGCCGGGATGGTGCGCAGCTACACGAAGTGGGATGCCACGCCGAAGACGATCGAGGAATCGCTCGTCGCGATTCAGCGCGCCTACAACGAAGCGATCACGCCGCCGTGCGCGCCGACGATGGTGGTGATCGATATCGACCTGCAGAAAGAGGAAGCCGGGGCACTGAAAGTACCCGCGTATCAGCCGCCGCGCATCTCGGGTATCGATGCGGGTCAGGCTCGCGAGATCGCCAAGGGCCTGCTCGACGCGCAGAATCCGCGCATCGCGGTCGGCCGTCTGCGGACGCCGGATGGCGTGCGACTGGCCGTGCAACTCGCGGAGCTGGTTGGCGCATCGACGTCAACGTCCGCGACGCAGGGGCCGATGAGTTTCCCGCAGCGCCATCCGCTGTGCGGTCCTGGTGCGAACACGTCGTACGACTACACGCTCGGGCTCGAGCAGCCTGGCACCGTCGGATTGGTCGGTCCGTCGCTGGCGACGCTGCTCTCGCGCGACCCGACGAACATCGGCTTCGGCGGCATCGCGCCTGGCGTGTCGCGCGCCGGCGCGCCCGGCGGACCGGGCGGCGCAGGACGTGGTGGCCGCGGCGGCGGTGCCCCAGCCGGTCGCACTGTCGATCTCGATGCCGAGGCAAGCGTGCCGGCCATTATCGACGAAGTGCGGCGTCAGATGAGCCCCGACAAGCAGCGCGTCATCCAGGACCGCAGCGCGAAGCACGCGACAGCGAATCAGACCGCGCGGATCGAGGCGCTCACCCGTGCCCTCGATCAGCGGCGTGCCGGATGGGACTCGACCCCGATCAGCACGGCGCGCGTCTACGCCGAGCTCTGGCCCCTCATCGTTGACGAGGATTGGATTCTCGCCTCGCCCAGCAACTTCTCCGGCGGGCACAACTCGCAGCTGTGGGATCACAACAAGCCGTACAGCTATCTGGGTGGCCAGGGTGCCGCCGGCATGGGCTACGGCGCACCGGCATCGGTCGGCGCGGCGCTGGCCGCCAAGAGCCGCAAGCAGATCGTGATCAACGTGCAGACCGACGGCGATCTCAACTACGCGCCGGGCGTGCTGTGGACCGCACAGCACCACGAACTGCCGATGCTCACCGTGATGCACAACAACCGCGCCTGGCACCAGGAGTTGATGTTCGTCGAGTACATGTGCGGCGTGCGCGGACGCGGCACGGGACGCGGACACATCGGCACCACGCTGCGCGATCCGTTCATCGACTATCGGATGATGGCCGCCGCCTACGGCATGGCCGGTGAGGGCCCGATCACCGATCCACTCAAGCTCGGTCCGGCGCTCAAGCGCGGCCTCGCCTCCGTGAAGAAGGGCATGCCGTACATGATCGATGTGATTACGCAGCCGAGGTAACCATGGGAACTCGTTCTTTGCTGATACTCGCCGCGGTCGGGTTGATCGCAGCAGCCGATGCTGTCAGAGCACAAAGCCCTCCGGCTCAGACCGCGAAGCCCGCGACGACCACGCTCACGAGTCCGGTCACTGGGAATGCCGTCACCGGCAAGAAGCTGTATTACGACCACGCCTGCTATTCGTGCCACGGGTTCAACGGCGAGACCGGCGCGCGCGCGTTCGTGCCGAACTGGCCGGCGAACCTCGCCACCGAACGCAGCTTCATTGCGTTCCTGCGCGGGCGCGCGAACCTGGCGCCGGTGCAGCCGTCAACGTCGATGCCCAACTATCCCGTCGAGTCCTTGAGCGACGCGCACGCCAAAGACATCTACGCCTACATCAGGAGCTTCAAGAGCGCGCCGCCGCCGGTCGAGAAGATTCCAGTGATGAGCCAGATCCTCGCCGCGGCCAAGAAACCATACAAACCGTAGAGCGCAGGCTTCAGCCTCCGCGATCGCGCCGTAGAGTTGTCGTTTCTTTCGCCGTTCGTCGTCAGTGACTACGCAGGCGCACGCCTAACTCCGCGTAACTTCGTCAGACAGTCGTGGCACGCTTCGTGATGCGTCCCCTCCAGCGGGGGGAGGGAAAGATTAATGTCTGATGAAAATCTCCTGACCAGGCGCGAGTTCACCGCCGAGTGGGTGCTCGCTGTACTGGCCGGGGCCACGATCACGATCTCGGGATGTGGTGACGACAACGACAACCCCGGAACGGGACCTTCAGGCGGAGGCGGCGGTCAGTCCGGCGACGAAGTGGGTGCGATCAGCGCGAACCATGGTCATACCGTTACAGTCACGGCCGCACAGATCACAGCGGGCAGCGCGGTGACGGCGACTTTGACCACGGGCAATGGGCACACGCACACGATCTCTCTCACAGCGGCGCAGGTGGTTGCGATCGGTCAGAACCAGCGGGTGTCGGTCACGTCAACGACCGATGCCGGCCACAATCACGAGGTCACGTTCAATTGAGAATTTGGTGACAACAAGCCGGGTCCGAAGAACAGGACCCGGCCTACCCTGCAGATCTATTTCGAGGAGGGCGCCGAGGACGGCGTGCTGCTCGGGAAGTCGGGGATCTTCTCGTTCGGATACCAATACTGCCGGTGACAGTTCTCGCAGGCCCGGTCGATGTCCTCGCCAACGTCGAACAGCTTCTGCGCGTCCTTCTTGTCCACGACTTCCAGCACGCTCGTCGCGATGTCGTGCAGCGCCTTCGCGCGTGAGTACCAGGCGGCGCGATCCTTCGCGATCAGCTCGTCCATCTCCGACGGCTCCAGCTCGACGCCTGGCGTCTCCGATTTCTCGCCCGGACGCGCCACCTTGCGTCCCGGAATCATCAGCAGGTTGCTGCCTTCGATCATCATGATCAACCCGCTGCGGACCTTGAACCATTCCTCGTCGGTCTTCGGCGCCGTCTCGTGGATGCCGCCCTTGTCGATGACGGTTGCCACTGAATCCCACACCATGTCTCCGGCCGGATCGATGATGTGCAGCATGATGTCCTTCACGGTCGTCGTGGTCGTGTAGGGCGGCGCCGCGACGGCCGGCGCTGAAGGCTCCGCCGGTTTCGATTGACATGATCCGGCGAGGACCGCCGCGCACACCACGAGCACGAACGGACGGATTCGCATCAGGCATCCCTCTCTTGAAGTGACGTGGCCGGGGCGGGCTGGCCAGTGTCCGCCTTCGCGGGGGGGCGGCCAGGCAGGAGCCGCCGCAGTCCGCGCGCCACGCGTGAGAATCCAAGTCCAAGTCCAATCGAGCTGCTCGTGAGACCGCCAAGCAGCAGCGCGATCATCCCGATGTCCCACAGCGGCCGCAGATCGTAGAAGACAGGGAAGTCGAGGCTATGGAGCCCGTTGTAGAGCCAGCGCTCGACGCGGCTCAGACGAGTGACCTGCGACAGCATCGTGCTGTTCGACGGGTCGATGTAGAACCACGTCTCGCCGGGATCGGCGAACTTGACGCGCAGCACGGGGAGCGGTGTCAGATGCTGGCGCGAGTAGTAGTACGAGTCGTAGTCGGCGAGCAGTTGCTGCTCGACGATCGGCACGTCTGGCAGCGCCGCACGCAGCCGCGCCACCAGCGACTCCACGCTGAACGGCTCGCGGCGCACTTGCAGCCAGTTGGCGCGCACCAGCAGTCGATCGTTCTCGGCCCGGCCGGTGATGTAGTACGGCTGGTGCAGACGCTCGGGCCGTTTGTCGGCCTCGGGATCGTGTGCGAGGCGAACCACGTAGTAGTGCTCGTCCTGGATGCGGGCGAGCTCGACTTCCTTGATGCCGCGGCCGTTGACGATGTGATCCCATTCGGCCGGCCGCATGGCGGCGAACTTGCCGAGATCGATCGAACCGCCGGTGAACACGTCGCGGCGTACTTCGACTGGACGCGAGTTGGTCCATTCGAACGGCTCCATCGAGAGCAGTCCGCTGAAGGCCCATGTCGCCGTGAACACGCCGAAGACGAGGCCGGTCACGTAGTGCCAGCGCATCGCGCCGGTGTATTTCTGTCGCCACGACTGCACAACGCCGAGCACCAGTCCGAGCACTGCCAGCGCACACACCAGACCCGACGACCAGACGACGAACTGATACCAGACCGGCTGGTTCTCGCGCAGCGCCGCGAAGTAGAAGAAGTGCGGGATGGTGCTGATCCACGCCAGCGCGCGCCCCGTCCGCGTCGTGACCATCGTCACTTCGCCCGTGCGCGGCGACACATACAGCTCGGTGCCGCGGTCGTCGTTGACGCGGAATTTGTGCAGCGGCAGCTGCCGGCTTTGCACTAGCGTCCACTGATCGACGCGGTTCAACGTCGCGATGTGATCGACTTGCTCCTCGGTAACGCCCGCGAACCGGCTGGCGATGGTGCGCGCCTGCGTGAGGGTCGCGCCCTCCATGACTTCGCCGGTGTCGGCGAAGACCGTGGTTGTCTCGCCCGTGCCGAAGCGATAGGCCGGCCTCCCCATGATCGAGAGCAGCACCACCCGGCCCGGTTCGCCAATCAGGCCGGCTTCCGCGGCTTCTGCCGGCGTCAGGCGCACGCGCGCCAGATCGAGGCTGGGAAGCTTTTCGAGCCTCGCCTCCGGCGTGAGCCGAGGCATGCCGCCGGCGTACATCATGGTGATGCCGGTGGCGAACCACAGGACGACGAGCAGGCTCAGCACGATACCGGCGTACCGGTGGGTGAGGATGAGCCATTTGCGAAGAAGCTTCGTCATGTCTGTGGCACGATACCGTGACCCGGTCTGGATATATCCTGAATTTTTCGTCAGGCTTTAGATTTGGCCGGTCCGGCTGAAGCCGGACACTACGGGACGTCATTCATCACGGAGCGCTGATATGCGCGTGCAACAGGCTGGATTCCTTGTAGTTGTCGCCCTCGCGTCCGCGTGTTCCGGGCCCGAGCAGCCCTCGTCCTCGCCGGTCGCGGCGCCGGCGCCCGCTCCCACCACGGCTCCCATCCCGCCGCCGGTGGCCGGCCGCCTGTTCGTCACCAACGAGAACAGCGGGGATATCAGCGTGGTGGATGTCGCCACGCAGAAGGTCGTGGCCACGATCCCGGTTGGGAAGCGGCCCCGCGGCATTCGTCTGAGTCGCGACGGCTCCCAGATATTCGTGGCGCTGAGCGGCTCGCCAATCGCTCCGCCGGGGGTGGACGAGAGCACGCTGCCGCCGCCCGACAAGAAGGCCGACGGCATCGGCATCGTCGGCGTCCGCGACCTGAAGCTCGAGCGAGTGATTCGCGGCGGCTCGGATCCCGAGCAGCTGGCGGTGAGCGCGGACGGCACGCATCTGTTTGTCGCGAATGAAGACGTCGGCGAAGCCAACGTGATCAACATCGAGGACGGCAAGGTACTGGCAACGTTCAAGGTGGGCGGCGAACCCGAAGGCGTGGAACTGCGGCCCGATGGCAAGGTGGTCTACGTCACCTCCGAAGAGGACGGGCAGGTCGCGGTCATCGATGCTGTGAACCAGAAGCTGCTGAAGACCTTCAAGGTCGGTCCGCGTCCGCGGTCCACGACGTTCCTGCCCGACAGCTCGCGCGCGTTCGTCACGTCGGAGAACGGCGGGTCGGTGGCGTTTGTGGACGCGCAGAAGCACACGGTGCTGAAGACGATCCCGATCACTGGACCGATGTTCCGGCCGATGGGCGGTGTGGCTGCGCCTGATGGAAAGCACGTGTTCATCACCACCGGCCGCGGTAAGAACGTCGCGATCATCGATACCGCCACGCAGCAGGTCGTCGCCGCCGTGGAGGCCGGCGATCGTCCGTGGGGTATCGCCGTCTCGGCCGACGGCAAGACGATCTTTACGGCGAACGGGCCCTCGAACGACGTGTCGATCATCGACGTGGACAGCCGCATGGTGAAAGGCAGAGTCAAGGTCGGCGATCGTCCATGGGGCGTACTCTTTGTTCCGTAGTCGTTCCGTCCATCGAGTCCTTTCCTTTGTTTCACCGCGTTGGAGAGCCTCGTCGCCGTGTGAGGCGTGCGGCGAGGCGTTTACGTGCGGCGCGTCGCTGACCGGCTGCTGGTGCATGAAGGTCAGCGTCACCAATGAGGCGCGGGCGCGACTTCGGCAGCGCTACACGAAGTGCATCTGCCGCGACTGTCTCGAGCGCGAAGCGAAGGTGACGTGAGATGACGACGTGGATGGCGGTGTTCCTGGGAGGCGCGTTGGGATCCGTCGCGCGTCACGCTATAAATGTCGTCACTGCGCGCATCATGGGTTCGCCGTCGCCCTGGGCGACTGCGGCAGTGAACATGATCGGATCGATCGTGATTGGAGTGCTGGCTGGAGCGCTCGCAGCCAATCGGCTGTCGATGTCACGTTCCGCGCAGGTCTTCGTGTTCGTGGGCGTGCTCGGCGGCTTCACCACGTTCTCGAGTTTCATGCTGGACAGCCTGACGCTGATCGAGACGGGTGCGCCGGTGCGAGCGGTCGTCAATCTTGGGGGTCAACTGGCCCTGGGAATGTTTCTGATTTACGCCGGCTACCAGGTTGGCGCCTGGGTAAAACAGTAATCACCTTATGGCCCGGCTTCTCATTTGTGGGCATCGGCTGAGTGTGGGCCGTCCGGTTCCCTCCGGAAGAAGTGTGAAGTGCGCCTGACGGATCGAGAGGTCGGGGGACGCTCTGGCGGCCGGTAAGCCTGGCGATCTCAGCGAAGACTTCGAGCAATTTCCGCTGAATCTCCTGACCCTGGGCGCGAAGCTGCGCTGCGCGCTGCAGGAGGGAGCGCACCTGCGTCCGCGTATCTGACATAGATGTGCGTGACCAGCTAGCAAAGGCGTTGCCCGACCGCTGATAGCGCCTCGTTCGCCCCTGCTACGTCAGGAATCTCATCAATTCCGACACGGTTTCGTTCGGCACTTCCTCCGGCAGGAAGTGTCCCGCCGGGAGCGCTTTGCCAGTGACGTTGGTGGCGTGTTCGCGCCAGATCTTCATCGGGTCATAGAGACGTCCGACGGTACCGCGCTCGCCCCACAGCACCAGCAGCGGGCACGTCACCCTTTTCGAACCGTCCGCGCCCGAGTGCTCGAGATCGATCGTCGCGCCGGCGCGATAGTCCTCGCACGTGGCGTGAATCGTTGCCGGATCTTTGAAGCAGCGCAGGTACTCGGCGAACGCCTCGTCCGTGACGGCGCCGGTCCCGCCAGTCGGGCGGAGAAAGCGCGATCGCAGGTAGTACTCGGCGTTGTTCCCGATCAGCGTCTCTGGAAACGGCGCCGGCTGGATCAGGAAGAACCAGTGGAAATACTGCGTCGCAAACTCGCGCGTGACCATCGAGTAGGGCAGCGGCACGATGTCGAGGATCGCGGCGCGGGTGATGCGATCGGGATGCTCGACGCACATCCGCCAGGTCACGCGGCCGCCGCGATCGTGGCCGACGACGGCGAAACGCTCGTGCCCGAGCGCGCGCATGACCTCGACCTGATCGAGCGCCATGGCGCGCTTCGAGTAGTTGACGTGGTTGTCGCCGTCGGGCGGCTTGCTGCTGTCGCCGTATCCACGAAGATCGGTCATGACGACCGTGAAACGCTTTGCGAGCGCCGGCGCGATCTTGTGCCACTCGACGTGCGTCTGCGGATAGCCGTGGATGAGAAGCAGCGGCGGTCCGCTGCCGCCGACCAGCGTGTGTATCTCGGCGCCCGAAGTGCGGATGCGGCGCGCGGTAAAGCCGGGAAACAGCCTCGGCGGTTGTGCGTTCACTTGCGCGTCGGCAGCGGTCATCGAGGCTGCCAGCGTGGTCTTGAGGAAGTCACGGCGATCGATCATCGCTCGCTCCGGCGTCTGTCGCGCGCACGTGTCAGCGTGGCGTGGCCTGAACCAAAGTTTATGAACTCTTCAGACGCCCCTAATGATGCGCCCGGATAGGATTCAAAAACCTATGTTCTTGAAGTAAACTCTCTCGGCTTTTCGACTGAGGTGGCATCTATGCGCGTTCTGACCGTCCTGTCATTGCTCGTGTTCGTAGCGGCCTGCAGCAGTTCCGCTCCGGCGCCGACGACGCCGGCGGCTCCCGCCGCAGCGGCGCCCCAGGTGAAAGGCAGCCTGAACCAGGTGATGCGTGGCATCCTGTACCCGAACTCGAACATCCTCTTCGACGCGCAGGACAAAGACCCGGCCGCCAAGCCCGACCCGAAGGATCCGGCCGCCGCGGCGCACCCGTTTGCCGGCACCTATGGCGGATGGGAAGCGGTCGAGAACGCTTCGATCGCGCTGGCCGAAGCCGCGAACCTCGTGGCTCTGCCGGGCCGCAACTGCGCCAACGGCAAACCCGTGCCGCTGAACGATCCGACCTTCCAGAAGGGGCTCGCCGCGCTGCGTGAGGTCTCGATGACCGCCTACAAGACCGCGCAGGACAAGAAGCAGGACGCGATGCTCGACGTCGCCGACAAGCTGACCCAGGCGTGCGCCACGTGCCATGACGTCTATCGAGACATCAATGGTCCCGATGGCAAACCGGCTGGTCTCGAGGCTCGCTGCAATCCCAAACCCTAGGCGCCGGCCAGAGCAAAGTCCAAGGTATTGACCGAATTTTTCCTGCCGGCGTTTCAGTGGATGGAGGTGAACCTCCCGGGCGGTCCGTACCTCCGGGAGTCCACCTTCGGCTTCTCGATCCTCCTGACCTCGCACGTCGTCGCGATGTGCGTGTTCTTCGGTCTGATCCTGATGATGGATCTGCGTCTGGTTGGCATCGCCAACCTGCGCACGCGGGTCTCCGAGATCTCGCCGCGCTTGCTGCCGTGGCAGATGGTTGGCTTCATCTTCATGGCGGTGACCGGCGTCGCGCTCTTCTGGGCGCAGCCGCTGCGTTACTTTGGCAAGACGTTCTTCTGGTGGAAGATGGGCCTGATGGTGCTGGCCGGCATCAACGCCGGCGTCATTCACCTGATCACCCACAAGTCTGAGGCGGCGTGGGACAGCCGGGCGGCCAAGATTGCCGGCGCCACCTCGATTGTCTTGTGGCTGGCCATCCTGGCGTTGGGCCGACTCGTCGCCTACGACTGGATGACCACCGAGTACTTGGTGGAGTAACTCTTGTTATTGCCTTTCTTCCAGTGGATGGAGAGCCTCGCGGTCTACGGGCCGTCGATCTACCTGGGCCCGGCCGTCAACATCGTGCACCTGTCGGCGATGGTCACGTTTCTTGGCGCGCTGCTCATCGTGGACCTGCGGCTGCTCGGCGCCGGCCTCACACAGCAGCCGACGGCAACGGTGGCCCGCGACGCGCAGCCGTGGCTGCTCGCTGGCCTCGGCGTCCTCGTCCTCACGGGCATCCCGGCGGTGATGGCCACGGCCACCCTTCAGTACGCGAATTCCGTGTTCTGGGTAAAGATGTATCTGCTGGCCATCGCGCTGATTTACACCTTTACGGTGCGGCGCAAGGTGGCGTTTGCCGACGAAGGCCGGTTCGGCTCGGGGACGATGAAGGCCGTCGGCCTGCTGTCGATCGTGATGTGGCTGTCAGTGGCCGCACTCGCCCGATTGATTATGATGATCCCCGCCAACACCTTTGAATTTCTGGTGGGGTAAGCGGACCTGACCGGTCCGCCGTAGCTTTACCGAAGGCGGAAAGTCCGCCTCTACTTGACCGCGGGGAGATCGTGAACATACGTCGTGTATGGACGCTGCTCGTTATTGGATGTGCCCTGCTGTGCCTCTCGGTGACGCTTGCTGCGCAGAAGCGCGGTGGCGATCCGAAGCTGCGGGCCCTGAAGAATCCGGTCGCCCTCAACGCCACGTCGATCAAGGCTGGGCAGGCGGTTTACGCGAAGAACTGCCGGCACTGTCACGGACTGCGCGGCAAGGGCGATGGTCCGTTGGCGCCCAAGAACCCCAAGCCCTCCGATCTCACCGACGACAAGTGGGACCACGGCTCGAGCGATGGCGAGATCTACACCCTGATTCTCAATGGCGCGCCCACCCCGATGTCCGAGATGAAGCCGATGAAGGAGACGCTGACGCCCACGCAGATCTGGCAGGTCGTCAACTACATCCGCAGCATCGGTCCGCAAGCCGCCGCGAAAACTGCGAAGAAGTAACCGAAGAGGACAGTGGGTAGCTGTTCCTTCTTCACTCGAGTCATTCTCGTGTTCGTCGTCGCGTTCGCCGGAGGTGTCGGCTGCCAGCTCTACGAGCGCAACGTGCCGGCGGCGTCTGTCGCGCCGCTGCTGCCCGGACAGAACGGCGGCGTGTTCACGACCGCGCGGCCGTCGTTCGGCGCCGCGCTGAACGATTTCCTGGACCGCCGGCCCGATCCCGTCCAGCCGATCGAATTCCCGCACGTCGTTCACGTCGGCAAGCAGATCGCGTGCACTGAGTATTGTCACGAGAGCGTGACCACCGGCCCGGTGGCGGGTCTGCCAAGCGTCAGGACGTGCATGATCTGCCACAACGCCATCGCCACCGATCGCCCGCGCATCAAGCTGATCACGCAGATGCGCCAGAAGGGCATCGACCTCGCCTGGCAACGCGTCTACGGCTACACTGCCCAGGCGCACGTCAAGTTCAATCACGCGCCGCACATTCGCGCCAAGGTCGAATGCTCGACCTGCCACGGAAACATCGCGCAGCAGACCGTCGCGCAGCGCAATGTCGATCTCAATATGGGCTTCTGCGTGAACTGTCATCGCGAGAACAAAGCCCCAACGGATTGCCTGACGTGCCATTTTTAGCATTGGGCTTTGGGCATTGCGCATTCGGCATTGGGCATTGATCTGATGGACCGACGCTCTTTCATCAAGCTGACGGCGATCTCCGGGACGAGCGCAGCGCTCGCGAGCTGCGGCAGTCCGGAGAACACGCTGATTCGCTTTGTCCCTGACGAGGACATCGTTCCGGGTCAGGCGATGTGGAAGCCGAGCGTGTGCCCGTCGTGCGCCTCCGGCTGCGGCCTCACCGTTCGCATGATGGACGCTGAAGCCGACGTCGTCCGCGGCGGCCAGGCGGGCATCGTCCAGATTCTCGCGGCGAAGAAGCTCGAAGGCAGTCCCGATCATCCCGTTAACCGCGGCGCGCTGTGTGCGCGCGGCCAGGCGGCGATTCAGGTCACCTACCATCCCGATCGCATCACCCAGCCGCTCAAGCGCGACGGCGATCGTGGCAGCGGCCGTTACGCCGCAATTTCCTGGGACGATGCGATCAAGGAGCTGGTCTCGCGTCTCGATGGACTGGCCAGTGCCGGGACGCAGAAACAGCTGGCCTGCCTGACGAACAGCCGTGGTCATCGGGCGATGTTGCTCGATATGTTCCTGTCGCGCTTCGGCGCGCCGGGCGCGGTGAACTACGAGCTCTTTGGCGACGAGGTCGTGCGCCGCGCGAATGCACTCAGTTTCGGCCGCGATCAGCTGCCGACCTACGACCTGGCGAACGCACGTCACGTGATCGCATTCGGCGCCGACTTCCTGGGGACGTGGAACTCGCCGGTCGCCAACGCGCAGGGCTACGGCCACATGCGGCAAGGGCGCGTCGGGACTCGCGGCTCGTTCGTGCAGGTCGAGTCGCGCATGTCGCAGACCGGTGCCAACGCCGACGAGTGGGTGCCGGCGCGTCCCGGCACCGAAGGCGTGCTGGCGCTTGGCTTCGCGCACGTGATCATGGCCGCGAAGATTCGGCCGGCCGCTGCGGCCGGACGTGCTGGCGCGCTCATCGAGGGGTGGAACGGCGGTCTGGCCGACTATTCGCCGGAACAGGTGGAGAAGATCACCGGCGTCAAAGCCAGCCGCGTCGAACGTCTGGCGACCGAGTTCGCCAATCGGCGTCCGGCGCTGGCGATCATTGGCGGCGCGCCGTTGGCTCATACAAACGGGTTGTTCAGCGCCGTCGCGGTCAATGCGCTCAATGCGCTCGTCGGCAACGTCGGTGAGTCAGGCGGGATCGCCTTCACGCCGCAACTCAAAATCGATCGTCCGCGTGGGGCTGGATTCCGGCTCGCTCCGCAAGGCGACCCCTCGACTGCGCTCGGGGCAGGCGGTCCCTATATCGGCGAGGCACAGGTCCTGCTCATCGACGGCGGCAATCCGATCTTCAACGCGCTCCCGGTGTGGAAGCTCGGCGAGACGTTGCCGAGGCTGCCCTACATCGTGAGTTTGGGCAGCTTCCTCGACGAGACGAGCATCCTGTCGGACCTGATTCTTCCCGATCACTCGTTCCTCGAGTCATTCGTCGAAGCCGCGCCCGAATCGGGGTCGTTGATTGCGGTGGCCAGCGTTGCGCTTCCGGCGATGAAGCCGCTGCACAATACGCGCGCGACGCCGGACGTGCTGCTCGAAGTCTCGCGTCAGCTGGCGCGCCCCCTCGAGCTGCCGTGGCAGACGTTCGAGGAGATGCTGACCGCGACGTTCATGAAGCTGCCGGGTGCGTCAGCGGACTCTGATGCGTGGACCGATGCGCAGGAGAAGGGTGGATGGTGGGGTACGCTGCCGGCGGCCCTTGCGGCGCAGACGCCGATCGCACCGTCGCCCAGCTCGCTGGCGTGGGAAGAGCCGAAATTCGACGGTGATGCCCAGCAGTATCCGATGCATCTGCTGCCGTATGTGTCGTCGGCGTTTCTCGACGGTTCGCTCGCGCACCTGCCATGGCTGCAGGAACTGCCCGACCCGATGACGTCGGCGATGTGGAGCAGCTGGGTCGAGATCAATCCGGCAACGGCAACCAAACTCGGCATCGGCGAGGGCGACGTCGTGGATGTCGAGTCCACCCATGGATCAGTACGGGCGGCTGCGGTGTTGACGCCTGGCATTGCGCCGGACATCGTGGCGATCCCCGCAGGACAGGGGCACCGTGCGTTCACGCGCTTCGCGACCGGGCGTGGCGTCAATCCGGTTGACGTACTCTCACCGATCAACGTCGATCGCGTGGGCACAATCGCGTGGGCGGCGACGCGAGTGAAGGTCCAGCGGGTCAGTGGGCCCGATGAACGACTCGTACTATTCGCGGGTGGCTCCCGTGAGGAAATGGATCACGGGAGATGACCGTCTCAACTCCCAATTGCCAACGCCCAATTCCCAACCACTCCCAACTCCCAATTGGCAGTTGTTGGGAGTTGGAAGTTGGCAATTGGGAGTGGTTGGTAGCTGGAAGTTGGTAGTTGGGAGTTAACAAGAGATGCCCAAATGGGGGATGGCGGCAGATCTGGATAAGTGCACCGGTTGCGGTGCCTGTGTGACCGCCTGTCACGCCGAGAACAACATCTCGACCGTCGGCGCCGATCAGGCCGCGCGCGGACGCGCCAAGCACTGGATCCGTGTCGAGCGCTACTGGGAAGGCGAGTTCCCGGATGTGCGACTCAAGTTCCGCCCGGTGATGTGCCAGCACTGCGACAACGCGCCGTGCGAGCCCGTGTGCCCGACCTACGCCAGCCATCACACGGACGACGGTCTCAACGCACAGGTCTACAACCGTTGCATCGGCACGCGCTATTGCGCGAACGCCTGTCCCTACAACGTCCGCTTCTTCGACTTCTTCAACCCCTCGTGGGAGAAGCCGCTGCACCTGCAGCTCAATCCAGACGTCTCGCTCCGCGAGGTCGGCGTGATGGAGAAGTGCACGTTCTGCGTGCAGCGCATCAAGGCGACGACGATTGCGGCCAAGGCCGAGGGACGCGAACTGAAGGACGGCGAGGTCAACACCGCATGCGCGCAGGCGTGTCCGGCGCGCGCGCTCGTCTTCGGCGATCTCGACGATCCCGAGAGTGAAGTCTCACGACTGTCGCGGTCGTCGCGCGGCAGCAAGCTGCTCGAGGACGTCGGGACGAAACCGAAGGTCACCTATCTGAGCCGCGGGAACTAGCCAATGCCTCACTCCCGCATCAATAACGACCTGCTCCGGCCGCTGTTCCAGACGTCGTGGCGGTTCTATCTGCTGGTGGGTATCTTCGGCTCGATCGTACTGGCGGCGCTGATTGCCTGGCTGTCGCAGGCCTACTTCGGCTTTGGCGTGACGGGCATTGCGTGGCCGATCTACTGGGGCTTCTACGTCACCAACTTCGTCTTCTGGATCGGCATCAGTCACGCCGGCACTCTCATCTCGGCCATCCTGCGTCTGGTCGATGCCGGGTGGCGGCGTCCGGTGACGCGCTGCGCCGAGGTCATTACGGTCTTCGCACTGATGATCGGTGCGCTGTTCCCGATCATTCACCTCGGTCGGCCCTGGCTCGCGTTCTGGCTGTTCCCGTATCCGAGCGAGCGGCTGATCTGGCCCAACTTCCGCTCGCCGCTGGTGTGGGATTTCTTCGCCATCAACACCTACCTCACCGGCAGCGTGCTCTTCCTCGTCCTGCCGATGATCCCCGACTTCGCCGTCGTCCGCGACAAGGCGACAGGACTCCGCAAGAAGATCTACGGTATCCTCGCGCTCGGCTGGCGCGGCACACCGAAGCAGTGGCACCGCCTCGAGTCGGCGATGTCGATCATGGCCGTCGCCATCGTGCCGGTCGCCGTCTCGGTGCACACCATCGTGTCCTTCGACTTCTCGATGGCACCGGTGCCGATGTGGCAGACGACGATCTTCGGACCGTACTTCGTGGCTGGCGCCATCTTCAGCGGCATAGCCGGTCTGCTCATCGCGATGGCGCTGCTGCGCCGGTTCCTCCACCTGCAGGAGTACCTGCTGCCGATCCACTTCCAGAACCTCGGCAAGCTGCTGCTGGTGATGGCGCTCTTGTGGGGCTACTTCGTCTTCAACGAGCGGCTGGTGACCTACTACGGCAACGAGCCGAGCGAGATGGCGGTGTTCTGGCGGACGCAGCGCGAATCGTTCGCACCGCTCTACTGGACGATGATCATCGGCAATTTCGTGCTGCCGGTCGTGCTGATGGGCATCAAGTACTTCCGCACCATCACCGGCTGCGTCATCGCCTCGATCGGCGTCATCGTCGGCATGTGGCTCGAGCGTTTCCTCATCATCGTCCCGTCGCTCGGTCACAAATACCTGCCGTACAGCTTTGGCACCTATCGTCCCCAGCCGGTCGAGATCATCATCGCCATTGCGACCTTCGCCGCGATGACGCTGCTCTACGTGCTCTTCGCCAAGTTCGTGCCGATCATCTCGATCTGGGAACTGAAGACAGGGCCGTCCGAACGGACCGGCCTCCCGCATCACCTTGGCCACGTCGGGCCGGTCGTGACCGACCGGCCGAGGCCGTGAGATGAAAGCGATCTACGGACTCTACGGCGACGGGATGTCGGCGCAGCAGGCCGTCAACCGCCTGCGCGCCGCCGGCGTGGCCGACCGCGAGATCGTTGTCATGTCGTCGCAGCCGATGGAGGACTACGAGTTCGGTCACATGGACAGCCGGACACGGATCTGGTGGATCGCGTGTCTGGGCGGCCTGATTGGAATGGCGACCGCGCTGGGGCTCGCCTGGCTGACCGAGGTGTCGTGGCCGATCAACGTCGGTGGATTGCCGACGTTCGCCTGGTGGCCGAATCTGATCATCATCTTCGAGTTGACGATGCTCGGCGCCATCCTCGCGACCGTTGTCACGCTGGCCGTAACTGCCGGCCTCGGCCGCGGCTCGAGCTTCTACGATCCGGCGGTGTCTGACGGCAAGATCCTCGTCGGCGTCGCGAATCCCCCCGAGGCCAGCGTCCACGAGCTGGAGTCCGCGCTCGCGGCGATCCACGGCGCGCAGATCAAGATGATCTAACTGTCGTCTTTCAGGCGTCGGCCATCTCGCTCCGCGAAGCTTCTCGGCACGCCGGAAAGCGCTCGGACGGCCACACACGACCGCTGGACGCTCGGGTCGGACACGCGAGTGCACGGACGCGTGTCCTCAACCTCGCTGATGCCCTGAGCCGCCTCGCGCTTTCACCCCTGACGCGTGTCGGCATGCCTCCAACGCTTCGCTCCGCGAGTCGTCCGACGCCAGAAGAGCAGACACTCTGCTCGCGCGCGACAGCAAGGGACGATGAGTCCTGGAGCGCGGCGTTGAGCAAGCCCGCGCACGCGTAAGACGGCCAACGATATCGCAGGCGACGCGAGCTGCGGGGGGAGGAGCGAGTGCGTCAGGGCCTCGCGACGGAGGAGCAGCGAAGGACCGTGAGGCAAGCGCCGGAGATGTCGTTGGCCGGGCGCAGCGAATAGCCGCGCGAAGGACCATCGGCCTTGCCGGCGCGCTTCACAACTATGTCGGCACGTCCAAAAAGGACGTGCCCTACGGTTCGAGCTTGCTGGCGTGGCGATCGATGAAGAACCCGATCGCGCCGACGACGATCAAGACGCAGACAACGACGAGACTGACGGTAGTGGCAAGACCCATGCGTGTTCCTCACTAGAGCGGTTTCGTTTTTGTGTCGCCGCGTCCTTTGTCTTTAGACCTTGGTTCTTCCGTCCCGGTCCTTTGTCCTTGTGGAACCATAACCACACGCGGACCCAAGGACCAAGAACGGACCAAGGACCAAGAACCAAGCACCAGGGACCAGAGACGCGCTTCGCCGATCTGAAAGCGCACTAAAACGCGTTGCCGAGGAACGGCAACATGCGCCCGAAGTACATCACGCAGACCCACGATGCGATCGCCGAGAAGGCGATCGCCTTGTTCGCGAACGAGGCGTCTTCGCCCGCGCCGACCTGCCACGCTTGATCGAACGTCGTCACATAGAGCAGGTTCAGCCCGGCCAGGATCAGGAAGCCCATCTTCCAGAAGAACGAGACGTTGCTCATGTACTGCTCGGGCGTCGCGATGACCCACATCATGCCGCTCACGATGTTGATGCCGAGGCCGAGCACCGCCCACGGCAGCATGCGGTGCAGCGCCGAGAACGGGACGGCTTTCATCATCCCCAGCATGCGCAGATTCACGACCAGGACGACGCCGAACAGCAGCCACAGGCCGACGAAGTGCAGCGCTTCGAGTGAGGGCCAGATCCAGGTGTGATCGGTGACCAGCGCCTGGATCGACGCGGCGTGGATCCAGTTCGGCCCGGCGGTCGGCGTCGAACCTTCCGGCATCATCTCCGGATGGCGAATCTCGCCGCCCATCGTCGCCGTGCCGGCCATCGTGGTGATGGTGAGGAGCGCCAGCACCAGCACGATACCGGTGTTGAGGCCTGACGGGCGAGACACGCGGCGCCACTGCCAGAGCCCGAGCCAGGAGGCCAGGCCAGTCAGCAGCATCAGCGCGAAGCCGACCAGCGCGCCATCGTGGTGCTTGTGGATCGCTTCGACCGAGATGTCGGGCATCTTTTCGAGCTCGAGCCCGGTGGCCACTCCGCTCAGATACGCCGGCAGCGTGATGAGCGCGAGGACATAGAACACCTCGAGGCTGACGCGTGTCAGCGTCTCCTGGCGGCGGAGCAGCGAGAGCAGCAGCAAGCCAAGCGCGATCGCGGTGCCGACGGTCGGCACGTGGTTCAGGATGAGATGAAGATGTGGTGCGTTCATGGTGACCCTTGTCCGCGCAGGCTGAAGCCGTGCGCTCTACCGCGCAGGCTAAAGCCGTGCGCTCTACTTCAACCCTGCGACGGGACCGATGTACGCCATCAGTCGGCCTGCCGTCGTCGCCCCGACCCACAAGACCAGCGACGAGAACGCCAGCATCCTCGCCTGCGCGGAGACGGGCAGCTGGTCCACCTCAGGGTTGGCGAAGACGCGCTTTCTCAATAACTGTAGGTTGACGAGCGCGAGAATGATGAACAGCAACTTAATGTAAAAAACCGGGCTCCTCAGCTTGGTCTCAGCGTCGGCGATCAGCAGCGTCACGCCCGAGACAGCGGTGACAACGAAGGCTGCCCAGATGAACGGAAAGAAACGGGTCAGCGAGGCGAGAGGGATCCGGGACGCGACGCCCAGCAGCCGCAGGTCGATGGCGCCATTGAGTCCGGCGACAGTGGCCAGTCCGATTGTGTGGAGAAAGAGGATTGCCGGGTAACCCAGCAGCGATCCGCTTTCCCGAACCCAGTCCATGACCGCGCTGTGTTGGAGCTGTAGGATGAAGTCCATGCTGATAGTCGTACCCCTTCGACTGGGCTCAGGGCGAGCCCTTCGACAGGCCTCGGGCCAAATCTCGTAAGCGTCCGTTTCATATGAGCCGACCGTAGAGTCTCTCACAGGTTGGGCGGCGGTAGTAAGATTCCCGCGCATGAAGACCCTCGTCGGTGCCCTCGCCGTCGTAACCGTGTCACTTTTGGCCCCGACGCTGCTGGCGCAGCGCGGACAAGGTGCGGCGCCGCCGCCAACACCGCAGGCGGCCGCTCCGATCGATCTCACGGGCTACTGGGTCTCGATCGTGACCGAGGACTGGCGCTGGCGCATGGTGACGCCGCCGAAGGGTGATGTCGCCAGCGTGCCGCTGAATCCCGAAGGGATCAAGGTCGCCAACTCGTGGGATCCGGCGACCGATGGATCGTGCCTCGCCTATGGCGCCGCCGGGCTGATGCGCATTCCCACGCGGTTGCACATCACGTGGGAGAACGAGCGGACGATCAAGATCGAGACTGACGCCGGACAGCAGACGAGGCGTCTCCTGTTTGATCGAAGTCAACCGGTGCCCACGCAGCGGTCGCTGCAAGGTCATTCGACGGCCGAGTGGGAAATCATCGGAGGCGGTGGCCGCGGCGCCGCAGCTCAGGCGCCGCGCACGGGCAACCTCAAGGTGGCGACGTCGATGATGAGCGCCGGCTGGCTACGCAAGAACGGCGTCCCCTACAGCGAGAACGCCACGCTCACCGAGTACTTCGACCGCTTCCCCGCGCCAAACGGTGACGAATGGCTCGTCGTGACGACGATCGTGTCCGATGCGAAGTATCTGACGCAGGACTTCGTCACGAGCACGCACTTCAAGAAAGAGCCCAACGCCACCAAGTGGGCGCCGACGGCGTGCAAGGGATGACGGAATTCAATCTCAGCGGCTCAGGCGTGACACTGTCACAGTGACGCTTGAACCGTGTCCAATTGGGTGATGGCAAGTCCGACGTCACCCAACCCGCTGACAGACGTCCCCTCGGGGGATGCCGACGACCAGGATCTCATCCGTCACATCCGTGAGGGCAGCCGCGAAGCGCTCGAGCTGTTGATCACGCGGCACCAGGCCTGGATCTACAACATCGTGCTTCGGATGGTCTACAACCCGTACGACGCCGAAGACGCCACGCAGGAAATCCTGATCAAGCTCCTGACCACGCTCTCGACGTTCGAGGGCCGCAGCCGCTTTCGCACCTGGCTCTATCGCATCGTCGTCAATCACGTGCTCAACATGAAGCGGACGCGATCGGAGGCGTGGGACTGGACGTTCGAGAAGTACGGCAACGGACTGGCGAGCGCGCCGGACCTCGATCTCCCGGACCCGCGCACGGTGCCGGCCGACGTGAAGCTGCTCGTGGACGAGGCGCGGATTGGCTGCTCGTCGGGGATGCTGCTATGCCTCGATCGCGAGCAGCGGCTGGTCTACATCCTCGGTGAGATCTTCGGCGTCACCGACGTCGTCGGCGCCGAGCTGCTCGAGATCAGCCGCGACAACTTCCGGCAGAAATTGTCGCGCGCGCGACGCGATCTGCACAGCTTCATGCAGGACCGCTGCGGCCTCGTGAACCCGGCCAACCCGTGCCGTTGCGCCAAGAAGACGCAGGCGTTCATGCGCGCCGGATATGTGGACCCGGCGAACCTGCTGTTTGCCAAGGACCATGTGATTCGGGTGCGCGAAGTGGCCGTGAAGGTGCACGACGACATGGCGGCACTCGACGAGGCGTACAGCGAGATTCACCGCGATCATCCGTTCCATTCGCCGCCTGACTTCGTGGCCGCGGTACGGCACCTGATCGACCGGCCCGACTTTCAATCGATTTTGAGGAGGACGTAATGCGACCCTTGATCATCGTCGTGTGCACGCTGGTGTGCGTGTCGTGCCAGACGGCCGCGGAGGAAGCCGCGCCGCAGACGGCGGCGCCGCAGACGGCGCCGAATATCGAGGCCATGGAACGAGCCGCCCTCGATCGGTGGGGCAAGGGCGACCCGCAGGGCTACATCTCGATCATGGCGAAGGACGTGACCTACTTCGATCCGATGCAGGAGAAACGCCTCGATGGCCTCGAGGCGATGAAGACAATGCTGGCCCCGATTACGGGGAAGGTGAAGGTCAGTCGCTTTGACATGATCAACCCGAAGGTGCAGCGCCATGGCGATTCGGCGCTCCTGACGTTCAATCTCGTGAGCTATGTCACGCAGTCCGATGGAAAAGAACGGGCGGTCGCGCGGTGGAATTCAAGCGAGCTCTATGCGCGGATCGACGGTCAGTGGCGAATCGTGCACAGCCACTGGTCGTACATCAAGCCGGAGTTGAAACAACCCGTCAGCGAGTTGCAGTAGCTTTGAAAATCCGGATGTCTCCGCTCGCGTTGGTCAGTTGCAGGGCGCAGCCGCCGCGACCGATCGTGCCAGAGACCGCGTCTCTGCCAATCGTGCCCGAAGCGGTGATCGGCACGTCAGCCTGAATACGACCGAACGTGGTGCGCGCCGCGACGGCGTAACCTGTGTCCGGCAGATGCACCACCATCGGTGAAAACGACGTCGTCAGGAGGACGTCGTGGCAGGTGCCAGTCCTGACCGTCGGCCATGCCTCAACGCTGCCGCTCCGGTTGGTCACGTCGAGCCGGCCATCGACTTCCTTCAGCACGACCGGGCCGAATGACGTGGAGATCTTTGCCGATCCCCCGACGCCTGTTGCGCTGACCGCACCGCTGGCATTCTCGGCGGTGAGCGCGCCGCGGACGCGCTCGGCTTCAATCGGACCGAAGCTGGTTTTCAGATACACCGCGCCGTCCACGTCCGAGACCTTGACCGGCCCGTTGGCGGCCGACACGCGCAGTCCGCCTTTCACGCCCAGCGCATCGACGCGCCCGAATCGCGTGGACAGCTCGGCGCCGCCGCGCACGTCCTGCAGCGTGATCGGACCGTTCGCGTTGATGACCCGCACGTCGCTGGCGACATTGCGAAGCGTCACGTTGCCAAACGTCGCGTTGACGGTCGCCGCGCCATTCACATTCGTGCCGCTCACTGAACCGTTGGCACTCGAGGCGGTGACCACTCCCACATCACGGAATTCCAGCGTGCCGAATGTGGTTCGAAGATCGGCGCGTCCGGTGATGCCATTCGCCTCGACGCTGCCGTTTGCATTGACGATCGTCGCGTCACCGTGGATGGTCGCAGTGATCACGTTGCCGAACGTGTTCGAGATGGTCACCATGCCGGTGATGTTGTTGGCCGACACAGGTCCGTTGGCACCGCGGATGGTGAGGTCGCCAGCCAGGCGCACGGCCTCGACGTTTCCGAAGCGATTCTCGATGTAGTACCGGCCGGCGCCGTCCATGGCAGTGACACGGCCACTGGCGTTGACGATGGATCCGCCACCCTTCATGCCACTGACGTTCACGTCGCCAAACCGGTTGCGAAGATTCAACGGCATTCGCTCCGGCACCAGAAGGTCATAGTCCACCGAGAACGACAGGTCGCGATTGCGACCGCCGCGCTGGGTCTCGCGAATCAACATCTCCGGGTACCGAGTGGTGACCGAGATGGTGCCGAGCGATTCCTGCACGTCGATCTCAATGCGATCGGCGAGGACCGACGCTTCGGATCGCGAGTCGGCCGACACATGAATCGTCGCCTGGATGCGAAGGTCGTTGCGAGCGTGGGCGCGTACACGCAGATCGCCCGTGCGGTGCTCGACGAGCAGCGTCGGCGAGCCGCTGACGGTCACCGTGCGATCGACGGATCGCGTGACCTCTTCTCGCGCCGCGGCGCTCACGACGGATTGGTACGAAAGACAGACGGCCGCTGCCACAGCCATCGCGACCGGGCCACAAAGCTGTCTAGAGCGCATCGGGCGCGTACTCCTGAATCTGTTCGAGCGTGTGTCGCTTCTCCTGGTAGATCCACAGGAGCTGGCGGCGCAGATGAGCGTTGAAACGATTGCGAGCAATCTCGGCGCGATACTCGGTGATGGCGGCGTCGATGATCTCGAGACGCTCGCGCAGATTGACGAGCAGCGGCGAGTCGGGCATGTCGAGCCGTGGCGCAACCACGCGGGTCAGCTCGTCGATGGCCTGGATGTATTGCGTTTCGGAACGTTCGATGGCGGCGAGCGCGTCCTCGCTGAGCAGCCGCTGGCGGCGCTCTTCGACGGCGGCCGCATCGGGCTTTGGCCCCAGCATGAACCAGCGCCAGCCGAGCCAGGAGGTTGGCGCCAGCGTCAGGGCGATCACCGCTGCTGCGGCGAGCGACTGCCAGCGTGCGAATGTCGGCGGGGTAGACGCGTCGTGCGGGTTGGCGTCGAGGTCACGCATCCCGGCCTCGATCGACGCCCAGAGCCCGGGGCTGTCCCACTCATGATGCAGCGATCGCGCAGCGGCGGAGAGTTCCTCGTCCCGCTCCTCCTGTTCGCGTTCGCTTCCACTCAACGTCACGTTTCCAGCCTTTGCACCAGTCCACGTCCGGCGAGCGTCTGCTTCAGCTGACGCCGGGCTTCGAACAGCCGTCCTTTCGAGGTCCCCTCGGGGATCTCGAGAATACCCGCCACCTCTCGATGCGTGTATCCCTCGACCTCACAGAGCAGGAAGACATCACGATAGATCGGCGCGAGGCCGTCCACCGCACGCTGCAGCGTCAGCCGCATCGGGTTGTCGCCGGCGGGCGAGGGTAACCCCGCGGCGGCATCGGCGTCTACGGTCTGCCTGTCCCGCCGTGACACCCGGCCACGGCCGATGTCGTGGCAGGCATTCAGGAGAATCCGGTAGACCCACGTCCAGAGGGCGGCGTCGCTGCGGAACGAGTGGCGGTTCTTGTAGGCGCGCAGAAACGCCTCCTGCACGGCGTCCTCGGCATCCGAGCGATTACCCAGCAGGTTCAGGGCAAGACTCTTCATACGGGCGCCGTGCGACTCGTAGAGAGCCTCAAACGCTGCCAAGTCGATCGGCACGCGATCCGTCTCAGCTCGTGTGTCAGGTATTCGACGGGCGGCCAGGGCAGACCGTTCGGTGGCGGCGACGGTGGTGTAGTGAGCCTCAGGCATGGCGTGAATGTTCGAAGTGAGACAGAGGGCATCCCACGGCCGGACACGTGCGGCCGTGGACGTTCGCCGGCGGGGGACCGTGCGACATGGTTATTTCAAGGAAACGTCGCGAACTCCAACCTGGTTAACACCTCGGTCTGTCGAACCTCCGCAGCGCGGGAGGGCATACCGCGTACCAAGCCGCCCGGACTGCTCGTGAGTCACTTTAAAGAGACACGCGAATTCAGTGAAGTTCGATCAATGAGAGAGGTCGCTTCGAATTACTGAGAGGTGATCGAGCGGGAGTTCCAGTGGCCCCCGGACTCGGGAGAACCGCAATTGACAGCCTCAGGCGAATTGCCAGATCCTTGCCCGTTGCAATCCTTCTACGCGCGTTCATTGCTGGAGCAGGCATATGGCGTCAGACACGACCGGCAGGATTAACAGCGATCTAACAGCGCTTTACGAAGATTTCACGAGCGGTGCCATCGATCGGCGCGCCTTCATGCGTCGCGCCGCGGTGCTCGGTGTGGCTGGTGCGGCAGCCGCCGCCTTGGGTCCGCTGGCCTCCGCCGATGCCGGGGAACTGGCGCAGCAGGCGGCTGGCGCCGCTGCGAAGATGCCGCTCGACGTCGCCGAGTGGAGCTACATGTGGGTCAACGTGAGGCGCGCCGAGACGGCGCGTGGCGCGTTCGTTGGCGGGCAGCAGATGTACGTCGAGTACATGGTTCCCGCGGTCGTGCGTCATCCGTTCCCGATCGTGCTCGTGCACGGCGGTGGCGGGCAGGGTACCGACTGGATGGGAACGCCCGACGGTCGAGCTGGCTGGTTCCAGTATCTCGTGCAGGAAGGCTTCAAGGTGTACGTCGTCGATCGTCCGGGACACGGACGTTCGCCGCTCCATCCCGACCTGCACGGCGGCTTCCCCGCGCAAGCGGCCGTGCTCGAGAACATCGCTGGACGATTCACGCCGCCGAGCGCGAATCCGGCGCAGACGCCGAACGCGTATCAGAAGAATCACAACCAGTGGCCTGGTGTGGGCAACGTCGGATCGCCTGATCTCGATCAGCTCGTCGCCGGACAGGGCGGCAGCTACGTCCAGCCGGCGGCGGCCGGCGGCGCTGGCCGTCAGGGTGGCGGTGGTCGTCAGGGCGGAGCCGGACAACAGGGTGGCGCGCCTGTCGCAAACCCCGCCGCAAACGGGCCAGGCGCAACGCCGGTCGCCGCAAACGTGGTGCAGCCCGCGCCCGCGCCCAACGTGCAACACGCCGCGTGGCGGCAGGCCGGCGCCGATCTCCTCGACAAGATCGGTCCGGCGATCATCATGACGCACTCGGCCGGCGGCCCGTTTGGTCTCCTCGTCGCTGAAGCGCGGCCAAACCTGGTGAAGGCGACGGTGATCATCGAAGGCGCAGGATCGGGATTCGGCGGTGGCAACCGCTGGGGCATGTCGAGCATCCCGGTGACCTACGATCCGCCGATCAGCGATCCCGCCGAGATCAAGACGCACTGGGTTGCCAGCCCCGAGCCGGGTGTCGCGGGTTACTTCCTGCAGACGGAACCGGCGCGACGCCTACCGAATCTCAGGAACACCAAAGTCGTGTTCGTCACCGCTGATTCGTCGTTCGCGTCACCGGGCAATCCCGGCGGCACCGCTTTTCTGAAACAGGCCGGCGTGCAGGCCGAGGAGTTGCGTCTGGGCACCCTCGGCATCAAGGGCAACGGCCACATGATGATGGTCGAGAAGAACAACCGTCAGGTGCTGCAGCCGATCATCGACTGGATGACGAGGAACGTGACCGGCAGCAACAGCCAGTCGCCACCGCCGCGACGCGGATCGGGCGACACGCTCGCGTTGAAGCTGGCCGACACGGGGATCTTCTGGGTCGGCACCGGCAACAAGAAGAAGATGCCCTACGGCACGATTCACGTCGGGCAGATGTTCGTGCAGTACCTGGAGCCGGCGGAGCAGCGGTATCCGCTACCAATCGTCCTCGTCCACGGCGGCGGTGGACAGATGGTGCATTACATGGGGCTCGGCGGGATGTCGGGCTGGGCGCATCACTTCGTGCAGGCCGGCTACAAGGTCTACCTCGTCGATCGTCCCGGCCACGGTCGCTCGCCGTATCACCCTGACGCGCTTGGCGAGATTGGTCCGCTCGTCACCTACGATCTGCTGACGCGCGACACGGTGACGTCGGTGCGTACGCCGAACAAGCAGTGGCCTGGCACGAGCGGTGACGTCGGTGACCCGCTGGTCGATCAGCTCGTCGCTGCCGCCAATTCAGCGCCGCGCGACGCGCAGCTGGCGCAGTCGCTGTGGAAGATGAGCGGCGGCGAGCTCGTCGATCGCGTCGGGCCGTGCATCCTGATGACGCACTCCGCCGGTGGGCCTTTTGGATGGCTGGTCGCGAACGAGAAACCGAATCTGGTCAAAGCCGTCGTGTCGTTCGAAGGCGCGACCGCACCGCTCGTCGGACAGGGCGGCGCCGCGGGCACGCCGCTGCCGAATCTCAAAGGCATGCCAATCATGTATCTGCTCTCCGAGCGCGGCGGACGCCCGGGCAAGCCGATTCTCGACGCGCTGCTGCAGTCGGGCGCGCGGGCCGAAGTGATCGATCTCAAGGAGCGCGGCATCCTCGGCAACAGCCACTTCGCGATGTTCGAGAACAACCGCCGTCAGGTGTTCGACGTGATCAAAGGCTGGATCGAGCAGCGGGTTCCGGCGTCGGGCCCGGCATCGTCAACGGCGAGACTGTAGTAGAGCGGGGGCTTTAGCCCCCGCGTTGCATCCTGAGAAAATTCACGTCCGCGCCGGGCTTCGAGAAGCCCCAGTGCTCGTAGAACGGGATCATCTCGGGCTTGCAGTACAACTCGACGTGCTTGACCTCCGCGAGCATCGGATGGTCGATGACGTACTGCACGAGCCGCCGGCCGAGGCCCGTGCCGCGATGTGCCTGCGCGACGATCACGTCGAAGATCAGCGCCTTGTATACGCGATCGGTCAGCACTCTCGTAAAGCCAACCAACTGACCACTCGGCTCGGTGCAGACGCCGACGACGAGGTCCGTGTGCTGTAGCATCCGCGCGACATCGTCTTCGCGGCGCGTGTCTGTCCACCATTCGAGGCGATAGAGATCCATCAAGTCGCGGCGCAGACGGTCGTCGATCTCTTCGACGAAGCGGTAGCCTGTCATCGGGTCAGGTCCCCGGGTTCAGCCGCGTCTCGGCGCGTGCGCGGCCGCTCGTCGCCTGTGCAAAGAACGTCTCCCAGGCACGGCGAATCCGATCGACCTTCGCGACGTCAACCGGCGCCGCAGTGCGACCCCGGCTCACGACGAAGAGAAACGCCTGGCGCACCACTTTCGGGGAATTGTCTACAGTCGGCTGACGTGCGCCCATGACCTCGATCACGTCGTTGATCAGCACGTCGCGGCGTGTGCCCGAGAACGTCACGCCCACCTGCGGCGGCGAGTCCGGCTCCGCATTCCCCGTCGGGCTCTCGACGTAGAACATCGGCGTCACGTCCGTGTCGCGCACCAGCCCCATCGCGTATTGATCGAGAAGGCTGTACCGCTCGACGGCCGCGGTCGTCCTGAACATGCCGCCGCCGAGATCCGTTATCCGGTTGCCCTCCATCACCGACGCATCAGAGTTGAAGAAGAAGCTCCAGTGACCTTCATCACGGCCGAGGAGAGCCGTCGATGACTGTCGATTGTGATCGCTGAAGCGCAGATAGGCCAGCCACCGGTGGCCGACTTCCTGTCCCATGACCGACACCGTGTTGTTCTCACCGAGGAACTTGGTGGCCGGGTCGTCGGGGTACTTCCTGATGGCGTCCATCTGCACGACGCTGCTCAATTGGCCGAGGCTCCCGAACTGTGAGGACCCATTGAAGCGATCGACGCCGATGCCGGTGATGCTATTGGCGACAATCGCCGCAAACGCGAACGCGCCCTCCGGCGTCATGACATCGTCGGTCCAGATGACCAGCTGGTCATAGCGATCGCCGTGCGTGCGATAGAACTTGCGCGACAGCGCGACGAGGTCCAGATCCGGACGGGCGGCGAATCGCTCGCCGATCGCACCGGTGCCGTTGATCGCGCTCGCAGCCGCCGTGCTCAGATCGACGGCGGAGAACGCCGCGGTCCGGCCCGGCGAGACGGCGACGATGCCGTCAACAGCAGTCCAGCTCGGCGCGGCGGCGTACTTCATCTCAATCGCGCCGTCGGGGAAGAACGACGTCTGCAGCGTGACCTGGCGGGGGGAGTCGAAGACATGCACGCCGCACCACGTTACCGTGAAGGCATCCGCCGCGGACCGGACATAGACCGTGCCACCGGCGGACGGATCGAGATCGGCAAAGAAGGGGGCAATGCGCGGCGCGCCTGACAGGAGTCGGCTGACGCTGCGTTCGGTAATGGCGGTGTCGAACTCGCCGAACGTGATGTTGCCATCCGAGTTGACGTACGCCGCCGACTGCTGGGTCCCGTAGAAGTTGAATGAGAAGGCCACCGTCCTCGATACGTTGTCGTCGTCGCCAAGCGTGACGGCATCGCCGAGCGACGCGCGAAAAGACGCGTCCGTGCGGCTGACGTCGTAGCCACCGCCGCTGCGCGGCGCATACCGCAGTCCGGTGCCCTGCAAATCGAACGAGTTCGCAGGCGCGATAAGGTCGCCCTCGTCCTGAATCACAGCGATCTCGCCGACGTCCTCGGTCACCAGCGAGACGTCATCCGCGGTGCGAATCTGCCGCGCACGTGCCGCTTCGTGACGCCAGAGAATGTCGCCCAGCATGCCGCGCGGATCGCCATCGACGACGCGGCCAGCGGTCTTCGACGGTCGCTGCGCACCGGTCGTGCGGCTCGATGCGGGTGCGGCGCTCCCGACTGGGCAGGGGTTTTGTGAGGTCGCCGGCGGCGGTGGTGGTGGTAGTGCCGGCGTGCCGTCGTTGCCGCCCTTGTCGCAGGCGCCGGCGAAGGCGCTACACGCGACGAACAGGAGCAGCTGACTCACAGATCTGCGGTACGTGGTCATCGACAAAAGTTCCAAGTTCCAAGTTCCGGGTTCCGGGTTCCGCTTTGGTTGACCCAACGGGAATTGTGACTGGCACCGTGGTGTTTAGTCACTATCTTCACGTAATGCCGACGCGCGCGCTGATCCTCACCGTAGCCCTGGCCGGTGCTGTTGCCGTCCATGCGCAGCGCCCGTCACGCGACTACGTCCAGTGGCGAGGTGCCCAGCGCGATGGGGCAGCGTCCGCTTTCATGGAGCCGACGCAGTGGCCGAGCGCACTCACACGACGATGGAAGGTCGAAGCAGGCGAGGGCTACGCGACGCCGTTAGTCGTTGGCGATGTCGTCTATGTCTTCACCCGTGTCAACGGTGAAGAGGGGATCACTGCGCTCGACGCCTCCACTGGCCGTCAGCGTTGGAGAACGACTTATCCCGCACCGTACACGCCATCGCAGCCAGCAGCGGCGCACGGCGCCGGGCCCAAGGCGACGCCGCTCTACCACGAGGGCCGTCTGTTTACGCTCGGCATCAGCGGGATCGTGGCCGCGTTCGACGCGCGGAACGGAAAGGAGTTGTGGCGATCCGCAGCGCCCAAGGAAGCGCCATTCTACGGAGCGGCCGTGTCACCACTCGGTTTCCGGGATCTCGTCCTCGTCCATCCCGGCGACTACGGCCCGCTGACCGCATTCGACACTCGCACCGGCGCCGTCAAGTGGACGGTTGGAGCCGGTGGGTTCTTCGCGTCACCTATCCTGGTGTCCCTCGAGCAGATACCGCAGGTCGTCGCCGTCACACTGGACTTCGTGCTCGGCGTCTCGCTCGATGGCCGCATCCTGTGGCGTTTTCCGTTCGACGTCAAAACCGGAGCGACCACACCTGTTCTCAGCAACGACACGATCATCGTCAACTCGCCGGAACGAGTCATCGCCTTCAGACCGCGGCTGAGAGACGGTGCGTGGAGCGTCGAGACGATGTGGGAGACGAAAGAGGTCAGCACGTATCTGAGCACGCCCGTCCTGGTTGACGGCGTGCTCTACGGACTCTCGACCAAGCAGCGCGGACAGTTCTACGCGATCGACGCGAAGACCGGCCAGGTGCTATGGCTGGGCCCGCCGCGCGAAGCGGACAACACGGCACTCGTCAAAGCCGGCCAGCTGTTGTTCCTTTTGAACGACGATGCCGAATTGATTGTGGCGAGGGCCAACCGTAAGGCGTTCGAACCGATCGTTCGCTACGTGGTCGCCGACAGCGCGACATGGGCACAGCCGGCGATTTCGGGCGAACGAATCTTCATCAAGGATGTGAGCTCCTTGACGTTGTGGACGGTTACGGCGCGGTGAGGATCTTCATCACGTCCAGGTTGGCTGCACGGCGCGCCGGAACGATGCACGCCAGCGTGGCAACGGCCGTCAGTGTGAGCATCATCAACAGCATCACCCACGGGTTCGTCGGCGCGATTCCATAGAGCTGCGATACCACGAGCCGGCCGACGAATAGTGAGCCGATGACGCCGAGTACGACGCCGCCGATGGCGAGGCCGAGGCCCTCGCGCAGGACGAGCGCGACGATCTCGCGTGGCGCGCTGCCCACGGCCAGGCGCACGCCAATCTCGCGCGAGCGCTGCGTGACTAGATACGCCAGGACTCCGTAGAGACCGATGGCCGACAGGAACACGGCCACTCCGGCAAACAGCGTTGCCAGCTGCATCGTGCTGGTCCGCGCGAGCAGTGTCAGCTCCGAGCGCTCCGACATCGTCCTGATGTCGAACAGCGGGAGCTCGCGGTCGATCTGCGCGAGCGCCGATCGGATCTCGCCAACCAGAGCTGTGGGATCGCCGGCTGTACGGATGACGTAGCCGAAGTCGCGCGGTGCGGCGACGGCAAACGGGAAGTAGACCGTTCCATTCGTTCCGAAGTCCGTGACCAATGGACCACGGAGCTGCGCGTCGCGGA